>OBXM01000238.1_pt1 | contig 70116 bp, 58 predicted proteins | sample 1538141 | NCBI WGS metagenome assembly OBXM01 (sample SAMEA2580153, study PRJEB22360) | human gut metagenome | biome: human gut; feature: human-associated habitat; material: faeces | place: Denmark | collected 2008/2010 | reverse complement strand
TTGATTTAGATGTATTAACCTTCATGAGCAATTACCTCCATCTCCTATTATACCATAAAAAGACTAAAAAGCCTATATATAAAATCATAAAATTTGACAAAAAAATATAAGCTTGTAGCGGCTTAGCGGCGTTTTTTAGATTAGGGGGGTGTCAAACTCCCGTCTTTTTTATGCGCTTTTTATGTATAATTTTTCTGATAAAAACTGAGAATGGAAGTAATTGCCGGAAAACTGATTAGAGTGTCGATTCCCCCGGGGATAAAATCCCCGAAAAGTATTGTAGAAAAATGCGCATTAAGGTATAATGAACCCAATACGCTAAGGAATGGATCCCCGCTACGGGCGGGGATTGTGAACTTTGAACGCGGTAAGACAGTAAGAAATAACAAACGAATTATTATACAGGAGGACCATACCCATGACCAGGAGTAAACTGCGTGAACACTGCTTTAAGATGCTTTTCTGTGCCGATTTCTATCCGGCAGAAGAAAAAGAGGAGCAGATAGACCGGTATTTTGACGAGCCGAAGGAAGATGAGACGACTCCGGAAGGGGTAGATGAGATTCTTCATGATGTGGAGATGAGTCCGGAAGATGAAAGCTATTTAAAAGCCAAGACAGAAGCCGTTATGCGGAAGATTCCGGAGCTGGATGAGAAGATCGATGCTGTGGCTGAAGGATGGAAGACGAAGAGAATGGGCAAGGCGGAGCTGACGATTCTGCGCCTTGCGTTATATGAGATTTTATACGACGAAGAGGTACCGGAAAAGGTAGCGATCAATGAGGCGGTAGAACTGGCGAAACGGTTCGGCGGGAATGAATCCCCGGCGTTTATCAACGGAGTTCTGGCGAAACTGGTGTAATGGCCTATGGCGAGTGTATATTCCGTTTCACAGGTCAATGCTTATATTAAGAATATGTTTGCCCAGGATTTTGCATTGAACCGCATATCCATTAAGGGCGAGGTGTCCAACTGTAAGTATCATACGTCCGGCCATATTTATTTTACCCTGAAGGACAGAGGCGCGGCGATTGCGTGTGTGATGTTTGCCGGTCAGCGGAAAGGGCTTACGTTTAAGCTGGAGGAAGGCCAGAAGGTGATTGCGAAGGGCAGCGTCGAGGTCTATGAGCGGGATGGCCGTTACCAGCTTTACGCTCAGGAGATCACAAAGGAGGGCGTCGGAGATTTATTCGAACGGTTCCAGAAGCTGAGGGACGAGCTTGAGGAGATGGGGATGTTTTCCCCGGAGTACAAGCAGCCCATCCCGCGCTACGCCAGGACGGTCGGGATCATAACAGCCCCGACAGGCGCGGCGATCCGGGACATTATGAACATTTCCGCACGAAGGAATCCGTATGTTCAGCTCTATCTCTATCCGGCCCTTGTTCAGGGCGAGAACGCAAAATTCAGCATTGTAAAGGGAATCGAGACGCTGGACCGCCTGGGACTGGATGTGATCATCGTGGGAAGAGGCGGCGGCTCCATCGAGGATTTGTGGGCGTTTAATGAGGAAATCGTGGCGCGCGCCATCTTTGCCTGTAAGACGCCTGTGATCTCGGCGGTGGGACATGAGACCGATGTGACGATCGCAGATTATGTGGCGGATATGAGAGCGCCGACACCGTCCGCGGCGGCGGAACTGGCGGTGTTCGATTACAGCCAGTTCGAAGGCCAGGTGGAATTATACCGGGATGCCCTGGGGAAATCCGTGGCCAGAAAATTAGAACGTTACCGCTATCAGACGGAGCAGTTCAGGCTCCGTTTTCAACTTTTTGATCCACGCCGTCAGGTGAGGGAAAACAGGCAGCGGGCGGCCGATCTGGAAGAGAAGCTGAAAAACAGGATGGCTTCCCAGATTGTGACAGACAGGAACCGTGCCGTGGAAGCGGAAAGCCGTTTAAGGCAGCTCATCGAAAAGCAGGCGGTAAGGGACAGGCATCGCCTGGAGCTTATGAGCAGCAGGCTGGATGGACTGTCTCCTCTCAAGAAGATCGGCGGCGGCTACGGCTTTTTGACCAATGATAAGAACCGACGGATTGAGTCGGTGGAACAGGTGAAAAAAGGAGATCTTATTCAGATGAGAATCCGCGATGGACGGATCGATGCTGTGGTTTCCGGCACTGCGGCTGCGGAGCTTGGAGCCAGATGACAGAAGACAGCGGACAGTAAGGAGGCAGATGCGAATGGCTGCAAAGAAAGAGAAAAGTGTTGAGGAGACCTTTCAGGAGCTGGAGGAGATTATTCGTAAGCTGGAAAGCGGCGAGAGCTCTCTGGAGGAATCTTTTAAATATTATGAGGCAGGAATGAAGCTTGTGAAATCCTGCAATGAAAAGATAGACAAGGTAGAGAAACAGATTATTGTCCTGGAGGAAGATGGTGAAAGTCATGAACTTTAATGAGATGCTGGAGACCAGAACGAGGGAAGTGGAAGCGGTGGTGGAGCGTTATCTGCCGGCCGCGGACGGATACCAGAAGACCGTTCTCGATGCCATGAATTACAGCGTGCGCGCCGGCGGCAAGAGGCTGCGCCCCATGCTGATGGAGGAGACATACCGGTTGTTTGGCGGCGGCCAGGAGGTGGTAGAACCATTTATGGCGGCCATCGAGATGATCCATACCTCATCCCTGATTCATGACGACCTTCCCTGTATGGATAACGATGAACTCCGGAGAGGGCTTCCGACCACATGGGTGAAGTACGGATACGACATGGCGGTTCTTGCTGGCGACAGCCTGCTAATTTACGCGGTGGAGACCGCGGCAAAGGCATTTGCCATGACGGAGGATCCTGCGGTCGTGGGCCGCTGTATCGGAATTTTGGCGCAGAAAACAGGAATCTATGGCATGATAGGTGGGCAGACTGTGGATGTGGAGCTGACCAATAAACCTATTCCCCATGAAAAGCTGGACTTCATCTACCATTTGAAGACAGGGGCTCTCTTAGAGGCCTCCATGATGATCGGCGCGCTGCTTGGCGGCGCTGACGAGGAGGAGACCCGGCTGGTGGAACAGATGGCCGCGGCCATCGGCGTTGCATTTCAGATTCAGGACGATATCCTGGATGTGACCAGCAGTATGGAAGTGCTGGGAAAGCCGGTACTCAGCGATGAAAAGAACAATAAAACCACTTATGTGACCCTGGAGGGGCTCGAGAAGGCAAAACAGGACGTGGCCCGGATTTCCGACGACGCTGTCCGAATCCTTCATGAACTGCCAGGGGAAAACGAATTCCTGGAGGCATTGATCCACATGCTGGTGAGCCGGGAAAAGTAAAAGGATCTGGTTAAATTATGATACTGGAATTAATCAATGGCCCGGAGGATATCAAGAAACTGACGGGGAAAGAACTGGATATACTGAGACAGGAGATACGGGACTTTCTGATCGGGAAGATCAGCAGGACCGGAGGGCACCTGGCTTCCAATCTGGGAGTCGTGGAGCTGACCATGGCTATTTATCTCGTGTTTGATCTGCCGAAGGATAAGATCATCTGGGATGTGGGACACCAGTCGTATACCCATAAGATCTTAAGCGGCAGAAAGGGTGAGTTTGACGATTTGCGGCAGTACGGCGGGATGAGCGGCTTCCCGAAACGGAAGGAGAGCCCCTGCGACGCCTTTGATACAGGTCACAGTTCTACTTCTATTTCGGCAGGACTCGGTCTTGCACAGGCCAGGGATGTTTCCGGACAGGACCATTTCGTCGTGTCTGTGATCGGCGACGGTGCATTAACCGGCGGTATGGCCTACGAGGCGCTGAATAACGCTGCCCGCATGAAGAAGAATTTCATCATTATATTAAATGACAACAACATGTCCATTTCCGAGAATGTCGGGGGAATGTCCCGGTATTTAAACGGAATCCGGACCGGCGACGGATACCTGGATCTGAAGAAATATGTGACAAATGTCCTTTCCAGAATCCCGGTAATCGGAGATGAACTGATTGACAAGATCAGCCGTACGAAAAACGGCATCAAGCAGCTCCTGATTCCGGGAATGCTGTTTGAAAACATGGGAATCACGTATCTGGGACCGGTGGACGGCCATGATGTTAAGGCCCTGGCCAGAGCGCTCAAAGAGGCGAAAAAGCTGGACCACGCGGTTCTCGTCCATGTTATCACGAAAAAGGGAAAAGGCTATGAGCCTGCGGAAAAGAATCCGGCCAGATTCCATGGTGTGGATCCATTTGACGTGCTCACAGGGGAATCGAAAAAAGAGAAAAAGAATCCCAGCTATACGGACGTATTTTCCAAGACGATCTGCCAGCTGGCGGAAAAAGACCCAAAGATCACGGCGGTGACGGCAGCGATGCCGGACGGAACCGGACTCAAGCGCTTCAGCCGTCTCTATCCGGACCGGTTCTTTGATGTCGGAATCGCGGAGGAGCACGCGGTGACTTCCGCGGCAGGGATGGCCGCCGGCGGTTTGAAGCCGGTGGTGGCTGTCTACTCATCCTTTTTACAGAGAGGCTTCGATCAGGTTCTGCATGATGTCTGTATTCAGAATCTGCCGGTGGTATTTGCCGTGGACCGCGCCGGACTGGTCGGCAGCGACGGCGAGACCCATCAGGGAATCTTTGATTTATCCTTCTTATCGGCAATCCCGAATATGAGCATTTTCGCCCCGAAGAATTTATGGGAGCTGAAGGCGGGACTGGAATTTGCCGTGTCCTTCGGAGGGCCGTTTGCCATTCGCTATCCGAGGGGAGAGGCCTACAGAGGCTTGAAGGAATTTAATGCACCTGTCGAATACGGCAGGGGCGAGATGCTGTACGAGGAAAAGGACATTGCCCTTCTGGCCGTGGGCAGCATGGTGAGCACGGGAGAGCACGTCCGGGAGAAGCTAAAGTCAGAGGGCTGGAGCTGTACGCTGGCCAACGGCCGGTTTGTCAAGCCGTTTGACGAGGAGCTGGTGGATCGTCTTGCGAAAAACCACTGGCTGATCGTCACCATGGAGGAGAATGTCCTTCAGGGCGGCTACGGCCTTATGGTCACCCGGTATATCCACGAGCATTATCCGCACGTGAAGGTGATGAATATCGCCATTCCGGACGGCTATGTGGAGCACGGCAATGTATCGCTTCTGAGAAAAGGTCTGGGCATCGACAGCGACTCCGTGATCTGGAGGATGAAGAAGGAATATCTCGATACCGAGCGTCAGAATATGGAATGGAAGACTATCAATACAGAGGAAAAGAAGGCATGAAAGAACGATTAGATGTGCTTTTAGTGAAACGGAATTTAGCGGAATCCAGGGAGAAGGCGAAGGCTGTGATCATGTCCGGCATCGTCTATGTGGAAGGCCAGAAGGAAGATAAGGCCGGAACTACCTTCGATGAGTCCGTGAATATTGAAGTGCGGGGCCATACTTTAAAATATGTGAGCCGCGGAGGACTCAAGCTGGAGAAGGCCATGAGCCATTTTGGAGTCATGCTGGAGGGAAAGACCTGTATGGATGTAGGCTCTTCCACCGGTGGATTTACCGACTGCATGCTTCAGAACGGGGCTGTAAGGGTCTATGCCGTGGACGTCGGACACGGCCAGCTGGCCTGGAAGCTTCGGAACGACGAGCGGGTAGTCTGCATGGAAAAGACGAATATCCGCTACGTGACACCGGACGAGATCCCGGAAAAGATCGATTTCTCATCCATCGACGTGTCCTTCATCTCCCTGACGAAGGTGCTGGAGCCTGTGAAGAAGCTTTTGAAGGAAGACGGTGAGATCGTCTGCCTTATTAAGCCGCAGTTTGAAGCAGGCCGTGAGAAGGTTGGGAAAAAAGGGGTGGTACGTGAGAAGAGCGTGCATCTGGAAGTGATTGAGATGGTGATCGCCTATGCGGTTTCCATTGGCTTTGAGGTGCTTCATTTAGAATACTCTCCGATCAAGGGGCCGGAGGGCAATATTGAATATCTCCTTTATTTGAAGAACCATCCGGAAGGAGAGCATTTTCCCGACGTGCCGGTGGCACCGAAGGAAATTGTGGAAGCCGCGCATCAGGAACTGAGCGAGGGAAAATAAGGAGAGGTTATGAAAGAGTTCTTTATCATCATGAATCCCGAGAAACAGGGAGCGAAGGAGACGGCGCAGGTGATCCGCGATTATCTGACCAGTCATGGCGCTTCCTGTCTGATCGGGAAGGGGGACGGCAGACGGGGCGGGGATTACCATTATACGGACGCTTCCATGGTGCCGCCGGAGACGGAATGCATCATTACTCTCGGCGGAGACGGAACCCTGATTCAGGCGGCCAGGGACTTGGCGGGCAGAAATATTCCCATGCTGGGAATCAACCGCGGCACCCTGGGTTACTTAACACAGATTTCCAGGACTGAGGAAATCGATACGGCTCTGGATGCCCTTCTGGCAGACGAGTATCATCTGGAAGAACGAATGATGCTAAACGGGCGGGCCTACAGCAGTACAGGCCGTTTGTATGAGGATATCGCGCTGAACGAGATCGTTATCACGAGAAACGAACGGTTGAAGATGCTTCATTTTCGGGTTTATGTCAACCATGAATTTTTAAATGAGTATCGGGCGGATGGGCTGATCGCAGCCACCCCCACGGGATCTACCGCGTACAATCTGTCGGCCGGGGGACCGATCATAGTTCCGGATTCCACTCTGATGGTCTTAACGCCCATCTGTTCCCACGCGTTAAATGCCAGGAGCATCGTCATGTCCGCTGACGCGCGGATACGGATTGAAATACTTGGCGACCCGGGAACGAGTCAGGCTGCCGTCTACGACGGGGACACGGCCGCGGAGCTGCATTCCGGGGATTACATTGAGATACACCGGTCGGAGACGAAGACCGTTCTTATAAAATTAAAGGATGTATCATTTCTTGACAACCTGCGCAATAAAATGGCTGGCATATAGGAGGGCACATTATGAAACTGGAAAGACACAGCAAAATTGTGGAACTCATCGGGAAATATGAGATTGAGACCCAGGAGGAACTGGCGGAATACTTAAACCAGGCCGGATTTGCCGTGACTCAGGCGACGGTATCGAGAGATATCAGGGAGCTGAAGCTGACAAAGGTTCAGTCGGAGTCCGGAAAGCAGCGGTACGTGGTGCTTCAGAACCAGACCTCCTTTTCTGACAAGTACATCAGAATTCTGCGTGACGGGTACATGTCCATGGACATGGCGCAGAACATTCTCGTCATCAAGACTGTTTCGGGCATGGCTATGGCCGTGGCGGCTGCCCTGGACGCTCTTCATTTTAGTGAAATTGTAGGCTGTATTGCCGGGGATGATACGATCATGTGCGCAGTGCGCAGCGCGGATGATACCATTCTGGTGATGGACAAACTGAAAAAACTCATCGCAGGATAAAGGAGGCGTGCCATGCTTTCAGAATTACATGTGAAGAACCTGGCCCTGATCGAAAAGGCGGATATCGAATTCGGGGAGGGGCTTAACATTTTAACGGGTGAGACGGGGGCTGGAAAGTCGATTATCATCGGCTCGGTCACCATGGCGCTGGGCGGTAAGGTGCCGAAGGACATTATCCGCAGGGGGACGGAGTACGCCTATGTGGAACTCTTATTTACCGTAACGGAGCCGGACAAGGTGCGCGTGTTGAAGGAGATGGACGTCTGCCCGGATGAGGGCGGAACCGTGATCATTTCCCGGAAAATCATGCCCGCGCGCAGCCTCTGCAAGATCAACGATGAAACGGTGACTGTCGGAAAGCTTAAGACGATTACCGGTCTTCTAATCGATATTCATGGTCAGCATGAACATCAGTCTCTGCTGTACAAGCACAAGCATCTGGAAATTCTGGATAAATACCACGAGCGAAAATCACACGACCTAAAACAGAATATTGCCGGCCTGTACCGGACCTATACCGGGCTTAAGGATCGGGTGGCTTCGTTTCACATGGATGAGGAATCCCGTCTGCGGGAGATGGATTTTCTGCGGTTTGAGATTGATGAGATCGAGGGGGCGAACGTAAAAGACGGGGAGGAAGAGGAGCTGACGGCCCGCTACCGCCTGTTTACCAACGCCAGAAGGATTGCAGAGAGCCTGTCAGCCGCCTATGAGGCAGTGAACACCGATACGCTGGATTACGCCTTAAAAGAGGTGGAGCATGTGGCTTCCTTCGATGAGAAGCTGGGGGCGATCCGGGATCAGCTGTTTGACGCCGACGCGATTTTAAGCGATATCAGCCACGAGATTTCATCGTATATGGAGGACATGTCCTTTGATGAGGAGGAGTACCGGGAGCTGGAGGAGCGCCTGGATGTAATCCACAATCTGGAGGCCAAGTACGGGAAGACGGCGGAGCAGATTCAGGAGAATTTAGAGAATAAGAGGAAGCGTCTGGAAGAACTGGAGGATTACGATGCCTTAAAGCAGAGGACGGAGCAGGAGCTGGAAGAGACGGAAAGCAGGCTGGAGGTGCTCTGCGGGCAGCTGTCCGAGATGAGAAAGGCTGCGGCGAAGGAGCTGACGGCGAAGATCAAAGCCGGGCTTACGGACTTGAATTTCATCGATGTGGAGTTTTCCATGGAATTTACCCGTTTAAGCCACTTTACCGCTGGCGGATTTGACGAAGCGGAGTTCATGATCTCCACGAACCCGGGAGAGAGTGTAAAGCCTCTGGGCATGGTGGCCTCCGGCGGCGAGCTGTCGAGAATCATGCTGGCTATCAAGACCGTGCTTGCGGACACCGACGATATCCCCACTCTGATCTTCGATGAGATTGACACGGGAATCAGCGGCAGAACGGCGCAGATGGTGTCGGAGAAGCTCTCCTACATCGCAAAGAACCATCAGGTTATCTGCATCACCCACTTACCGCAGATCGCGGCCATGGCCGATGCGCATTACGAGATCGCGAAGACGGCCGCAGACGGACGGACCACCACCACGATCCGGCCGCTGGCGGAGGCGGAGATGGTGGAAGAGCTGGCAAGGCTGCTGGGAGGTGCGAAGATTACCGAAGCGGTGAGAGAGAACGCCAGGGAGATGAAGAGGCTGGCGGGGGAGAGGAAGTAGAGAAGATAATTGAAGCTTTAACAAAACAAAAAAGAATCACTGGATTTTTTAGTCCGGTGATTCTTTTTTTGTATCTTAGCCGTGATATCCGAGCTGATAGGAAATATCCTGTACAGTTTCCAGGATCGTCCGGAAACAGGAATTGATAAAATCATCCGTCATGCGGCCAAGTGGTCCTGTGACACTTAGGGCGGCGATAATCTTTCCGCTGTAGTCCCGCAATGGGAAGGCAATGCAGCGGGCGCCGAGTTCACACTCTTCATTGTCATAGCCGTACCCTCTTTTCCTGATTAGCTGCAGTTCATTAAGGAGCATCTCCTTCGTAACCAGGGTATTGCTGGTGTATCGGGTAAGACCTTTTAGCCGTATCATCTCATCGATCCTGGATTCCGGGAATTCTGAGAGGATTACCTTGCCGACGCCGGTGCAGTGCATGGGGGCCTGACTGCCGATCCGCTGGGTGGTCCGCAGCATCTGGCCGGGACCGTCTGCGACGTGAACGTAGACCACGGTATAGTCCTGTTCCACCGCCAGACAGACACATTCACCAAGATTAGTAGACAGCTGTTTCATCGGACCGGATGCGATTTCCACAATGCCGGTCCGGTTGCTGATATGGCTGGCAAGACCGCATAACTTGTATGTCATCTGGTATTTTAATGTTTCACGGTCCTTGTAGACGTAGCCGTTGCGTTCCAATGAATTTAAAAAACGCAGAGTCGTGCTGGTGTTGTAATTTAACTGGTTTGAGATATCAATAAGTCTCATGGGCTCTTTGCTACAGGAAAGCAGTTCTATAATGGCTAATACCTTGTCAGTCGATTGATTGTCCTTTGCAAAGCGGTTTGAATGTTCTGTCTCTTCCATGATCCGCCTCCGTTTCTGTTCTTGAAGATTAGTATACCATAAACACGAAAATCGTGGAAGACCTCGTTCCTTGTTTCTGTGTCCATTTGTATCGGATTCGTAAAAGATCCTGCCTGGTGCTCATAGTATACCATACTTTATGAAATAATAAGTATATCATATCGACCGATCCATAGAGTTGTCAATGGGTATTAGAATAAAATTTCAATTAATGAAACTATATTTTAAATAATAACATAAAAATATAAAAATATCTTGACTTATTTTGGAAAATAATATATAATTTTGATTAACAAAAGACTGGTTCAATTATTAAAAACAAACAACCGGAAGGAGGGTACAGAAACTGCGTTGCACTGGGGAAGCAATAAAAATATTGACAGGTACATGAAGGAGGAGAACATGAAAAAGAAGATTTTAGCTCTTTTAGCAGGAACAGTAATGGTTACGGGGATACTTGCCGGATGTGGGAATTCCGGAAAAACAGAGGTGCAGAATAACAGCACTGAGACAGGGAAAGCAGAGGGTGCTACAGTTGCTCAGACTGAAGAAAAGAAAGAATCAGTGGAGATGGATACCATTACCGTATGGTCTGATAATGCTCATGAGCAGGAAGTGAGAGAAAGACAGATTGCAGATTTTAACAACGGGGAAGGAAAAGAACTGGGTATTCAGATCGATTACAAGGTTTATGGAGATAAGTACTCCGACACGATCAAGATTGCTGCCCAGGCAGGAGAGGCTCCTGACTTATTCCGCTCAGATTCAAAATGGATGCAGGATTTTGTGGACAACGGTTTTCTGGTTCCGATCGAGGAGCTTCCGGGAAGCGAAACGCTTCTGGACCAGTATAAGGATCTGGTGGCAAACCAGTCCCATGTATTTAACGGCAAGACATATACTCTGCCCTATAACCTGACTACATATGGATTTGTAATTAACAAGGATTTATTTGCAAAGGCCGGTCTAACGGAAGCCGATTACCCGACAACCTGGGATGAAGTGAGGGAGGTAGCTGCAAAAATTACAGAGGCTTCGGAAGGCAAAGCGTATGGCCTGGGACTCTCCAGCACGCTCTGGACGATCAGTTCCTTCTATACCATGCCGTCAGGACAGAATGTAGGCCACTATGGGTATGACTGGAATGCAAAGAGGTTCGATTATTCTGCGTATAATCCAATGATTAAAGCGATTGATCAGATGGTAGCGGATGGAAGCGTATTCCCTGGATTTGAGACATTGGACGGCGATGGCGTCAGAGCACAGTTTGCAGCAGGTAATATTGGTATGATTGGTGCGGCCAGTTTTGACTGTGCAGTTTACACGACTCAGTTCCCGGCTGTATGTGACTGGGAGGTCATCGATGTACCAAAGTTCAGCGAAGATCAGGTAACGTACAAACGTTTTGGAAATCCTACAAACCTTTTATGCGTAGGAACAAAAGCCAAAGAGCATCCGGAAAAGGTGCTGAAGGTGCTGGAATTCTTCTATTCCGATAAGAACGCAGCCGAGATGTATGAGAATGGCTTATATATTCCGGTAAGATCACAGGCGACCCAGATGGCGACAAAGAAACCAGATTTAAAGGGCTGGGAGGCATTTGCTGATTTTGATGAGATTTTTGCGATGCCGCCGGTTCCGGATACCTTAATTACAGTGGAGGGGACCACCTACAGAGAGGCCATTGCCAATATCTGGGCCAACGCGGAACTCGATGATGTGGATTCAATCATGGCAGATATTGATCAGCGTTACAATGATGCCCTGCAAAAGGCAGATCAGTCGGTAGTGGCACTTTACGCACTAAAGGAAGGGGTAACACCGGAGAGAAGTAAATAGTAAACAATGATTGTGAGAACAGGAGCCGTATTCTTAAAACCGCAGAAAATTTAAGAATGCGGCTCTTGTAAATACAGGAGATGGGGGATAAAAATGCAGGTAATCAGGAAAGAACAGACCCTGGAGGTCTGGAAACATGTGGATATCGTAGTGGCTGGAGGCGGTCCCGCAGGGGTAGGGGCAGCCGTGTCAGCTGCCCGACAGGGAAAAACGGTGCTTCTGCTTGAAAAACGGGCATATCTTGGAGGGAATATTACAGCGTGTTACGTGGAGAACTGTAACTACTTTCTGAAGGGGACGGGTTTCGAATCGGAAGGTATTTACGCGGAAATCGAAAAAAAGTGTTATGAAAAATATGGTAACGATAATCTGAGGGAACGTAATAAGACGTGCTTCAGCAGTGAGTACCTGAAGGTGTTTTTAGATGAATTCGTGCAGGAAGCAGGGGTGGAAATCCTGTTTCATTCCTTTGTGAATGAAGTGATTATGGAGAACAACCGGATTTCTGCCGTTCTGATACAGACAAAGAAAGGTCCGATGGCAGTAACCGCCGATGTCTATATTGATACAACCGGTGACGGTGATGTGGCTTTTGCGGCGGGGATTCCATACGAGCAGGGACGAAAGGAAGACGGGCTCTGCCAGCCAGGGACAGTTTCTTTAAGGCTTTCGGGAGCTGACACAAATGCGCTGCTGCAGGACGGAGACAGGCTCTCTGAAATTGGCAGGATTTTTAAGGAGGATTACCGGGCTGGCAGGACGGGGCTTCCCTGTAAGCGTCAGGATCTGCCGTTTGGAAGACTGACCGGAGGCGGAGTGATCTCTTATGTCAATTATTCCTGCAGTTATGGACTGGATCCTACTGACCCCAGAGATTTGACAAAGGGAGAACTGGAGTGCAGACAGTATGTTATGGATATCTACCACTATTTAAAAGAGCATTTTGAGGAATTGAGAGGAATCGAGGTTGCCTCCATATCGCCGGAAATTGGTTTCCGAGACAGCAGAAGAATTTTGGGAAAGTATTATCTTACAATTGAGGATATGGAGAGCCAGCGCCATTTTGACGATGTGATAGCAGTATTTCCACGATTTTATGACATGCTTGCACCGGATGCCTATATGGACGGTGACGGCAAGGTGGAGGGAAAAGGCTATAAAGGCCATATCTATGAACCTGTCGTGGATCAGAGAACATTTGAGATTCCGTATGGCAGCCTTCTGCCTGTATCTGTTGCCAATCTGTTGACAGCGGGGCGGTGTATCAGCGCAGATCATGTGGCTGAGAGCGGCGTGCGCGCGATTTCACTCTGTATGATGACGGGAGAGGCAGCAGGAACGGCAGCAGCACTTGCAGTCAGAGATCAGGTGACTCCGGCGGAGATCTCTGTGAAGGAGCTGCAGAACATATTAAAACAGCAGAACAGACTGCTGCCGGTTTGAGACAGGGGTGATAAAATGGGAAAAGAGAGAAAAGGGAAGGTGTCCGGAAAGAAGCGCAGGCTTAAGGGAGATTCTATTCAGGCAATTGCCATGCTGGCGCCGATGATGTTGGGATTTGTAATTTTTACGTATGTGCCGATTATATACATACTGCGCTATTCCTTCTATCAGTCAAATGGTTTTCGGGAAACCTGGATCGGTCTCGATAATTTTGTCAGGGTATTTACAAGAGATCCCGCGTTTTGGCAGTCCATCGTGAATGTCTTTATTCTGTCCTTTGGTAAACTGGCTGTTGAGATCCCGCTGGCTCTTCTGCTGGCAGTACTGTTAAACAAAGGGCTGAAGGCTACGGGGCTGTTCCGTGTTGCCTTATTCCTTCCGGCCATTATCAGTACGGCCATAACCGGCCTCATCTTTTCACTGATGTTTGCCTCCTTTAATGGTATCATTAACGGCATGCTTCAGAGTATTGGATGGATTCAAAAGCCGATCAGCTGGTTTAGCAATAAAGGTACTGCCATGCTGGTGCTGGGAATGGCCTCCGTCTGGAATAATTTCGGAATCAATATGATTTTCTTCCTGATGGCACTCCAGAGTGTCCCGGTAGAATTGTATGAATGTGCAGACATAGACGGAATTACTCCGTTTAAAAAGTTTTTCTACATCACACTTCCCATGATAGGACCGACCTTCCAGGCTGTTCTCTTAATGGCAATTGTGGGAAGCTTAAAGATGAGTGAGCTGATCCTCGCATCTACTAATGGTCAGCCGGCAGGCAAGACCGAGGTGGTTATGACGTATGTGTTCAAATATTTCTTTGGATATGACGGCAGAACCGTCGAGGTGGGGTACGCTTCGGCGATGGCGCTTGTCACTGGTGTGATTCTGGCTGGTATTTCCGCTGTATACATGAAGTGCAGCAATAAAATCGGCCACAGCATTGATTAGGGGACTGGAAAGGGGTGTATTTATGAGCGAAGGCAAACGAAAAAAATTAATCTCATCCGCATTGGTTTATCTGGTCCTGACGGTAATTCTGATCATTGCTATTTTTCCTGTTCTCTATACGATTTTGGGATCCTTTAAAGGGAATATGGAACTTCTGACCGAAGGCAACCGTTTGTTTCCAAGAAAATTTGTTCTTGATAACTATATCCAGGCGTGGAATCTGGCGGATTTCGAGAAATATACTGTGAATTCGGTGTTTATGTCGGGAACCATCGTTATTGGTACGATTGTAACCAGCACAATTGCAGGATATGTATTTGAACGGGGAGATTTCCCTGGAAAGAATCTTTTATTTGGACTTGTTATTTCATCCATGTTTGTGTCACTGGGAAGCTTAACCCTTTATCCAACTTTTGTGATTGCCAAGTTTTTCGGCATTAACAAGTCTTTATGGGGGGTTATCGTAATCCGGGTGTTTGGGTTAAATGTAACGAATCTTTTCATTACCAGATCGTATATCCGGTCTATCTCGAGAGAAATCGATGAGTCGGCAAAGGTGGACGGCTGTTCCTTCTTTGGCATTTACCGCAGAATCATTTTCCCCCTGCTGAAACCGCTGATCGCTACCATAGCGATTCTGGAGTTCCGTCATTCCTGGAATGATTATCTGATGCCCATGGTGTTTACTCTGTCGAATCCGGACCGTATGCCGCTGATTGTGGGAATTATGAACTTAAAGGGCTCGGGGGAAGCGGCGTCGTCCTGGAATTTGATGCTGGCGGGATCATCGATTGCATTGATTCCCATGATTATTGTATATCTGATATTTAACCGTTATTTTATCGAGGGACTGACAGCCGGTTCTGTGAAAGGATAAGGAGAGGAAAAGGATATGACGAAAAAAGAATTGATTACAGAAATAAGAAAATACAGATGTTCTGATTTATCTGATGCGCTGGATGCGCTGGGGCTGGTTGATAAGGGAACAATGGCAGAAACCATGCGGCCGATTCGTCCAGGTATCGAATTCAAGGGGTATGCTCATACAGTGAAGCTTCTTCCGAGACAGAGTGCAGTGACTCGCTGCATGAGCGTGGATGAATGGAGGCAAGTTCTGGCGGAGGGCTGTGACAATATCTATAATTTCGTGGATACCGTGACAGAAGAGAATGCCGCCGATATGGTCATCTGCATCGATATGGCCGGCGTGCGAGGGGGTATATGGGGATCAGAGATTGCTATGACCATGATGGAAAAAGGCATTGAGGGTGCCGTGATCGACGGAGGCTGCCGGGACTCGTATGAGGCAAATCTGGAAAATGCACCGGTGTTCTGCACAAAGAGAACCTTTACTCATGCTTATGGCAGAGTGGAACGCGGCGCTATCGGCGTACCTGTGGAATGTGCCGGGGTTACCGTGAAACCGGGAGACATTATCTGTGCGGATGACGATGGTGTTTTGGTAATTCCTATCGAATATGCTGAGGAAGTGATACAGTATGCACGTGTCCAGCTGGAAGATGATATCGCAGTCAGAAGCCAGCATTATGAAAATTTGGGATACGAGCCGGATGCTACACTGGAGCGGTTAAAGGAGTAAGATGTTTCAAATATACGGCAGTATGGCGGAGGAACAGCCTGTACAGTTCGCCGCCGGAAAAGTAAGAGAATGGCTGAAGGATTCAAGCGGCTGCAGTGATCTGTCTGTTTTCCTGGAGGAAGACAGGGGCTGCCCCGAGGAGGGGTATCATCTGAGACGGGAAAAAGGTTGTTTTCGAATAGTGGCTTCAGACCGGGCTGGCATGATGTACGGTCTGTTGGATCTGGGGCGGGAGCTGGTTCACGGAAACGGCTGTGCGGAGAGTATCAAAGACAGGAATGTGACACCATACATACGAAAAAGGGGGATCAAGTTCAACATCCCCCTGGATGCCAGAACACCCAGCTATTCTGATGCATCGGATTCTGCCTTTGAAACGGTCCCTGATGTGTGGGACTTAGAATTCTGGCAGGATTATTTAGACGCTATGGCAGAGTACCATTACAACGTTCTTTCACTCTGGTCTCTGTCCCCTTTTCCTTCCATGGTGAGAATACCGGAATACCCGCTTACTGCACTGGAAGATGTGATGCGGTCCGTGATTATCCCTCAGCCTGAGATGAGCGGCTGGAAGATGTATACGGAGGATATGAAGAAAGGTCTGTATCCGGTAAAGAAGATGTCCATGGATGAAAAGATGGAATTCTGGAGACAGGTTATGTCTTGTGCTGCAGACCGATGCATCGAAGTGTATCTGTTTACCTGGAATTTGTTTGTCTATGGCACGGAAGAGAGTCCGTATCTGCTGACTCCTGATCAGCATAACCCTGTGACAAAAGACTATGTGTATTATGCCGTGCGCGCCATGCTGGAAACGTATCCCCTGTTGGCTGGAATCGGCGTGACAGCAGGAGAGTATATGGCCGGAGACGGCACAGATATTGCATTTATCCGGGATACCTACGGAAGGGCGGTGGAAGACTGCCTGAAGTGCCATCCAGGCAGGAAACTACGGTTTATTCATCGGATGCAGTATGCAGCATTCCATGAGATAGAAGAGAAGTTTCGTGACTTTCCGGGGACGTTTGAGATTAGTTTTAAGTACTCGCAGGCACATATGCATTCCTCTGTAAAACCACATTTTTTTTCAGATTTTATAAAGGAGCATGATACGCAGACCGGATTCTGGTTTACACTTCGTGACGATGATTACTACATGTTCCGCTGGGGAGATTTAGACTTTGCAAGAGACTACTTAAGAAATATGCCGGTTTCGAGGATGACAGGATTTTATCTTGGCGCAGACGGATTTACCTGGGGGCGCGATTATATGGACCGGTTGGATCAGACTCATCCCCTCTATATCAGGAAGATGTGGTACAAAATGTGGCTGTGGGGCCAGCTTTCTTATGATATCAGCCGTGAGGAGGAGTTCTTTACGCGGGAACTGGAGTGTATGTATGGCATGGATGGAAAGAGGCTGAGTAACGTATGGAAAAAAGCATCACGGATTATCAGTACATTTCAACTGGTTCACTGGCACGACTACGATTTTCAGTGGTATCCGGAGATGTGCTGCAGCCTTGAGCATCCACCGGTAAGAAAACTGGAATTTGCGGATATCAATGAATTTATGGCATGTGACAGCATGCCGGAAGGTGGCTGCATCTCTGTTAAGGAATTTGCAAAGTGTCAGGTGGAAGGGCGGGCAGTCAATGCGGTTACGCCTCTTCAAATCGCACAGACCATTAAACAATATTCAGAATTTGTCTTAAAAGAAGTTGCATTATTGGAAAAAGGTTGTAAGATGGGATGCGGGCTTCATCGTCTTCTTATGGATATGAGGGCACTGGCGTATCTGGGAACCTATTATTCTGACAAATTGAAGGCTGCTGTTCATTTATGTATCTGGCACACCAATCCGGAACGGTATCAGGATAAAACAAAGGCAGTCACTCTTTTAAAGGACTGTGCCGGACACTGGAAAATGTATTCGTCATTTGTAAAGCAGTACTATAGACCGCAGCGGTTAACCAGGCTTTGCAGCTATGTGGATCCGGAATACTTTGACCGGTGGGCTGAGCTGGATATTCAGCTGGCTGAAAATCAGTGAGGGACGGGAGGGAAGATTATGCCTTGGTGGAAGGAAGAACCGTGGAGGATGATTCAGACGAATCTTCGGGAAATCGATATGCAGGATCTGTCCGCGGAACGGTTTGTGGCGGATTTAAAAGATTTTCACGCGACGGTTGTTCTGCTTAATGCAGCGGGAATCAGCGCAGGATACGAAACCAAACTGCCGTATCACAGCAGAAATCCGTACTTAACAGGGGACAGTCTGGAAAGGATAGTGGATCTCTGCCATGAAAATGGAATACGGGTGATTGCCAGAGCTGACTTTTCAAAGGTAAAAAAGAATGTGTATGAGATGCATCCGGAATGGGCATTTCGAACGGAACATGGCGATGTTATGGAACAGAATGGTTTTATCCAGACGTGTCTCTGCGGAGATTACCAGCAGAAATTCGCTTTTGAAATCCTGGAAGAACTTTTTGGACGGATCCCATTTGACGGACTGTACTGCAATATGGGCGGCTTTCAGACAAGAGACTATGAATTCCGGGATTATGGATTCTGTCACTGCCGAAGCTGCCGGGAAGCATTTAGAAGTTATTCGGGAAAAGAACTTCCGGTACACAGGGATTCTTCGGATCCTGTTTGGAGTGAGTATGAAAAATTTCAGAAATACATGCTTACTGATTACCGGAAAAGGATGACCTCTTTTCTGAAGGATATCAGCGGGGAGATTTGTTTTGACGACGTGGATTATGCCAGGATTGAAGCGGCTACAGAGGTAAGCACACGCCTGCCCCACTGGATCTACCATGCTTCCAGCAACTGCCGGGCAATCATTGGTGACGGCACATCCGGAATTATCTGTTCCAATACTTCTGTCAGCTATCCTGGTTACGGTCTGCGCCACGCATCGGTGAGTCCTGCTCTGCACGCCATGCGTCTGTGGCAGAATATGGCTAACTTAGGAGCTCTGGACTATTATTTAATTGGAAGGCTTGATACGGCGACGGATAGAAGTGCATTTGAAACAGTAAAACGTATTTTTGCATTTCGCGAAAAACATGACGCGGTATACCGGAATCTTCATTCAACAGCCAGTGTTATGCTGCGGAGAAAGGACCGGTGGGTGGCTACGGAGGAAGAAAAAGGCTGGATTCGGGTTTTGACGGAAGCTCATATTCCATTTGCGGAGATTTTGCCTGATGCGATGAGACAGGCGGATTTGACCAGATACCGGGTGGTTATTCTCGCTGACGAAGGGAAGCTGGAGCGTCAGGAAGGGGATATGATCGATAAATATGTCCTGCAGGGTGGAATTGTAATCGCATCGGGACTGAACCGGATCAGAGAGTATTCCAACGGGAGCGGGGAAACGGAATTTTTAAAAAGCTCCGGAATTCTGAAATTAGAGAGAGAAGACCGACAGGCCATGTCTGCGCAGCTGTTTCTGGAAAAAGAAGAAAAACAGGCCTTTCCTTCTTATCAGGACATCGATGCGGTTCCAGTGGGAGATACCTACTTTTTCCTGGAGCATAATAAAGAGGCGAAGACTTTTCTGAAATTCATACCCCGTCAGCCTTTTGGTCCGCCGGAATGCTGCTGCACCCGGGAGGTATGGGACTATCCCGGACTGATTGATTATACGTATGGTTCCGGGAGACATTTAACGCTTCCCTGGCTTCCTGGAAGCTTTTACAGCAAAACAGGGCATTCTAATACGGTTGGATTTATGAGAGATATTCTTACAAAACACAGCGGCCTGGTCAGTGTGGCTGCGGACTTAACACCGATGGCAGAGGTTACCGTATCAGCGGATGACAGAGGTCATATTCTGATCCAGCTCGTTAATAACAGTGGGGCCTTTGGGCTTACATTTTTCGCCCCACTGCCTGTGGAGCATGTAAGTCTGCAGATTCCAACTGAAAAACTGCCTGTAAGTGTTATAAGTCTTATGGGAGGCCATGTGACATGGCGGCAGGAAAATGGAATTCTGTTTTTGCTGTTGGACTGCCTGGCAGAGTATGATGCCTTGAGAATAGAGTTTGAGGATGGAGGAAGCGCCGTATGAAAGACAGTATACATAAGTATTTCAGGATAGGAACCATATTATGGATGAGTTATCCGCCTGTTCAGTATGGTTTTACAGAACCGTTAAAGAAGATTTTGAGCGATGACTATTTTGATGCTATAGAAGTGAAGTCGGTTGGGGATGAGGCTCAGAGAACAGAGGCAAAGGCACTTCTTGCCCAGTCCCACATGGCCGTGTGCTTCGGTGCGCAGCCAGGACTCTTAAGCCATGGATTAAATCCCAACTCGCTTGTAGAAGAAGAGCGGAAGGAAGCGGAAGCTTTTCTCTGCGCTTCCATCGATGAGGCGGAATACCTTGGAGCGAAGGGGATTGCATTTCTGTCCGGCGCATGGGAAGAGGAGACCAGGGAGCAGGCCTTTGAACAGCTAAAAAAAACCACATTGGCGGTATGCAGGTACGGTGCGTCAAAAAATATGGCTGTAAATCTGGAAGTATTTGATTACGATATGGATAAAAAAGCACTTATTGGGCCGGCACCTTATGCAGCAAGATTTGCCTCAGAGATCAGATGTTTTTGCAGTAACTTTGGCCTTTTGGTGGATCTGTCCCATTTTCCGACCACATATGAGACGAGCCGGTTTGTGATTCAGACTCTTAGGCCGTATATTACCCATCTTCATATTGGAAATGCGGTGGTGAAGGAAGGCTGTGACGGATATGGCGACAAGCATCCGAGATTTGGATATCCAGGCAGTGCCAACGATACTCCTGAACTGCTTGATTTCTTTCAGGTATTGAGAGAAGAGGGCTTTTTTAGAAAGGCCGATCCATTGGTATTATCCTTAGAGGTGACGCCGCGGCCTGGAGAAGACGGAGATCTGATACTGGCTAATACAAAGCGGGTGATTAACCGTGCATGGGCGCTGCTGGAGGATTAGAGAATGAAGATAGTGATATTGGATGGATACACGGAGAATCCGGGAGATTTAAGCTGGAGCGTATTTGAAGAGTTGGGAGAGGTAACGGTCTATGACAGAACAGAGAAATCTCAGATCGTGGAGAGAATAGGCGCTGCGGAGGCGGTGCTGACCAATAAAACACCCATAACTGCGGAGACGATGGCGGCGTGCAGGAATCTGCATTATATCGGGGTTCTGGCTACCGGATATAATGTTGTGGACCTGGAGGCAGCAGGCAGACACGGCGTTACCGTGACAAATGTGCCCGCCTACAGTACGGATTCCGTGGCGCAGCATACGATGGCGTTAATACTGGAGTTGTGCAACCATGTAGGTGTGCATCAGGAGAGCGTCAGAGATGGTGACTGGGTGCGGAGCCGGGATTTCTGTTACTGGAAGCGGCCGGTCATAGAATTGGCGGGAAAGACACTTGGAATTGTGGGATACGGAAGTATTGGGAAGAGGACGAAAGCTCTGGCAGAGGCGTTCGGCATGAAGGTTCTGGTAACCTCGGGCCATCTGGATCCCGGTGTGCTGCCGGGAGGGACGGCAAGAGTGGTAGATCTTGAGAGCCTGTTGTGCAGCTCGGATTTCGTATCCCTGCATTGCCCTCTGACAGATAAGAACCGGCATATGATGAATAAGGATTCGTTTAGAAAGATGAAGAAAAGCGCATATGTGATCAATACCTCCCGTGGTCCGCTGATCTGTGAGGAAGACTTAAAAGAAGCCGTTTTAAACGGAACCATAGCAGGTGCTGCGGTCGATGTGGCGGAGGAAGAGCCCATGAGAGCAGACAGCCCTCTTCTGGATGTGGAAGGAATTCTTGTTACTCCACATATCGCCTGGGCGTCGAGAGAAGCCAGAGAGCGTCTGATGAGGATAGCAGAAGAAAATTTAAAACAGTATGTGGCGGGGAGACCCGTCCATGTAGTCAGTGAAATACCCCGCGTTCATTAGCGGGAGTCAATATAATTTGGAGGTAAAAGAAATGAATATTAGTTTATTGGAACCAATCGGTGTACCGGAAGAGATGATCAACAGTCTGGCAGAGGGCTTAAGAAAGGAAGGACACGTATTTACGTATTACGACACGAAGACCACCGACGTGGAGGAACTGAAGAGACGTTCCGCCGGACAGGAAATAGTGATGATTGCCAACAATCCCTATCCCGATGAAGTGGTACAGTCCAGTGACAGCTTAAAAGCGATTGCTGTGGCGTTTACAGGAATCGATCATGTTGGACTTGCGGCATGCAGGGAAAAGAATATTCAGGTGCTCAACTGTGCCGGCTACTCCAACCAGTCAGTGGCAGAGTTGGCCGTAGGCATGGCCGTAACCGTGATGAGAAAAATACTGGAAGGTGATTTCGCGGTGAGAAACGGAAGAACCTCAGAAGGTCTTGTTGGTACGGAGATTTGCGGCAGAACTGTGGGTATCGTTGGCTGCGGCCAGATTGGTTTTAAGACAGCCAGACTGTTTAAAGCGTTCGGTGCCGAGGTGCTGGCATACTCCCGTCACGAAAAAGAAGAGTGGAAGGAAGCCGGAATCCGCTTTGCCGATATCGATACCTTATTAAAGGAGAGTGACATTATATCCCTCCATCTTCCGTTAAATGAAACAACAAAAGGCTTTTTTGACGGAGAAAAGATTGAGAAAATGAAGGAAGACGCAATTTTGATTAACTGCGCAAGGGGGCCGATCGTAGATAATGCGGCTCTGGCAAAGGCGCTGAATGAAGGCAGGATCGCAGGAGCAGCCATCGATGTGTTTGATATGGAGCCTCCGATTCCCGCGGATTATCCGCTCTTAAGCGCTAAAAACGTTCTCATGACGCCTCATGTAGCTTTTGCTACAAAAGAAGCAATGGTTCGGAGAGCAAAAATAGAATTTGATAATGTTTACGCGTATCTTCAGGGAAAACCGGAGAATGTATGTAAATTCTGATCCGGCTATTTGGGAAAGGGTAAGAGTACATGACTGGAATCGTCTTTCAGAAAATAACCGTTATGTTTCTCATTTTAGCTGCCGGAATCCTGTGCTGCCGTTGGAAGCTGATTGATGAAGAGGGCAACCGGAAACTGTCCAATCTGCTTCTGCTTCTGGTCAATCCTGTTGTCATATTCGTGTCTTACCAGATGGAATATGACAGCAGGCTGATCCGGAATCTGATTCTGGCGTTTCTTCTTGGGCTGCTCTGTTTTGCCCTACAAATCGCAGTCTGCAGTCTGCTAATCCCTGCGGGCGGCAAGTCAGGTCTTTTGACCCGAAAAAAAGAAAATAAAAATTATCAGATCGAAAGGCTGTGTGCTGTCTATTCCAACTGCGGGTTTATCGGAATCCCCCTGATTAACAGCCTGTTTGGGAGGGAAGGAGTCTTTTATCTGACCGGCTATCTCACGATCTTTTATCTGTTTCTGTGGACTCACGGTGTGATACTCATGACGGGAAAAGCGGACAGACGTACGACTATAAAGAATCTCTGTTCTCCCGCTATCATCGGAGTACTGCTGGGAGTGTTCTGCTTTGCGTTTCAGATACTTCTTCCGGATACGGTTGTGGAAGCGTTAAGCAGCATCGGGAGTATGAATACGCCCCTGGCCATGCTGGTCGCGGGGGCCGCACTGGGGCAGACCAGTCTGCGCTCCTGTGTTGGAAATGCGAGAATTTATTACGTATCCATGATCAGACTGCTGATCATTCCATTCTGTCTAATTCTGTTGTTTCAGTTCCTGCCATTATCCCCGGTTTTACTTTTGACAACGTTAATTGCAGCCTCCTGTCCCGTAGGCGCCTGTTGTACCATGTTTGCACTCACATATGGAAAAGACGGAGCATATGCATCCCAGATATTTACGGTTACCACTTTACTTTGCATCGTAACGATTCCATTTGTAGTGGCTGCTGCGGGGATTGTGGGGATAGGCTAGTTGGGAAACGAGGACAGGAATTGGCGGTGCGCTGAAAGGGGATGGGAAGCGGTAAAGGAATGGGGAAACGATATGAAATGAGAAAACAATATGGAGAGGAAAAAAATATAAGAAGTGGGAGGAGTCAAAATGGAGAAGGCTGATTGTTTGAAACATCGGAAAAGCAGTGTTGTGATAAAGGTTCAGAGGCCGGATGGAAGTCCGGTCAGTAAAAGGGGGGTGGAGATCCGGCAGACGGGTCACTCTTTTCTATTTGGATGCGGCGCATTTGAGACGCTGAACATCACAGACAGTGATTCTGGACCGGAAAAGCGGGCATTTTATGAAGAACGTATGGAAAAATGGCTGAAGCTTTTTAACTATGCGACGCTGCCGTTTTATTGGGGACAGTTTGAAGCATCAGAAGGCAATACGAATACGGAAGCTGTAAGGAGGGCAGCCCTCTGGCTGAAAGAGAGAGGTGTTATACTGAAGGGACATCCGCTATGCTGGCATACCCAGACGGCACCGTGGCTTTTAGAGCTTACCAATCGGGAAATTTTGGAGAAGCAGCTGGCAAGGATCCGGAGGGAGGTCATGGAATTCAAGGGACTGATTGACATGTGGGATGTGATCAATGAAGTCGTGATCATGCCGGTATTTGATAAATATGACAACGGAATTACCCGCATCTGCAAGGAACTGGGCCGAGTACAGCTGGTGACGAAGGTTTTTGAAGAGGCGAGGCACAGGAATACGGGTGCTGTGCTTTTATTAAATGATTTTAATACCAGCGCAAAATACGAAGAACTGATTGATGCGTGTCTGGAAGCGGGAGTATCTCTTGACGCGATTGGGATCCAGTCTCATCAGCATCAGGGGTATTGGGGAAAAGAAAAGCTTTTGGATGTGCTGGGACGATTTTCTCGTTTTGGACTCCCAATACATTTTACGGAAAATACGTTTATTTCCGGTCATCTGATGCCTCCTGACATTGTAGACCTAAATGATTACCAGATCAAAGAATGGCCTACGACGGCGGAAGGAGAAGAAAGGCAGGCTGAAAATGTGGAAGAATTTTACCGGATTCTGTTTGCAGATCCCCATGTGGAGGCCATTACCACGTGGGCATTTCAGGATGGTGCATGGCTCGGCGCTCCCGCCGGTCTGGTGAGAACGGATAATTCAGAAAAACCTGCTTATGAGGCTTTGAGACGTTTAATAAGAGAGGAATGGAATACCAGCGAAATAAAGAGCACGGACGAGATGGGACGGGTGGAAGTGTGTGGGTTTAACGGGCACTATGAAGCAGTGATTGACGGAGTGGTTAAAAACTTTGAAATAAGGAGGCCACTGGAGATTGGAAACCAGGAAGACGTGAGCCGGCTGGAAGAAATTGTAATCACGCTGAACTGAGTAAATGACTATTCGGAAGGAAGTGACAACTGTGGCGTCTGAGTATGTACACGATATGACTTCCGGCAACATCCCGGGGCAGCTTCTGGCCTTCTCGGCTCCCATGCTGGTTGGAAACATTGTACAGCAATTTTATAACATGGCGGATTCTGTTATTGTCGGCAATTACGTCGGTGCCCGGGCATTAGGTGCTGTGGGAGCCTGTAATTCGTTGAATTTCCTTTTCTTTTCCCTGTGTTCCGGGATGGCACTTGGAATTGGGGTAATCATGGCTCAGTATTTTGGCGCCCAGTCAGAGGTTAAGGTTAAAAAAACAATTATAAACGGTTTTTTTCTGTTGACAGTGGTGTCCGTATTAATGGGAGGAATAGGATATCTGCTGGCAGAGCCGGCGCTTAGACTTCTTCGGACACCTGTGGAATACATAGGGGATTCTGTTACATATTTAAGAACCGTATCCTGCGGTATGGCAGCAGTGGCAGCCTATAATGGTGTCGCGGCCATGCTGCGGGCATTGGGAGACTCGAAAACACCACTGATTTTTCTGGTGCTGGCCAGTCTTTTAAACATTGGGCTTGATTTGCTGTTTGTTCTCTATTTTAATATGGCAGTCTTTGGCGTGGCCGTAGCAACCGTAATTGCCCAGGGAACCAGTGCGGCCGGATGTATGATTTTTGCTTTTCGGGTGAATCCTTACTTTAAAGTAAAAAGAAAAGATATGATTCTGGACCATGATATTCTTGGCCAGTGTATCCGCCTCGGTGTCCCGGTTACCTTTCAAAATGCCCTGATAGCCGTCTCAACCTCCTGTCTTCAGGGGGTTGCGAACGGATTTGGTCCCAGTGTGGCTACGGCGTATACGATGACAACCAGGCTGGAGCAGCTAATCGGCCAGCCTTACAGTTCTCTGGCCGCTGGCATTTCGACGTTTACGGGCCAGAATATGGGGGCTGGACAGATTAAGCGAGTAAGGCAGGGGCTAAGGACCGGACTTATTTTTTCAGCCGGCTTCAGCGTGGTTATGCTCTTTCTCATGCGTTTTGGCGGTCATTTGATTTTACGGCTTTTTGGCAATGATACAGAAATTCTCGGTATCGCGGTGAATGCGCTGAAAATTACAAGTTTTTTTTACTTTCCGCTGGGTGTAATCTACTTAATCCGGGGCCTGTCTAATGGAGCCGGAGATGCGGCCTATTCCATGATGAATGGAATTGTTGAGGTATTCTGCCGCTTTTTCTTTTCCATGGTGCTGACGAGGATTACCGGGATCGGCATGTGGGGAGTCTGGCTGACGACCGGATTTACATGGAGCCTGACTGCCCTGGCCAGTGTGGTACGCTATAAACAGAAAAAGTGGATGAGAGGATATCCGGGGATATCCGTTAACAATTATGTTCAAAAAGAGAAAAATGTATGCAAATTCTGACAAGAACGATTTTACGTAAAATCAATTCTGGTTTTAAAAGAAATTAGTTACAACTAAAATATGACAGAGTGTTTTCACCGATTTCTCACATACTATGAAAGGAGCAAAAAATTGTCTCCTTTCATTTTTTATAAGGAGGTATGTGAGATGACGGGAAAAAAATTCCACAGATATGTGGTGGCTGCGTTTTGGGTGAGCCTGGTGTTTTGCATCGGCTTCTCTTATTTCTATATGAAGTGGGTGATACCGGACAAGCTGAATGTCGTAGCCGAAGAAGAAGAACAGTTTCATTTCTCCATGCCTTTTGGAGTGACGCTGTCTTCAGACAGTGAGGAAGTGGTTTTAAGTAATGGTTCCAATATTCCGACGGATCAGATTAACCTTTCAATGAACCAGCCGTTTTCTGTATATTCAGAAAATCAGGGAAGCTACAAGATTGGCTTAAAGCTGTTTGGCTGGCTCCAGCTAAAGGATATCCAGGTGGATGTGGTGGATACGAAATACGCCATTCCATGCGGAACTCCAGTGGGAATTTACTTAAAATCTGATGGGATTATGGTAATTGGAACGGGGGATATCACGAAGAAAGACGGTATGATTGTAGAGCCGGCCTTTGGAGTGCTTCAGTCGGGGGACTATATTGAGGCATTTAATGGAACACCTTTAAAGGATAAGGAAGCGCTGGTTACAGAATTAAACAAAAATGGTACCAGCGAGGCGGTTTTAGCAGTCCGACGCGGAGATCAGGAGATTGAGGTGAAGATGACTCCGGTGGAGGGAGAGGATGGAAATCCGAAGTTGGGCGTCTGGGTCCGTGACGATACTCAGGGTATTGGAACCATGACTTATATTGACATGAATGGTAATTTTGGTGCGCTGGGACATGGAATCAGCGACAGTGACACAGGCGGAGTCGTCCAGATTGAGGATGGCGCACTATATGAAACTTCCATTTTAGGAATCGAAAAGGGAACTTTCGGAAAGCCGGGAGTCATGAGCGGAGTGATCTACTATGGTCCGGGATCGGTGTTGGGAACGATTCATTCCAATACGGAAGAGGGAATATTTGGTACGGTCAATGAACGGTTTAAGCAGACCGCAAAAGCGGACGCGATACCAATCGGATACCGCCAGGACGTTAAGAAGGGGACCGCTTATATACGGAGTGATGTTTCCGGAGTCGTAAAAGACTATGAGATCGAGATTCAGAAGGTGGATTATACAACAGCCCATAAGAATAAAGGTATGGTAATCAAGGTGACAGATCCGGAACTGCTGGCAATTACCGGGGGAATTGTGCAGGGAATGTCAGGTTCACCTATTTTGCAGAATGGAAAACTCATAGGGGCGGTGACACATGTGTTTATCCAGGACTCGACGAGAGGGTATGGGATATTTATTGAGAATATGCTGGAGCATTGAGTTCGGGCATCAGACGGAAAGAGAAGGTGGAGATGGGAGCTAGCTCACAGATCCACCTTCTCTTGTAGTATGCTATGCGGCGACAAGGTGAATTGGCCGAAGGCCAAGAGAAGGCCCACTGGGGGGAAGCCGTGCAACCGATGGTGTGCGCAGCGTGCCATCGGTTGCCGCCCGGGCGGAGTAGTGGGACGGAAGAGGCAAAGAAGCATGGATTTTTAAGATGAGATAGAATAGGATTTGGGGAAGCAGCTTGTGACATTCAAGTTGCTTTTCTTATGTAACTGGTAAAAAAATTGCAAGATAAAAGACTCATGTTTAATTTTTTGCTTTTGCATGAGTAAGAGAATTAACAATATAAAGAAGGGAGTGTTTATGATGGAATATAGGGGATACAGAACTATCTATGGATATAAGACTTCAACTATATTAGACCGACATTTTGTAATTGATGACCCGGCAGCAATGGTGGTAAGGCAGATGTTCTTGTGGACATTGGATGGTAAAAATATAGATGAAATTGCAGAATATTTAAACCAGCAGAGTTACCTTACACCGGCTGAATATACCAGATGTAATAACACGATTATGTGGGATGAAGAATATAGTGAACGATCTTTGTGGGATTCCAGAATGGTTAGAAGAATCCTCAGAAATAAAATGTATACCGGGATACTTGAGTGGGGATACCGGGAAAGCTATTACGAAGAGGGAAGGCGAAAGCAGAGAAAGATAAGTATAATTCAGGGAGACTCAGATGAAAAATCTCATGATCCAATTGTTACAATGGATGAATTTATGCAAGTACAGATGATATTAGATGCATACTCCGGAGTCGGAAAGGAACAAAGGAAAAAAGCATATACCAGTTTATTGACGTGTGGAATTTGTGGAGGCAAAATGAAGAGGCGATGCGCGTCTGGTGATAAGAAAAAGTATGTTTATTATAGGTGTACGGATAGAATGGAAAATGGTAAAAAAATAAAAGGCTGTCCATCTGTTTGCGTGAAAGAAGAGTTTTTGGAAAGTCAATTAAAAGAACTAGGTCTTGATGGCATGGAGCGTTTGGAGCTGGTTGAAAAGGTTGAGAGGATAATTGTGAATCAAGGGGGAGGGATTGAGGTGTATATGAAAAATGGGATGTGGTTATAAATTTTGAGTGGTTCAAAAAAAGAACCAGAACGGTAAACCAGGAAAAAGAATATTATAATTCGTATGCAATTATTTCTGCGGGATACCGCATTAACTCTATCCGGGCTATGTAATACAGATGGTGGGTAACTAATACGCTATGGACCTATACGCTGCAAGGAAGAAATTTACGAGGCTGCGGAAGAATTCGCATATGTAACATACAATTATACTCTTCTCCATAGTTTTAATGATTATCGAACTCCTGATCGGGTGAGAGGTGCCGCATAAATTGATTCACGCAAAATTCATTATTTTTGCAATAAGTGTTCCCAAAATGTTTGACTACAACAGTAAAACTATTATCGTTTTTATGTAGAGCTTGCAAATCTTATTTGCAACTGTTACAAGAAGTTTCTGGACGAAATGAACAAGATATTGCATATAAAATCTTGCTTTACTGTAAGGAGCCGAAAACAGCAAAGGAAATCATGGTCAAATTTAATATATCTAACCGATCTTACTTGAAAAGGCATTACATGAGCTAAATATTGGAGGAAGGATTGTTGAAGATAACAATTCCAGAATAGCTAAGAAATAGGAATCAAAGGTATTGTTCGTCGGTTTCTTGAACATAGTGAACAAGAAAGTGATTAAGATAATAAAAAATGTTGTCCATTACTTGACTCACTCGTGAGCGGATCTCCGATTATCCAGAATGGGAAGCTGGCCGGGGCGGTGACCCATGTGTTTGTGCAGGATGCAAGCCGGGGGTATGGGATATTGATTGAGAATATGTTGGAGCATTGAGTCCGGGCGGCAGACGGGAAAAGAGGGGAACATGGGAGATTATTCTCAAGTTTCCTTCTTTTGATGGCATTCTATATGGTAGCAAGTTGAACTTGCCACGAACCAAGAAAAAGCCTTTAGGAGAGAAATGGTCTGGTCGATGGTGTGCAAAGCGAGTATCGGTTGTTAATCAGAGAAAATTGTGGGAGGATTAATCATTAATTTTTTAAGATAGTCTAAAAAATCTTCTATATTGTGAACAAAAAATATTATATGTGGATTCTTAGATTGAGAAAAAGATAAGGGTATGATATGCTAAAGAGTAGTTTATAGATGATTTATCTATACATAGGGAGTGTCTACATGAAGATGACAGTGAGTTATGCGAAGCTATGGAAGCTATTGATTGATCGGCGTATTAAAAAAACAGATTTGAAAGCAGCAGCAGAAATTTCCCCGGGGACATATGCAAAGCTCAACCGGGACCAGTATGTCTCGATGGATGTGATTGGCAGAATCTGTGGGGTGCTTGGCTGCGATGTGGGCGATATCATGGAAATTCTGCCGGAACAGGATATGTCAGACTGAAGATAAGATAATACAAATCGGCAATAAAAAGAGAGGTTTGCTGCATGATTGAAATGAATATATTACAGGAAAGATATTCGTGCCGCACAAAGGATTTGCTCTGGTTTAAAGAAATGCGGCTGGCGGTCGAACTAATCGTGAAGGAGAAAAAGACACTGTCAGATATCAAACGCTTGAGTGAACAGATGAATCTGTACAATGCTGCCAGCAGCTCCAGAGCGAATGAAATTCGAATTGTGATTGCTCGCAGAATCAATAGAGTAAATGAAAGTTTTTTAGAATTCTATTTCCGTCAGACGACGGATGTGCAAAAGTTATTAACAATCATAATGATAATGCTTACGGACCGCACGTTCCTGGAATTTATGAATGATGTGTATAAGGAAAAGCTCATTACCGGAGAGATGGAGCTTTATGACAGCGATATTATGGGATATCTCCATAGGTTGCAGGACCAGGATTCCCAAGCAGAGAAATGGACGGATGAGGGGATGAAAAAGGTGCGGGGTAATTATAAATTGATCCTGAAGGATTCCGGTATCATTTCAGATACAGGAGTTGTCCGGAAAATTTTGAAACCAATCATTTCTGCAGAACTAAGAGATTTTTTGCGGAAGGAAGGCTTAACACAAATCTATCATATATTGGCAGGTGTACGCGGATGAAAACCATAGAAGAACGTCTTGATATCCTGGAGGAGAAAATGAGAGCAGAGTCCTTCCGCACGAATACCGGACTTGGCAATGAGGTGGGATATTATGTGTTTGATTATGAACCACAGCAGGAACTGGCTGTCAGAAAGCGGATTCAGGATTTGGACCAGAGTAATACCACTTTGAAATATGGCTATCAGCTAATCGTTTATGATCTGTATGAATTGATGTTGAAGCTGCTGGATGAAGAAGAGGTTCTTGAAGATTTAAAGGATTTGGAGGAAGAAGAGGGAACGGAGTATGTATTTTCCGCTATATCGGATACGCTCCAGTTTGATGATCAGGGAAGCTTAATCGTGAACTATGTTTTAGAGCATACACCGCCGGATTCCGTTGTATTTTTGACTGGTGTGGGCAAGTGCTTTCCTATTTTGAGAGCGCATAAGGTTCTAAACAACCTGCATCAGGTAATGGACCACTGCCCGGTGGTGCTGTTTTACCCGGGAAGATATAATGGCAATTCGCTGAATATATTTAATGAAATGAAGGAAGACAACTATTACCGTGCTTTTCCTCTGGTGGAGCGCTAAGGTTAGAGTGAAGGAGAGCGTCAATGAAGATTCAGAATATGTTTGTAAAACCGATTAATCGTCCGATTACCGGCGTCATTAAGGTTGGTCAGAACGCAGAAAAGGATAAAAAACAGGAGCTGGAAGAGTATGTGGTTACCAGAGAATTAACCCGCCATTTTCGAGAGTTTTTTGATAATTATGTGAGGAGTATCGATCAACCGACGGATGAGATGGGAGTATGGATTTCCGGATTTTTTGGAAGTGGTAAATCTCATTTTTTGAAAATTTTATCCTATATTTTGGATCATACGAGTGTCTGTGGCAAAACGGCGGTTGAGTATTTTGAGGACAAGGATAATCTCACGGCGGATCCGATGATTTTAGCCAACATGAAACGAGCAGCCCAGGCGCCCACACAGGCAGTTCTTTTTAATGTGGATTCCAAGAGCACGGCCTCGGCAAAATCAGACAGCAACGCAATCGTGATGGTATTCAACCGGGTATTCAATGAGAAATTGGGATATGACGGAGCCAATCCGGCCCTTGCCGACCTGGAACGGATTCTGGACGAAGAAGGAAATTACCAGAAGTTTCAGGATGCTTTTCGCAATGAAACAGGGAAAGAATGGCTGGATGAACGGAATAAGTTCCGTGTGATCCGCGGTAAGGTGGCCAAGGCACTGACGGCCATGGGGCGTATGACGGAACAGGAGGCCATGGACTTTACAAAGGCGGCAACCACATCCAATTATGCAATCGCCATTGAAGATTTTGCGGAACGTGTTCATCAGTATATCGAAAAAACCGGGAAGCGTGTAGTGTTCCTCGTGGATGAGATCGGGCAGTTTATCAGCAGTGACTCGCGACTGATGCTGAATCTTCAGACGATGACAGAGGAGCTGGGTTCTCGTTGTCATGGAAAAGCCTGGGTCATTGTAACCGCACAGGAAGATATTGATTCCATGATGGAAAATATGGATTTTAGTGCCGAGAGCAAGAACGATTTTTCAAAGATCCAGGGTCGATTTAAGACCAGATTGTCCCTGTCCTCTGTAAATGCAGACGAGGTAATCCGCGAAAGAATTCTGAAAAAAGATGAAGTGGGAAAGGCGACTCTGAAAGCACTGTATGACAGCGAAGAGACCAGGATACAGAATGCAGTCAATTTTAAGGGGAATGGATATGAATTAAAAAAGATCCGGAACGCAGATGAGTTTGCAGATGTATATCCGTTTTTGCCATACCAATTCAATCTGTTGGCAGATGTGCTAAATGCCATCCGCTTGAATAGTTCTACGGGAAAGCATTTGTCAGAAGGCGAACGCTCCATGCTCGGTGCATATCAGAAGGCCACCATCAGTGTAATGAACCAGGAAGAGGGGACACTGATTCCATTTTACCGGTTCTACGATGACCTTTTGAAATTTTTGGATCACACTCACGCGTCCGTAATCCAGAGGGCAGAAGACAGCGAGCGAATCAACCCGATGCACGAGCCGGATTGCTTTAATGTGAATGTACTTAAAACATTATTTTTGCTGAAATATATAAATGGAATTTCGCTTACGATTGATAACATCCTGAATCTTATGGTAACACATATCCATGAGGACAAGGCTCTTCTTCGTCAAAAAGTAGAAGAGGCGGTTCAGGTGTTGACAAGAAGTATGTTTGTCTCTGAAGTACGGGATACATATGAGTTCCTGACAGATGAAGAGCAGGATATTGAGCGTAAAATCAGAGAAAAGAATATACCGCAGGCAGATGTTATAGTAGAACTCACAAAACGGATATTTGTAGAAATCTACGACAACACCCGTTACCGGGTTCCAAAGTTTAATGGACGGTATACTTTCGCGTACAATCAAACGGTAGACAATACTCCGTACAGAACGAACCAGAATAATCCCATAGGGCTGCGCATCATTACGCCGAAATATAGCGGTGCAAATGGCGATGGAAGTATGGACGATACGACCCTTACGATGATGTCGGCCAGAAATCATGAAGTGATTATGAAGCTGCCACTGGATAATATCAGCTATTATAATGAGACACTGAATGCGCTTCGAATCTATGATTACATTCATAATGACAGTGATCCGCAGAAGGGTAAGTCTACGATCATACGTGCGACAAAGGTACAGGAGGCGGACCGAGGTAAGGCGGCGGCGTTGGTGTCACTAAAAGAGGCCATCGGAAATTCGCGGATATTTGTTAACGGACAGTCGGTAACAGATATTACAAACCATGACGCAGCCAGCAGAATCGGCGCGGCGCTAGGCCGTCTGGTTGAAAATATTTATTACAAGCTTTCTTATATCGACGAACCCAAGGATGATATCGACATTAAGAGATTATTTAAAAAAGAGATGCAATATACCCTGACGCTGGAAGATAGTACAGAGCCTAACAGTAATGCACTGCGGGAGATGCTGGACTATATTACGCTGATAACCTCCTCCCATGCAATGATTTCCATGAAGGGCTTGATGGATCACTTTGCACAGGCGCCATACGGATATACGGAAAATGATACAAAGTGGCTTGCAGCAAAACTTTTTAAAGATGGAAAAATCGGCGGAACGATGGAGAAGGAGCCAATTACCCCTTATAACCGGGAACCGGATGAACTTGGAACCTATTTTACGTCTAGAAAATACGATGAAAAGCTTTTATTTCGCGTCAAGGAGAGCATTGACCCGAAGAAAATGAAGGCTTGCAAAGAGGTGATGAAGGCGTTGTTTAATCAGACGGAGGTTACGCCGGATTCTGATAAGTTGATGGCTTCTTTTCAGAGCGCATCCAGGGATTTGCGGGATGATTTAAAGGATATGTTGAATGTGCAAAAATACAATCCCAGGTTCCCGGGCAGTGAAATTATGACAAAAGCTGTTTATATCCTGACCGATGTGGGAGAAAGGACGGATGAATCAGCATTCTTTAACTGGATTTCGCAGGAAAAGATAAATCTTTTAGAACTTGCGGACGATCTGGCTCCGATTAAGACCTTTTATGGCAGTGAGGTGCAGCAAAAAATTTTTAATGATAATGGATTGTGGGCATTGCACCTTTACGAGAAGAGTGCAGAGCATATAACGAGCGCAGAAGTGGCAGATAAGGTTGCCGAAATTCGCAAGATTGTGACAAACAAAGCGCCGTATGAACAGATTCGCAGACTTCCCAATCTATATAAAGAATTTTTGGAGCTTTATGGAGCTATATTGGATGAAAAATTGGAGCCGGTTAGGCAGGCCATCGAAGCGGATGAGAAAAATGTAATTAATTTTATCCGGGGACAATACTATGAAAATGATGTAAAGGGAGAAGTGCGAAAAACATTTGCTGACTTGTTGGAGCGTGCGGCAAAAGAAAAAGACATCTCTGACTTGCTGGGATATCGTGTAAAGGCGGATGAAACATGTAAGCGATTTCTGGATCGTTTTGCGAATATGCCGGCTCAGAAAGCACCTGTTGTGAATTATGCATCGATTAATCAAACGGCATATAGTATGGCGCGCGAAACACCGAAGGGTGAGCCGAATGTTCCTAAAACCAAAATGAAAAATATCATGGCAAGGGATATTTCTTCCGGATACTGGGTGGTGCGAAACGAAAGAGATTTGGAGAATTACCTGAACCAGGTTCGGGAAAGAGTGACGGCAGAATTAGATGGTGAAACCGTCATACGGATTCAATTCTAAGTATAAGAGGAGAACACCAGACAATGGATAAAACGGCGATTAAGAATTATGCCATATGGGCAAGGAGAAAACTGAAGGAAGAGATTGCTACAAGGGCAGGATTCTTAGGTATTACAGAAAATGGAATACGGAAGCCGCTGGAGGCATCAACCGGAGAAATCCAGTATTTTGATATCGGCGCAGACAAGCCGGTAAGCATACGTGGCAAGGAGATACAGCAAAGGGAAAATTTGGTTAAAAAGCTGTCTGCGGAGGCGGAACGGACGGATTACCATCGGGCTTATGAGCAGATGATTGAGACTAGCGCTTATGACTGGTTTAACCGGCTGATTGCTATTCGCTACATGGAAGTGAATGAGTACGAGCCCTTGGATATCAGGCTTCTTTCTTCGGTGGAAGAAGGAAAGCAGGACCCGGATCTGGTGTCCGCACCATTTGACGGAAGTTTGGAATATACGGTGGAAGAACAGAAGCAGATAATCGAATGGAAGAGTCAGAATGAGAGCGAGAAGCTGTTTCGCTTTTTACTTCTTAAGATGTGCAACGAACTCCATGCTGCCCTGCCGGGGATTTTTCAGCAGCAGGGGGACTGCTCGGAATTGTTGATGCGTTTTTCCTTTGTCGATAAGGATGGCGTATTATACCGGCTTGTACACGATATTCCGGAAAAAAACTGGAGAGAGCAGGTGCAGATTATCGGCTGGATTTACCAGTACTATAATACGGAGCTGAAGGATGAGACCTTTGCACTTCTAAAAAAGAACGTTAAGATTACAAGAGAGCGGATACCATCTGCCACACAGCTTTTTACCCCGGATTGGATTGTTCGGTATATGGTGGAAAACAGCCTGGGGCGTTTATGGCTGGAGGGACATCCTGATGAGGGCCTGAAAAAAGATTGGGAATATTATCTGGACGAGGCGCCCCAAGAGCCGGAAGTGGAGGAAAAGCTTGCGGAGATACGCAAGGAATATGCAAGGCTGGAGCCGGAGGATTTAAAGTGCATTGATCCCTGTATGGGAAGCGGGCATATTCTTGTCTATATGTTTGATGTGCTGAAGCAGATTTATATGTCTGTGGGTTACAGCGAGCGGGAGGCGGCAAAGTCCATTCTGGAGCACAATCTCTATGGACTGGATATTGATGACCGCGCGTACCAACTCGCCTACTTTTCAGTCATGATGAAAGCGCGTAAGCATAACCGGCGGATTCTTGACAGCGGAATTAAACCTCATGTGTATGTGATTGCGGAAAGCAATCCGGTGGATAAAGAGACGGTGGAATACTTCTGTAATGGGGATCAGAAGCTGAAGACGGCTTTGGATACGATTCTTGCGGAAATGCGGGATGCGAAGGAATATGGCTCTATTTTGAATGTGACGCCGCAGGATTGGGAAGCAATTCATGTGAGAGTCAGTGAAATCGAAGCGGATACCGGATCTGTGTTTCGAAGACCGGCTTTGGAGGTGCTGTTGCCGGTATTGCAGGTGGCGGAGGCGTTGGCGCAGAAATATGATGTGGTGGTTACGAATCCGCCGTATATGAGTAGTGCAGGATTGAATTTAACATTACAAAAGTATGTAAAACGTAATTTCCCAAATAGTAAATCAGATTTATACGCTGTTTTTTTAGAACAATGTCCCAAGATGATAAATCGTAATGGCCTTTGCTCAATGATTACTCAACATACGTGGATGTTTTTGTCACGCTACGAAAAAATGCGTATGGAGTTCAAAAACGGTTTTATTAGTATGTTACATCTAGGAGCAAGGGCATTTGATGAAATTAGCGGTGAAGTAGTTCAAACAGTAGCCTTTGTAATAAATAAGAATCAGGTGAAAAATTATGCTGGTAAGTATATTAGGCTGGTGGAGTATGGAAGTGAAAACAAGAAGGAATATGAGTTCCATGCAATCTCAAATATGCACATTAGTAAACAAAATGAGTATATGGATATACCGGGTAGTCCGATTGCATATTGGGTTACTTCAAATGAATTAAATGCTTTCAAAAATGGTATTATGCTAAAGGAGGTAGCAATTCCGCGCGTTGGTGTAATAACAGGAGACAATAATAGTTTTATCAAATGCTGGTGGGAAGTTATCTTTCAAGATATAAATTTTGCTGTGGAAAATTATGATGAATCGATAACTATGGATTCTAAATGGTATCCATATAATAAAGGCGGTTCAACTCGAGCGTGGTATGGAAATAGAGAGTTAGTTGTATATTTTCGCCATGGAGGCGAAGATATTGTGAGAAATGCAGAAAAACAGAAATGTTTCTTTTTCTTAGGAGCTCAAGATGTTTTTTTTCACGAAGGAATTACATGGAATGGATTGACAAGTAATAGAAATACATTTAGATATTCACCTAAGGGTACGCTATTTGATAGTAATAAGGGACCGATGCTTTTTCCCAAAAGTAAGAAAGAATTGAACTATTTGATGGCGTTGTTTAATTCAAAGGTTACTCAACGATTTTTGAATATACTAAATCCATCAATATCATTACAGGCAGGAGATTTTGAAAAATTCCCAGTCATTTTTTTACAGCGAGATGAGGATAGAATATGCCAAAAAGCAGTTATGAATGTTAATCACGCACATAAAGACTGGGACTCCTTTGAAACTTCGTGGGATTTCCAACGTCACCCTCTGATTTCGTGTATCATAAATAACCAGAATCAATTTAACGATACCAGTAACCTTTCCTTGTCGGATTGTTACAATCTCTGGGAAACCGAATGCAATGAACGTTTCAACCAACTAAAATCCAACGAAGAAGACCTCAACCGCATTTTCATCGACATCTACGGCCTACAGGAAGAATTAACCCCGGAGGTTGCTGATAAGGATGTGACCGTCCGCAAGGCCGACCTGCAGCGGGAGATCAAAAGCCTGATTTCCTACGCCGTCGGTTGCATGTTCGGTCGCTACTCTCTCGACGTAGAAGGTCTTGCATATGCGGGCGGCCCGTGGGACAAGAATAAGTATACATCCTTTATCCCGGATGCCGACAACATGATTCCGTTGACGGACAAAAAATACCTGGATGATGATATTGTAGAACGTTTCTGCGAATTCTTAAAAGTTGTATATGGTGAAAATTCTCTGGAAGAGAATCTGGATTTCATAGCCGTCGCGTTGGGGGGAAAGGGAACTTCCAGCAGGGAAATAATCCGAAATTACTTTCTGAATGGATTTTTTAAAGATCATTGCGCCGTCTATCAGAAGCGTCCGATTTACTGGCTTTACGACAGCGGGAAGCAGAATGGCTTTAAGGCATTGACCTATATGCACCGAATGGATGAAAATACGACAGCCCGTGCGGAGCTTTACCTTCAGGATATCCAAAAGCGATATGAAACGGAGATTCACTCCATTGATGCCCTGTTAGATCACATGACAGATACGCGGCAGATTGGTGTGGAAGAGAGAAGACGCGAACATCTGCGCAGACAGGTGGAAGAAATTCGGGATTACGATGAACGGCTGGAGCATATGGCCAATGAGCATATAGCGATTGACCTGGATGACGGTGTGAAACGCAACTATGAGAAAATACAGACGGACCGGAATGGAAAGCGTTATCAGATTTTAGCACCAATCAAGTGATGAAGAAGGTGAAAAATGGTTGACAAAATTTTCTTTGGCGAAAGCAAAAACGTAGAATTCAAAAGAGAAATCCCGAAAAAGCACGAAAAGTTTCTGAAGGATATTATCGCCTTTTCGAATTGTACAGGTGGTAAGGTAATCCTGGGAATCGAGGATATTACAAATGTTGTTTACGGTATTGGAGATGCCAACCCTTTTAAGATGTCCGATGATATATCCAATATGGTTTCCGATGCATGTACACCTCAGATTGTTCCGGATATTACGATTCAAACGCTGGAAGATAAAACCGTGCTTGTAATTGATGTGGCTCCGGGACGGTTTCGCCCATATTATTTGAAATCCACTGGAAAAGAGGCTTCGACATTCATCAGAATAAATGGCACCAGTCGTCCGGCAGATACAAGAATGCTGCAGGAACTGGAAATGGAAGGGCAGCGCATTTATTACGATTCCATGCAGGAAATCGGAATGGAGTATGATGAGGAAAAAGCTCTGAAACTTTGTGCTGCTATGAAGGAAATTGCCTTATCATCGTGCAAAACGGAAGATGAGAGAGCAGACATTCGTGATATGACAATTCCAAAGCTGGAAGATATGGGGCTTTTATGTGTGGTGGGAAGAGATTATATGCCGACCCATGCCTTTAACCTGATGACGGTAAACCGGATGAAGCATGCAAAAATTCAGTGTGCTTTATTTAAGGGAACGGACCGGGATGAGTTTATTGACCGCAAGGAGTTTAAAGGACCCATTTATCAGCAGATAGAAGATGCGTATCAATTTGTTCTTCGCCATATCAATAAAAGTGCGGAAATCAATGGAATTGTTCGGAGAGATATTTACGAACTTCCGATCCGGGCAGTTCGGGAGGCGATTGTCAATGCGGTTACACATCGAAGTTATGTAGATGACTCCTGTACTCAGGTTTCTATTTATGATGACAGGGTGGAGATTTTATCGCCTGGAATGCTATACGGCGGCTTGGATATGGAAGAAGCGCTTAAAGGAAAATCCAAATGCAGGAATGCGGCGATTTCGGAAGCATTTTATTATATGGGTATTATTGAGGGCTGGGGAACCGGACTGGAGAGAATCCAAAAGAGCTGTCGGGAATATGGATTAAAGAGGCCAATGATAGAAGAGTTTGGACATGGGTTCAGAGTTGTGCTTTTTAGGAAAATGTTGAATGAAAGCCAGAAAGTGAGTGGCTACCTTGGCACTGATGGCACTAAAACTGGCACTGATGGCACTAAAACTGGCACTGATGAGCAAGTTGTAGTAAAATTATCTGAAGATGAATTAAACATTATCAATATCATAAAGGATAATCCAACGATCACACAGCTTCAGTTGCAGGAATTGACAGGTATTCCTCTAAGAACCATAAAGCGGATTATGTCCGGGCTTCAAAAAAAGCGGATTCTCACCAGAACAGGAAGCCATCGTTCTGGTCAATGGAATATAAGGGAACGGTAAACGTATATGGATGAGTTGAATTTACAGGAAATTGAAAAAAAGTTAAATGCAGAGTTTGAAAGTGGACAGAGACTTGTATTCTGGTATGATGCAGAAGGCAGCTTTTCAGATACAGTAGATACGATTAAGCTTAGAAAGGCCGAAATTCTGCATTTGACGGAGCGGAATGCATTCCGGATTAAAATGCTGATTGAACATGAGAATCCGGAAAATCCGTATCTCATTTACGCACCCTTTGAGAAACCGCCTGTTTCTAAAAATCATTTGGAGGACACCCTGCTATACTCCAGAGCATTCTATGCGGACAAGCTATCGCTGATTGCGGCAGATATCGGCTTGCCGGCGCGGCTGCGTGGTTCTCTGGAGGCGTTGAAAGCGTTCTTTGCAGTTGGTAAAGTAAAGTTGAATGCTGCGGATAAAAAAGCAGGGATACGCCGAACCAATGCATTTATTGAGCGGGCGAAGGAACTGGATTTATCCTCAGCTGACCAGGAGACTATTTATGTGATTGCCATGTGCGTGGTGGCGAAAGCGCGGAATACAACGGTAGACGATTTGATTTATGCAGTCCTATCTTATGGTGATATTCAAAAACAGCAGATCATTACAGAATTTTTTGAAAATGGATTAGAGGATGTATTTTGGAATCTGTGCGAAAGCCGTTTTGGCTATACAGAACCGAAACCATCACTTCTCAAGTTTGTGATGTCTCTTTTTGCCATCTATACCTGTAAGGACTATCTTACCACTGCACCGAATGTTTGGAAGCTGTTTATGCAGGAGGGGATGAAGGGTAAAGTCAGCAATATTTCTGTTTTGCTGGAAAATATGATGAACAGCATCGTGTATCGGGAAGGTTTTGATGCCATATCCGAAGTAGCTGCCCGAGAATTAGATGGAATGAAGATTATGCAGAATATGCCTCTTGAAAACATCCTCCATACCACGTCTTTTGCGCTGGTAGATCGTCTTTTGATTGAATGGATGACCGAGCGAGAATTGGCGGAGGACAGGAATGCCTCTATTTCCGGATTTTCCATTCCGGAGATTTGTGAGGAGAGGCTGCGGCTTCATTTCGGATCAGTGTTTTCGGCAGAATATGAGGCGCTGTTGGCAGGATTTAAGCTCCTTGAAGCAGCCTTCTTTGTTCCGGCGGTATCGCTTCACGATTTGATACAGAATTACTGTGAAAAGGATTACAAGATTGACACGGAATACCGGAAATTTATTTCTGCCCTGGAACGGATTAAGGATGGGGAAAACTTTGAAGCGCTGGCGGAACTGCTTCAGAATATTTATGTTACGGATTACTTAGAAAAGATGGTGTACCAGTGGAACACGGCCTATGAGGAGAATGCGTTCCATAGGACGATAGAGGAACAAAGAAACTTCTACCAGAATAAAGTTTCTCCTATGCGGGAAAAGGTGGCGGTTATTGTTTCAGATGGATTGCGGTATGAGGCGGCCAAAGAGTTGGAACGGATGTTGCGGGAGGATGAGAATTCGGAGGTGTCCATGTCGGCGATGATGACTGCCCTGCCCTCCATCACCATAGTCGGAAATGCACAACTGCTTCCTCATGATGAGATTACACTGACGGAGGATAAGACGCCGGCTGTGTTGCTGGATGGCCATCCAACCGGTACTACAATATTAAAGGAAAAGATATTACAGACAGCGAACCCAAACTCAGCGGCAATTAGTTTTGACTCGATTAAGGCTTTGAAGTCTAAGGTTCGGGATTATACTTCGGGTAAAGAAGTCATCTATATCTTCCATAATCAGATTGACACCACCGGGGAAGCGCTCCAGTCGGAAAACCGTGTGTTTGAGGCGACAGACCAGGCGATACGGGAAATCTTTGATATGGTAAAGTGGCTGAGAAAGAATGGGAATGTGTACCGCTTCCTGATTACGGCAGATCACGGCTACATCTATACAAGACGTAAACTTTCCGCTACGGACAAGCTGGAGAATTTGGCCGGGCAGGGAGCATTTACGGACCGCCGGTTTATCATCTCAGAGAACAGGCATATTACGGATGGCGTTTATGCGCTTTCTTTGGGGGAGGCGCTTGGGGGCAGTGACCGCCGGTACATCATGCTTGCAAAGGGGATGAGCGTATTTAAGTGCGGTGGAGGTATGAACTATGTTCACGGAGGCGCATCACCCCAGGAGATGATTGTTCCATGCCTTTTTGTAAAGACGCAGAGAGGGATTGTTGAAACCGAAGATGTGAAATTGAACTTGATCACGGATGTCCGCAAGATTACCAATCTGAAACTGAAACTTGACTTCTATCAGGAACAGGCGGTAAATGATGTGGTGAAGCCGGCAACGTACCGGATTCGGTTTGAATCAGATAATGGCGAGATTATTTCCAACGAAGTGCTGTATACAGCCGACAATAAGGATGAGAAGCCGGGAAACCGGATCATTACGCTGAGCTTCGATATTAAGAAAAAGAGTTATGATAGCGGCAGAAAATATTATCTGAAGATGTTTCTTGAGCGGAATGGCGCGGAGGCTATGAACCGGCAGGTAATCATGGATTTGCCGTTTACGGATGATTTTGGATTTGGAATTTAACACGCAGAAAGACTGGTGAGTGCAGATGCAGAAAATGACACAGGAAAACGGGGATATGCGTCAGACAATCCGGGCAAAGCTGCGTCGGAATTTTGATGGAAAGATTGTGCGGAAGGATTTGACGAAGAAAATTAAAGAAGGAGCAAATGTACCGGTTTATGTGCTGGAGTTCCTTCTGGGACAGTACTGCAGCTCAGATGACGAGGAAATTATTGAGCAGGGGGTGCAGAGCGTAAAACGAATTTTGGCGGATAATTTTGTCCGCCCGGATGAGGCTCAGAAGATACTGTCTCTTCTGCGGAAAAATGAAAGCCATACAGTGATTGATATGGTTACTGTGAGGTTGGATATTAAAAGAAATCATTTTTTTGCGGAATTTTCCAATTTAGGACTGGCAAATGTGCCGATTGATGACGAGTATCCGGAAACCTATGACCGGCTTTTGTGCGGCGGTATCTGGTGTATTGCCCAGTTAGAATACGAATATAACGAGGAAGATAAGAGGAACGGATATCCAATTCAAATTCGAAAATTGACTCCCATTCAAATGCCACATGTGGATGTTGCGGAGTTGAAGGCGGGTAGAGGTGCATTTACAAAAGAGGAATGGATGGATGTGCTCCTGCGTTCAATCGGTATGGAGCCGGATGAATTAAAGATTAGGGAAAAGTGGCTGTTATTGACAAGAATGCTTCCACTGATTGAAAATAACTTCAATCTCTGCGAGCTTGGTCCAAGAAGTACAGGTAAGTCTCATCTGTTTAAGGAAATTTCGCCCAACAGTATCCTGATTTCCGGAGGCCAGACTACGGTTGCAAATTTGTTTTATAATATGGGGCGCAAGACCGTCGGCCTTGTGGGCCTTTGGGATTGTGTTGCTTTTGACGAGGTCGCCGGAATCCGCTTCAAGGACAAAGATGGCGTTCAGATTATGAAGGATTATATGGCATCTGGGTCCTTTGCCCGCGGAAAAGAGGAAAAAGCCGCTTCCGCTTCGATGGTATTTGTGGGCAATATCAATCAAAGCGTAGATGTGCTTTTGAAAACCTCCAGCCTGTTTGAGCCGTTTCCGCCGGAAATGGGGACAGATACCGCTTTTTTAGACCGTATGCATTGCTATTTGCCCGGTTGGGAGGTGCCTAAGTTCAGACCGGAGCATTTTACAAATGATTATGGTTTTATTACAGATTATCTGGCGGAATTCATCCGGGAATTGAGAAAAGAACAGTATGGAGACGCGCTGGATCGCTATTTCCGCCTTGGGAAAAATTTGAATCAGAGGGATACGATTGCTGTCCGCAGAATGGTAGACGGATATTTGAAATTGATTTATCCCGATGGAATGTTTACAAAAGATGATGTGGAAGAAGTTTTAAAGCTGGCGCTGGAAATGCGCCGCCGGGTAAAAGAGCAGTTGAAAAAACTGGGTGGTATGGAATTTTATGATGTGAATTTTTCCTATATAGATATTGAAACGTTTGAGGAACATTATGTATCTGTGCCGGAGCAGGGCGGCGGCACGCTGATTCCGGAGGGAATGTGCAATCCTGGACAGGTTTATACCGTTTCCAGGGGAAGGTCAGGAATGATTGGCGTATTCCGTTTAGAGAGTCAGATGCTGCCTGGCAGTGGAAAGTTCGAGAAGACGGGGATTGGAACAGATCGTGACGCGAAGGAATCCAGTAATGCTGCATTTAGCTTTTTGAAAGCGAACGGCAAACGAATCAGCGGTAATATCAGCACTACCATGAAGGACTATATCATCAACTATCAGGATTTGCAGGGAATTGGAATAACAGGGAAATTGGCATTACCTTCCTTAATTGCGCTATGTTCGATTGCCCTTGGTAAGCCGGTGATTAGCTCTTTGGCAGTATTAGGCGAAATTAGCATCAGCGGAACACTGCTAAAGGTGGACGAGCTGGCAAATAGCCTCCAGGTGTGCCTTGACAGCGGTGCAAAGAAGGTTCTGCTGCCGGCTACATCCATGGTCGATTTTACAACGGTGCCTCCGGATCTGATGAGTGCATTTCAGCTGATTCCGTACCGGAGTGCAGAAGAGGCGGTGTTTAAGGCTTTAGGGGGAGAATAAGTTGCTGCAAAACATTTTTATATTATAAAATCAATAAAAAATGTTGTCCCTTACTTGACTCACTCGTGTCAGGCTCGCCGATCATCCAGGATGGGAAGCTGATTGGGGCGGTGACTCATGTGTTTATCCAGGATAGTACGAGAGGGTATGGGATATTTATTGAGAATATGCTGGAGGCGGCAGAGTAATAGGGACAAAATATGTAATACGCAAAAATCGAGGATGCCGCTCTGAGCTTCCTCGATCTTTGCGTATATTTAAGAAATTTTATATGCCGTTCCGCCTTCCCATATTCTTATCCCAGTTCTCCAGACTCTTCACGGATTCGGGATCATCCGCGTAGACAAGGTGAATATTATGCTCAGCGATCTGTTCCAGAATCTCCGCCGGCGGCTCGGGATGCGTTGTGATAATGCAGTGTATCTGTGAGGCACTCCCAAAGATAAACATCCGGTTTCTGTGAAAGCTCTGACTGGAAGTGACAAGAATTACCTGCCTTGCGACCTGAATCATAGCCTGCTTTACTCCTACTTCAATATTTAAGGAAGCAGTCAGGTTTAAATCACTTGAAATACCGGTGGTGCCGATGAACACCTTATCAGGCCTGATCTGATAAAATATCTTTTCCGCCTCGGGGCCGACGGTGCACATACTGCGGCTGAGCACCTGGCCTCCGGCGAGAAATATGGTATGGTGGCTTTGCTCCAGTGCCATGGCGGCCCGGATAGAATTGGTAACGATATTGACCGGTGGTAAGGATTTGATTTCGTTGGCGATCATATACGTAGTGGTCCCGGAATCAAGAGCTATGGCGTCATCTGGATGAATCAGCGTGGAAGCTGCCTTGGCAATCAGTTTTTTGTCCTGTTCATTAAATGCTTCACGAAGACTGAATGGGATTTGATTGTTTTCATATTGATAGGGTAGCGAAACGCTGCCATGCTGCCTGGAAACAAGTTCCTTTGCCTCCAGATTTGCTACGTCTTTTCTTATCGTTACCAGCGAAACACCCAATGTACGGGACAATTCAGACAGGGATATGGACCCGGTTTGCTGCAGAGCCTGCAGAATATATTTTTCTCGGCTGTTCATAAGTTATTTATTTTCCTTTCTTACTCTGATCTTTTTAGATTAACAATTAAAGCTATCTCATTTTTTCAATTTAATCTTCCAATTATTATTTCATTTCTTTTCATATCCCATATATAAACACAAAAAATGAAATAAATATATTTCTTATTATTATTTTTTCTTTTATTTAATTTTAGAATACATGATTTTTGTAAAAAACACAAGAGGAAAACGAAAAAAAGTAAGATAAAAGTTTCGATTTCAAAATTGCATCCAAAGATATTAGTAAAAATTACGGTATACATTAAAAAAAGAAAAGAAAATGCAGGAAAAATAATAAAAAAACGATTAAAACGAAATGTAAAAAGCAAATAAAAATACATAAATAATTTACATATGTGTAAAAATAACTAAAAATATAGCGATAAAACGAATGAATATTGACAAAAAGTAAAAAAACAGCTAAGATAAAGTCAAGAAAAGAAACTAACAAACAGAAAAAAGAAACAAAAACGAAAGAAAGGAAAATTATGGAAAATCAGAACTCAAGTTTTCAATACTGGATGCCCGTCAGGATTCTTTTCACAGAAGCGGAACCGGATATTAGAGAAGAAATCGCAGGGGAATCCGTAGTCATAGTGACCGATCCATTTCTCTATGAATCGGGGGTAGCCGGGCGGACAGGGGACAGACTGGGAAATGCAGACGTTTCCTATTTTTCAAAGGTTGAGCCGAATCCATCGACAGATACAGTGAATGCATGTGCGGCTATGATCCGGGAGCATGAAGCAAAAACCGTAATTGGAATCGGAGGCGGAAGCAGTATGGATACAGCCAAAGCGGCGGCCTGTCTGGCTTCATCCGGCGGTGTGATCGGAGACTATGCAGGAAAGGGGAAAAGCTTCGGAAAACGAACCGTTCGTCTGATTCTGATTCCTACTACAGCGGGAACGGGCAGCGAGGTCACTAATGTGGGGGTCTATACCGATTCGGAGACGGGAGAAAAGAGACCGGTGGTCTGTCCGGAATTTTATGCCGATCTTGCCGTAATTCATCCGAAATATACTTATACTATGCCACGCAGCGTGACGGCGAATACGGGCATGGATGCATTCTGCCATGCTATAGAAGCCTATTGGAATTTAAACAGCCAGCCGATCAGTGACTCCTTTGCTGTACAGGCGATGAAGCTGATTCTCGATAATCTGCTTACAGCGTACCGCTTGCCGGAAGATGGAGCTGCACGGGAGAATTTATGTACTGCCAGCCTTCTGGCGGGACTTGCATTCGGGCAGACACGGACTACGGGTGCACATGTGCTGAGCTATCCGCTGACAGCAAGATACCACGTTCCTCATGGAACCGGATGTGCCATTACTCTGCCGGCTTTTATACGGATCAGCGTTGAGAAGGCGGGAAAGAAGATGCAGACGCTGGCGGAGGCATTGGGATATATCGATGTGGAAGCTTTGGCAGATGGTGTATGTGATCTTATGAGATCATTGGAGATGCCGGTCGCTTTGAGGGAAATCGGAGCGAAGGCAGAGGAACTTTCAGGCATCGCGAAAGATGCAATGAATTATTATCCACAGCTTTCGCTGACTCCTGCCTTCATGACAGAAGAGACGGTGTTTGACCTGCTAAAATCGATTTACTGAAAAGGAGTTGTTTCTATGAACTGTGCAGAAAATAAAGAACTGGCACAAAAGGCTAAAGAGATTCGTAAGCTGACGCTTACAAGTATTGCGAAGGTCGGAAAAGGCCATATTGGAGGCGCATTGTCTCTCTGCGAGGTGATGAGTGTCCTGTATTTTAAACATATGAATGTGCGGCCGGATGATCCGCTGTGGGACGACCGGGACCGGTTCGTGCTTTCCAAAGGCCATGCGGGACCTGTGGTTTATGCGGCCCTGGTACTGCGGGGGTTTCTTGATCCTTCCGAGCTTGAGACCATGAACCATTTCGGCAGCATGCTTCCAAGCCACTGTGACAGGAAACTGACCAGAGGCATCGATATGTCGACGGGAAGTCTGGGACAAGGGTTTGCGGCAGCAGCAGGGATGGCACTGGGGGCGAAGCTGGATAAGAAGGACTGTTTTATCTATGCAATCATCGGCGACGGGGAAAGCCAGGAAGGATTAATCTGGGAGACGGCAATGCTTGCAGGAAGCAGAAGACTGGATCATTTTATTGCATTTACCGACTATAATAAGATGCAGATTGACGGATATATCGGGGACGTGAATGATTTGGAGCCTCTGGATAAAAAATGGGAGTCATTCGGATGGCATGTGCAGAGTATTGATGGTCACGATATTGGAGCAATTGATTTCGCCATTGAGACAGCCCGAAAAACAAAGGGGAAGCCGTCCATGATTATCTTAAATACAGCAAAGGGAAAGGGCGCATATTTTGCTGAAAATAAACTGGAGAGCCACAGTATGAATATAACGGAAGAAATGTATGTGAAAGCGCTGGCAGAAATAGAAGGCCGGGAGGTATGTCTATGATCTATGAGAGAGAAGAAAGACCGCTTAAGGAGGTTTACTCAGACCTTCTTGTGGAGTACGGCAGGAAAGATCCGCGCATCGTAATCGTGGAGGCAGATCTGATGAAAAGCGGTTCTACGGACAAGTTTCAGCAGGAATTCCCGGACCGGGCCTTTGATGTGGGAGTCGCAGAGGCCAATATGATCTGCGTAGCTGCAGGGCTGTCACTCATGGGGAAAATACCGTTTACACATACCTTTGCAGTATTTGCTTCCCGACGTTGCTGTGATCAGATAAACCAGAGCGTGGCCTACGCAGGCTGCAATGTAAAAATGTGCGGTTCGGATCCGGGCATCACCACCGAGCTGAACGGCGGCACTCATATGGCCATGGATGACGTGGGAATCATGAGAAGTATTCCGGAAATGACAATCTTTGAACCGGTTGACAGCCGGCAGCTGCGAGCTGTTTTTCCGCAGATTCTTAATCTGGAAACACCTGTTTACATACGGCTGTTCCGTCCCAATGCCACCAGAATTTTTACCGGGGAAGAGACTGACTTTAGACTTGGAAAAGGAATTGTACTAAGAGAAGGAAGTGATGTTACAATTCTGTCGTCCGGAATTATGGTAGCGGAGGCGCTTAAGGCGGCGGAGCTTCTGGAAAAACAGCAGATACAGGCGGAGATAATCAACATCCATACAATAAAGCCTTTGGATACCAGGCTTATTATAGAGAGCGCAGCAAAGACCGGATGTGTGGTGACTGCGGAAAATGGGAGTATTTACAATGGACTTGGCAGCGCTGCAGCGGAATGCCTGGCGGAGCACCTGCCAAGACCGATGAAACGGATCGGAGTGCAGGACTGTTTCGGACAGATTGGCCATGTGGAGGAACTTTTGAATGCATTTCACATGGCAGCCGAAGATATTGCCGCGGCCGCAGCCGAACTGGTAAGAAACAAGGAAAAGGGAGGATTGTAATATGTTTGTTTCAATGAAAGAAATGCTGAACCATGCCCATGAAAATAAATATGCAGTGATGGCAGTAAACTGTGTAAATATGGAGCAGGTTAAGGCATGTGTGGAAAGTGCTGAGGAGGAGTGTTCGCCGATTATCTTAAATATTTCTCCGAGACAGATGAGAGAGCACGGACACAGCTATGTACTCACGCCCATGGTGCGTTCCATAGCGGAACGTGCGGCGGTACCGGTGGCTTTTAACCTGGATCATGGAGCCGCATATCAGGATTTTGTGACGGCTCTGCAGTCTGGTTTTTCCAGCGTCATGATTGATGCCTCATCCTGCGATTTTGAGGAGAATGTCAGGCGTACACAGATGATTGCAGCACTGGCCCACGGATGCGGTAAATCCTGTGAAGCGGAGCTTGGCCATGTGGGCAATGCGGACGCGGGTGATGATTCCAACAGTGATTATTATACCAATCCGGAACAGGCCAGGGAATTTGTGAAGCGGACCCACTGCGACTGTCTGGCAGTCGCCATAGGTACGGCCCATGGAAGTTATCCGAAGGGGATGATTCCAAAACTGGATTTTGAGCGTCTTACTCTGCTTGCCAATACGCTTGACATCCCCCTGGTTCTGCACGGAGGCAGCGGAGCAGGGGAAGAGAATATCAGAAAAGCGGTTGCCTGCGGAATTAACAAGATCAATGTAAATACAGATGTCATGGCTCATGCGGTAGCAGAGACAGGCCGGGCTCTGAAAGAGAATCCGGAATACGGTTATATGGATCTGTGTATGCGCTGTGAAGATGCCATGAAAGATTTTATTAAGAGTTATATGCGTATGATTGGCTCCAGCATGCGTTATACCTTTGGGAGCACGGCGGGAGCGGAATTCGACTGACCGAAAGGAGACGGCAATATGAAAATTGCTTTAATTAATGAGAGCAGCCAGGTATCGAAAAACAGACTGATCTTTGAGACACTGAAGGAAACGGTAGAACCTCTTGGGCACGAGGCATTTAATTATGGTATGAGTGAGGATGATCCGGACTATGCGATCAGCTATGTGGAAGCGGGATTATTGGCAGCGATTCTGCTGAACAGCCAAACGGCAGACTTTGTCATCACAGGGTGCGGAACGGGGGAGGGTGCCTGTCTGGCCTCCAATATCTATCCGAATGTGTACTGTGGCTATGTGAAGGAATCTGCCGACGCTTTTCTGTTTACACAGATTAACAGTGGAAATGCCATTTCCATGCCGTTTGCTAAAGATTTTGGATGGTGTGCGGATCTGAATCTGAAATACGTGTTCCGTGAACTGTTTTCCTGCCGCCACGGAATCGGATATCCGCCTGAGCGGGGAGCGGTTCAGAGACAGTTCCGGGAATGCTTCGAGATGGTTAAGGGGCAGGTGTCAAAAGATATGATGACGGTCTTAAAGGAGGTGGACAGAGATATCCTTGAAAATACGGTCAGCGGAAAGAATTTTAAAAGTCAGTATTTTGTCCATACACCAGATTCGGAAATACGGCGCTACATCGCTTTGATTTAATCGTGTGAGGAGAAAGGAGGTGTGTGAGTGAGACATATACTGATTGCAACACATGGCCGCATAGCCAGTGGATTAAAATCGGCGCTGAAACTGTTTCTGAATAAAGCGGATGATATTACAGTTATCGATGCATATGTTGGGGAGGCAGATGAGAACTATGAGCGTGATTTAGAGTTGTTTCTCGGTGAGATGCAGGAGGGGGATGAGGCATACATATTTACAGATATCAAAGCCGGGAGCGTAAATCAGAAGGTGATGGCCGTCTTAGACGGTTTCGATAAGCGGACGGTTCTTGTTACCAATATTAATCTGCCGCTTCTCGTCGGCCTTCTGGTGGAGGACGATGTGAAGACACCGGAAGAAATAAAGGCTATGATAGAGATGGCTCAGCCGGAGGTCATATCGCTTGAAGAGCTGAAGAAAAATCACGTATTCACAACAGAAAAAGACTTTTTTTAGGAGGAGGTAAGACAATGATACCATCGTTAAGGATTGATGACCGTCTGATTCACGGTCAGATCGCGCTGGTCTGGAGCAAAGCCTTCGGAACCAACCGAATTGTGGTGGCGAATGACAAGGCGGTGACAGATGAAGTGACGAACGTGTCGCTGCAGATGGCGGTTCCGACAGGAATCAAGCTTTTAATCAAGACCGTGGATGATGCGGTTAAACTGTTCCATGATCCGAGAGCGGCGGAGAGCAGTATTTTCGTATTAACAAACTGTATTGCTGATGCAGTGAAAATCGTAAAGGCCTGTCCGGGCATGATACAGTCGGTAAATGTGGCAAACGTCGGCAGGTTTGATACGTCACCGTCATCGGAGAAACTGGTATTATCAAGTACAATCATTGTGAATAAGGCAGAGCTGGAGGCGCTGAAAGAATTGGCTGCCATGGATATTCCTGCATATCAGCAGGTAATACCAAGTGATGCTAAAAAACCGGTAAAAGACTTGTTAAAGGGGCATTGATCAGAGAGGGGGAAACAGTAAATGGTTTTACGTGCATTTTTAGCAGCATTAGCGTATTTTATCTGTTATGGAGGCAACTGGCTGTTTGCACAGTCCATGACGGAGCGGCCGATCGTGGTCGGATTTATTACGGGTTTATTTTTAGGGGATATTAAGACAGGAATCATTGTGGGAGCCGCGGTCGAGGCGATCTTCATGGGGTCTGTGAATATTGGGGGGAATATTTCGGCAGAGCCCGCAGCTGCGGCAACCTTTGCAGTAGTTATGGCAACTATGGAAAATATCAGCGCGGACGCGGCGCTGGCTTTATCCGTTCCGGTAGGCGTTTTTTCAGCCTTCCTTTTCATGATTATCAACAATGTTTTATATAACTTCACAGCGCCCATTATCGACCGCCTCGCTGAAAAGGGCAACGATAAGGGTCTTATTACCATGAACTTTACCATGTGGTTTATCCGGTTCTTTATCGTGGCTCTATGCATGTTCGCGGGTCTGCTGGCAGGCGGCGCAGCCATCGAAGCCACGATTAACAGTATTCCGGCAGTGGTTCTGACAGGACTTAATACCGCCGGAAAATTCCTCCCGGCAGTGGGGCTTTCAATCCTTATGAAAATGCTTTGGAACAAACATCTGGCAATCTACTTCTTCCTGGGATTCATTATGGTTGTATATTTAGGACTTCCGCAGGTCGCCATTGCGGCACTGGCAATTATTCTGGTAATTTCGGTTGCATTGCGGGATATGGAGCTTCATAAGCTTCAGGAAACCAGAACAGCCGTAACACCAGTTGACAGAGAGGAGGATTTCTTCGCATGAAACAGAACACAATGTCAAAAGAAGACAGAAAGATGCTGAACTCCATTTTCTGGAGATCCATGTTCTTATCATCAGGCCGCTGCGGTGGACAGGTGAGAATGCATGCCGTTGGATTTATTAACAGTATTCTGCCGGCTCTTCGGCGCTACTATAAGGATGATCAGGAGGGCTACCGCCAGGCACTGATGCGCCACACTACATATTTTAACATGACACAACACGTGTCCACCTTCTGTATGGGGCTGGTTGCCTCCATGGAGAAGAAAGCATCGGAGGACAGTACCTTTGATACCAGTTCCATTTCCGCGGTAAAGACCTCCCTGATGGGACCAATGTCGGGAATCGGCGATTCAATTTTCTGGGGAGTCCTACGGCTTCTGGCCGCGAGTATTGCAATAACTTTTGCTGCCAGTGGTTCGATTCTGGCTCCGATTTCTTTCCTTCTGATCTTTAATGTGCCAGCGTTTATCTGTCGGTATTATTTAACCTATAAGGGATTCAGCCTTGGTACAACATTTTTATCGGATATGCAAAAGAGCGGAACAATACAGATCCTTACAAAGGCCGCCAGTATTCTGGGCCTTGTTATGATCGGAGCGATGGTGGCATCTACAGTTACCTTTAAGTGTGCGCTTGCCATTCCCGTAGAGAATGCCGATCCAATTACAGTTCAGACGTATCTGGATTCTATCTTCAAGGGACTGGTACCTCTGTCACTGACTCTGGGCTGCTTATATGCGCAGATGAAGAAAATCAATATTAATATAATCATGCTTCTGGTTCTGGCACTCGCTATGATTCTGGCTTTGTTGGGGGTTGTTTAAAGACCGCCTGCCAGATCGAGGCTCTGGGGGGACTGCTTCTTCTCTCAACATAAATAAACAATTATTTAACACAGAATGGCAAAGGTTCCCGAATTACTGGGCCTTTGCCGTTTTAATGTCAGAAATAAATCTTAATACCTTTCAAAAAGCACCATAATATGGTAGAATATTCCGATAATCACGCAAGAAGGTTTTTCCCGACACCGAGCCACAAATTTCAACATTTACATAAAAATGAAGTCTGTCGGATTTTGTGACCAGGCCTGGATTTGGATCGAAGGGTGATTATTTCACTTCGGGGGCCATCGGAGGAAAATGTGGGAAAAACGCCCGTCTTTTGTCGAAAAATGCGACAGAATTCCATTGCGGCAATTCGGGGGCAAGTCTATAATGGCTTTACACTAATCATTCAATCAACAAGAAAGGGAGAGTAGGAAGATGTCGGAAATCAGTATTGCAATAGCGGACGATAACCTGCAGACGCTCAGTCTGCTAAACGATATATTGGAGGGAGAGGAGGATTTCCATGTCGTCGGGAAGGCGGATAATGGAGAAGATGCTTACAACATGATTGTAAAAACGAGCCCTGATGTTGTCTTATTGGATGTCATTATGCCGAGAATGGACGGAATTACGGTGATGGAGCGCGTGCGCGGCAATGCAGCACTGACTAAGATGCCGTCGTTTATTATGGTAACAGCGGCCGGAAGTGAGAATATTACCGAAGATGCGTTCCGTATGGGCGCCAATTATTACATCATGAAGCCTTTCAATAAAGATATTGTTGTCGATAAAGTCAGAAGAGTCGGACACAGGAAAGCGAAAACACCGGGACTTTCAGGCATGAAGAAGGTCAAGCCATATGTGAATAAGAATGAGTACATGGAACAGAATCTGGAAAATGACGTGACTCAAATGCTTCATGAAATCGGCATCCCGGCTCATATCAAAGGATATCAGTACTTAAGGGATGCCATTGTTATCTCTGTACAGGACCAGGAAATGTTAACCAGTGTTACCAAAATCCTTTATCCATCCATAGCCAAGAAGCATCAGACAACGCCGAGCCGTGTGGAGCGTGCGATCCGCCATGCCATCGAGGTTGCGTGGAGCAGGGGCAAGATGGATACGATCAATGATCTCTTCGGATATACCGTCAGCACCGGAAAGGGCAAGCCGACAAACTCTGAATTTATCGCCCTGATTGCGGATAAAATAAGACTGGATTACAAAAAACTTTAGAAAATCTATCACAATTATACTTCCTTATTTAATCAAAATGCAGTATACTATAAGACAAAGAGTGGCGCCCTCAGGGGTGACTGTAAATGAGGGAGGTTTTTTGATGAAGAAGATTTTATTCGTTGCATCGGAGGCAGTACCTTTTATTAAAACCGGTGGACTTGCTGATGTAGTAGGTTCCCTTCCCAAATGTTTTGATAAGGAATATTTTGATGTCAGGGTTATGATTCCCAAGTATCTGTGTATGAAGGAGTCGTGGAGAAACGACATGGAGTATGTAAACCATTTTTATATGGATTACATGGGACAGAGCAGATACGTTGGAATTCTTCAATACGTATACGAGGGAATTACTTTTTACTTTATTGATAATGAAGGCTATTTTAACGGACCAAAGCCATACGGCGACTGGTACTGTGATTTGGAAAAATTCTGCTTTTTCTCAAGGGCGGCTTTGTCGGCACTTCCGGTTATTGGATTTCAGCCGGATGTGGTACACTGCCATGACTGGCAGACGGCGCTTATACCTGTCCTGTTAAAAGACCGGTTCCATGACGGAGAGTTCTTCCGCAGCATGAAGTCGGTTATCACCATCCACAACTTAAAGTTCCAGGGAGTGTGGGATGTCATGACGATCAAGAGGCTGACAGGCCTCCCGGATTACTACTTTACACCAGATAAACTTGAAGCATACAAGGATGGCAACCTGTTAAAGGGCGGCATTGTTTACGCCGACGCCATAACCACTGTAAGCGAGACGTATGCCGAGGAGATCAAGATGCCATTCTATGGCGAAGGGCTGGACGGTCTGATGAGGGCGCGTGCAAACAGCCTGCGTGGTATTGTAAACGGCATTGATTACGATGATTTCAATCCAGAGACGGATCCTTACATTGTCCAGAAGTACAATGCAAAGAATTTCCGCAAGGAAAAGATAAAGAACAAACGGGCCCTGCAGGAAGAACTGGGACTGCCCCAGGACGACAGGAAGTTTATGGTCGGTATAGTGTCCAGACTGACTGACCAGAAGGGCCTCGATTTGATCCAGTGTGTTCTGGACGAAATATGCCAGGACGATATCCAGCTGGTTGTGCTGGGAACCGGAGAAGAGCGGTACGAGAATATGTTCCGCCATTACGACTGGAAGTATAATGACAAGGTATCCGCGAATATTTTCTATTCCGAGCCGATGTCCCATAAGATTTATGCGGCCTGCGACGCATTTCTGATGCCGTCCTTATTTGAGCCGTGCGGTTTGAGCCAGCTGATGTCGCTTCGCTACGGAACCGTGCCGATTGTCCGCGAAACAGGCGGTCTGAAGGATACGGTGGAACCGTATAACGAGTTTGAGAGCCGTGGAACCGGATTCTCATTCCAGAATTACAACGCTCATGAGATGCTGGCGGTTATTCGCTATGCAGAGCGGATATACTATGATAAGAAGCGGGAGTGGAATAAGATCATAGACCGCGCGATGGCGATGGATTATTCCTGGAATACTTCGGCTGTCAAGTATCAGGAACTGTATGACTGGCTGATTGGCTATTGAGATCAGATAAAGAAGGAAGCGGACATAGCATGAAAAACAAGTGTTTTACTCGGGAAGAAAAGGAGGAGGTGCTCCGCTGGGCGGAGGACTCTTCCTGGATCAATCAGGAGCGGTATGAGGATGATGATGCGTATCTTACGTGTGTCGAGGACATTCTGGAAAATCCTGTGTTTCAATCCATGGATCGTTTTATGCAGCATGGGGATACTACCTGTAAGGCGCACTGCATCAAGGTATCCTATTTGAGTTACCGGATCTGCCGCCGCTTTGGATGGGACTATGTACAGACCGCCAGAGCGGGACTTCTGCATGATTTATTCTTATATGACTGGCATACCCATGCGAAGGAGACGGGAGAACACTTTCACGGATTTACCCATCCGCGCAGGGCGTTAGCCAACGCAGAAAAGTACTTTGACTTAACGGATAAGGAAAAGGACATGATTCTGCGCCATATGTGGCCGCTTACCCCGGTTCCGCCAAAGAGCAGGGAAGGGATGGCCATCATTTACGCGGATAAGTTCTGCGGCCTGGCAGAGACGGCCGCCAGAGTAAAAAGGTGGGTTTTATACAGCCTGAGAGCGGGAAGAACCGCTTAAACCGGCTGGAAGGATCCTCTGATACAAAAAGCAGGAGAAAACCATGACATTTTGGGACGAATTACTGGCAAATCAGGTTCTGATGAGCGCTGTCACCGGCTGGGTGGTGGCTCAGGTACTGAAGACAATCATCGACCTTGCCCTGAATAAAAGCTTTAATCCGGAGCGGCTGGTGGGATCGGGCGGTATGCCCAGCTCCCACTCCGCAACGGTATGTGGAATGACGACCGCCGCCGCCTTGCATTACGGCGTCGGTTCTTTTGAGTTTGCAGTATGTTTTATCCTTTCCATGGTGGTTATGTATGACGCCATGGGAGTCCGCAGGGAGACGGGAAAGCAGGCGAAGCTGTTAAACAGCATACTGCTTGAGAACCCGCTTAAGTTAAGCGGAGAGGTGTTGCAGGAAAAGTTAAAGGAATATGTGGGACATACTCCGCTTCAGGTGGCGGCAGGTGCCATTCTTGGCATTGCCCTCGCCGTTTTCATGGCGCAGTATTATTAAAAAAGTCGGAATATTTCCATGAATCGTAAGAAAATAATTCTTGATTTCTTAAGATATCCATATTATACTTTAACAAGTTAAAAAACTGTTAAAGTTGGAGGTACAATGGATATGACGATTTACCATACGATTAACTGGTTTTTCGCGTTTAGTTTCATCGGTTACCTTCTGGAATGTACCGTGCTCAGCTATGAGAACCGGAGGCCGGTGTTGAACCGCGGATTTGGACATGGCCCGTTTTGTGTCATATATGGCTTTGGAGCGCTGGGGGCCTGCCTGATTCTGGAACCGTTGGCAGGACAGCCTGTGGAGCTGTATTTCGCTTCCGTGGTGATGGCAACTTCCATGGAACTTGTGACGGCTCACATTATGATTAAGCTGTTCGGAGCATTCTGGTGGGATTACAGCCGGAAGCCATTCAATTACAAGGGCATTATCTGTCTGGAAAGCAGTATTGCCTGGGGATTTTTAGGATTATTTTTCTTTAAGTTTTTAAATGGGTTTGTAAGCCAGCTGGTGGATGTTGTTCCGATCGGCCTGGAACGCCTTGTGGCCTTGGGACTCTTATCCTTCTACGTAGCGGATTTTACATACACCATGCGGTATCAGCTTAAGGCCGCGGAGATGGAAGAAGAGGAAGGCGTGTCAGTCGTGGGGCGTCTGAAAGTATATTGATGGTTGGCGGGATTCGTAAAGGGTCCCGCTTATTTCATTCCTGGGAGCGTGCAGTCACGGCCGCGCGTGAGTGTGTAGCATGTCCAGATGTGAGCGTGTAGATGTGTCTAGGTGTGAGCGTGTGAGCCGCGCTCCGGTGCAAGAATCCAAACGCCGGACTTAAGATAGAAATGGAGGCAGATAGTTTGACTGAAGACAGAGAGATCGTTCTTGCATCCGCGTCACCGAGGCGCAGGGAACTGTTGGGACAGATAGGAATCGTGCCGGAGATTATTCCCAGCACGCTGGAAGAGAAGATAACGACCGACAGGCCGGAGGAGGTTGTAAAGGAGCTGTCGCTTCAAAAGGCCGCTGATGTGGCGGAGCGTTGTGTGAAGGGCACGATTGTGATCGGTGCGGACACGGTGGTGGCGGCGGAAGGCCGGATTCTGGGAAAGCCTAGGACCCATGAGGAGGCGGAACGCATGATCGCGCTTCTGGCAGGGAAGACCCATCAGGTGTACACGGGAGTGACCATGATCGTATGCGGCCAGGAAGGCAGGGCCCGCAAGACATTTGCGGAGAAGACGGATGTGCATGTCTATCCGATGACGGCTGAGGAGATCCATGAATACGCTTTTTCAGAGGAACCCATGGACAAGGCCGGAGCCTATGGAATTCAGGGAAAATTCGCTTCTTACATCAAAGGGATTGACGGGGATTACAATAATGTAGTAGGATTGCCTGTAGGACGTGTATACCAGGAAATGAAGAGCCTTTTGACGCTCACAGCAAGGAGGAATAACGGATGATTAAACTGATCGTATCCGATATCGACGGCACACTGGTGCCGGATGGAAGCCATGAGATGAACCGGGAGCTTCTCGATGTGATCATGAAAATTAGAGAAAACGGGGTACAGTTTGCGGCTGCCAGCGGCCGTCAGTGGGCCAGCATTGAGTCGATATTCGGACCTATCAAAGAAAAAGTATTTTACTTATCCGACAACGGAGCTTATGTGGGCTGCCATGGCCGGAATTTATTTTTAAATCCCATCGACCGGGAAACGGTGATGGATATAGTGCGCGATGTGCGTCGGATGGAGGGCCTTGAGGTGATGCTCAGCGGCCCTGATGTGGTCTATCTGGAGACGGAGAAGCAGGAGTTTATCGACTGGCTGGTGGAGGGATACCAGTTCCGCGTGAAACAGGTACCGGATTTGACGAAGGTGGACTCCCAGTTCATCAAGGTGTCCATATACCGTGAGACCGAGGTGGAGGAATACACCAGGGAGCTGAGAGAGAAATACAAAGACAGGTTTAAGATTACCATTGCAGGCGATATGTGGATGGACTGCATGAAGCCGGGAATCAACAAGGGACAGGCCGTGAAGCTTTTACAGGACAGCCTGGAGATCAAACCCGAGGAGACGATGGCTTTCGGCGATCAGCTAAACGATATCGAGATGCTGGAACAGGCGTACTACAGCTTTGCCGTAGGAAATGCCAGGCCGGAGGTGAAAGCCACAGCCAGGTTTCAGACGGATACCAATGTGAACGACGGCGTGTTAAAGATTCTGAAGCTTTTGGTATAAGCCCCGCTGGATACGTAAGAATCAGCAGGGAATTAAGGGACGAAAGGGAACGAGGATGCGGTTTATTCATACATCAGACCTCCATATTGGCAAGACCGTCAGTGGATTCTCCATGCTGGAGGAACAGGAAGCGGCACTGAAACAGATCATGGATTACGTAAAAGAACGGCAGGCAGATGCCGTTCTTTTGAGTGGTGACTTATATGACCGTTCCGTGCCGCCTGCCGCCGCAGTGACTATGTTTGATGCATTTTTGACCGGACTGTCCGAAATGGGAGTGACGATTCTGGCTATTGCCGGGAATCACGACTGTGGAGAGCGGATCGGATTTGCCAACCGGATTCTGGAAAAGAGGGGGCTCTATCTGGAGGGAAAGCTGGAAGCCCCGGTACGGTTCGTGGATATCCCCGACCAGTGGGGCTTTGTGCGTGTTCATCTGGCTCCGTTTGCAAAGCCTGCGGAGGTTAGATCCCTCTACCGGTGCGAGGGCTGCATGAAGACGTTTGAAGAGAGCTTCGAGGAGATTCTCCGCCATGTGACATACAGTCCCGGAGGAAGGGATATTTTGATGGCCCATCAGTTTGTGGTGAACCAGGGATTACTGCCGGAGCTCTCCGATTCGGAGACACGGGTGTCTGTGGGCGGAACGGATCAGGTGGAAACGGCATTGTTTCAGCCATTCTGCTATACAGCTCTGGGGCATATCCACGGCTGTCAGCAGATCGGGAAGAATCCGGTATACTACAGTGGCTCGCCGGTAAAATACTCTTTTTCCGAGTGCAGTCACCGGAAGTCGGTGCTGTACGGTGAGGTGGGAGAGAACGGGAAGGTCACGCTGGAACGCCTTCCGCTGACGCCGGTCCACGATATGCGAAAGATCAGGGGCCGTCTGGCAGATTTAATTCTCCCGGAGGTTGTGAGCGCGGCGGATCCGGAGGACTATATCCTGGCGGTTTTAACGGATGAGACGGAGCTGCTGGATCCGATCGGAACACTCCGAAGCGTCTATCCCAATATCATGCAGTTAAAATGGGAAAAACGGGCGGTGGAGCAGGACGATACCGTGATCCATGATGATATCATGAAAGAAAAGGGTCCGTATGGACTGTTTGCGGATTTTTACGAGCTTGTTACGGGAAAGGCCATGTCAGAAGAGCAGGAAGCCGTGATGAGGGAGACGGCCGAACAGGCAGAGGAGGAGGTTTCATGAAGCCGACAGCGCTTGTTTTGAGCGGATGGGGGCCTTATAAAGGCGTGGAACGGGCAGATTTCGAGGCCATGCAGCGGGGGCTGTTTCTGATCTCAGGACCGACCGGCGCCGGAAAGACCACGATATTTGACGGAATTACCTTTGCCCTTTACGGGGAGGTCAGCGGAAGCATGCGGGAGAAGGACAGCCTGCGGAGCGATTTTGCGGACGCTTCCACACCCACGTATGTGACACTCACCTTTTCCCATAGAGGAAAGCAGTACCGGGTTACCCGAAATCCAAAGTATGACAGACCGAAGCTTAAGGGCGAGGGAATGACCACGGAACTGGAGGGCGGCGAGCTCTACGAAGAAGAGGCGCTTCTGGCCTCGGGGAGCACGCAGGTGACGGAGCGGGTGACGGAACTGCTGGGACTGGATTACCGCCAGTTCCGCCAGATATCCATGATCGCACAGGGGGAATTTCAGCAGCTTCTTGTGTCCAGCTCCAAAGAGAGAACCCAGATATTCCGGGATATTTTCCAGACGCGGATCTACGATACGATGACGGCGCTGCTCTCCTTCAGAGTGAAGGCACTAAACGGCCGGATCGATGAGGTGAAGCACCGGGCGGACGAGATCACGGGAACGTTCCGCATTGAGAATGGGGACTGGGAGGAACTGAAATCAAAGAAAAACCGGAATTACCGAAAGCTTTTGGGGTTTGTGGAACAGGAAAATGAACGGCTGGGGAGCCGGGAGAGAGAACTGGCCTCCCGCCTGGGTGAACTGGACCAGACCTATAAGGACCGGGTGAGGGCGATCGAGGAGCTGCGAAGCGGCAACCAGGCGGTCCGAAAGTATGAAAGTGACAGGAAGACCCTGGCAAAGCTGGAAGAGGAGCGGGACGGCTTAAAGGAACAGAAAAGGGAGCTGGCCAGGGCATACGGCCGCCTCCCCGCCCGCCGGGAAAAGCTGGAGGGGAAGAAGTCGGATTTACGCGTGCTGGAGGAGCAGAAAAAGGGGCTTGCCGCATGGAAGGCCGCGCGCAGACAGCTGGTTGAACGGCAGGAAAAGTATCTAAAGCTCGATGGAGAGGCAAAGGAAAAGAAGCGGATTTACGAATATCAGGATGACTGTTTTAAGAAAGCGGCTGCGGGGATTATTGCAAGGGATCTGGTGGAAGGATTTCCGTGTCCAGTCTGCGGTTCCACTGTTCATCCGGCTCCCGCGTCCATGGAGGGCGAGGTGCCGGACGAAAAACAGATCCGGCGGCTGAAGGCGGACTATGAGGCGGCATTAGAAAAGGCATCGGCGGCCGCGAGCGACGCGGCCGCGCTGGTGGGCGCCGTAAAAAACATGGAAGAAAACCTTGGTTCCATGGATTTATCGGACGGCGGAGAGCGGGCTCTTTTCGAAATCGAGGAAAGGCTCCGCCTGCTGGAAGAAGAGACAAGACAGGAAGAAAAAGAGATCCGGGAGTGTGAAAAGGCCTACCAGGACTGCGCGGTTAAGCTGGAAAAGCAGAAAGCGGCTTATTCCCAGTTAAAGGCGGCCATCCGGGTTCCAAAACAGACGGAGCTGGTGGAGCTATCCGGATTTGAAGCGGCGCTTACGGAATGTGAGAGAGAACGCAGGCAGACGGCCAGGGAAAAGGAACGGACGGGAGCGGCTCTGGCTTTGAACCGGCAGTCGCTGGCCACTCTGAAAGGCCATCTGGAGGAAAAGGAAAAGCTGGAGACAGAGTACAGCGTGGTCCGTGAACTGGAACGGGCGGCCGGTGGATATAACGGCCGGAATCTGGTATTTGAGCAGTACGTCTTATCCGTCTATTTTGAGGACATTCTCCGGGCGGCAAACCGGCGCCTTCTCAAGATGAGCGGGGAGCGGTACGAACTGCACCGGCTGGACAGAACAAGAGACAGGAGAAGTAAGGAGAGCATGGAGATGGAGGTGCTTGACCAGTATACGGGCAAGCGCCGTTCCGTGAAGAGTCTGTCGGGAGGCGAGGCGTTTAACGCTGCGCTGGCACTGGCGCTGGGGACCTCCGATGTGATACAGAGCTACGCGGGAGGCATCCAGGTGGAAGCTCTCTTTGTGGACGAGGGATTTGGCTCTCTAGACGCAGAATCCCTGGAACAGGCGGTGGCAATTCTGACCTCTTTGAGCGGCGGTTCCAGCATGGTTGGAATCATTTCCCATGTGGAAGAATTGAAAGAACAGATCGGCAGCCATATTCTGGTAGAAAAAACGAATCAGGGAAGTAGAATCGTGACAGAAAGTATGGTATAATACTATTCGCATAACACATAGGAGAGTTTTTCATTCATACAGGAGTTGTCCATGAATTTTAAATATAGAAAAAAAGTGAAACAAACGCTGGCTGCTGTTCTGGCCGCCATGCTTCTTACCGGCTGCGCCAAGGGGCTTCCCATGGTCTCAGAGGTAAATGAAACGAAGGCATACACACTTCCTCAGTCCATGATCATTGTGGCGACAGAGCGCAACCGTTACCAGCAGGCATATACCGGCCAGATCTGGAGCGTGGAACTGCCGGATGGGGAGACATTTGAGACGTATCTGCTGGGGCAGGCCCAGGAATTCCTTCAGGAGATGAAATGGATGAATCTTCTGGCAAAGGATAAGGAGATTATCATCACGAGCGCCGAGAAGGAGGAGATCCGGAAGCTGTCGGAGGAGTATTATGAGTCTCTGACCGAGGATGACATCGCGTACATGGGGGTGAAGGAGGACGATGTGCGGACGATGTATGAGGAATACTTCCTTTCCAACAAGGTGGTCAGTGAACTGACAAAGGATATGAATCTGGAGATCAGCGACAGTGAGGCAAAGGTCATAACCATCGACCAGATTGTCCTCTCGGACGGGAATACGGCCCAGGACGTGTTGAATCAGGTGAACGAAGACGGGGCGGACTTCGAAGCCATTGCACGGGAGTATTCAGAGGATAACGAGATTCAGAAACAGCTGGGACGCGGAGAAGCGAGGAAAGCGCTGGAGGAGGCGGCATTTTCCCTGACGGCAGGCGAGATCAGCCCGGTGGTGGAGGACAACGGCATGTTCTACATCATCAAATGTGTAAGCGACTACGACGAGGATGCCACACAGGCGAGAAAGGATAACCTGTACCAGCAGAGGAAAAAGGACGCGTTCGGACAGATCTACAATCAGTTCAAGACAGAGAATCCGGTTACATTCAGCAACGATATCTGGGATGGAATTAAGTTTTCCATTGACGATAAGACGACTACCACGAATTTTTTTGACTTGTACAGAAAACATTTTCCCAATTCATAAAGGGAAAGGAAAGCAGAGGGGCATTCCATGGCAGAAGGGGGAAGGAGCAGCCGGGGCAGGAGCAGGAAGCGCAAAAGTACCAGGGGGAAGGCAGTTTTTGCCGCGGTGCTTAAGGTTATTCTGGTCCTTCTGATCGCGGCGGGACTTTTATTTTCCAGTACCTATGTATACCGGTACTGGGAAGGAAGCCGTACATCGACCACACCGCTGGAAACCGGCAGAGAGATTGTGCCGGAGACGATGAAGATCTATGAATAGCCTGTGAATAGCGGTTTGGGCTTGAGAGCAGAAGAACGAGATAAGGAAACAGGAGGCTCCATCAGCTGGCGCCCCCTGTTTCCTGTTTTTTATTCAAGTCTTTCAATCCATGTTTGTTTTGTTAAAATAAGCAGTCACCAGATCAACAAGTGCTTTCTGATCCGCAGTCCCCATGACCTCCCTGGCGGAGTGCATGGCCAGCATCGGGATTCCCGCATCCACGGTGCGCATGGTTAAATAGCTGGAGGAAATGCTTCCGAGAGTCGATCCGCCCTTCATATCGGAACGGTTGGAGAATTTCCTGTATGGAATTTTGGCATTTCTGCAGATGCTTTCAATCATTCCCGTGCTGGTCGCATCGGTCGCGTAGGACTGGCTGGCCGACAGTTTGATGGCGACTCCGTCTCCCATGAGGATCTGGTTCTTGATATCACATTTTTCGCTGTGGTTGGGATGAATCGCGTGTGCGACGTCGAGGGACAGCATGAAGCCGTCAAACAGGGCGTTTAAGTAGGCTTCTCTGGAGCAGCCGAGGGACAGGAAGAGCTTTTCCAGCACACGGTCCATGAGCAGCGAGGCGGCTCCCTGTTTCGTGCTGCTTCCGATCTCCTCATTGTCGTAGAGTGCGATCACATGTATCTCATTTCCGGCAGTGCTGTTCATGATACCGCTTAAGCAGGCCTGTACGGAGGTCAGGTTATCGAGACGCGGAGCGGAATAGAATTCACCGTCAAGTCCGCATAAAGTGCCGCTCTCCGTATTGTAGACGTAGATTTCGTAGTCCAGTATATCCTGCTTTTCCACACCGGCTTCGGCGGCCAGAGCCTTTAAGAAGAAATCTTCCTTTTCCAGGTCACTCTTAATTAAGGTTAAGAGCGGGAGCATGTCAACCTGCGGATTGACAGCGACGCCCTGATTGGCCTCCCGGTTCATGTGGATCGCCAGGTTTGGAATCGTGAGCACCGGGCGCTTAAAGTCCACGAATATGGTTTTCGTGCCGGCCGGAGCATCACTGGTCACGCAGACTTTGCCTGCCATGGACAGCGGTCTGTCAAACCAGGTGTGAAGAAGCGGTCCGCCGTAGACCTCTGTGTTGAGTTTTCCGTACCGTCCGGAAGTTACCTCGGGAGAAGGCTTTAATTTCAGACAGGGCCAGTCCGTATGGGAGGCGGCCAGTTTAAGCTTCGGCGTCTGATCCGCCAGCTCGCCGATGGTAAATGCGATGAGCGTCGAATCGTACGCTTTTATATAGTAGGAGTGTCCCTGCTCCAGTTTCCAGGAACCGGAAAGGGAGAGTTCTGTAAATCCGGCGCCGTCCAGGGAAGCGGCGGCCGTCATGATGCAGTGATACGGGGATACGGAAGCGGAGATAAGCCGCTCCAGCTGTTTCATATCATTCATAGGTTTGACCTCTTTTCTGTGTAATTACAGCTTTTAGTATATCACAAAGTGGAAGAGGTGGGAATTGGTTCTTACTGATTGTGGGTAAAAATTAAGAATGGCGTCCCCGCGCCTTCTATGGTAAAATAGTTCCATTGAGGATGAAGCGGAATACAGACGAGGAGGAGCAAAATGAACTTCTTTAAAAATCGAAAAAAAATGGAGACGCCGGGAACTGATGGGAACGGGGATCATAATAGAAAGTCGGCTTTTACCTGTTGTGAATTTGACAGGAGCAGCTGGTTTCTCGTATTTTCTGCCTGCCTTGGTAAGGTGATGGCGGTTCAGGATGCGTGCAGGGAGCTGGTTGTAAAGGACCGGGACTGGAATGTGGATTTTTCACGGGGCGTGATCGCTTTTGGAACGGACGAGTATCCCCTGCAGTTTATTGGAAGCGAGGCCTCTTCCTCCAATACGTGGCTGTGGGGCTGGGAAAATGTGAATGGTTTTCCAGAGGAGATTCTTCAGACGGCGAACCAGGTGAGAGCCGCGGGAGAAGAGTGGGGACTTGAGCCGCTTACGACTGCGGAATTTGAACTGACGGACAGTTTTAACGGCCATTCACTGTCCATAGTGGCCTGTGGGTTAGCGGAGCATTGCTGCTATTATCGGGGGCCGCATTCCGGCGGCGCGGTTCTGGTGGCCTTTTCCGGTGTCCCGGAGGAGGTCTTTGCACCGGTTACCGAGCAGAAATTTGTGGCGCTTACCATGCAGTGCATCCAGCAGTTTTCAGTAGATCATAAGCTGTTTGTGGAGAGCTTTTTACTATGGAACGGAACGCCGTATGAGTGGCAGGATCTTACGGTCACGGCACATTTCAAAGACGACCTGATCATCGAATTTGAGATCGTGGACAGCTTTTGGCGAATTAAATGCATGAAGAATACGGGGAGAATGTGAAATGATAGCATTAAGAATTGAAGATATCAGACAATTTACAGCCAAACTCTTTGTGGGAGAGACATTTGATCACTTCCTGATCAAGGAAGCGGAGATTGTTACCTTTAATGTGTTTACCATCGACGGTCATATCCGCCAGGGGTATTATTCCGAAGAGGAGCTGGAGGAGAATCAGATGGAAGAACTGTCTTCCTGGAAGATGATCCGGCCATACTGTTTTTCACTGATTAAGGGAAAGAAGCTTCCGGGCAGCTTCCAGATTGTGCTGCAGATGCCGCCTCAGGCAGTGGATAAGTTTGTAACTGGCCATCAGATGCCTTTGAAGGCGGATCAGGTCAATGGCCTGTACTTAAATATCCGTTATGAGGAAGGAAAACTGTTCTGCGTGACCGGCACATCGGTCTCGATTTTTACATTGGACAAGACCCTGGATATGGAATGGGACCAAGCGGTGAGAAGCTTTTTGAAGAAAAACGAGATCATTTTCCAGGAGGAATAGACGATTACTAGCACTCATTTTAAATGAGTGCTAATTTTCTATTGACATTTGGAAAATGGAGTATTAAAATACTCTTTGCAGGCAAAGAGTGAGAAACCATGGCAAACCATGGAAAAATATACAGCAAAGAGTAAGGAGTGTATGGATATGGCAAAGACAGGTAGTTTGACAATTAACAGCGAAAACATATTCCCGATTATCAAGAAGTGGCTTTATTCGGATCACGACATTTTCTACCGTGAATTAGTGTCTAACGGCTGCGACGCGATCACGAAATTAAAGAAGCTTGAGGTCATGGGAGAGTGGCAGAAGCCGGAGGACGTGGAATTTAAGATTACCGTGACGGTGGATTCCAACGATAAGACGATCACCTTCACCGATAACGGCCTCGGTATGACCATGGAAGAAGTGGATGAGTACATCAACCAGATCGCATTTTCGGGAGCACAGGATTTCCTGGAGAAGTATAAGGACAAGGCCAATGAGGATCAGATTATCGGCCATTTCGGACTGGGCTTCTATTCCGCATTTATGGTAGCAGATAAGGTGACGATTGATACATTATCCTATCGGGAAGGTGCGGCGCCGGTTCACTGGGAATCCGACGGCGGTACGGAATATGAGATGGAAGAGGGGGATAAGACCTCCTTCGGAACCACGATTAAGCTGTACCTGAATGAAGAGAGTCTGGAGTTCTGCAACGAGTACCGCGCAAGAGAAGTGCTGGAGAAGTACTGCTCCTTCATGCCGGTGGAGATTTATCTGGAGAATTCCTCCGCTGAACCGCAGTATGATACCATCGAGAAGGACGAGCTGACCGAGAAAGACACCATTATCGAGACGATCGTCGAGGAAGCCAAGACTGAGGAGAAAGAGAATGAGAACGGCGAAAAAGAAGTCGTAGAGATTTCTCCTGCCAGGGAAAAATATAAGATCTTAAAGCGTCCCGTTCCGGAGAATGACATCCACCCGCTGTGGAACAAGCATCCGAACGAGTGCACAGAGGAAGAGTATAAAGGCTTTTACCGCAAGGTATTCCATGACTACAAGGAACCGCTGTTCTGGATTCATTTAAACATGGACTACCCGTTCAACTTAAAGGGAATCTTATACTTCCCGAAACTGAACTTAAATTATGACAGCCTGGAAGGCGTAATCAAGCTTTACAACAACCAGGTATTTATCGCAGACAACATCAAGGAAGTAATTCCGGAGTTCTTAATGCTGCTGAAGGGTGTGATCGACTGTCCGGATCTGCCGCTTAACGTATCGAGAAGCGCGCTGCAGAACGACGGCTTTGTCAAGAAGATTTCCGATTACATCACGAAGAAGGTAGCAGACAAGTTAAGCGGTATGTTCAAGACCGACCGTGAGAATTACGAGAAGTACTGGGATGATATCAATCCATTTATCAAATTCGGCTGCTTAAAGGACGAGAAATTCGCTGAAAAGATGAATGATTATATCATTTTCAAGAATCTGGAAGGCAAGTATTTCACTCTGGCCGACTGCCTGGAGGAGAATAAGGAAAAGCACGAGAACACCGTGTTCTATATCACAGACGAGAAGGAACAGAGCCAGTACATCAATATGTTTAAGCAGGAAGGCATGGATGCGGTCTATATGACTCAGAATATCGACAGCCCGTTCATCAATTTCCTGGAGCAGAAGAATGAGAATGTGAAGTTCTTGGCTATCAACTCAGACTTATCAGACAGCTTTAAGGAAGAGATGACGGAAGAGGCCAGGGAAGCCATGAAGGGCGATGCGGACGCGCTGACAGAGGTGTTCAAAAAGGCACTTGGCAACGATAAACTGGAAGTAAAAGTGGAAAAACTGAAAAATGAAGCCGTTTCTTCCATGATTACGGTCTCCGAAGACAGCCGCCGTATGCAGGAGATGATGAAGATGTACACCATGCCTGGTATGGATCCGTCCATGTTTGGAGCCGGCGGTGAGACTCTGGTGCTCAACTACAACAATAAGCTGGTTCAGTACGTTTTGAATCACAGAGAGGGCGGCCACATCCAGGAGATCTGCGAGCAGCTGTATGACCTGGCCGCATTAAGCCACGGATCCCTGACTCCGGAGCGCATGACGAAATTCATTGCGAGAAGCAACGATATCATGATCCTCATGGCAGATATGGGTAAAGAAGAGGAATAGGAAACTAAGAGGAATAGGAAACTAAGAATGATTGGGGATACCATTTTCCGCTCCCTTATGATATACTAGGTACTATGATTGTATAGTAACCAGGAGGAGATTCTTATGACGGACAAGATAAGGGAGATAAAGAAGGCAGTGCTGCGGCTTATGCTGGCGCTGGCCATCGGAGTATTAGCAGGAGCGGCCCCGGGTGCGGTGCTCATCTCTCATGCGGAGACGGAAAACGTGGCGGCGGCCGCGGAACCGGCGGCCGCAGAGACGGCTTCGGAAGATGACGGTACGACCTTTATGCTGGCATTTTTCGGAGGGATTATTCTGCTGATCCTCTTTGTTGTCGTGATTGTCGTTGCGACTGCCGCCAGTACGGCGGGGGGGGGAGGGGGCCCGGGAGAAGACCGGTCTGCTCTTATCA
>OBXM01000235.1_pt1 | contig 70686 bp, 62 predicted proteins | sample 1538141 | NCBI WGS metagenome assembly OBXM01 (sample SAMEA2580153, study PRJEB22360) | human gut metagenome | biome: human gut; feature: human-associated habitat; material: faeces | place: Denmark | collected 2008/2010 | reverse complement strand
TTTGTCTTCTTGATGTTCGGTGTGTACGAGCCGCTGCTGCAGACGACAAACGGCTGTATCAGGGCGGCGGCCGCGTTTGATTTTCCTGCGCTTCTATCCGATGGACTGGTCCTGCTTCCTTATTTTACAGGGCTGGGACTCGGAATTTTTCTGTTTGCCAAAATTGTGGAACATCTTCTGGTCAATCATGAGCGCCAGATGTACCGCGTGATCATCGGCCTGGTATTTTCCTCGCCGGTGGTGATCCTGTGGGATGTGGCGTGGAAACAGATCGAACTCTACCAGCTGCTTGGCGGGATTTCCCTGTGCCTGCTGGGATACGTGGCGGCGGTTCGGTGCGGCGGAGAAGGATGAGCCGGCGGTTGAGAAACGGGAATACAAGAAAACAGGAACACAAAAAACAGAAATACAAAAAGCCAGATGCATCGTCTGATCAGCAGAGCCGATGCATCTGGCTTTTCTTCTTATTTTTCTTAATTTCTTAATTAATTTAACTCGGCGATTCTTGTGATTCCCACATAAATATGGGATATCCTGTACCAGGTTCGAAAGTCAATGACTCCCGTCACCGGAATACCAAAAATGGACTGGAATTCCCGCACAGCGGCGGCGGTTGCCGGTCCGAAGATTCCATCCGGCGTAATGTGCGGGATAGCGCTGTATACGGTGGCGATGGCGTCCAGCTGTTCCTGCACCTGCTGTACCTTCTGGCCGCTGGAGCCGATGGTTAAATCGTAGCCGGGCCAGGAAGCAGGGATACCGGAAATCTGCTCGGCGGTATTGATGTACATGTCATCACCGTAGAAATAGCGCAGAATTTCAATGGGGCTGTATCCGCGCTCGCCTAAGTCGGCGGAGCCCCACTGGGTCATCCAGCCTTTGTGCTGGCAGGACACCCGGTTGCCGTCACAGTACTGGGTTAAGATCGGCTGTTTGACCTCGGGACGCGATAAGTAGTTGTCGAAGATCTCATCCACAACCTCGGAGATGGACTGGAAGATATTTCTGCCGTAGATCCATTTATGGTCAAAAGCGGTGGAAGAGGTAATGGTGAAATCGTAGCCCTGGTTGCGGTACCACTCCGTATAGACACGGTTCAGCGTGAAGCTCATGATGGCCAGAACGTTTGCCGTGATGGAGGAACGGGGCCAGGTGGCGTAAATTTCACTGGAGGCCACATTCTTGATGTAGTCCCGGTATGGAACGTAGTAATTGGGGGCAGTTGAATCGGTAGGAACCCCGTCATGAACCACGACGGTCTGAGGAACTACCACGCGGCTTAAGACGATCTCACCGGTTTCAGCCACCGGCTTTACTTCTGCTTCAGCAATTTTCGGCGGATAGTAGCCATAGAGCGTGTGATCCGGAATGACGATGGGAGTGTCCGGTGATACCTCGTCAGCCAGCGGCGTCATACGGACCGGCTGGATTGCAAGAGCGTCCGGCAGGATTTCCGTTCCGGAGATGGCGACTTCCGCAAAGCCCCGCGCCCGGATGGTGATGGTATATTCGGAATAGGGCTGGATTAAGCCGGGCGACAGGCTGTATTCCAGTGGAGGAGCGGCTAAGCGGATCTCCCCGGTCTGGCCGGAAGAATTGGTGTTCGTTGATTCTACAGTGCTTTCAGGATCACCTTTGTAAGCGATGGAAACTTCGGCATCGCGGATAGGAAAATTGTTTTCCGCAGAAACTACATTTACCTGGAGTGAGCCGGTATCAGTAGGTTCCAGTGCGGCAGCGGTCATATATTTTCTCATAGATTGCCCCTTTATTGGATGATTACTGACAGTATATGACGGCTGTCTCGCAAATGTTCCGGTTTTTCCGGAAAACGGTCTGCGGCGGAGAAAGTTTCTGCCGGGAGGGGGGCAGGCGCCGCAGACCGGGAATCCTGGCTGACTGAAGGGATTCCGAATTTCCGGACGTTTTACCGGAACATGGACTCTACGTAGTTACGCATTTCATTCCGGCTCTCAACGTTTCTGGCTCCGTCTACGAGTTCGTTCCGTCTGGATTCCGGAAGCTCCGCAAAACGGGTCAGAATGTCGGAATGCTGTGCCAGCTCCATGGTAAAACCGATGGGCATTTCACTGTTATCTATCATAAACATCACCTCGGAGATAGTCTCTGCAGTTTTGAATCCGGTTATTCGCCGGAAAGGCGATTCCTTAAGGATGTGAATGCCACGGCCGGAAGAACCATCCATCTCAATATATAAATCAGGGTATTGTATAATATGTTTAAAATAGCCTGCGAAAAACGGAAAAAGATAGTCAGACAATCGTGCAGAAAACAGTTGAAAAATGTCGTGAAATCATGTATAATCTATTCAATTTGGGCTGATTTTCAGAACGCTCAAACAACGCATAGCATTAAGAAAGGATTGGGACTTTACGTATGAAAGCTTTTTTAATACTGGAAGACGGAACCGTATTCACAGGGACCAGCATTGGTTCGAAAAGGGAAGTAATCAGCGAAATCGTATTTAATACTTCCATGACCGGTTATTTAGAAGTCCTCACCGACCCCTCGTACGCGGGTCAGGCCGTGGTGATGACGTATCCGCTGATTGGTAATTACGGAATTTGTCGTGAAGATATGGAATCGTATAAAGCATGGCCGGACGGCTACATTGTCAGAGAATTATCTAGAATCCCCAGCAACTTCAGAAGCGGGGATACCATTCAGCATTTCTTAGAGGAACAAGATATTCCAGGTATCAGTGGTATCGATACGAGAGCCCTAACAAAAATCTTAAGAGAAAAAGGTACAATGAACGGCATGATTACAACCAATGAAAATTTTGATTGTGATGAGGCTGTTGCCCGTATGAAAAATTATTCGGTTACCGGTGTGGTGAAGAAAACCACCTGCGCTGAAAAATACGTGCTTCCGGGAGACGGAAAGAAGGTGGCGCTTCTCGATTTAGGCGCCAAGATGAATATTGCCCGTTCTTTGAATGAGAGAGGCTGCCAGGTTACCGTATACCCGGCGACGACGGCAGCGGAAGAGATTCTGGCGGAAAATCCTGACGGAATCATGCTTTCCAACGGCCCTGGAGATCCAAAGGAGTGTACGGATATTATCACCGAGATCCGCAAATTATATGAATCAGAGGTTCCGATCTTTGCCATCTGCCTCGGTCATCAGCTGATGGCGCTGGCCACAGGCGCGGATACTCACAAGTTAAAATACGGTCACCGCGGCGGAAACCATCCGGTAAAGGACTTAGAGACAGGACGCGTCTACATCTCGTCACAGAACCACGGTTATGTGGTGGACATGGATACGCTTAAACCTGAGACGGCCGTTCCGGCATTTGTCAATGTCAACGACGGCACCAACGAGGGCTTAAAATACGTAAATAAAAACATTTTCACGGTTCAGTACCATCCGGAGGCATGTCCGGGACCGCTGGACTCCGGCTACTTATTTGACAGATTTTTGAAAATGATGGAGGAGGGAAAGTAATGCCGAAGAATCCTGATATTAAAAAAGTACTTGTTCTCGGCTCCGGCCCGATCATCATCGGCCAGGCGGCGGAATTCGACTATGCGGGAACCCAGGCGTGCCGTTCTTTAAAAGAGGAAGGCATCGAGGTGGTTCTCTTAAACTCCAATCCGGCCACCATCATGACGGATAAGGATATTGCGGACAGGGTCTATATCGAACCTCTGACGGTAGAAGTGGTGGAACAGCTGATCCTGAAGGAGAAACCGGACAGTGTGCTCCCGACTCTGGGCGGCCAGGCAGGACTGAATCTTGCCATGGAATTAGAGGACGCCGGATTTTTTAAGGATCACAATGTGCGTCTGATCGGAACCACAGCTCTTACCATCAAGAAGGCGGAAGACCGCGAGATGTTCAAGGAGACTATGGAGAAGATCGGCGAGCCGGTGGCTCCCTCCGATATCGTGGAGGATGTCAAACACGGTCTGGAAATCGCGGAAAAGATCGGTTATCCCGTAGTCCTTCGCCCGGCTTACACACTGGGCGGTTCCGGCGGCGGTATCGCTGAGAACCCGGAGAAATGTGCGGAGATACTGGAAAACGGCCTTCGTCTGTCCCGTGTGGGACAGGTCCTGGTGGAGCGATGCATCGCAGGATGGAAGGAAGTCGAATACGAAGTGATGCGCGACGGTGCGGGCAATGTGATCACCGTTTGTAATATGGAAAATATCGATCCGGTCGGCGTTCACACCGGCGACAGCATCGTTGTGGCTCCCTCCCAGACTCTGGGTGATAAGGAGTACCAGATGCTTCGTACATCAGCACTTAAAATTATCAGCGAACTGGGAATCACCGGCGGCTGTAACGTACAGTACGCCTTAAACCCGGACAGCTTTGAATACTGTGTCATCGAGGTAAACCCGCGTGTGAGCCGTTCCTCCGCGCTGGCTTCCAAGGCCACCGGATATCCGATTGCCAAGGTTGCAGCCAAGATCGCGCTTGGTTATACCCTGGACGAGATTAAGAACGCGGTTACGAAGAAGACGTACGCCAGCTTCGAGCCGATGCTGGATTACTGCGTGGTCAAGATGCCGCGTCTCCCGTTTGACAAGTTCATCAGCGCCAAGAGAACGCTGGGAACCCAGATGAAGGCGACCGGAGAGGTCATGAGCATCTGTACGAACTTTGAAGGCGGCTTAATGAAGGCGATCCGTTCCTTAGAGCAGCATGTGGACAGCCTGATGTCCTATGATTTCACGGAGCTTTCCGACGAGGAATTAAAGGACACGCTGGCCCTCGTGGACGACAGGAGAATCTGGGTGATCGCGGAGGCGTTAAGACGCGGCTTCACCTATGAGACGATCCATGGGATCACGAAGATCGACGTCTGGTTTATCGATAAGCTGGCGATCATTGTGGAGATGGAAGAGGCGCTTAAGAAGGGACCGCTGACGGTGGATCTGCTGAGAGAAGCCAAGAGAATCGAGTTCCCGGACAACGTCATCGCCAGACTGACAGGAAGCTCCGAACAGGAGATTCATCAGATGCGTAAGGACAACAACATTGTGGCCGCGTTTAAGATGGTGGATACGTGCGCGGCTGAATTTGCGGCGGAGACGCCTTACTACTATTCCTGCTTTGGCAGCGAGAATGAAGCCGCATATACCAGCGGGCGGAAGAAGGTGCTTGTCCTCGGTTCCGGCCCGATCCGTATCGGCCAGGGGATCGAGTTTGACTTCTGTTCGGTTCACAGCACCTGGGCGTTCAGCAAAGAGGGCTATGAGACGATTATTGTAAATAATAACCCGGAGACGGTAAGTACCGACTTCGATATTGCGGATAAGCTGTATTTCGAGCCGCTGACACCGGAGGATGTGGAGAGCATCGTGGACATCGAAAAGCCGGATGGGGCAGTGGTTCAGTTCGGCGGCCAGACGGCCATCAAGCTGACGGAAAGTCTGATGAAGATGGGTGTGACCATTCTCGGTACGGCCGCGGAAGATGTGGATGCGGCGGAGGACCGGGAGCTGTTTGATAAGATTCTGGAGGAATGCAGTATTCCGAGACCTGCGGGCCATACGGTTTACACTGCCGAAGAGGCTAAAGAAGCGGCCCATAAGCTGGGATATCCGGTGCTGGTCCGTCCATCCTATGTTTTAGGCGGCCAGGGCATGCAGATCGCCATCAGCGACCAGGATGTGGACGAATTTATCGGAATCATCAACCAGATTGCCCAGGAGCATCCGATACTCGTAGATAAGTATATCATGGGAAAAGAGATCGAGGTTGATGCCATCTGTGACGGCACCGACATTCTGATCCCGGGAATCATGCAGCATATCGAGAGGACCGGTATCCATTCCGGCGACAGTATTTCCGTCTATCCGGCTCAGGATCTGACAGAGAAGAATATTGAGACTTTAGTAGACTATACGGAGAAGCTGGCGAGAGCCCTTCACGTGAAAGGCATGATCAACATTCAGTTTATTGTGGACGGAGACGACGTATACATCATCGAGGTGAATCCGCGTTCTTCCCGTACCGTGCCGTATATCAGCAAAGTTACCGGAATCCCCATCGTGCCGCTGGCGACGCAGATCATCTGCGGACGGACCATCCGGGAGCTGGGCTATACGCCGGGACTTCAGCCTTCCGCGGACTATATCGCCATCAAGATGCCGGTATTCTCCTTTGAAAAAATCCGCGGCGCCGATATCAGCCTCGGGCCGGAGATGAAGTCTACCGGAGAGTGTCTGGGAATTGCGAAGACCTTCAATGAGGCGCTTTATAAGGCATTTGAGGGAGCAGGCGTGCGTCTTCCGAAGTATAAAAATATGATTATCACGGTCCGCGATTCCGAGAAGGAAGAGGCCGTGGACATAGCAAGAAGATTCCAGGCACAGGGATACCGGATTTTCTCCACCGCGGGAACTGCGAAGTTCTTAAACAGCCATGGAGTAAAGGCGCTGGCAGTAAGAAAGCTGGAACAGGAGTCCCCGAACCTGCTGGATCTGATTCTGGGACATGAGATCGATCTGGTTATCGATATCCCGCCGCAGGGTGCGGATAAGAGCCGTGACGGTTTCATAATCAGAAGAAATGCCATCGAGACAGGCGTAAACGTGCTGACCTCACTCGATACGGCGGCGGCCCTTGTGACCAGTATGGAAAACAGGGCGAATGAATTGACGTTGATTGATATTGCAACGGTTTAAAGGGCAGACGGGCGGCAGTTACAGGTTTAAATATCTGTGGCTGCCGTTTTTAGATCTCTGATTTGTGGTATTTAAAAAAGTCCAGTGTCTCGGCAATGTCGGCCTCGTCTGAAAACAGGCCGATGGCCTTTCCCACTTCAACTGCAAAATCCACATATCCCTCTGGTCTGGCTGTGATGAGACGTCCGTCGCTCACAGCCAGATTTTTGCTTGTCCGAATGGAGTTCTTTCCTTCCAGAAAACCGTATTCTTCCAGAAGATCGACGCCGGCGCAGATGGCGCAGATACAGGATTTGTCCCGGCCCAGGCTGTGAAGGAAGGCACTCAGTTCGTCTCCTCTGACATGGGCGATATCGCCGCCCGGAATGATGAAGGAGGTGACTTCGTCCGGATCGATATCCTTTAAAAATGTGTCTGCCTGAACGCAGAAGCCTTCCGATGTGCGGATCGTTCCGCTGCCTGTGTCGTCAGCGGAGCCAGCCATGCAGTAAGCACAGGGCTGTTCACCAAGAGAGGAGTATTTCATGAAATATCCCAGCAGGACGATCTCAAAGAAACAGCAGTCTTCATAAATAAGAAAGTAGTTACGCATAGTTCTGCCTCCGTAATAAAATTGATACCTTTATTATAGGTGACGCCACGTTATTTGTATAGATAAATTGACATTCTATTTATTTGATGGTAAGATTACCCTAGATTTATAAAGAAAGGGTGAGAACGATGTAATGGTTTGTTTATAAGTAAATCAATGGAACCTGGGATGGAACGCAGCGTGCGGGCCGTCTTGTTTTGATACCCTTATAAACGATACTATTACACCGTACACACGCCCGAAAAAGAATTTCTTTTTCGTCTGTTTTCGTGAGCGGCTGGTCGGGAGGATACGTATGGATCTTTCGGAAGCTGCCGCGGGACTTAATTTGTGTTGTGGTGATGTATGGGCCACAGCTTTTTTATTTCACAGAAAAGTTCGTCCTATGAAATAAAAGCCCTCCGGGGGATGCACACTCCGCGCTAAAGAAATATGGCCGCTGAAGCGACCGCGCTCCGGCGCGAGAGTCCGGCTTGCCGGACTCTTTATTTGTAATGGGAAAGGACTCCTGCTGCGTAAAATGGAAACGTGCGCTTTGGCGGATGGCTGAAAGGTCTGTGGCATATAACGGGAACATGAAGAGAGAAAGAAGTGAAATGAATATGGAAATGATTTATAAATATCCGAGAACCCGCCATATCGAAGGCTCCAGAATCCAGGCGGGCGACGAGGATTTGAAAAATGTGAGATTCGAGGAGATCAGGGGAAAATTCGTGGTTCTGGAGGAAAAGGTGGATGGCGCCAACTGCGGCGTCAGCTTTGGGGAGAACGGCAAACTGATGCTCCAGAGCAGGGGCCATTTCTTAAACGGCGGCTATGGAGAGCGCCAGTTTGATCTGTTTAAGACGTGGGCCAGCTGCCATCAGGCGGATTTATATGAGATGCTGGGGACGCGCTATGTGATGTATGGAGAATGGCTGTATGCCAAACACACGGTGTACTATGACAGGCTTACCCATTATTTTATGGAATTTGACATTTTTGATAAGGAAACGAAATGCTTTTTAAGTACGGCTGCGCGAAGGAAGCTGCTCTTACAGTGCCCGTTTATTGTGTCGGTCCTCGTTCTGTTTGAGGGCAGGCTGGATTCTCTGGAAGAGCTGGTTTCCTGGCTTGGCAGGTCACATTTTAAGTCGGAGCGGTATGAGCAGTCCCTGCGGGAGCAGTGTGAAGGACAGGGGCTTTATTGGGAACTGGTAAAAAGGCAGACAGATATGTCCGATCTGATGGAGGGGCTCTACATCAAGGCAGAGGAGGACGGTCTGGTGAAGGACCGGTTTAAATATGTGAGAAGCACATTTTTAAACACAATTCTCGATTCGGAGACGCATTGGCTCAACCGGCCCGTCATTCCGAACCAGCTGGCGCCGGGGACGGATTTATTCTCGGATATTCCTATTCGGGAGGAGGTGTGAGTATGGCAGATCAGCAGAGACTTGAAGATTTCTTAGAGCAGAAGGGATACTGCTTTGACGCACTCCTCGCGGAATTTCGATGGCTGGAGGAGTTGGAAGACGTCATGCAGGACAGCATATGGCACCGTGAGGGAAATGTGCTGGAGCATACGAGGCGCGTCTGCCGTGCGGTCGTGTCAGGTGAAGCGTGGAAGGATTTAAACAGAGAGGAACGGGCGGTCCTTTATATGGCCGCCATGTTCCACGATATTGGAAAGAAGAGCTGTACAATGTCCTCGGCCGAAGAAGAGGGCAGAATCATTTCACCCGGGCACAGCATTGCGGGGATGAAGCGGTTTCGGGAACTGTGCTATAAGGAATTAGAGGAATGTTTTTCGATTCCGTTTACGGTCAGGGAGGAGATTGCCTGGCTGATCCGTTACCATGGGCTGCCGCTTTTGTTTATGGAGAAGGAGTCGCCTTCCATTAGCCCTGTGAGAGCAAGGGAGAGCGTCAGGCTGAAGCTGCTCTATCTTCTTGGGCGGGCAGATGTGCTGGGACGGGAGTGCAGCGACAAGACGGCGGCTCTGGAGACGGTGGAATATTTCAGGGCTTATGCCGGGGAAACAGGCTGTTATGATGAGCGGATTCATTTTGCCAATGAGTATACGCGTTTCTGTTACTTTGAGAAACAGAACATATGGCCGGAGGAATGCCTCTACGATACGACGAAGTTTGATGTCTATGTGATGGCGGGGCTTCCTCTGGCAGGTAAGGATACGTATATTCAGGAGAATTTTTCACATCTCCCGGTGATATCCCTGGATGACATCCGGGAGGAGATAGGAGTGCGGCCGAGTGAGCCTTCCGGGCCTGTGGCGGCCGTTGCGAGAGAGCGGGCAAAGGGATTTCTGCGCACGCAGACCCCATTTGTGTGGAATGCAACCAATCTGGTGCTGGACAACAGACAGAAGATATGCCGGCTGTGCAGCAATTATGGTGCAAGAGTGAATATCAGATATTTGGAGGCGCCTTACCGGGAAGTGCTGCGGCGCAATACGATTCGGGAGCGGAGTGTACCGGTGGAGGTGATTAACCGGATGATCCGCCGCCTGGATATGGTAGAGCGTACCGAGGGCTTCCGGGTAAGCTTCCAGCAAAATGATGGCCGCCTGATAAAATAGAGCCGGCCGGCCGATCTGAGAAAAAGGAGTGGAGAGAGATGGTGTTTTACATTAACAAACAGGCAGTAGAGATCAAGACGAGATTCGAAAACGCACCTTTGACCTCGCCGAATGAAGCGTGTGCGGCGATCGGCATGCTGTGCAAGATATACGGGCTTCCCATACCGGAAAAGCGGGAGATGGTCAGCGAGATGAAGCAGGATCTCCACACAGCCATCGATGGGAAGCCGATCCCGTCGGAATTCGCGGAGAAAGTCTTAAGCCTTTTAGAAGGGTATTTTAAAGATGATCCGGTGACAGATGAGATTTATGAGCTGCTGAAGTACAGTTATGATGAGCAGAAATAGGGTTAAAATATAAGCGGAGAGCTGATTTGGGGGGATATAAAATAAATTGTTATAAAACAGTAAATTTAAAAGATAATACAAATGTTTGCTGCGGAATGCGCGGGAAGTAGATGCAGAGTTGGTTCATAATAATTTTCAGCAAACACATGGTGAGACCGATTTCCTGTTGACTTACCCAGACGAAAACAGTTTCAATATTGAGCAGGAGAAAGTTATTTTGCTTGAAAAAGAAAACAGCAGGAGTGAGATCGAATTATGTGCATTTGTCGATGTATATTTAGTCGTGAGAGCTGGAATTGAAAAAGCCGGCTCAAAGGATAAGGTAAAACATTGGGCAGAGGTTGGAATCAGCATAGCGAAGTCTTATTGGAATTAATTGTGTTCATGCGATTAGAGCTTGACTGATTAACTGGGGGAAGTAAATCGTAATTCCCCTAATAACGGTAATAGTCAGAGTTCTGACAATATCTGTAAGGCAATTTCTTTTGCCTTTGAGCTGGACACCTCCGCGCCCTCAGTCTCGCCTAAATAAACGCTGAAATACACGATTCCGCCGTGGGTGTCTGCGAAGCCTGTAAACCACGAATCGACTGCAACACCAGCCATTTTGCCAAATCCGGTCTTTCCATAGACGGGAAACCCGGTTTCGTCCTGGTCAGTCACCAGCATTACCTGTTTTAATTGCCGTATAGTCTCCGCGCGGTAAATGGTATCCGGTCTGAAGATCCGTTCCATCACGTGTACCTGCTCCGATGCGGAGATTTTCAGCGAGGATTCTATCCAGAAGCCCGTCAACGACCGATTATTATTGTTTGTGTTCAGGCGGCCTTCCCAGTCGGTGATATCACAGTTCCCGTATTGCAAAAGGTTAAGTTCTGTTTGAAGGATATCCGGTCCGATATCATCGATCACCTTTCTGAAATACCAGACGCAGGAAGTACGAAATGCTTCCGGAAAGTCAATGTCTTTGTTCCATGCCTCGTTCCAGAAGCTTTCCCCGCTCCAGGAACGGACGGAGTCTTTGGGATCGATGAATCCGTTTTCCAGACCGATCAGGGAGGAGATGATCTTGAACGTGGAACAGGGAGAACGCTGGAGGCTGGCCAGTTCCGAATTGTAGATCATTGTTTTGCCTGCGGTTGGATTGTAGAATACAGCCGCGCCGTGCAGGCCTTTGAAATGGTGAGACCAGTCGGGTTCTATGATCGATGGTGCGGGAGGTGCGGTAACAGTGGAGTCTTGTGCGGTGGATTTCGGCGCGGACAAAAGACCATTTTCCTCTATACTTTCCCTCTTTGTCTGCCCTAAGGCCTCAGTCCCGTTCGCCTCCTGTTCTACCATTTCATAAGGCGGAGTGCTTTCCTGAAAATTCTTCATACCAGAGCACCCGGACAGGGAAATTAAACATAGTACGGACAGAATGCCGCTGAGTCTATAGATACGTCTGATTCTTCTTTTGGTCATATTTGTTCCTCCGAATTTGTTTTACTGCGTTTGCTTTACCACATTTGTTTCTACAGAGAAAGTTTTTTATAACAAAAAATGCTGATCTCCCATTCAGGAAATCAGCAATCTCTTCTAATGGAGATGACAGGGCTCGAACCTGCGACTTCTTGCGTGTGATGCAAGCGCTCTCCCAGCTGAGCTACACCTCCATAGCAACTATTTTACCACGTTGACGGAAAAATGCAAGAAATAAATGCAATTAATTTTAGGATTGTATTTGTATATGAAATAAGATAAAATGTTACTATGTTGTGATGCGGTATTTTTCATTTCCCATGAGGCAAGGAAAGGATTAGAAATGAGACTAAATATAAGAGACTTTGCAAAAATAAAAGAAGCTGAAATTATTGTTGATGGAATTACAGTAATAGCAGGGGAAAATAATACTGGTAAAAGTACGGTGGGAAAGATCATATTTTCCATATTTCATGCATTGTCAGGTATTGAGGATAAGATTGTAGATGAACGTTTAAAAGAGATAGAGAGTACGAACCGGCTAATTTTACAAAATTTTTTTAGTTCTTTAGATATTTCCAGATCTTTGATAGGATCAAATGTAATGAGGATATCAAGACGAATAAATCTCCACTTAAAAAGAAGTTTAGATTTAAAGAAGGACATCTCTATATTAGAAATCGAAGATATTATCGTAAAATGCATTAAAAGGTTAGGAAATGCTGCTGTGCCTGCTGATTTAGAAGAATGGCGCGATACAATCAGAGAACTTATCCAGAATACAAATGAGATTTTATGTTTGCCGGAAGAAAGTATTATTTTAGAAGTAATAACCAGATCTTTTAATCAGGTCTTTCATAATCAAATTAACTCCTTATCAGATAACAAAAGTATGGAAGCGTCTTTAGAGTTGGAAATTAAAGGACGGGTAGATCAAATTCTGTTTCAACAAAATACTTGTAAACATCTGTCGGATGAAATAAACATTATGCACAAAGCAATTTATATTGATAATCCCTTTATTGTGGATGAATTATCTGGTTATAATGACTTGAATCCAATGAGTGAATTACTTAAAACTATTTTAACAGAGGATTTGAAAGAAGATGTTTTTGATGGAATTATTGGAACAGTACGTGCTAAAGAAAAATTAAGTGATATATATGAAACTTTACAGAGTGTAGTTGATGGAGAGATCGTACTAAGTTCGGATGAAGAGTTTTATCTAAAAAATAATAATTTTATTGAACCAATATCTTTTAATAATCTTTCAACGGGACTAAAATCATTTGTCATTCTAAAATTGCTGCTGGAAAAGGGCGGGTTAAAAGAAAAAGATGTCCTGATTTTAGATGAACCGGAGATCCATTTGCATCCTCAATGGCAGATTGTTTATGCTGAATTAATCGTATTGTTGCAAAAATATTTTGATTTATCAGTAATTGTTACAACACATAGCCCATATTTTATGGATGCGATTAATTTGTTTTCATACAGATATAAAATTGATGAGAAGGTTAATTATTATCTGTCGTCAACAGAAGGTCACCGCATAGTAATGCAGCGTGTCACTGATAATATTGATTTGATATACAAAAAAATGGCTTCACCGATACAAATGTTGGATACATTACGCTACGAACTTAATAACAATTAAGGGGTAACCATGACTGAAGAGATTATAACTGAATTACCAGATATATTGAGAAATCATATATGTACGATGAAAAAGGCGTCTTTTGATTCCAGTAAGAATATCAGTATGTGCGACAGTATGCTGAGAGTAGTTAATTTTGATAAAATACCTGCTGAGTATACAAGGGGAAAAGGCTGGAAGTTTATGCCGAAATCAAATGATGCACTTTATATTTCGATTGACGGCAAATGGTTTTTCATAGAATTTAAAAATGGTTCCATTGATTGCTCGGACGTATTTCGAAAAATCTACGACAGCTTAATCATGCTGATAGAACTTGGTGTAATCCCTGATTTGGAGTTTGCAAGGCAGGAATTTGATTATATTCTGGTATATAACTCTGAAAAATACGGGAAGATTCCTCAATCTGACGGAAGAGACATAAATTATAGTTTTGTGATGAAACGTGCAGAAATGGAGGAAAAACTTTTTGGTATTGAAAAATTAGAGCAATATATATTTCATGAGACCCATACTTATACGAAGAAACTGTTCGAAACGAATTTTCTAAAGCCTATGGAAGAACAAGAAGAAAAGCAGCGATTGGGTTAAACAACCGCTGCTTTTCTCAACTCTTCTATTTCTTTACAAACTGCTTATCAAATTCCGGATTGAAGTAGTAGAAATTCTTGGAATCCAGATTGGACTTAATCTTTTCCAGTGCTTCGCCGAATCTCTGGAAATGAACCACTTCACGTTCACGCAGGAATTTGAGCGGTTCTCTGACTTCCGGATTGTCGATGATACGGATCAGGTTGTCGTAGGTGGTTCTGGCCTTCTGTTCGGCTGCCAGGTCTTCCGTTAAATCGGTGATGGCGTCGCCTTTGGACTGGAACTCACAGGCATTAAATGGGACGCCTGCTGCGGCGGTCGGCCACAGAGCTGTGGTGTGATCGACGTAGTAGGCGTCAAAGCCTGCAGTCTTTGCCTGCTCCGGCGTTAAATTTTTCGTCAGCTGGTAAACGATGGCGCAGATCATCTCCAGATGGGCCAGCTCTTCCGTGCCGATATCCGTTAAAAGTCCGCCAACTTCCTTGCATGGCATGGAGTAACGTTGGGAAAGATATCTCATGGAAGCAGCCAGCTCTCCATCAGGACCACCAAACTGGGTGATGATGAGAGATGCCGTCTTCGGGCATGGCGTCGAAATTTTTACTGGAAACTGAAGCCGTTTTTCATAATTCCACATTAGACAGTACCTCCTTCCCACGGAAGCGGACCGTCAGACCAGGTAAAATGCTTCTGTCCCGGATACTTCGTATGGGTTTCTGATTTGTTGTTGGTATCGGGGCAGACACAGTCAACCGTCAGCGGTTCGAAATTCTCCGCGTACGTCTGCATCAGCTGTTTTCTCTGCTTCATGGCGTCGCTGAATGCCTTTAAAGCGTTGTCGTCAAGAGGATGGGTGTCAAGGAACAGGGTCAGATCATTGACTGTGAAGCTGATTTCATTAATCTGTTTTAACATTGTTTCGCGGTCTGCCATTATTTACCACCTCCAGTCACATAAAACGGTAAGTCGAGACAAGGGAAGATCGTTCCGTGCTGTAAAGCGGCAGCAGGCTCATATGGCTGTTCCCAGGGCTGCATCGGTACTGTCGCGATAGCCAGTGTTAAAGCGGCGGCAGGTGTACTCTTGTCACTGTCGGATTTTCCGCAGCCACATGAACTGTTTGAATTCAAATTCATAAGAACACTCCTTTCATGTTGCGTTGTAAAGTATCTTCTTTTCTAGTATCTGCACGGAAGATAAAAATACGATGTAAAAAATATGCCAGAATAACCATTTGCCTTATTGTATAATGGACCAGAATAAAATATAATGGTAGATATCACTAGGATAACAGGAGATCAGAACATTGAATGACAAGAAATTTGCAGTATTAATCGATTCGGATAACATTTCAGCAAAGTACATCAGCTATATTCTGGCTGAGATGACAAAGTATGGTGTCATTACATACAAAAGGATATATGGAGACTGGACAAGCTCTCAGATGGGAAAGTGGAAACAGGAACTCCTGGAAAATTCAATTACACCGATTCAGCAGTTTTCCAATACCGTGGGAAAGAATGCCACCGACTCTGCGCTGATTATCGATGCCATGGATTTGCTGTATACCGATAACGTGGATGGATTCTGTATTGTTTCGAGTGACAGCGATTTTACGAAGCTGGCCAGCCGGCTGAGGGAATCGGGAAAGGAAGTCATCGGCATGGGTGAGGAGAAGACTCCGAAATCATTCCGCGCCGCATGTACTGTGTTTACCAATTTAGAGATCCTGCTTGACCAGGATGAGGAGAGCGTCAGCGGAGTAACGGTAGGACGGGAAGTCATCGAACAGGATATCGCTTCTATTATACTGGAGAACGACGATATGAATAAGGCTACTGGTCTGGGAGAAATTGGGAATCGTCTTGTAAAAAAATATTCTGATTTCGACGTCAGAAGCTATGGTTACAGCTCTCTTTCGAAATTTCTGGAGGAAATGGATAGTTTTGAACTGAAGAAATCAAATAATGTAGTAACGGTTCGCATAAAGGACAACCGAACCAGGAAACAGGAGCTGGATGATTACGCCATAAAGCTGGTGAGAAACAGCGGAAGGAACGGCCTGGAGCTGGCCGCTCTGGGCAACGGCATGCACAGGAAGTATGGGGATTTCAAGGTCAAGGATTATGGCTACTCCACATTTTCCAAGTTTGTGCAGAGTATCAGCCAGTTAGAGGTCCGGGAAAATAAGACAAACAACAAAGTCGTCTTCATCAGACAGGAGTAATACGGAAGGAAAGAGGGAATAACGATGGTAAGTTACAGCTTTGGTACAAGGCTGACCAGACTTTCCGATGGAGAGAGACGAGAGGGTGATGACGCCTGTATTACAGTCATGACGCTGGAGGAGTTCCGGGAGGCGAAGGAGACGTACCTTCACCGGAAGGTACTGCTGCATTCCATGGAGAATATCCATTACTGCAAGGCGGAGGCGTACGGCGGCTGCACGATGGGGACTTTTATGATTCCCAATAAAAATGATCTTTTGGGCGAGAAGTTCTCCTTTGGCTTCTATGTGACGGACAGTGAACTGATTCTGATCGACGAAGGAGATATGCTGACTGAGATCATCAAACGGATGGAGGACATTGCGTCGAAAGAAGGGACTGCCCATTCCCATGCTGGAGAGGAGAGGGCGAAGGAAAAAGGGACGCCTGCCGCTCCCGCGGAGTTTCTGATCCTCTTAATGGATTATCTGATCCGCAACGATGTGCTTTTCCTGCAGAAGTATGAGGCGAAGCTGGAGGACATGGAGGACGAGCTGCTGGATCATCAGCCGAAGAATTTTTATGAGACGGTGATTGTGAGCAGAAAGGAACTGCTTGTACTGCACACCTACTATGAACAGCTGATCTCTCTGGGAGAGGAACTGGAGTCCAATGACAACCACCTGTTTTCCGAAGGGGAATGCGCCGGTTTCGGCATGTTCGCCAGCCGGGCCAGCCGCCTTCACGATCATGTGGAGATGCTGCGGGAGTATGTATTTCAGATTCGGGAGATGTACCAGTCTCAGATTGCCTCCAATCAGAACCAGATCATGAGCTGGCTGACCGTGGTGACGACGATCTTTCTGCCCCTCAGCCTGTTGGTAGGCTGGTACGGAATGAATTTTGCCAATATGCCGGAGCTTCGATGGAAATACGGCTACGCAGGGATGATTCTCCTGAGCGTCGTAATTGTAGCGGTCGAGATTTGGTTTTTTAAGAAAAAGAAGATACTATAGGAGAACGCGATGGAAAACAAGGAAAAAGGCTCGTTTGTCGGCAGTGTGCTTCTGTCTTCCCCGGTGTGGGATGCAGAAAAGTTAAAAAAGGATTTGCTGGATGAGTGGAATATCAGCGTACCGGATGAGGAGGAGGCGGATAACGACACCATCGTATTCGAGGCAGATAATTATATGGTAGCCATCAGTCTGATGCCGGCACCTGTGCCTGCGGGAGAGGCGGAGTATTACGCTAAGTCCAATTATTTCTGGAAAGGCGCTGTGGACGCGGCCAGTGAGCACCAGGCCCATATTCTGGCTGCCGTGGTCGGAGGAAGGGAAAATGATCCGTTTGAAGCCGGTAAGCTTTACGTAAAGATTTCTTCGGCCTGCTTAAAGCAGGAGAATGCGCTGGGAATTTATACCAGCGGAACCGTGTTTGCGCCGGAGATGTACTGCGCCGTGGCGGAAGATATGAAAGAGGAAGAAGAGACGTATCCGATTTTAGACTGGATTTATTTTGGCCTGTATCAGACGGAAAAAGGGATGAACGGGTATACATACGGCATGACTGCTTTTGGGAAGGATGAGATCGAGGTGTTGGAAAGCGCGGCTGCGCCAGCCGAGCTTCACGAATTCCTCTTTGATATTGCGAGCTATGTGCTCTGTGATGATGTGCTTTTAAAGGATGGGGAGACCATCGGCTTCACGGAAGACGAGAAGCTTCCGATTACCAGGTCGAAAGGTGAGGCGGTGAAAGGCGACAGCATAAAGATCGCCTTCATGCCTGCTTAAGAAATCAGGAACCGCTTACCAGATGCCCAGAAAATTCTGCATGGACAGGCTGACCAGGGAAATTCCGATCCAGCAGCACAGGCCCAGAAGAATCGGTTTCATTCCTGTTTTTACGAGGGTGACCAGATTGGTATTGGTCCCAATGGCGGCCATGGCCATGATGATGAAGAACTTGCTTAAATCTTTCAACGGTCCCGTAACCGTGGCGGGGAGATGAAATACGGTGGTCAGTACGGATGCGAGAAGGAAGAACAGAACGAAAAACGGAAATATTTTTGCGATTTGAAAGGTATTTCCGGAGCCGCTCTGTTCTTTTTTTGTGCGGTAAAATGCCAGAAACAGGGTGATTGGTATAATAGCCAGGGTTCTGGTTAGTTTAACAATGGCGGCGGCCTCCAGCGTATTGCTTCCGTAGATGCCGTCCCATGCAGCAGCAGCGGCCGTGACGGAGGAGGTATCATTGATGGCGGTGCCGGCAAACAGCCCGAATCCCTCGTTGGAAAGCCCTAAAGCGGCGCCGAGCGCGGGGAAAATTAATGCGGCGGCAATGTTGAACAGGAAGATAACGGAGATAGACTGTGCGATCTCCTCGTCGTCCGCCTCGATGACTGGCGCAGTTGCCGCTATGGCAGAACCGCCGCAGATGGAAGAACCGACGCCGATTAAGATGGCGCTCTTCGTCGGGATCTTCAAGAGCCGGAAGAGCAGAACCGCTATGAGAATCGATGTGGTGATGGTGGCAAGGATGATGGGGAGAGACTGCCTTCCCTTTTCGAGAACCACGGATAAGTTCATGCCGAAGCCGAGTAAAACGACGGCGTACTGGAGAATCTTCTTAGATGTAAATGCGATCCCGGGGCGGAAAAGCTCCTTTCCCTTTATAAATGGGGCAATAGCCATTCCGATTAAGATGGCACAGACGGGGCCGCCCACTACTGGAAAGAGTCTGCCTAAAAACCAGGCCGGTATGGAGATGGCGAGACAGATCAGAAGCCCTGCGGTATATTTTTTCATAGTTAAAAATTCCTTTCCTGTTCGATATCATTATGAGATCATGGGGACAAATTTATTCCAGCGGGCAATGGGTCAAGTGTATGCCTGCATGAAAATTTGACTGACCATGGAAACTGTTACCATTATACAGAAGGATAACCATAAAATAAAATTCTAAATATTTATTTATTGATAAATATATGTTATGATATAGAGAAAGGAACGTATTTTACAAAAGGAGGAAAGTTCAGATGCTGGATTTTCGGATGGATACATTTCTCGCCGTATGCAGATGCATGAATTTTACAAAGGCGGCGGAGGAATTGAACATTACACAGCCTGCTGTGTCGCACCATATTCACTATCTGGAGGAACACTATCAGGTAAAGCTGTTTGAGTACAGCGGTAAAAAGATCGGACTTACGGAGGCGGGGAAGATGCTTTTGTCGGCGGCGACGACGATGCAGCACGATGAGCTTCATTTAAAGCAGGCGCTCAAGATGTCGGATGGCGGCGGGCGGCGTCTCGTGTTCGGGGCGACTATGACTGTGGGAGAGTATGTTCTCCCGGAAGCGCTGATGCGGCTTATGGACGCCCAGCCGGATATTTCTGTGAAAATGGTGGTGGCCGACACCCAGGATCTGCTGCGGAGCCTTGACGAGGGGGAGATCGAATTTGCAGTGGTAGAGGGCTTTTTTCAAAAAAAAGAATACGATTTTCTCGTCTACGACAGAGGGAAATTTGTGATCGTGGCTTCGCCGGAATATCAATTTCACAGCGAGGGTAAGGTGATCGAGGATCTGACGCAGGAAAGGTTCTTTATCCGGGAGCCGGGATCCGGTACAAGATATGTGTTCGAGCGGTATCTGGAAGGCAAGAACCTTCTGATTCACGATTTTGAGGACCTGATGGAGATCAGCAACATTGGCGCTATCAAGAGCCTGGTGGCAGATGGACGGGGAATCACATTTTTATATGAGGCCGCTGTGAAGAAGGAACTGGAAGATGGCCGGTTGAGACGCGTGGTGCTGGAAGACTTTGAGCTCAGCCACGATTTTACTTTTATATGGAGAAAAGACAGCATTTACTCCGAATATTACCGTGAACTGTACCGTCTGCTCCGGGGAGAATGACGGATAGAATGACGGAGGGAATAACAGCGGGAATAACGGGGAGATGGAAGAACGGCGTGGAGCTGGGCCGGTTTGTCTCTGCTTTATCGAAAACACTCTTGACAGAATTAACTGTATCTGTTATTGTTACAGTGTAAACTGAAATGATAAAAGTTACAGTTTGCTGCGAAATGCAGTAAAGTGTGTGAAATGGAGTGATAAAGATGAAGAGGGGAAGATCGAGGAGACGCCGCCGTCAGGCCAGGCTGGTGATGTACGGTGGAACGGTCATTTTACTGGCTGCGGTTCTTGGAACGGCAGGTCTGGCTTTTGGACGGAGATCCGGCGGCAGAAGGCCGGAATCCGCAGTGGAAGAGAGCAGTACGGCCTCTGTGGCGGAACATCTGGCAGGGACGGTAACGGCTTACGAAGGCACAGTCGTCGAAGGGATTGATATTACCGGAAAGAGCCGGAGCGACACCGAGAAGCTTCTTTTGGAGAAGACGAAGGGGCTGTCTGTGGTCTGGCAGGATGAGACCGTGACGGCGGAGGAGGAAACCGGCGGAGCAGTCAGGAGAATTCTGGATGAGATTTACGGAAACGGGCAGATGAAAACTGGAACATTCGGTTTCGATATGGATTCTCTGGAGGAGTCCTTCCGTGCGCTGGCTAAGGAGCTTGCCGGTAAATGGAACCGTGCGGCGGCCGATTCCCAGCTTGTCTCCTTTGATAAGGAAACAGGCGTCTATACCTATTCGGAGGCGAAAGCTGGAAGAACGCTGAATGAAGATGCGCTGGTACAGGGCCTGATGGAGGCGGTAAAAGCTGGAAATTATGCTGCGGTGGAACCGGAATTTTCGGAGAGCTCCCCGAAACGCAGCGCAGCGCAGGCAAAGGAACAGTATCAGGTTATCGGAAGTTTTACGACGAAGACGACAAGCAATAAAAACCGGAATGAGAATATTCGTCTGGCGGTGGAAGCGATCGACGGCAGGATTCTGAAGCCGGGTGAGGAATTTTCCTTTAATCTCGCCACTGGAAACAGGACGAAGGAGAAGGGATACCAGCCTGCCGGCGCATACCGGAACGGCGTGCTGATTGAAGAACCGGGCGGCGGTGTGTGCCAGGTATCTACCACGCTTTATAATGCCATTGTGAGTTCGGGGCTTTCGGCGACGGAACGCCATTCCCACAGCTTTACTCCGAGTTACATACAGCCGGGAGAGGATGCCATGGTAAGCTTTGACGGCTATGCCGGGCCGGACCTTAAGTTTGTAAATTCAGAGCCGACAACGGTGGCAGTCCGTGCCTCTCTGAAGGATAACACACTGAAGATATCCATAGTGGGTCTTCCAATTCTGGAAGATGGCGTGAAGGTGACCATGCGTTCCGAAAAGGTAAGGGACGTAGAACCACCGGCTCCGGTGTACGAGGCCAATGACGGGCTTCCGGCAGGTACGGAGAAGGTTGTGGATCAGGGGCAGAAAGGCGGAGTCTGGAAGACCTTCCGCGTAGTGACCAAAGACGGCAATGTCTTGGAAGAGACTCCGCTTCACAATACGACATACCGCGGAAAGGCATCGGTAATTCAAAAGAACGAGAACGCGGCAGAAACCGGTGAGTCTTCGGCGGAGGCGGGAGCAAACGAGAGCGCGGCCGGCGGACAGACGCAGGAGAGTGCTGGACAGGGAAATGCCGGGGAGGAAAGTGCCGGGCAGGGAAGTGCTGGACAGGAAAATGCCGGGCAGGGAAACGCAGGCCAGACGAGTGGCACCGGAAATGCTGCAGGTGGAAACGCAGGGCAGGAGGAGGCGGCGCAGCAGCAGGCAGTTCCCCAGCAGGAACCGGCGGCGGGCGCAAATGCAGACGCAGTCGTGGTACCGGCTTTTCCGGGACGTAGCGAATAGAGGAAGATTAGTAGGCTGGATAGGTGAGATAGGATATATGAAATTAAAAGCAATAAGAGCCAAAGTGAATTTATAAGAAAGTAGACTGAGTTTGACAAATTTCTGAGCAACAATTAGACTATATGGAGAGTTTCTATTAGGCACATAAGGCATGCTGGAGATTATTTATATTGGAGGTATTTATGAACAATAAAATAATTATTGTCGAGGGTTATCTTGCTTCTGGAAAATCCACATTCGCATTAAAATTATCAGAATCATTGAAAATACCGTATTTTATTAAAGATACATTTAAAATTGCACTGTGTGAAAATATATCAGTGAATGATAGGAATGAAAGTAGTCGTTTTTCTGCAGTTACTTTTGATGGAATGATGTATGCAATAGAAAGATTATTTGAAGTTGGATATCCAGTTATTTTTGAGGGGAATTTTGTGCCTGAAGGCGTAAAAAGAATAGACGAGTCCAAGATTATAAGAGGAATAATAAACAAATACTCCTGCAAATCGCTTGTTTTCAAATTTTCTGGTGATACAAAAATCTTACACAGACGTTTTATTGAACGTGAAAGACTACCTGAGCGTGGACAGGTAAATAAAATGGGGTTTGAACCATCCTATACTGAGTTCGATGCGTGGTGCCATAATCTCGATAAATTTGATGTTGGTGGAAAAGTCATAAAAATTGATACAACTGATTTTAGTAAGGTCAATTTTGAAAGATACATTGAAGTTGCACGATTATTTATTGATTCAAAAAGTTGCACAACATAAAGCTGATGAGCATAAGGCACAGATACGAATATGGATGATTCAATAGTGGCAAGCAGTGTATGAGTGGACGCACTCATACGGTTTGACTAATCTGATGGGGCGGCTATGCGTCCATTGGACGCTGGTCTATGAACGGATATTTAGACTGCCGGAGATGGAGCATACATCCCTGTTACAGTGGTCAGTAGATAGGAAGTAAGGTAACAATACCTGTACTCTGGAAAACAGGCTTCTAACGGTTCCACATACGGGCCATTTTTACCAGCTGGTAAAGAAGTGCTTGTGCCATTAAATATTCTGATTAAGCCTATGTAAAACTTTACAAAACTTCCTAATGACGGCCATTACCACAAATTCTGCGGGACGTCTTCTGCCGCGATACCGGTTGGAGGCGGCAAGCATATTCATTTTGTCAAGGCGTATGCGACTTCCGCAGATGGACATGTTCATGATCTTCAGGTGGTATCTTTGATCGATAATCCAATCGAATAGTATGGAAAGCTGGCATAGAAGGAAAATTCTGTGCCAGCTTTTTTGATTTGGCAATTTTACTGGAGAGAACCGCCGAGGGTGATCGGCGGTGTTTCTGTTTTATTTATAAGTTTACTCCAATCATACAAAATGCAAAAAAACAAAGAAGGGTATTGACAATAAATTGTGCAAGGAATATAATGATCGACATAGAGTACACGTGTACGCAAATAAAAGATGCATATACAAAAACCTCGATTACAAATAGCAGAAATAAATTTAATGAAATATAACCAAATAAATGAATGCGTATTTGGGAAAATTAACGAATGCCGGTGAAGGGAGAGAAAGGAGAGGGCAAAAAAATACCCTGAGAGTTTATCGGTCTGCCGCGAAACATACGGATAAACAGTCAGGATACCTTATTCAGTACCATTCTAAATGATTTAAGTAAAAAAGTAAAGGTTTCTTTTCATTAAAATTTATATATTACAGTTGTTAAACAACCATATTTCAGGAGGTTCTATATGAAAAGAAGATTTGTTGCTGCGATGCTGGCCGGAGTCATAGCGTGTTCACTGGCAGGATGCAATACGAAGTCACCGATGGCAGGAAAAGAAGAGACGACAACGGCCGCCGATACCCAGGCAGGCTCGGATACCCAGGCTGCTTTAGCAGAGGGAGAGACAGATAAGCAGGCGGAAGCCGCAGGCCCGATCACCATTCAGTTCTGGAATGCATTTACAGGAACGGACGGCGATGTGCTGAGGGAGATTGTGGACCGCTATAATAAAGAGAATACCAGAGGAATTACGATTGAGATGGATATCATGCCGGCCAGCAGCTTAGAGGAAAAACTCCCGGCAGCCATCGCTTCCAAGACAGCGCCCGCTCTTATTATCAGAGGTAATTTTGATACGGCAACTTATACGGATAATGGAATTTTGACGCCGCTTGATGATTTCTTCGAGCAGACCGGAGCGGATGCCTCGAATTTCAGTGATGCATCTCTTCAGGCGCTTCAGTACCAGAAGGTACAGATGATGATTCCGATGCAGGTTCATTCCACGTTCCTTTACTGGAATAAAGACCTGTTTGAAGCGGCGGGACTTGATCCTGAGACACCGCCGGCAACATGGGAAGAGGCGGCCGAGTATGCGCTGAAGATCTCTGATCCGTCCAGAAAGCTTTATGGAATTGGTTTCCCGATCAGCGGCGCGCCCTGCTATTTTGACGCAATGTTCAAGTCCAACGGCGGTGACGTCTTCTCTGCAGACGGTAAAAGTTCTGTTCTGGACAGTCCTGAGAACTTAAAGACCCTTCAGTATATTCAGAATCTTGTCAATCAGGGGGCTGCGCCGGTTGGATCTACAGGAGCCGATACGGATAACTTAATGCTTGCCGGACAGATGGGAATCTACTGCGGCGGTCCATGGCTGATCAGCGGACTGAAGGAAGCGGAGATCAATTTTGGCGTTACGGGAATGCCCGCAGGGGACAAGGAAGCTGCCGGTGTCATCGAGGTCCAGGGCTTTGGAGTCACCTCCACGGCCAGTGAAGAAGAAAAGGCGGCGGCTTACGACTTTATCGCCTACTGGAATTCAGACACGACTTGTAAAGAGTGGTCCCTGCGCAACGGATATCCGCCATATTTAAAGTCTCTGGCAGAGGATGCAGACATCAAAGCGGATGCCACAGTCAATGCGCTGTCCTCTATCTCTGAGTTTGGATTTTCCTTTGCACCGGGAATTAAATCTGTAAAACAGGTCAATAACGACATTTTATTCCCCATGATCGAAAATGTAGTGGCCGGCAACGACCCGCAGGAGGAACTGAGCAAGGCGTCGGAGAGCATCAACAAGCTGCTTTCTGAGTAGACAGCAGTACATAGAGGTGATTTCATTGAATAATATAAAAACCAGAAAGTCCCCTTCACGTTCATTCGGCAGAAAGAGAGGAAAGTCCCCCTCACCTTCGTTCGGCGGAAAGTACTGGAATAAACCGGATCGGGTAGCATATTTATTTATGCTGCCCTCCATCCTGGTACTGTTCGTATTTGCGATTATTCCGCTGATGGCATGTCTCGTAATCAGTCTGTTTGATATGAACATCTTCTTTACGGATACCAGTTTTACAGGGGCCCACAACTTTATCACGGCATTTCAGGATACACGGTTCTGGAACGCACTGCTGAACACGGTTATATTCGTCCTGTTTGAAGTGCCTCTTCAGATTGTGATCGGACTTTTGACGGCCAATGCGCTGGTAAAGACCAGCCTCTTTAACAAGGCAGCCAGATCCATCTTCTTCCTGCCGGTAGTCTGTTCCATGGCGGCGGTAGGCATTATCTGGTCCATACTTTTAGATACCAATATCGGATTCATACCGTACTTACTGGAGCAGATCGGTATTCATAACGCCACCTTTTTTCGAAATGCGAAGACGGCCATGCCGACCGTGATCGCCATGACGGTGTGGAAAAATTTCGGCTACACCATGTCCATTCTGGTAGTGGGAATCCAGGGGATATCCCAGAGCTACTATGAGGCGTCGGAGATCGATGGGGCAGGGAAGACAGCACAGTTCTTTAAGATTACACTGCCGCTTTTGAAGCCCACGCTGGGGTTCTGCCTTATTACCAATACCATCGGCTCTCTTCAGGTGTTTGACCAGGTGTACGTCACGACACAGGGCGGTCCGCAGTTTAAGACCGAGACGCTGGTACAGTATATTTATAAAACCGGTTTTAATCAGCCCTACAATTTGGGATACGCCTGCGCCCTTTCTGTGCTTCTGCTGGTGGTGATACTGGCTGTCTCCCTTCTGATGTACAAGAACATGTTTATTAACCAGAATTAGGAGGCCGGGGATGAACGAAAAGAAGAAAAGACGTGTGACACTTTTACGTGTGGTTAAGATCGTATTGACGGTATTCCTGATTGTGATTGTCCTGTTTCCGCTTATCTGGATGGCGGTTGGGTCCTTTAAACTGGAAAAGGAGATCCTGGGATATCCGCCGACTGTATTTGGAACGAAATATACACTGAAGTCCTTCCAGAGGATTTTTAAGACAATCCCTATGGCATCATATATTAAAAATACAGTGATATTTGCAGGCGGTTCAACGATTCTGGCAGTGCTGTTTGACTCATTAACGGGCTATGCGTTTGCGCGGCTGGATTTTAAGGGGAAAGATCTCCTGTTCCTGCTGGTGCTGCTTACCATGATGGTACCGTTTCAGGTTATGATGATTCCGCTGTTTCTGGAATCGAATCTGCTGGGGCTTTTGGATACCTACGGCGGACTGATTCTGCCGAAGGCCACCTCGGCATTCGGCATCTTTATGATGCGGTCCTACTTCGCGGCTCTTCCGAAGGATCTGGAGGAAGCAGCAAGAGTGGACGGCATGAGCGAATTCGGTATATTCGCAAAGATTATGTTCCCGCTGGTAATACCGGGGGTACTGACTCTGGCTGTTTTCCATCTGATGCAGAACTGGAATGATTTGCTGTATCCGTTAATGATGACCAGCAGCACGAGGATGAGGACGCTCTCCGCAGGACTTGCCCTTTTCGTGGGAGAACACGCGACCACTTATTACGGGCCGCAGCTGGCCGGTGCACTTCTGTCGGTGCTGCCGCTGCTCGTCATTTATATCTTTTTCCAGAAATATTTTATTGCCAGTGTTGCGACCAGCGGAATGAAGGACTAATATTGCCAAGCTGCTGAAACAGAGGAGAGAAAAAACAATGCAGAAAGCCAGAATTACGATCAATCGAGAGTTTAAAAAGGGTTCCGTTGACGACCGGATCTATGGAAGCTTTGTGGAACATATGGGCCGGGTGGTCTATTCCGGAATCTATGAGCCGGATCATCCGCTGGCTGATGAGGATGGATTCCGAAAGGATGTGCTGGAGGCGGTCCGAAACGCCGGCATTACCACCATCCGGTATCCGGGCGGTAATTTCGTCTCCTGCTATAACTGGGAAGACGGAATAGGTCCGAAGGAGGAGCGTCCGCGCAGGCCGGAGCTGGCCTGGAAGGCGGTCGAGACAAATGAGTTCGGAACCGATGAATTTATGAAATGGTGTGAAAAGGCCGGGGTGTCACCAATGCTGGCGGTCAATCTGGGAACCGGCAGTATCCGGGAAGCGTTGCATTACCTGGAATACTGTAATTTTAAGGAGGGCACTACATACAGCGAAAAGCGGAAAAGGAACGGTCGGGAAGAACCGTACCGGGTCCGCACCTGGTGTCTCGGCAACGAGATGGACGGGGAATGGCAGCTGGGCCACAAGGGTGCTTCTGAATATGGAAGGCTGGTGAGAGAGACCGCAAAGGCCATGAAGATCCTGGATCCCGGTGTGGAACTGGTTTCCTGCGGAAGCTCCTTAAATACTATGGCCACATTCCCGGAATGGGAGGCGCAGTCTCTGGATGAGACGTATGAGTATGTGGATTACATATCCCTGCATCAGTATTTTGACGGCCATGAAAAGCCTGTGGAAAGCTTCCTGGCACAGGCGGATGAGATGAGTGATTACATCCGGACAGTGACATCAGTCTGTGACTATATCAAAGCGAAAAAACGCTCTTCCAGACAGCTTTCTATCAGTTTTGATGAATGGGGTGTGTGGACCAGGGCGTCAAAGGAGACGGTAAGAGAGTGCGACGAGAGCCCCTGGCAGAAGGCGATGCCGATCAGCGAGATGGTTTACAGCTTTCAGGACGCGCTGCTCTTCGGAGGAATGCTTCTGGCAATCCTGAAACATGCGGACCGCGTCAAGATCGCGTGCCAGTCCCTTTTGACCAATGTCAGCGCGATGATCATGACGGAAAAGGGCGGCGGGGTGTGGCTGCAGCCGATCTATTATCCATTTGCGGATACTGCCGCCTACGGTCACGGCCACGTCATGGACTGCCGTGTAACCTCAGACTCGGTTTTATATGAGAAGAAAGAGATCCCGCTTCTGGATACTGCCGCGGTGGAGAACGGAGAGGAGATGGTTGTATTTATGATCAACCGTTCTCCTTCGGAGGAGATGGAGGTGTCACTGGATTTACAGGGATATGAGGCGGAAGCTGTGCTGGAGCATCGCGTTCTTGCTTCGGACGATCCGGAAGCCGTGAATTCACCGGGCCATCAGCCGGTGAGACCGGAACAAAAGGATGACGCTGCCATAAAAGACGGAAAAGTTGCGGTTATGCTTGACAGGCTGTCATGGAATGTGTTACGAATAAAAGTTAAGTGACAGCTGCCGGAACAGGAAGAGAGAATTCCGGCGCAAATAATGAAGAAACCGGAGGCATGGTGCAAAATGGGTGTTACGACGAATGATATAGCGAGAATCTGTCAGGTTTCGAGAACGACCGTGATCCGGGCCCTGAACAATCAGGGAAGGATCAGCAAAGAGACGAAAGACAGGATCGTGAAGACAGCGGAAGAACTGGGATATCGGCCGGATCTTCTGGCAAGAGGACTGGTAAAGGGAAAGACGATGTATATCGGCGTCGTGGTATTTGATGTTAAGAACCAGTATTTTGCCCAGATGTTAAGTGCAATCGAGACGGAGGCCCAGACAAGAGGCTACTGTGTAAACATCACACTCCATGGAAAGAACAGGGAAAAAGAGGTGGATTTAATTCGAAAACTGGTGGATTACCACGTGGATGGCCTGATTCTTTCACCGGTAAATAAAGGAGAACATTTTAATAAGTTTCTGAAGAGTCTGGACACACCGCTCATCGTCATTGGAAACAAGGTTTCGGATGAGATTCCGTTTGTGGGAATTGATGAGCGGAGGGCGGCAAGGGAAGCGACGGATAAGATTCTGGATTCCGGCTATGAGCGGGTGGTGTTTGTCTGCCCGCCTCTGGGCGAGTCTAAGGAAGGGAACAACTATACTCATGAGCAGCGTCTGGAGGGCTTTCGGGATGCGATGGGGAGCCGGTTTACGGGGGCGCAGATCATAAGCTCGGAATCGTACGAGGAGGAAGCGGCTTCCATTCTGGAAGAGGGGGGCGGCAGGACTGCATTTTTCTGTTCCGGCGATATCTATGCGATGGATATTATGAAGTATTTGAAGGCCCGCGGTAAACGGGCGCCGAAGGACTATGGAATCATGGGTTTTGATGATATTGAGCTTCTGGAATACTTATCTCCGCGCCTGTCCACCATCTATAATTCGGTGGAGGAAGTGGCGAAAAGGGCAGTGGAGCTTCTGTTCGACGAGATGGAAGGCCGGGAAATTGCCATGGAAACCTATGAGCGCTACCGCCTTGTCCAGGGAGAGACTCTGTAGACAGAGAGGACAGACATGGACAGAGATCATTATGCATTAACGGAATACAACGTTCCGCTGATTGAAAACAGGGCCGATCCGTACATCTGTAAGCATGAGGATGGTACGTATTACTTTACCGCGTCGGTCCCTGAATATGACAGGATTATACTGAGAAGAGCCGCGACCATATCGGGTTTAAAATACGCGGAGGAAAAGACACTTTGGGTCAGACACGACAGCGGACCGATGAGCTGTCACATATGGGCGCCTGAGATTCATTATATATCCGGCGCCTGGTACATTTATTTTGCAGCCGGAGAGAAGGACGATATCTGGAAAATCCGCCCTTATGTGCTGGTAAACAGGGGAGACCCGATGGAAGATGAGTGGGAGGAACTGGGACAGATGAAGGCGGCGGAAACCCCGGAGCCTGACAAATTCTCATTTCAGGATTTTTCCCTTGATATGACGGTGTTCTCGTACCGGGAAAAATGGTACTGCGTCTGGGCGGAGAAGGTGAATATCGGCAAAAAGATATCCAATTTATACATCGCTGAGATGGAGGCGCCGGACCGGCTTTTGACAGCGCAGGTGCTCTTAAGCGCCCCCGATTACGACTGGGAGCGCCGCGGATTCTGGGTGAATGAAGGAGCGGCTGTCTTAGAGAGAGACGGCAGGCTGTTTCTGACGTATTCGGCCAGCTCGACGGGAGCCGATTACTGCATGGGAATGCTGCGCTTACGGAGAGGAGGAGACCCCCTCGATCCGGCAGACTGGTCAAAATCCAGAGAACCGCTGGTGAAGACCGATGTGGAAAAGGGGATATTCGGCCCCGGCCACAATTCCTTCGTGAAATCTGAGGACGGACTCACGGATATTATGGTATTCCATGCCAGGCAGTATGACGAGATTCTGGGCGATCCTCTGTATGATGAGAATCGGCATGCCTATACACTTCCCGTGGAGTGGGATGAAAATGAGGAGCCGGTGTTTCATTTTCGGAAGAACAGGCGCCCCAATATTTTGATGATGGTAGTGGACCATCAGGCATTTTACGGTCATTCCAGGGTGAAGACGCCGTATTTTGACCGGCTGAAGGCGGAGGGAGTATTCTTTGAACGCGCCTACTGCTCCTCGCCTCTCAGTATGCCTTCCAGAAAAACGATGATGACGGGGCTGTATCCCCATCATCACGGCCAGACGGACAATTCCTTTGAAACGCCCTGGGACAGCCATGAAACGTATGTGGATGTCCTTAAGGAAGCCGGATACCAGAATTATTACTTTGGAAAATGGCACGCCTGCGCCGGAAAACCGTCGGATCTGGGCTGCCTTGGAGTGTCCTACCCGGATTATTCTAATCCATACCATCAGCCGGAGTACGAAGAGTACCGGAAGCGGAAAGAACTTCCGCCGGCCAGAATGCGCGTGGAAATGAATATGTGTGAGAAGGGCTGGATCGACGATGTGAAGGAGGGGGATCTCTACGATTTCCCGCGGAATCTCACGAATGAGGCGCTCTCCGGCATCCTGGAGGGACCGAAAGAGTGCCATGAGGCATACTATGTCGCGGATATGGCCTGCCGGCAGCTGGAGGAGCTGAAACGGGAGGAGGCTTCGTTCATGATGCGGGTGGATTTCTGGGGACCGCACCAGCCGTACTGCCCGACAGAAGAATTTGCGGCGCTCTATCCGCCGGAATCCATAGAAGAATATCCGAGTTTTTCCGATGATCTGGCCGGAAAGCCGAGATCCTACCTGTTCGATACGGGAAGGGAAACGAGCCGTGACAGAGAGCTGATCCGACCGAATCCCATGGAATGGTCCCGATGGCAGATGCTCCTTTCCAGATGCTACGGCCAGATCACTATGGTGGACGAGGCTGTGGGAAGCGTGATTGAGAAGCTGCGGGAGCTTCAGATGGATGAGAATACGCTGATTATCTGGACCGCGGATCACGGTGATGCCCTGGCCTGCCACGGCGGCCATTTTGACAAAGCCTTTTATTTGCCGGAGGAGGTGCTGCGGATTCCGCTTGCGATGGCCTGCCCCGGCGTGCTCCCGAAGAACCGGATCTGCAGGGAGCTGGTCACCAACTGTGATTTGGCTCCTACTATCGTGAGCGCTGCGGGAAGCGCCTTCCGCTCACCCGTGGATGGAGAGGATATATTCCGGCTGTTCACGGAGCAGAGGCCGGGCTGGAGGACGGCGCTCCTGGCCGAGACCTACGGGCACCTCGCGCCGTGGAGAGCGGAAGCAGTCGTATGGCAGCAGTATAAATATGTGGATAATCATGGGGATGTGGAGGAGCTTTACGATCTGGAGGCCGACCCATATGAGCTTCATAACCTGGCTAAGGAGAAAGAATATCAGGCCTTGCTTACGAAGATGCGCATGAAGCGGATGGAACTGAAGCCGCACATCTATAAGATATAGTCGCACTCTGTGAAATGATCGAGCGTGGATTGAAACAAAGTTGAAATGCCGGAAATGGCCGAGAGGCTGACTTTCCGGCATTTTTCTTTGCCGGGGGAGAGAAGAGAGGGATCTTAAGGTACTGTGAGCCCCGGATTTTCCGGTTCATTCTAAAATTTACGAAGTCTGTTTACACACCGGATAATCCAGTGTATAATTAAAAAATGCTCTTACGAATGTAATAACAGGGCGTGTATACATAATTGAGGGGAACAAAGCATGAAACGTTTTTTGAAGAAATTACTCTGCTGGACACTGATCAGCAACTGTTTTCTCATGACTGCCTACGCTGCTCCGGCATGGCCGGCCGGACCAGATATACAGGCGGAGGCAGGAGTCGTCATCGACATGGATTCCGGCGCCATTTTAGGCGGAAAAGCGTATGATACGCCGTACCCGCCGGCCAGTATTACGAAGCTTCTTACGGCTCTTCTGGTGATGGAGCACAGCAAACTCGACGATGTGGTGACATTTTCAAGCAGCGCGGTCAATAACGTGGAGTCCGACAGCGGTAATAAACTGAATGTGGCAGAAGGAGACAAGCTGTCCGTGGAGGACTGTCTCTATTCCTTGCTGGTTCATTCCTGTAATCAGGCGGCTAACGCGCTGGCAGAGCATGTGGCCGGGTCTCAGGAAGCGTTCGTGAAGATGATGAACGACAAGGCCGCGGCGCTGGGATGCAAGGACAGCCATTTCGATAATCCCTCCGGCCTCAACGGAGATACACAGTACGTGACGGCCAGAGACATGGCCGCGATCTCCAGAGCGGCATTTGCAGAGCCGGATATTATCAGAATCAGCGCGGCGCTGACACATACGTTTCCGCCTACGATCAACAATCCGGATGGCCTGACGATTTATGCGGAGAATAAGCTGATCCTGAATACGAATGACTCTTCAAGCCAGTACTATTATCCGCCGGTGAAGGGCGGCAAGACGGGATACCTCTTAAAAGCCGGCAACACGCTGGTTACCTATGCGGAGAAGGACGGAAAGCGTATGATTTCCGTAATTCTGAAGGGGAGTCCCGGACAGTATTATCTGGACAGCAAGGCGCTTTTGGAATATGGATTTGCGCATTTTACCAATTTTAATGTAGCGGAAAACGAAACTGCCTATACCGAAGGCGAGACAGCCGTGGAGGTGGCTGGAAAAAGCTATCTGCCGACGGATCTTAAGATCGATCCGTCCGGAGCGGTGACACTCCCGGAGGGCGCGGTATTTGCGGATACGGAGCACACGCTGACAACCGATTTTCCGGACGAGCATCCGGAGAGAAGCGTGGCGTTTATCCAGTATACATACGACGGACGGAAAGTGGGCGGCGCCTACTTGACGCAGAAAGAAGTGCAGGAACCGGTCACGGAGCCGGCAACACAGGAAGAGACAAAGCCGGAAGCGGATGACAAGAAAGAGGGCGTGAAGAAGTTTTCCATCAACCCCTTTCTGATTATCGCACTGGTGGTGATTGCCGCCGCTGCCGGCGGTGGAGCGTATCTGTCATACTCCCGGAAGAAGGAGGAACAGCAGCGCGCGCTCCGCAGGGAGCAGAGGCGCAGGCGGCTTCGGGAAGAAGGCGTGACGGAAGAGGAATTCGACCGTTTGCTGAAAGAGCGTCTGGGAGACCGTAGTAAAGGGAATAATCGAAAGAAGAGATAGAAAGAAAGGCTGTACCGCTCACCCGGGAATCGGGAGACGGTACAGCCTTTTTATGCTTAATCCCAGCGGCTGCCGTGGGAATTTGTTCAGCGGCTAACGATTCCTGACCGCCTGTGTGATATAGTTGCCGGTAAAGGCGAGGCCCGCCAGAACAAGCGCGGTTCCCAGCCCTGAGTAAAAGACTGCGATAAAGATATCAGGGCAGAGGCCGGAGGTGCGCAGGCCGATCCCAAAGGTCATCATAAAAGCCATGATGCAGAAGGACTTGCGGTCAAAGAACTTCAGAATGAACTGCATCTCTTCCTCATAGCGTACAATCCGGTCGGTGTGCCTGCGTACCAGTTTGCCAAACACCATGAACCAGAAAAGGAAAAATACTGCTGCGGAAAGGGCCAGATTGATCAGTGTCACATAGCTTTTATAGGAAATGATCCCGATACGCAGAATATTAAAGCCGGCTGCGAGCCAGACAATGCCTGCAAGCAGCAGTAAATAATTTTTTTTGATTTTCATGTGAATACCTCCTTAAATGAACAATGTTCATTATATTCCGGTTTTGGAGATATGTCAAGTGATGGAGGCGCAGTTTTTTTGAATTTTTTGTGCGGACGGGAGCGCGGGCTTATTGGCAGATCTCCAAATGATTGAATACCCCGCTTACCGGACATAATACAGGAAAAGAGATGTTACATTTTTCTTAACAATAGAAATGATATATTGACTTTAAATCTTACATATGTAATAATTTATAAAAACTCGGTGCAGAATGCGAAGTCTGCGGGAGCAGGTATGAGAACGAAGCTGTAAAGAGAGGAACCATATTATGAGACGTAGAAAAAGCAAACGTGGACTGATGATCGGTGGTATAGCTGCAGGGATCCTGATTGCTGCGGTGATTGTGGCAGGGATTTTCTGGTTTCGGAGAGGAGGGGAGACGGAGAGGGAGAAGACCCCGGAAGAGCTCCTGATGGAGTACACGGATTATATCAGGACCGGTAACTACGAGGCGATGTATGGAATGCTGAACGAACAGAGCCGGAAGAATATCGGTCTGGAGGACTTTACAGCGAGAAACAAAAACATCTATGAGGGAATCGGCGCCGCCGATATTCGCGTGGAGATCCAGAGTGTGGAGGAACGGACGGAAGGTTTGAAGACGGTCAGCTACCAGACTTCGCTCAATAGCTCCGCCGGCGAGATCAATTTCCTGAATCAGGTTGATTTTATCTGGGAGCAGGCGGCGGAGGACCAGGGAATGAAGAAGAAAAAGGCGGTGGGCGACTATCGGATGATCTGGAATGATCAGGTTATTTTCCCGAATCTGGGCCGCACCGATAAAGTGCGTGTCTCCACCGACCGGTCTGTGAGAGGGGAGGTTCTGGACCGGGACGGCGGCCTGCTTGCCGGAAAAGGGAACGCTTCTCTGGTGGGCCTTGTGCCCGGGAAAATGGCCGGTTATACCGTGGGGACGGAGGGAGAGACTTCCGGCACGAGCCCTGATCTGGAGCGGCTTTCTGAGCTTCTCGGTGTCTCCGTGGAGAGTATAGAGAAGAAGCTGGCGGCAAAATGGGTGAAGGAAGACTCCCTGGTTCCGGTCAAGACGCTGAAAAAGGTAGATGAGTTTGATCTCCAGTCAGCGAGTCCAAGAGAGGATAATGTGGAGAATAAGGCGCTCCAGGACGCGCTTCTGGCCATACCGGGCGTGATGATTACCGATACACCGGTGAGAAACTATCCGCTGGGAGAGGCGGCAGCCCATCTGGTGGGATATGTCCAGAATGTGACGGCTGAGGATTTGGAGAAGCATCCGGGCGAGGGATACTTATCGGACAGCGTCATAGGGAGAAGCGGAATCGAAACTCTGTATGAAAAAGAGCTGAAGGGACAGAACGGAGAAAAGATTTCGATCGTCACCTCCGAGGGCGCGGAAAAGCTGGTTCTGGCCGCCATACCGCGGGTAGACGGCAGCAATATCACGCTGACCATAGACAGCAGCCTTCAGAGGACCATCTACGAGACGTTCAAAGACGTCAAGAGCTGCACGGTTGCCATGAATCCCTACACGGGGGAGGTCCTGGCACTGGTGAATACGCCGTCGTATGACGACAATGATTTCATACTCGGCATGTCAGAGGAGAAATGGGCCTCGCTAAATGAAGACGAGAGAAAGCCGATGTTTAACCGTTTCCGCCAGCGCTTTGCGCCCGGCTCCTCGTTTAAGCCGATAACGGGAGTCATCGGGCTTTCCACGGGAGCGCTGACGCCGGGCGAAAGCTTTGGCACGGACCGCGCGGGACTTAGCTGGCAGAAGGATGCCAGCTGGGGAAAGTATCAAGTGACGACGCTCCACGACTACAGCCCGGTCAACCTGGAAAATGCCTATATTTACTCTGATAATATATACTTTGCAAAGGCCGCGCTGAAGATCGGGTATGACGACTTTATGGCCGGGCTCGACCGCCTGGGCTTTAATCAGGACCTGCCCTTCGAGATTTCCGTATCCCAGTCCCAATATTCCAACACGGAACGGATCGAGACGGAAATCCAGCTGGCGGACAGCGGATACGGTCAGGGACAGGTGCTGATGAATCCGATTCACCTGGCGGCCCTTTATACCATGTTCCCCAACCGGGGCGATGTCATAAAGCCATACATTACGTACAGGAAGGAGCCGGCATCGGAAGTATGGCTGAAGGGTGCCTGTACTCCTGAGATTGCGGAAACAATTGATACCGCGCTGAAAAAGGTAATCAGCTCGGAACACGGAACCGGCCACGCCGCGATGCGGGGGGATATTACGCTGGCAGGCAAGACGGGAACGGCCGAGATAAAAGCATCGAAAGGAGACACCTCCGGAACGGAACTGGGCTGGTTTGCAGTCTATAGAGCCGACGGCCCGGACCGCACGCCGATACTCATGGTCAGTATGGTGGAGGATGTCAAGAATGCCGGAGGAAGCGGGCTGGTAGTGAGAAAGGCGAAGGCCGTGCTGGATTCTTATATTCCGCCGGTGCAGTAGTGAACTTACCGGATCCATGGTAGAAATTTCCTTGTAATGATGTACCACTGAATTTGACAGATACACACGGATATAGTAGAATTGTGAAGGCATAGCGCGTATTTATCTGTAGTGGATATATGCATTTTACAAATTCGATTTGAGGAGAGAATTATGGATTACAGGACAAAAGCAATAAAATGTGTAAAGGATACCGTATTACCTGTTCAGATGCAGTGGTTTCAGGACTGCGGCTTCAATATGGATACATATTGTCAGAAATATGGAGATACAGAGCATTCCTTTGCAAAAGAAATCGAAAAGGGCCATATTTATGAAATGGGTTATCCCAAATGCGTATGTGAGGAAGCACTGGCGGGAGGAAAAGACGCTTCCTTCTGCGAATGTTCCAGACAGAGTATGATATACGTTTTGGAAAATATGATGCCGGAAAAGCACATAGAGGTGGAGATAATCGAAACGGTTTTGAGCGGAGCTGAAAAGTGTCGGTTTAAGGTTACGATCGAATAAGCGGTTTTAAGCCGTTTTTAAGCAATAAAAATGTCATCTGACGGGAACGCAGTGGTTTCGTCTGATGACATTTTTATTACCCATAAAGCTGCTTCTCTTTCAGGATACGCAGTGCGATCTCTCCCGCCTTTGTACCGGTTGCCCCGTCGTCTCCGTTAATATGGACTGCAAAGGAACAGGAGCCGTTTTCAGATTCTATGAAGCCGATAAACCAGCCGTTGGTATTTTTTCCATCGACTGTGCCGGTGCCGGTTTTTCCGTACAGTGACGATGTGCCGTCGGAGGAGAGGAAAAGCGCGTCCTTAACGGTCTCCATGTCACGCTCCGAGTATGGCAGCGTGTGGCCGGATAATGCAGCCAGCAGCTTCACCTGTTCCAGAGGAGATATTTTCAAGGAGGATTCCAGCCAGAACCGGGAGAGGCCTCCTGAAAAGTCCAGATTTCCATAGGAGAGGGCGGTAAGCTCCCGCTTGATCGAGTCCAGGCCGCTCTGGCGGTCCAGATTCATAAAATACCAGTTGACGGAGTTCGTCATGGCGGTGTTCAGGTTCTGGTCCCTGTTCCAGGAATCGAAGGGACAGGCTTCTCCGTTCCAGGCCATGGCAGAATCCTTCGCAGTGATGATACCCGCGTCAAGGGCCATCAGGGCGCTGTAGATCTTGTAGGTGGAGTTTGGCGAAATCCTTGTGCGGGCGTCGTCCTCATTGGATATCAGATAACGGTTTTCGGAACTGTCATACAGGACGAAGCTGCCGTCAAAGTCTCCGAAATAGCTGCTCAAATCTTCTAAAGACGCCTGGGGCAGAGTCGCACGATAGCGGTCTGAGGAAAAGGCGAGAGCGGAGGCGGACGGTGTGGTACAGATCACCAGCGCTGCGGTCAAAAGATACAGCAGCCGGCTCTTTAACCGTCTGTTGCCGGTTTCCCGGCGGTAGGAGGCAATGTACAGAATCCGCTTCCGGATCTCTTTGCGGCTTCCGCCGATGCCGGCTGTCTGCCCAAAGGTCAGATGGGAGAGACTGGCTGCAAAATGAAGCAGGGCATTTCCATAATCACAGGACGCTTTTTCACCAAGAAGGGCCAATACCGCTGTATCGCAGGCAATTTCCCGGTCGCTGTCCATCTCCTTTAAGGCCAGCCAGACCAGAGGATGGAACCAGTAAAAAATCAGGAGGAGGCGGAAAAGAACGCCGCTCATGATATCCTTATGCTTGTAATGCAAAAGCTCGTGCAGCAGAATGCAGCGGATCTCGCCTTCCGATAGTCCGGAGAGCCGGGACGCCGGAAGCAGCACACAAGGCGCGGCGATTCCCGCCGTAACCGGCGAGCGCAGCCGGGAGGAGAAACGAAGGGGAATGTCCCTCCGGATTCCAAGCTTCCTCTTACAGTCCTCAAATATGTCCCGCAGGATTGCATCCCGGACGGGAAGGGCAGTCTTCTTTAAAAAATTGACCCGGACCGCGGAAATAAGGGTGAGGACTGCAAGTAAGACCGCTCCTCCAATCCAGAGGGAGAGAAGGGCGAATGCCAGATAACCAGGCATTTCCCGGCTCACCGAAACGGAAAAATCATGGAGCAGTCCCGTGGCTGTAAAAATATTACCGGCAGCCTCCGGACCCCCGCCCAGCCACGAATCCCCGGCCGGGGCCGTCCGCAGATCGGCAAGGCGGGAAGTCAGCCTGCCCAGCCATGGAAATGCTTCAGCCAGGAACGGCGCGGCCGCAAGGATCAGGAGAAGAAACCACAGGCGGTAACGGGTTTCCGCTGTCAAGTACCGGTCAAACGCTTTTCGTATGAACATAATGATGCCGCCGGAAACTGCAATGGCGGCACTGCTTTGCAGCAGATAAAGAAGCAGAGATTCTGGCATCTGCTATTCTCCTTCCCCGCCATGCGATAGGAGGCCGCGAAGCTCTTCCAGTTCCTCCTGGGAGATCCGTTCGTCCTTCATATAATTTGCCACCAGTGAGGTCAGATTTCCATTGTAGAACCGATTAAGAAAATGCTCACTCTCCTGGCTTAAATAGTCTTCCTTTGCTACCAGCGGGGTATATACAAAGACCCTGCTTTTCTTTTCGTATGTAATGGCCCCCTTCTGCACGAGGCGCTTAAGAAGCGTCTGGATCGTCTTGGGGCTCCACTCCGTAGCCTCTGAAAGGCAGTCGGTCACCTCGTTGGTGCTTATGGGGGCTTTGCTCCAGATGACTTTCATAACTTCATATTCGGCTTCTGATATCTGCGGCAGCCTGCTCATGATAACCTCCCTGTTCTTACAAATGTAATAGACATATTATACGCGAGCGGAACGCCGCTGTAAAGGGGGCGGGATCAAATATTTGAGCGGGTTTTCTTATCGTTTCCTCAAAGTATTCTCATTTGACGGATCCGGCAGGACCATGATATACTAGTGCTGGTACTATGGACAGTTAGCAGCAAAACTGGCCCCGGCCGGAGACTGTCCGGCCAATCATACAAGAGGTGCGAGGTAAGACAACATGGTCCAAAACAGGGGAATTAACCAGGACGTGACACAGGAGATGAACCGTTCTCTCCTTTTAAAAAATCTAAGAAGAGAAGGCATGTGTTCCAGGGCATATCTGGCTTCCCTGACAGGGCTGAAGCAGGCGACCGTGACCAATATTATGAAGGATTTCTTAAACTGGGGAATCGTCACGGAGGTGGGCTTTCTGAATGGAAGCAAGGGCCGCCGTTCCATCGGCGTATCCATTAACCCGGACCGTTACCGTGTCATCGGTGTGCGCCTTGCGAGAAAGCATTACAGCGTCGGCCTGTTTGATTTGACAGGGACGCAGATAACGAAGAAACGAGTGGATTTTAAACCGGAAGAGCAGCCGGATGCGGAAGATATTCTGAACCAGATCGCAGCCGAGATGCGCATTCTGATGAAAAAATACGGAAAAGATACCATACTGGCGGCAGGCATGGCGGTGCCAGGCCCGTTTATAGCGAAGAAAAACCGAATTGCTCTGATCACGGGAGCCGATATCTGGAAGGATGTTGATTTAAAGAAATTCTTTGACAGAGAACTGGACATCCCCGTGTTTTTAGAGCACAATGCCAACGCCGGCGCCTATGCCCATATGTGGGACTTAAAGGATGCCTACCGCGATGATATTCTGGTCTATATCGCAGCCGGTCAGGGAATCGGCGCGGGAATTGTGATGGACGGAAAGATTTATAAGGGTGCTCTGGGAACCTCGGGGGAGATTGGTCACATGACCATCGACCGGAACGGAAAGCCGTGCGCCTGCGGCAATAAGGGCTGTCTGGAGCGGTATGCCTCTTCCCTGGAATTAGTGAAGGCGGTATACGGCGATCAGGCGGGCCGGGAAGGATGTAATTTTGAAGATGTGGAACGGCGGATCCGCGAAGGCGATCAGTTCTGTATGGACTGCTACCAGCGCGCCTGCGAGAGCCTTGGAATCGGAATTATCAATATTGTCAATGTCATCAATCCGGATATTATCATCATCGGGGATGATATGGCGAGACCGGATCCGGAACTAATGGAGGCTGTGATTCGTGAAACCGTGCGGGAAGGCATTCTGGCCGACGTGTGGGAGGGGCTGACGCTGTCGATCAGCACCTATCAGGGCGATCCGATCCTGACGGGAGCGGCAATCGTCGCCATCGACCGGATTTTCGACAGTCCGGGCCAGTTTATCCCAGCAACGAATCAGGCGGGGGCGCCTGCGAGTCCGTCTGACGAATGACGCAAAGTCTACGGAGCGTAGATTGTCCCCGCAGGCTTTATGGGGTACAATGGAATACGAGGTGATAAACATGAATACAGAACGCAAAAAACAGCTTATTATGGAATACAAAAACCGCCATCCGGAGATGGGCGTGATCTCTTTGAAATGCAGGGCTACCGGCGAATCATTTCTGGGAATATCGGGAGATACGAGAACCGCATTCAACAGCGTCTGTGCCAGATTATCGGGCTCTTCCCATCCGAACCGGCATCTGCAGGAGCTGTGGAAGGAGTATGGGGAGGAAGGCTTTGAGCAGTCAGTGATTAAGGTGCTGAAGTATGAAGACCCATGCGAGGACCATACGGAGGAACTGGAGCTGCTCCGGGAGGAATGCTTAGAGGCGGATGAGAAGGCTGTCAAGATCTGGAAATAAAAGAACTGGTATAAGAGCCGGTTGTTGTTTGGAAGAGACCCTAAACTGCGGGGTCTCTTTTGTTTTACCCGGAATCTCCGGCCTGGGAGTTTGAGGTTGAGAATTTTCTGAGAAACGTTTATGATGGTGTAGTAGGGGGAAACAGAAAAAATTGGAGGAGGTATGATATCAAATGTATCGTTTATTAATCGTAGATGATGAACGGGCAACCCTGAATGGACTTTGCAATTATATTCCATGGGATCAAATGGGGTTCATCGTGGAGGGAAGCGCAGCCAATGGAAAGGCTGCTCTTGCATATCTGGAGAATCATACGGTGGACGTGCTTTTATCCGATATCCGTATGCCGGTGATGGATGGCATAGAGCTGGTCGCAAGGGTCCGGGAGCTGGGGTATGACATGGAATGTGTATTTTTAAGCGCACACAGAGATTTTGAGTATGCGAAGAAGGGGCTGCAGTATGGGGTCCTGGATTATATTTTAAAACCAACCAAATTTGGTGATATCAGGGAAGTGTTCGGGCATGTCAGGGAAAAGCTGGATGAAAAGCGGAATCGTGAAGAGATCCGGGAAGAGAATATGGGAAAGGACGTGATCTCCCTGGTAAAGAAGTATGTGGAGTCCCATGTCCGCACTGCCAGCTTAGAGGATGCCGCGGATTACGTCAATATGAATGCCCAATATTTAAGCAGGCTGTATAAGAAAAAAAGCGGACAGAACTTCTCCGATTACGTCATGGAGGTGAAGATGAAGGAATCCCAGCGGCTTCTCAAGGACTCCCGTTATCGGATCAGAGAGGTCAGCGAGATGGTTGGATATACCAATGAAAAAAACTTTGCCCGCGCGTTCCATCTGTTCTGTCAAATGAGTCCCAGAGAGTACCGCGACAGTCAGGCCGGCAGTCAGGCGAATGGAGGAAAAAATCATGAGGCAGAGATTTTATAAGCATAAATACTTTTACAATATGCTGATCAAATTCCTTCTCCCGGTTCTCCTTTCCATCACGGTGGTCGGCGGAGTGGGAACGGCTGTGGGATATTCTTATTTAAAAGCCGAGCTGGATCAGACGAACCAGAAGCTTCTGCAGTCTACCCTGTACAGTACGGAGCTGATGTTAAGTGAACTGGATTCCCTGATGCTGGCCTTTGATATTAACCCGGGGATTATTAATAAATGCTATCACGTATTGAATACAGAGTCCCTCGGCTATCGGGAGCATCAGGATTTAACTACCATAGAAACGTTTATCAATGCTCCGGTCAATGCCAGGCAGTATATAGACAGTATTTATATCTATTATCCTAACCCCTATAACCGGTTTATCCGGTCTAACAACAGAGGGGGAATGCTGGGAATCGGAATAGACGAGGGATGGCTTGAAAGCTATCAGGTGCATAAGGATAAAGATAAGACCTGGAGTGAACGCCGCAGGTTGGGAACCACAGGCCGGGATTTAATTACCGTATACCAGATGATGGACTACGATGGCGTGGTCATTCTCAATCTGGATGCACGGTATATGAAAGAACTGCTGGATTCCGCAAAGGTATTTTCCAATCAGTCTGTCTTTATCTGCAGCCAGAACGGAGATGTCCTCCTTCAGACAGGCCCTGTCAGTCTGGAGGAAGCACATGGAAAGGATTCTGTTGTCTATAGCATGGATTCAGAACGGTATCAGTGGTCTTACCAGTCGGCCATTCCCAAGATTGAATTTTACAGGCTTCCGCTTCTGATTGTCAGATACACCTTTGTATGTATTTTGCTGGTTACGTTTTTAGGCATTCTTCTGGCTTATGCGGCCACCCGCCTCAGCTATCGTAATTTTGAGACGCTTCAGGAACTGATGGAGGCGGCCAGAGAAGGCAAGGATATTCACGAATATGAAGTAAAAGAGTCCTCTGACTATTTCGCTTACATCACCAGACAGATGATACAGAATTTCATCGAGCAGGATTTCTTAAGGGTCCAGTTATCGGAGCGGAAATACAAGCTCCGCGCTACGGAGCTGCTGGCGATGCAGTCACAGATGAATCCTCATTTTCTGTATAATACGCTGGAGACCGTCAACTGGAAGATCATGGAACAGACGGGGAAGCGCACGGCGGCCAATGATATGCTGGAAGATCTGTCCGAGATTCTGGTTTATTCGCTGGATGAAAGAGAGCAGGCCACCCTGGAGCAGGAGATTCACGTAACGGAATGCTATATCATGATCTTAAAGGAGCGGTATGGCGAATTATTTCTGGTGGAATGGAGCTATGAAGAGGAGGTGCTTGCAATTCCTGTCGTTAAGTTTGTCCTTCAGCCGCTTTTAGAGAATGCGGTGAATCATGGGATCCGGGAAAAAGAAGGCGGAACAGGCAGAATACGGATAAAGATATTTGTAAAGGAGGAAAAACTGCATATTCATGTGGTGGACAATGGAGCCGGTATAGAGAAAGAAAAACTTACCCGTCTGCGAAAAGGGCTGGAAGAGGGCCGGCTGGGTGACAGCCATATCGGAATATTCAATACGAATAAAAGGCTGCAGCTTGCATATGGAGAAAGCTGCCAGATGAAGATTACCAGCAGAAAGGGCGAAGGAACTGTGGTTATGCTGGTGATACCAATGTCAAGAAATGAGGTAGAAACAGCAAAGAATGATACGTTCTCTTTAAATTAGTCAATCGATGATGTAGTTATCTCGACTTGGACAGGTTGTATAAAAAAAGAGATTTATTTATACTTTTCTTATGAACATTTCCAAGATGAAACGCTAATGAAAAGGAGGAAAAGGAATGAAACGATGGGGGAAACGGGTTACAGCGTTATGTCTGACAGCCGGAATGGTGATGCTTACCGGATGCAGCGCGGCACAGCCGGAAAAGGCCGCAGATACGACGACGGCGGCGACAACGGGGGATACGGCAGCGCCAGCCACAGAGAAGGGGGCGGCTGAAACCACGGACGCAGCAGGGCAGGAGGTGTCTTTCCGGTATGAGTGGTGGGGAGGCAGCGCTACCCATGAGGCCTATACGAATCTTCAGGCAGCTTATAAGGAGCTCCATCCGGAGGTTACGATCGAGCCGGAGTATTCCGCCTTTGACGGATACCAGGAGAAGGTAGTTACCCAGTTAGCCGGCGGCACGGTGGCGGATTTATTCCATATCGATGCGCCCTGGATGATGGAGTGGGTTGGAAGAGGAGATTACTTTACAGACCTTTACCAGCAGGATATTCTGGATTACAGCAGCATCGGAAAAGAACTCCTGGACCAGTACTGTGTTTTTGACGGCAAGCTGCTGGCTGTTCCCATGGGGGTTCAGTGTTCCGGTATGCTGCTGAATACGGTGGCTGCTGAAAAATACGGATTAAAGATCGATCATCAGCTGACATGGGAAGAGATCATTGAACTGGGAAAAGAGCTTCATGAGAAGGATCCTGACGCCTATTTCTTTTCCGCAGACCATGGACATGTGCTGAATGCTTTGCTGGCGATGATAAAGCAGCGGACCGGTGGTCAGGTGATCAATGATGACTTTACGATTGCATTTACCAAAGAAGATTTACTGTATGTGTATAATCTTATCAAACAGGCCTATGAATCGGGTGTTTTCGAGCCTATGGGGGAGGCGGATCTCTATTACGGTTCTTCCACACCTAACCCCAAGTGGATCAATGGGGAGGAGATTGCCTGCCTGGTGTGGAACAGTGAGTTTACCAAGGTCGATGATTTGCTGGAGGGAAAGGATGAGGCGACTATGATTCTCTGGCCAACCATAGGCGAAGGGGCAAAGCAGGGGTCTTCCCAGATTCGTCCCACCTATCTGGTCGGATTGAGCAATTCTTCTAAGGTACCGGATACTGCGCTGACGTATTTAAACTGGCAGCTCAATGATCCGGAAGCGGCTAAGATTCTAGGGTCTGTCCGGGCAGTCCCGACCACGGAGGCCCAGCAAAAGGCAGCTGTGGAAAATGGAGTGCTGAGACAGCCGGTTATCGATGCTCTGGATGAAGCTTACGGCAATGTCCAGGCCAGGGACAACGGTCCGTCACAAAACAGTGAGTTAAGAGATACCCTTACCGACGAATTCTCCAAGGTTGCTTATGGGATGGCGACTCCGGAAGAAGCGGTAGAGTCGACTTTTACTGCTCTGGAAGAGGTTCTGCAGAGAATTAAAAAGTAAAGAAGAAGCTGCCGCACGGAAGAACGCAAACCGTGCGGCAGCGGCTTTACCGGCGAAAGGAGAATTGCAATGGGCAAAAAAATAAAAAGCTTAAGCCGTATTGAGGGGCTTATTTACATATCGCCATGGCTCATAGGCTTTCTGGCGCTTCAGCTCTATCCGTTCCTGGCATCACTATACTATTCCTTCACGGATTATGCCATGGTGGGGACCCCCAATTGGGTCGGATTGGAGAACTTTATAACTATTTTTAAGAAGGACAGAGAAATCTGGCATTCTCTAAAGATTACACTCATTTACGTTGCCATAGCAGTTCCGCTAAAGCTGGCGTTTGCACTGTTTATCGCCATGCTGCTGAATTTGCGGGTAAAGGGAATCGGCATCTTCCGTACGGTATATTATCTGCCGTCGATCCTGGGAGGCAGTGTGGCAATCGCTGTACTGTGGCGCTTCCTGTTCTCGGGAAACGGTACCATCAACACCATGCTTTCCTGGTTCGGCATCAAACCGGTGGGCTGGCTCAGTAACCCCAGGATCGCCCTGTTTACGCTGAGTCTTCTGGCAGTCTGGCAGTTCGGGTCTTCTATGGTGGTATTCTTATCCGCCCTTAAAAATGTGCCTGCCGAGCTTTATGAATCGGCCAGAGTGGACGGAGCAGGCAGCGTCAGGTGCTTCTGGTCTGTCACGATCCCTCTGATTACCCCTACGATCCTTTTTAATCTGGTTATGCAGCTGGTCTCCGCATTTCAGGAGTTTACGGGAGCGTTTGTCATCACTAACGGCGGCCCCATGAAGTCCACATATCTTTATATTTTGAAGGTGTATGATGAAGCCTTTAAGTATTACAAAATGGGGTATGCCTGTGCCTTATCATGGATTTTGTTTGTGATCATGATCACAGTTACCCTGGTGATTTTCAAATCATCCAACTTATGGGTATTTTACAACGATGGAGGTGGCGCCAGATGAAAAAGAAAATAAGGCGGGGCGTGATGTACGTGTTTCTTATAACCGTGGGAATCGTCCTCATTTATCCGCTGGTATGGATGTTCTTTGCCACATTTAAAACGAACGCTGAAATCTTTGGCTCTTCCGCCCTTCTGCCTACCCATATAAGTCTGAATGCCTATATCGAGGGCTGGAAGTCGGGCGGAGGCGTATACAGCATGGGACATTTTATGAAAAATACGTTCCTGCTGGTGGTCCCCAGCGTGCTGCTGACCGTTATATCCAGCACTCTGGTAGGATATGGATTTGCCAGATTTGATTTCCCGTTCAAGGGATTTTTATTCGCCATGATGCTGTCGACCCTGATGCTTCCCGGTACTGTGACCATGATTCCCAAATATCTTATTTTCAATAAGATGGGCTGGCTCAATACCTACCTGCCTTTTATCGTACCCGCTGCCCTGGGAAGCTCGGCTTTTTTGATCTATATGGTACTGCAGTTTATACGGGGAATTCCAACGGAACTGGATGAGTCGGCAAAGCTGGATGGCTGCGGTTCTTTGCGAATCCTGATCTATTTAATCGTGCCGCTGGCAAAGCCGGCGCTGGTATCCTGCGTGATTTTCCAGTCACTATGGAGCTGGAACGATTATTTCAATCCCCTTATTTACATCAACAGTACGAAGAAGTTTCCGATTTCCCTGGGACTGCGGCTGATGCTGGACAGTGCCGGAAAGAATGCCTGGGATCAGATCATGGCCATGTCGGTCGTGGCGATTCTTCCGTGTCTGATCCTGTTTGCCATTGCGCAGAAGACATTTGTGGAAGGTGTGTCTACGGCTGGACTGAAGGGGTAGCGAAGAAGACATGTTAAGGAGCGGAGCGATGGAGAGTAAGTTCAATCAACAGGAATTAGAGAAGATCAGAGAATGGGTATACGGCCATAAAGAGGAATTAAAAGAAGATTTAAGACGGCTGGTGGCTGTCCCAAGCGTCTCCGAACCGGACAGCGGTGAGAAACCGTATGGGAAGGAATGCAAAAAGGTTTTGGAGGAAATGATGGCGATCGCTGCCTCATACGGCCTAACAGCGACCAACTATGAATATCACTTTGCCGGAATGGGACTGCGCCCTTACGTCTATGGGGAGAATGCGATCTCTGTCTGGAACCATCTGGACGTAGTGGCGGCGGGAGACGGCTGGACCTTTCCGGCTTATGAGATGAGCGAAAAGGACGGTTTTCTGATCGGAAGAGGAATCCAGGACAATAAGGGACCGGCCGCCGGCGCACTGTACGCGCTGCGGTATCTGAAGGAAGAAGAGGAGCGGCTGGGACTCCGTCATAATTTTGTACTCTTTACAGGCTGCAGCGAAGAGCGGGGCATGGAGGATATGGAGTACTTTATGAGCCATTACAAAATGGATGGCTTTCAGCTGGTGGCAGACTGTGCCTTTCCGCTGGGACATGGGGAAAAGGGGATTTTAAATCTTACTTATGAAAAACAGCTGGAGCCGGACAGTCTGATTCTGGGGCTGTCCGCCGGGAGCAGTGTGAATTCTATTCCGGGTGAAGCGCACATCCGGCTCAAAAAGGTTCCCGGGCTTATGGAAGCCCTGCAGCATTTGGAAAGGAATAGGATTACCGTGGAGGAAGAACCGGAGAGTCTGAAGGTGAAGGCGCTTGGAATCGGTGGCCATGTCGGATTTCCGGAAGGAAGCATCCATGCGCTGTATGTCCTGACGGAAGCGCTGCAGGATCTGGAATTCTTTCAGGAAGAAGACCGAAGGCTGTTTCAGTTCCTGTGCAGGATGAACGGTGATTTCTATGGAAACGGTGCTGGAATTGCGTGTGAGGATGAGCTTTCAGGAGCGCTTTGCGGAGCGCTGAACATAGCGCGGTATCAAGAGGACGGATCGAAAAAGTACGTATGGATGCAGTCGGATCACCGTTATCCGATCACCGGGGCTGTGGGGGCAGAGCTTGGAGAGCGGCTGGTGCATCTGGCCGGACTTTACGGCTGTAAGGCTGTCATTAAAAAGGATGAGAAGCCTTATTATCTGGACCCGGAGAGCGATACGGTGAAAACGGTGATGAGCGCTTACCGCACGGTAACTGGAAAGGACAGTAGGCCGTTTACCATGAGTGGGGGAACCTATGCCAGAAAACTGCCGAATGCCGTATCGTATGGCATGTCATTGGAAACGAAGAGAATCTATCAGGATCCGAAAAGACCGGGCGCTTCGGGCGACTGTCACCAGCCTGATGAGTCTCTTGACTTTTCCCAGCTTTTGGAGGCTGTTGTCATTTATATTGCCACCCTGCTTGCACTGGATTAAAGAACCCCCATGCATTGGTTTGGGGATAATCAGGAGGAATTGTGATGAATAAGAGAGAACGTGTATTAGCGGCACTGAATAACGAGGAAGTGGACTATGTTCCGGGCTGTTTTTGGCGGCATTTCCCGCCGGAACAGAGCCATGGAGAGATTTTTATCAGAGAGCAGATCAAATTTTACAGAGATATGGATCTGGATTTCTTAAAAATATCCTGTGACGGATATTTTGGCTGGCCGGAAAAGACGCTTATAAACCTGGAGAGTGCCAGACAGCTTTACGGGATGAAGCCGATCGGAAAGGATCACCCCTTTATCCGGGAACAGGTGGAGCGGGCGAAAGCCATTGTCAGGGAATTAAAGGGAGAATGCTGTATTTTTTACACCATGTTCTGTCCTCTGTCTTATCTGCGGCTGGAAGTGGGCTGGGATAAAATGATGGAATGTATGAGGGAAGATCCGGACGCGGTCCGCTACGCCTGTGATGTCATAGCGGAGGATGTATGCAGCCTGGTGGAGGGATTACTGGAGGAGGCCGGATGCGACGGAGTATTCTATAGTGTTCAGAACGCAGAGATCACCAGATTCACCTACGATGAGTACCGCAGCTGGGTAACGCCAAGCGACAAAAAAGTACTGGCGCAGGCCAATACGCCAGGGCATTATACGATTCTCCACTGCTGTGGCTGGGACGCGGATGAGGCGGGAACCACCAACCGGATGGAGGTATGGAAGGATTATGAGTCGGCTGCGGTCAGCTGGGCCATGTATGTAGACCACCTGGATCCGGTGCAGATCCGGGAATTCTTCGGAGGGAGAGCAGCGTGGGGCGGTTTTGACAACCGAAGATGCGGAGTGCTCTACAGGGGAGACAAAGAGGCGATAGAGGAAGAGACCAGACGGATCATCGCGCTGGGAGGCAAAAAAGGGTTTATATTGGGGCCGGACTGCAGCCTGCCGGACGATATCGATCCGGAACATATCAAATGGGTGCTGGAGACAGCAAGGAGGTGCATCTGATGTATCAGGCAAACGAAAATCGTTACGGACAGATGAAGTATTTTCACTGCGGGAACAGTGGGCTTAAGCTTCCGGCCGTATCACTGGGATTGTGGCATAATTTTGGAAGCAGGGATAATTTTGACAATATGAAGGCAATGTGTTACACTGCATTTGACCATGGAATCACCCATTTTGATCTGGCCAATAATTACGGTCCCGTGTATGGAAGCGCGGAAGAAAATTTCGGCAGAATTATGGAGCAGGAGCTGTATCCGTACCGGGATGAGCTGGTAATCAGCACAAAAGCCGGGTACGATATGTGGCCGGGGCCATATGGGGATGGAGGAAGCAGAAAATACCTGCTCTCCAGCCTGGATGCCAGCCTGAAACGGATGAAGCTGGACTATGTGGACATTTTCTACCATCACCGCATGGACCCGGATACGCCTCTCGTGGAAACCATGATGGCGCTGGATCAGATTGTCAGGAGCGGAAAAGCTCTGTATGCAGGCATTTCCAATTACGATCAGGAGCATACGAAAGAGGCAATGGCGATACTGACAGATTTAAAGTGTCCGTTTATCATTAATCAGAGCAGCTACAATATATTCGACCGCCATATCGAAACAGACGGATTAAAGACGTATGCAAAAACTCACGGCTGCGGCATTATCGCATTCAGCCCTCTGGCCCAGGGGATGCTGACTGAGAAGTATCTTCATGGAATCCCTGAGGACAGCCGGATCAGACGAGACGGACGTTTCTTAAAGGAGAGTGCGCTGACTGAAAAACGGTTGTCCCAGATCCGTGCTCTTCATGAAATAGCGGAAGGAAGAGGGCAAAAGCTTGCCCAGATGGCACTGTCCTGGGTATTAAGAGACGGTGACGTGACGAGCGTGTTAATCGGTGCTTCGAGGCCGGAGCAGATTGTGGAGAATATAAAAATAATCGACAGGACAGAATTTTCAAAGGAGGAGCTGGAGGCAATTGAAGAAATCTGTAAATGAGAGAGTAAAAGAGGCCATGAAGGAGCAGGGCGTTGACCTGCTCCTCATAACGCCATCCTCAGATATGGTCTATCTGCTGGGAAAATGCATGATGTCGGATGAGCGTCTGAATGTTTACGTGGTGCCGGCGGAAGGGAGAGACTTCCTGTTTGTCAACGACGTATACGGACAGGAGGTGGCCGGATGGGGCATTCCGGAAACAGAAGTGGTTACGTGGAAGGACGGCGAAAATGCAGTCTCCTTACTTCTGGAGCGGCTGGAGAAAAAGAGGCTTCCTTGCGGAAAAATAGGTGTCGGCGCATCAATGCCGGCTGGTTTCCTGGTTCCGCTGCAGGAAGCATTTTCCCAGACACGCTTTGTCCTCCATCGTGAGATCCTGGGCCGAATGAGACGATATAAAAATGAACAGGAACAGAGCTTCATGGAGGAAGCCTGCAGCAGATGCACGGAAGCGTTAAAGGCGGTTATGAAGGCCGGCAGCGGCTGGATTGGTAAAACGGAGGGAGCGTTTGCCGATGCCCTTTGCAGGGAGATGGAGCAGCGGGGGATATCAGAGGCAGGAGCCCTTGTCTGTGCGGGAGCCCATGCGGCGGTGCCTCATTATACAGGAAAAGATGGCATCATTTCAGCAGATGCGTGTCTTCTGGTGGATTTTGGAGGCAAATACAGGGGATACTGCTCAGATATGTCGAGGACCTTTTATTTCTATGGCGGCTGTGGAGAGAACGATAAGAGACGGGAGTTCGAGGCCGTGTATGGAATCGTACTGGCGGCGTTGGAGGCCGGGCAGGGGGCGGCAGTTCTGGGCGGACGGATGGAGGATGTTGACAACGCGGCAAGAAGTGTGATCGCTGAAGCCGGCTACGGGGAGTATTTCACCCACAGGACAGGGCACGGGATCGGAATCGATACCCACGAGGAACCGTGCGCTGCTTCCGGTGATAAAAGTGTGATCGTACCCGGACTCGCGTTCTCCGTGGAACCGGGCATCTACCTGCCCGAAAAATTCGGAATCCGAATCGAGGACCAGATATTTATGACGGCGGACGGCGCCAAAGTTCTCCATGACTATCCACGGAATGAGTGGCTGGTGTGCGGGTGACGGGCGGTGTTCTGCAATAAAGTGCGATATGGGCAGTATTTATGGCATGGAGGAAATACAATGGATTGTGCAAAAGTGGGCCGCTTGATTATGCAGTTCCGAAAAGAAAAAGGAATGACGCAGCAGCAGGTTGCTGACCTTTTACGAATCAGCAACAAGACTGTCTCCAAGTGGGAGCGTGGTCTGGGCTGTCCGGATGTATCGCTGTGGGATGATCTGTCCACGGTGCTGGGCGCCGACATATTAAAACTGCTTCAGGGAGAATTGAGTCCCAACCGTCCGGATGTGGGCAAGCTGGAAAAAACACTCTTCTATGTATGTCCCACCTGCGGCAATATTCTTGTAAGCACAGGAACCGCGTCGATTTCCTGCTGCGGGAGAAAGTTAAAACCGTTAATTCCGGTTTCGTGCTCTGAGGAACATAATGCCGTCCTGAGGGAAATTGACTTGGAGTATTATGTGACCGTGAATCATGATATGCGCAAGGATCATTACATTTCTTTTGCTGCCCTTGTATACCATGACCGTATCTATTTAAACCGGCTGTATCCGGAGCAGAACCCGGAATTCCGACTGCCAATGGTAAGGAAGGGCGGGTATTTATATCTTTACTGTACACAACATGGGCTGCAGAAGTGCCCGATCGCGCAGATCTCCAGGGAACACGAAAGGATCGCGGACTGAAAGCGCTGTTATCAGAGACGGCGGTTTTGAGTAAAATCAAAATCGCCGTTTTTTTCTATTTTTCTGTTGACATTTTCCTAAAATGTGGTATTGTTTAACTAGAAATATTAATTAATTGAATTAATACATAAACCGAAGGAAGAAATTAATTCAAAAATAAAAAAGAAGAGGAGAACAGCGATGAAATTTTTTGTTGACACAGCGAAAGTGGAGGATATCAGAAAGGCAAATGATATGGGAGTGATCTGTGGAGTAACCACAAACCCATCTCTGATTGCAAAAGAAGGAAGAGACTTTAACGAGGTTATCAGAGAGATTGCTTCCATCGTAGACGGACCGATCAGCGGCGAAGTGAAGGCTACCACGACAGACGCAGAAGGCATGATTAAAGAGGGACGTGAGATTGCTGCGATCCATCCGAACATGGTAGTTAAAATTCCGATGACAGTAGAAGGCTTAAAGGCCGTTAAGGTGCTGACCGCGGAAGGTATTAAGACAAACGTAACACTCGTATTCAGCGCGAACCAGGCATTGCTGGCAGCCAGAGCCGGTGCGACCTATGTATCTCCATTCTTAGGACGTCTCGATGATATTTCCATGCCAGGCATCGATTTAATCGAAACCATTGCAGAAATGTTCAATGTGGCGGGAATCACAACTGAGATCATCGCAGCAAGTGTCCGCAATCCGATCCATGTTATTGACTGTGCCCTTGCCGGAGCCGATATCGCCACCGTTCCTTACAGCGTAATTGAGCAGATGACAAAGCATCCGCTGACAGATCAGGGAATCGCAAAATTCCAGGCTGATTATAAGGCAGTATTCGGAGAGTAAGAGGAGGACATGGGATTGAGCGACTATCTGGAACTAGAAAAAACAGCCAATGAGATACGAAAAGGCATCGTGACGGCGGTTCACAGCGCAAAGTCCGGCCATCCGGGCGGATCACTGTCGGCAGCGGACTTATTTACCTGGCTCTATTATAAAGAAATGAACATCGATCCGGAACAGCCTTTAAAGGACGACCGTGACCGTTTTGTATTATCGAAGGGCCATGTGGCGCCCGGATACTACTCCACACTGGCACACCGTGGATTCTTTCCGGTAGAGGATTTGAAGACACTGCGTCATACCGGTTCCTATTTACAGGGACATCCGGACAGAAAGCATATTCCAGGCGTGGATATGTCCAGCGGTTCTCTGGGACAGGGAATCTCTGCTGCGGTCGGAATGGCACTCTCTGCGAAACTGCAGAAGAAAGATTACCGTGTTTATACTCTCCTTGGCGACGGGGAGATCGAGGAGGGCCAGGTCTGGGAAGCTGCGATGTTCGCAGGTCACAGAAAGCTGGATAATCTGGTCGTGATTGTGGATAACAACGGACTTCAGATCGACGGCCCGGTGGATGAGGTTTGCTCCCCCTATCCGATTGACAAGAAATTTGAGGCATTTAATTTCCATGTAATCTGCATCGACGGCCATGACTTCGCCCAGATCGAGCAGGCATTTGCAGAGGCAAGAAATACAAAGGGAATGCCGACCGCCATTATTGCAAAAACCTTAAAGGGCAAGGGAGTTTCCTTCATGGAAGGAGCTGTAGCCTGGCATGGTGCTGCTCCAAACGACGAGCAGTATCAGGTGGCAATGGCAGATTTGGAGAAAGCAGGTGAAGCGTTATGCCAGAGATGAAAGAACAATCCGTAAAGAAGATCGCTACGAGAGAAAGCTATGGCAGCGCTCTTGCGGAGCTGGGAAAGCTGGGTGACAAAATCGTGGTCCTGGATGCCGATCTGGCAGCCGCGACAAAGACGGGAGTTTTCAAGAAGGTATTTCCGGAACGCCATATCGACTGTGGTATTGCGGAATGCAACATGATGGGCATTGCCGCCGGCCTTGCTGCAACAGGCATGGTTCCATTTGCAAGCACCTTCGCCATGTTCGCAGCCGGTAGAGCGTTCGAACAGGTTAGAAACTCCATCGGATACCCGCATTTAAATGTAAAGATTGGTGCGACTCATGCAGGAATCTCCGTCGGTGAGGACGGCGCGACACATCAGTGCAACGAGGACATCGCTCTGATGAGAACGATCCCCGGCATGGTAGTGATCTGCCCGGCCGATGACGTGGAAGCGAGAGCCGCCGTCAAGGCCGCGGCCGAGTATGAGGGCCCGGTTTATATGAGGTTCGGCCGTCTGGCTGTGCCGGTGATCAATGATAATCCGGAGTATGAATTTAAGATCGGAAAGGGCGTAGTCTTAAAAGAAGGCAGCGACTTGACTATTGTGGCTACCGGTCTGGAAGTTGGCCACGCACTGGAAGCGGCAAAGCTTCTGGCCGCAGACGGAATTGACGCCGAAGTGATCAACATTCATACCATTAAGCCTCTGGACGAAGAGCTTATCGTTAAATCCGCGAAGAAAACAGGACGCGTGGTGACTGTGGAAGAGCATTCCATCATAGGCGGACTTGGAAGCGCTGTCTGCGACTCCCTGTCCGAGAATGCTCCGGTACCGGTCTTTAAGATCGGAGTACGTGACGTATTCGGCGAGTCCGGCCCGGCTGCGGAGCTAATTCATAAGTATGAGTTGGATGCAGAGGGAATATATAAGCAGATAAAGAATAAGTGGTATTAAAAGAAATAGCAGCAAGAACAGTAAGAACAGTAAGAACAGCAGCAGGCCGTGATATGGAAGAGTTGGTTCCCGTATCACGGCTTTTTTGCGTGGAAGGAGAGTGAAGAGTTTATGCAAAAGCGATTAAGCAAGACGGCTTTTTCTGTATCGTGTATAGTCCATCGATTTGTAAGAAAAATATAAAACGGTATGTATTGAAATCATGAGAATATAGTGGTATAACATAAGTAGTAAGTAGTAAGTAGTAAGTAGTAAGTAGTGAGTAGTAAGCAATAAATAATCAGTAGTAAGCAGCAGGTATCAATCATCAAAAATCAATCAACAAGCACAGCAGGCAAACATCAATTGGCGTAAGCCGAAAGGAGATATCCTATGAATGAGTATACATTATCACAACAATACGCCCTGGTTGGTCTGGATGGCCAGGATTCCATACATACAACCACGGCCAAGAGTGCGGTCTGCCGCGGAATTGCGGCTGCAAAGCTTCTGGAGAGGCTTATATTATCGGATCATCTGGATTTAGAGGCTGTTAAAGAGGAACTGGAGGCAGAATTTAAAGAGATTCGCGGTATCGGCAGGAAGGAAGCCCACGGTCTGGAGACTGAGATGGCGGAAGTATTGAAGGCCAGGGGCGTCCTCGATGAGATACCGGATATCCTGGCGTGCGATATTAACTACAGCAGCATGAATATGGACCTCAGAACCTACCGCAGCGACGGAACGGAATACCAGCGTATCGTTGAGGGCGTCCGTGCTGAAATCCTGGAGGACGGCGCGGTGACCCTGGAATGCGCATGTCTGGTGTGGCTGTTCCGAGAGAGCGGATGTATCCATGATATATTTTCTGTTCAGGAGCAGGAGAGACTGTCTGCCCGTATGATTGAACTGGCAGCGCAGGATCCGGTTGTCAGAGTGGTATGGAATTCAGACATTTACCGGTGGACGGAAAAATTGTCGCAGCAGCTGCTGGGTGCGAAAAAGAACTTCTTTAAAAACCCGTATATGGAGGGCGTCAATTTATTATTTCCATTTTTGGACAGAAGACAGGCCGTTTTCATTGATTTCGTTGTTCTTGGAACGAATGTGGCGGGCAGGCGTCTGGCAATGATGACCTATCTCTCCGAAAAGGGCCACTATGTAGAGGAAGCCAAGAATGGCTCGGAGACGCTCTTAAAGGTAGATAACTACTATTACCGGGTATTCCCAATGACAAGGGTCTATTACAAAATACCAGTTCAGGGGGCGAATCTGGTTCCGGTTTACAGGTAGGTGATGGAATGTCAAGACAGAGAAGCATGGAAAAGATCAGCAGCTCTGAGTATGTGTCAATCGGTGAACTATCCAGACTTACCGGCTGCCGCTACAGTACACTGAAGTATTATACAGAAGAGGGCATGCTTCCTTTTGAGCAGGAGGAAGAGAATCTCACAAGGCGGTATCGGCGGGTCGAGACTGTGGAACGAATAGAACGGATCAAAAGGCTAAAGGAAAGCGGAAAGACGATACCGGAGATTAAAGAATTGGTTAAAGAATAAATGACGAAGACGCGCAGATCCCGCACATAGACGGCTCAGGAATGGCGGTGCGGGATTTCCTGTGCGGAAAATAAGCCGGGGCAGACCGGGAAGCAGAGGCCGACAGGGCTGCGAACTATAACGCAAGTCAGAAAGTTAAGGAAATAGTCATTGACATTTTTAGAAATCCGTTTTATAGTATCCATAGAATAAAGAGGGCGTACAGTCCTTTATGAGCAAAGGAGTGGTTGTTATGTTGGCAAACGAAATGAAAAGGGTGAAAATAAGATAACGATAGAATAGACAGGGACTGGCGTATAATAGCTTTATTTTGCTACGCACGGCTTGTTGTCGTGTTTTTTTTGTACCATTTTTCGGGATTCCGGGGAAATGGGACGTATGGCCCTGTCGGCTCATAAAGGAGATTATGATTTGGAAAGAGAAAATTGCATATTGATCAGTAACGGTAAAAACTGGATTGAACAGGCGGCGATCGACCAGCTTCGTGGAGTCGCGAATCTGCCGGGAGTGGTGAAGACGGCAGGGCTGCCGGATCTGCACCCGGGAAAGACTCCTGTAGGAATGGCAGTGTTAAGCAGGGAGAGGTTCTATCCCCATTTAATCGGCAACGATATCGGATGCGGGATGAGTCTGTTTTCCACAGGAGTGAAGCAGAAGAAATTCCGGATGGATAAGTGGGAATCAAGGCTTAACCAGATTCGGGAGCTGAGCGATATTCCGTGCGGCAACCCTTATGATGAAGTTTGCCCCGTCAGGGATTTGGGAACCATCGGCACAGGAAACCATTTTGCAGAGTTTCAGTGTCTGGAACACGTTTACAGAGAAGAGGAGGCCAATCGCCTGGGGCTGCTTCATGGACGCCTTATGTTGCTGATTCACAGCGGTTCCCGGGGATATGGGCAGGAGATTTTAAACCGGTATTATTCGCCGGAAGGGTTGGCGGAAGGCTCGAAGGAGGCGGAGGACTATCTGAAGGAACACGACTCGGCGATTCTGTGGGCCGAGAGGAATCGTATAGTGACTGCGAAAAAGCTGCTGACCTGGCTGGGGGTGGAGAGGGAGGTAACCCCGCTTTTGGAGAGTTGTCATAATTATCTGGAACGGACGGAGGCTGGCTGGCTTCACCGGAAGGGAAGTGTATCGACGAAGCATGGAGCCGTGGTCATTCCGGGATCCAGGGGAAGCCTGACCTATGTATGTGTACCGGCTGCGGACACGTCCGTTTCCCTGGACTCTGTGTCCCATGGCGCGGGCAGAAAATGGGCCAGAAGTATCTGCAGGAGCAGGATTGACCAGAAATACGACAGGGATTCCATCAGAAGCACAAAGCTTAAGAGCCGCGTAGTCTGCCATGATACAAATTTACTGTTTGCCGAGGCGCCGGAAGCCTATAAAAATGTGGAGCAGGTGATCGCTTCCCTTGAGGACTACGGACTGATAACCGTTGTTGCGACGCTGCGGCCGCTTATCACATTTAAGGGTTAGGGGGCTGCGCATGAGAATACAGATAAGTTCCGGCCAGGGGCCGGCAGAATGTGAACTGGCGGCAGGTCTGCTCTATGAGGAATTAAAGAAGGAGGCTTCCGATATCCGGCTGCTTTCCTTCACGCAGGGAAAGAAACGGGAGGGATTTTCCTCGATTGTGTTTGAGACAGAACACGATTTTACCGGCCTGGAGGGCAGTGTACTGTGGATTTGCAGGAGCCCGTACCGTCCGGAGCATAAACGGAAGAATTGGTATGTGGATGTTAGTATTTTAGAGGCGGTGCCGCGGGTGACAGAGGAGAAACTGGTCCGCTTTGAGACCTTTCGGAGCGGCGGAAAAGGCGGCCAGAATGTGAATAAGGTGGAGACTGGTGTCCGTGCCATCCACATTCCTACAGGAACCGCAGTGGTGTCCACAGAGGCCCGGAGCCAGCATATGAATAAACAGATTGCATTGAACCGCCTGTGCGAAATTCTGGCGGAAATGAATATGGAGAGCGGACGAAGGGAAAAGAACCTGGCCTGGATGGAACATGCCAGACTGGAGCGTGGAAATCCGGTTCGGGTATACGAGGGAAGATCGTTCCGGCTTAAGACGGAGAAAAATGGGGGATAAGACAGATGGAACAGGAGACAAGATGCGGCTGGTGCCTGATCAATGAACCGATGATCCAGTATCATGACTGCGAATGGGGAGTACCGTCTCATGACGACGGAAAGCATTTTGAGTTTATGCTTATGGAGGTCATGCAGTGCGGGCTTAACTGGAACATGATGATACAGAAGAGGGAAATATTCAGGAAATGCTTCTGTGACTATGATTTTAAGCGGATTGCAGAGTTTGGTGAGGAGGAGATCGCTGAAATCCTTCTCGCCCCCGGCATGATCCGTTCAAGAAGAAAAATCACGGCAGTCATACACAATGCCAGACAATTTATGAAGGTGGAGGAGGAGTTTGGCAGCTTCGACCGGTATCTTTGGGGCTTTACGGATTATAAGACGTACGTTTACCGCAGGCATCAGGAGGGTGAGGCGGAAGCGAGGAACGAATTATCGGATCAGGTGAGCGCGGATTTGAAAAAGCGGGGCTTTAAGTATATGGGGTCCATCACGGTATTTTCTCATCTGCAGGCCTGCGGCATCATCAATGACCACCGTCCGGATTGTTTCAGGTATGAAGCGCTGCTGAAAGAGACGGAATGGGAGTATCGGTAAGAGAGAGAGCAGAAGGGCATTTGAGATGCAGACCGATAAAATGAATAGAAAATGAAAATGAAAAGCGAGGTGCCGGATGGCAAAAAAGGAAACTGTAACGCAGGAAGATTTATTTGAAGTGCTTGATATGATAGAACAGCTGGGAATCCGTTACTGGCTGGATGGCGGCTGGGGTGTGGATGCGCTTGTTGGAAGGCAGACGAGAGAACACAGGGATGTGGACATCAATTTCGATGCCGCGTGCACCGAAAAATTACGGCAGAAGCTGGAAGAAAAAGGGTATGAGGTAGTAACAGACTGGAGCCCTGTCCGTATAGAGCTGTATCATCCCCAATTGAGCTATATCGATATTCACCCATTCGTCTTAAAGGAAGACGGAACAGCAAAACAGGCCGACTTAGAAGGCGGATGGTATGAGTTTGAGGCCGATTATTTTGGCAGTGCCGTTTTAGACGGAAGAGAGATACCGTGCATCTCAGTGAAGGGGCAAAAGATTTTTCATACCGGCTATGAGCCGCGGGATGTGGATAAACATGATATGAAAAATATTGAAGAACTGATGGGCGGCGTTTTGTAGAGCGGGCTTGATGTATGTATTTAAAAGATAACGAAACAGCAGGGAGCGACGATATCAATCGTCGCTCCCTGCTGTTTCGTTATGTTGCGGTTTCACGGCACAACGCACAAGATGTGTGACACCTCAGGAAATCATCTGAATACCCCGTTGCCTGCGGCGGGATAGGTGACCCTGTTCGTATTCCGGAAATTCCATGATACGGCTCCATTAACAGATGTAACCAGATCGTAAATAATATTTCCTTCTATGTACTCCTTTAAAATCTGTTCATTTTCCCGGTCAACATCGTACAGTTCCGGAATCAGGATTCCTTCTGATTGACCGTCAATGTTTCAGGCATGCGACCGTCTTCCAGATTCTCGATGAAGTGAACCGGATATTTGTTCCAGTATTTTTTGTAGACGCGGTCCTGGTCTGCGTCAAAATTAAGCTGGTACATCCGAAATACCACCAGAATATCTTTGGGCTGCCACTGCTCCTCATAAGAGTACTGATAGATCATGCCGATCTTCTCCATGACACGGCCGCTTCCCGGATTCTTACGGTCATGAGTGGCGGTAATATAGGGTAAATCTGTGGTTTTTAGTTTCCAGATCAGCGCCCGGCAGGCCTCGGTCATGATTCCCATCTTCCAAAACTCTTTTTTCAGACCGTACCCCAGGTCGTGGCTGTCGTCATCGCTGACGTTGATATATCCGATGGGGATATCATCTGTTTTGAGGCAGACCGCATAATGGTAACCGCTGGGCTGCTCGTAAGTACTTAAATAGTGTTCTTTGAGATACTGCTCGGCCTCCTCCAGCGATGTCAGCGGGAACATGGGCAGAAACTGATTGACTTCGGGATCGCTGAGTATGGTGAACAGCGCTTCGGCGTCACGCTCTGTAAATCGGCGCAGCCGCAGGCGTTCGGTTTCAATGACAGGAGTATTATCCATATGTGTCTCCTTTTTCTATTGTTTTTTTTATTCGTGTAACGGTGAATTTTTCTTTACCCCGTTTTAATGCCCTAATGCTTAATGCCCCCAGAGATTCTGCGCCACCTGCACGGCAGATTTATCTGCGATTTCCGCGATCTTTTCTTTTGACTCTTTCATGCCGTTGTTGATCCAGCAGCGCAGGACTCCGGTCAGGCCGAAGGTGATGAATTCGATGAAATAGGTGAGTGTCACATCGTCGATTTCGGGATACTGTTTCTTGAAAACAGCGGTTCCGTTGTCAGAAATGAGCTGGTGGAAGCGGTTGACGAAATCGCTGGATGCACTGTTTTCAAACAGAATTCTGGCAATTTTTACGTTTTCTTCAATATATTGTATAACAGGCAGCAGGATGGGCATCAGCGATCCGTTCTTTGGACTGCACAGGAAATTATCAATCATATCCTGGAAATCAGCCAGTACGTCGGACTCCATCTTCTGCAGTAGATCGTAAGTATCGGTGTAATGATTGTAGAAGGTTCCTCTGTTTAGATCCGCCCGTTCCGTGATGTCCTTGACGGAAATATTTTTAAAATCTCTCTCGGTCATCAGCTCAATCAGGCTGTCCTTTAACATTTTCTGGGTCCTGCGGATTCTCCGGTCCTCTTTCTGTGATTCCATATTATTCTCCTCACAATCCTGTTTAAAAACAAAATTTATCAGTTTCGATTGATATTAAACACAAATGCAAATAAGTGATGTTTAACGTACAAAGCAGCGAATCGTTGCTTATTGAAATATACCGACAAGTGAATTATAATACACATGTGTTCAAAAGTCAATGATTGTACAATAATCAAAAGGTGGGCAATAATGAAAAGAAACAGCGATATTTTCAATCAGGTGATTCGGTTTATTGTGTATCACGGGAAGATCATTGAGAAGGTTTTCCTGGTAACCACGATTCTCTGTGCCATTTGTTTTCCGTTTGTAGGGGTGAATTATGATCTGAGCAAATATCTGCCGGATTTTGCACCGACCAAACAGGCGCTGGATGTGATGGAAGCGGAGTTTGGCTATCCCGGTATGGCACGGATCATGGTTAAGGACGTATCTTTACAGGAGGCGAAACGCATCCGGGAAGAGATATCCGCAGTCGATGGGGTGGATCTGGTACTGGGCTCCGACGTCTCGACCGACGTCTATATGGGAGCGCCGTTCCTTAATGAAAGCATGACGGAGTTCATCGGCGTCGATCTGCTGGCAATCGATGATTACTATAAAGATGGGAATGCCCTGATGGACATCGTCTTTGAAGATAAAGACGGAGAACCGCGCACCAATGCGGCCATCGAGGAGATCTACCGGATCGTCGGAAAGGACCGGGGCTGTTTTGCCGGAAGCGCAGTGTCCAGCAAGGAGCGTGAGGCCTCGATCACCAGGGAGATCACCATGGCGATTGCCATGTCAATCGTTATCATATGGCTGATCCTGACACTGACGACCACGTCGTGGATGGAGCCGTTCCTCTTTATCTTCGTAATGATCGTGGCGATCGTTTTGAATATGGGATCGAACATCGTCTTCGGAACGATATCCTTCTTTACCTTCTCCACGGCAGCTATTTTGCAGCTGGCGGTGTCGATGGACTACTCCATTTTCCTGCTGCATACCTTTACGGCCCTGAAAAACAGGGGCATGGAGATCCATGAGGCCATGGTGGAGGCGATCAGGGAATCCTGCAGTTCCATTCTCGCCAGCGGAGCGACGACGATCGTAGGATTCATCGTCATTGCATTTATGCGTTTTACCATTGGTAAGGACGTCGGATTCGTCCTGGCAAAGGGCATCATATGCAGCCTTCTTACCGTACTTCTGCTGATGCCGACGCTTATTCTCCGGTTTGACGACAAGATCGTGAAGACGGCGCATAAGCCGCTCATTGCCTCATTTGATGGATTTGCACGGGCCATGTACAAGATCCGGGTTCCGGTGTTCCTGTTAGCGGCCCTGTTAGCGGTTCCCTGTTATTTCGGCCAGAGTATGAATAAGTTCCTGTACGGCGACGACGCCATCGGCGCGGGGCCGGGAACGCGGGTTTATGAGGACACGCAGGAGATTAACAGCCTGTTTAAAAAGTCCAATATGACAATCTGTATCGTGCCGAACGGTTCCAGTGTGACGGAAAAAGAACTGGCGAAGGAACTGGAGAATCTGGATTTCGTCAACTACGTGATTTCCATGTCGGGCACCATGCCGAACGGGATTCCGGAAAGCTTTCTTCCCGAGGATTTAACCAGCCAGCTTCGCAATGAGGATTACGCCAGAATGCTGATCTCCATGGATACGCTGCAGGAGAGTGACTATGCATTCGAGTGCAGTGCCAGACTGGAGGAGGTTGTACATAAGTATTATCCCGATCATTCCTACGTAATTGGAATGACGCCTACAACCATTGATATCAGGGATATTCTGACGGAAGATTATAATAATGTATCGCTGCTGTCTCTGGCCGGTGTGGCGCTGGTAGTATTCATTACCTTCCGGTCGATCCTGGTTCCGATCCTCGTGATCGTACCCATCGAAGTTGCTATCTATTTAAATATGACGCTGCCCTACGTGATGGGGGACAGCATGATCTATATCGGCTACATTATCGTCAGCTGCCTGCAGCTGGGGGCTACCATCGATTACTCGATTTTGATGACAAACAACTATCTGGCATTTCGTAAGGAAAAAGGCCGCCGGGAGGCTGCGGTCGCCGCTGTCAACAAGAGCACGCTGTCCATCATGACATCGGGCGGTATTTTGATGGTGGTTGGCTATCTTTTGTACTTTACTTCGTCCATACAGGCGATCTCCCAGGTAGGGCGTCTGGTAGGGCGCGGGGCATTTTTGAGCGTGACACTGGTTCTGTCCCTGCTTCCGGCTCTCCTGTCCGCATTTGATAAGCAGATTAAGCGGCAGCAGGAGAAAGCGGATGCGCGGAAAGAGAGAAGGCGGAAACGTCTGGCGGCGGCTAAAAATCTGACGGGGGCGAGGAACGTGGCGTCGGAGGAGAGTGCGGCGCCGGAGAAGAACCTGACACCAGCAGAGCGTCCGGCTTCCGCAACAGGAAAAAGCAGTCCAGAGGAAAACATAACTCCAGCGCAGACCGGAGAGTCAGATCAGAAGGAAAAGGGAGATGACAGCCATGAGGAAGAGTAAACGGATTACAGCGTTTGTTTTAGCAGCAGTGCTTGCATGCGGCCCGACCATGGAGGCGGGAGCGGCGGCAGACACCCCGGTCTGCGATGAGACGCTTTATATCACCATGGACCCCTATGGGGAGATAAAAGAGAGCAGTGTCGTAAAGAGCTACACCACGAATGGAAGCAGCCAGATTGTCGATTACGGCACGTACAACAGAATTACCAATATGACAGATCACGCCGAACCGGTGACGGACTCGGAGGGGAAGCTTACTTTTAACCTGGAAAATTCAGAGGATCGCTTCTATTTTGAAGGCGGCACGGATACCACCAGGGAAGAACTCCCCTGGAATATCCAGGTGAGCTATCGCTTAAACGGACTGGAGAAGAAGGCGGAAGAGCTTTACGGCGCGGCCGGCCTGGTGGAAGTAAATGTGGATCTGATACCGAATAAGCAGGTATCGGATTATTATCGCAATAACATGGTTCTCATGGCTGGAACCGTTGTGGATATGGATAAAAACCTGAGTCTGGAAGCGGAAGGCGCTCAGGTCCAATCGATGGGAAATTTAAACGCGGTTATATTTTTCGCGCTTCCGGGAGAAGAGCAGCACTACTCTATCCGCATTGGAACGAATGATTTCTCTTTCAGCGGTGTCGTGTTTACCATTGTTCCGCTGACCGCAGCCCAGCTCGATAAGGTGGGGGATTTGCGCGAGGCGAAGACGACCCTCGAGGACTCTGCGGATGCCATCAGCGACAGCCTGGATACACTATTTGATACATTCGACGGAATGCAGAAGAGTGTGGAAGATACGGCCGACGGCCTGCGCGGACTCGATCACAGCCGCCAGCTTTTCGCAGACTCCAAGGGTAAGGTATACGCCGACGCTGACGAGGCTCTGGCTGGCCTAAATGAATTGTCCCAGCAGTTTGAACCATTTTCCGGGCATATGAAGGAGGCAGAAAAATTCCTCGATACCATGAATTCCCATGTAAATGAGCTGACCGGCCATCTCGACGATCTGTCGCCGGATCTGGAGGACATGAAGGCCACCATGCGGGATTTAAGAGATGATTTACGGGGAATCAGTTCCATGTTAAACAGTCCCCAGGTGGATCTGGGAGCACAGGCATTTCTGCAGCTGATGGAAAAGACAAAAGCAGATTTAGAGACCTTCAAACAGTCGCAGGCAAAGCTGGATGGCGGTGTGAGTGCGCTGGCGCCTGCACTTGCCGGGCTGATCGCATCGACCGGCGGGCTAAGCGGTAAAAAAGCGGAATATTTCAGTGAGGACAGCCTGGAAGATTTAATCGGCGAGATGGAGAGTGCGGGCGTGAATCTGGGAGATGAGGATGAGGTCGCTTCCTATCTGAGAAATGAGGTTGGCATGGCCACCGATGAGATCGATGCGCTCATGAGATATGCTTCTCAGGCACTATATGAGACCGCTACTGCTTCCCAGCCAAACACGGGTAATATCGCCGCTGCGGTTGGCGCGATCGTCGAAGGCTTCCATGGCACTGCGGGAAACACCGGACTGATTACGGATATACAGACCATGATCGGACAGACAGAGGTCCTTTTGCAGGCAGCCGCCTCCCAGAAGGGAAATGCGGTGGGATTGCTGCAGAATACGGCGGATATGTCCCATCTGGCAGCCAGCATGTGCAACACGCTGGACGATATCATTTCCGATGCAGACAGCCTGACCAAGACGGTCAACTACTATCACGAGGATACGCTGGATACTCTGAGGGATCTGGGGAAAATGACAGACACCGCCGCCAGGAGTTTAAAATCCCTGACCATGTTCTGCACCTCCTTTGAAAACCAGATGAAAACGGTGGGCGATTCTTTAAACGCCAGCACCCAGAAGACACTTAACGGTCTGGCAGGAACCCTGGATGGAATGGGAAACGGGCTGGATCAGACAGACGTGCTTAAAAATGCAAAGGATACAATTAAAACCCTGATCGACGATAAATGGGATGAGTATACGACAAAGGATACCACCATTTTGAATATCGATATGGACGCAAAGCCGGTATCCCTGACATCGGAGAAGAACCCGTCCCCGCGTACCGTGCAGATCATTCTGCGTACCGGTGAAATCAAGGAAAAGGATAAGAGCACCACTGCAGAGGTGGATGAGAGCTACCACCCGGAGGGAAATGTGTTCCACCGCATCGCCAGTATCTTTACGCGGATCTGGAATATGATTACGTCGCTGTTTCATAAATAAAGAATTGTGAGAAAAGGTTCCGGAGCTGTTAAAAGCGGCCGGGCCTTTTTCTTTGTGGGATATCGAAACATCAGGCGCGATATGACATTGCATTTGACAGAGTAGTACGAAGGCATTAGAATTGATAGAATATAAAGCATACTCATATTTTAACAGGAATCAATGAGAGCTGTTTCGGGAAAATACGTAATAGTTTGGAGGATCAGACCACGTATGAAGCGGCAATCCTGTGTGGCTGCCTGATCGGCGGCATCGAAGTGTATTTTTAAGAAAAACATGGAATACTACCAGTAAAAACAGGGCAAAGGACGGGAAAATCGTATGTGCGGACGATATTATGTGGATGACGAGACGGCGCGGGAGATCGAAAAATTAGTGGAAACAGTCAATGACAAGCTTCGCCTGGAGCGGTTGAGAAAGGATATTCATCCCACAGATGAGGCGCCGGTTCTGGTGGCGGGAGACGGGGAAATGAAGCTGGAATGGCAGCACTGGGGTTTCCCTAATTTTCAGGGAAAGGGCGTGATCTTTAATGCCAGGTCTGAAACGGTTCTGGAAAAGAAGATGTTTCGCGAGAGCATTCTGCATCGGAGAATCATCATTCCCTGTACCTGGTTTTATGAATGGAACCGGAAAAAAGAGAAAGTGACATTTTACCGGGAGGACGCTCCGGTCATCTTCCTGGCCGGTTTTTACAATGTGTTTGGAGACGAAAAGAGATTTACGGTTTTAACGACGGAAGCCAACCAGTCGATGGTCAGCACCCATGACCGGATGCCGCTCATCGTCGAGCCGGATCAGATGAAAGACTGGGTACTGGATGATACAAAGTTCAGTGGAATGCTGAAACAGACCCCGGTGCTGCTGGAGACGAAACAGGAATACGATCAGCAGGAACTGAAATTTCTATAGCAATTTACGGCAGAAAGAAGCATATCCTTTACAAAGAGTCTGAGGCGGAGGGAGATGCTGGTGAAACAGACGGGCAAATATCTGCTCCTGTTTGTAACAGGGGGCCTTCTATATAATATCATAGAGATTTTACTGCGTGGCTGGAGTCACTGGACCATGTTCATTCTGGGCGGCGTCTGTTTTATCTGCCTTGGTTTGATCAATGAACTGCTTCCGTGGACGCTGCCCCTGTGGAAGCAGATGCTTCTGGGGGCGGCGGTTATTACATATTTTGAATTGATTACGGGGTGTATCGTCAATATCTGGCTGGGGTGGAATATCTGGGATTACAGCGGACTGCCCGGTAACATCCTTGGGCAGATCTGCCCGCAGTTTTCCTTCTTATGGCTCTGGATCAGCCTTGCCGGGATTGTACTGGATGACTGGCTGAGATACTGGCTCTTCGGAGAGGAGCGGCCCCGTTACAGACTTGTATGAGACGACCGCTCAACGTGAGCGGGGGAACGGCTGTCCACAAACTGTCATATGATATCTTAGAAACACTTATGTTTACGCATGGAAGGGGCGGCTTTCAACGGTGAAAGACGTCAGCCGCCCTTCGGCCGGAAACATGAGGAAAGGAGATAATCAGATGAAAGATATCACATTGTGCCATCCCCGTCTGCAGGTATTGGCCGCCAACATGGTGGAAGAGTGCAGAAAACAGGGACTGGCAGTTAAAATAGGCGAGACGCTGCGCACCAGAGCGGAGCAGGATGCGCTTTACGCACAGGGCCGCACAAAACCGGGCAGTATAGTGACCAATGCGCCGGGAAGCTCTTACAGTTCGTTTCATCAGTGGGGAACAGCCTTTGACATCTATCGAAATGATGGGCAGGGAGCCTATAACGAGACCGGCGGCTTTTTCGAAAAAGCCGGCGCGGTAGGTGTGTCGCTGGGCCTCATATGGGGCGGAAACTGGAAATCGATCGTGGACAAGCCGCATTTTCAGCTGGCCGATTGGGGCAGCTCCACGGAGGAGATCAAACGGCTGTACAAAGACCCCGCTGAATTTATGAAAACATGGGTTACGGTAAAGGCAAAGACAGGCTGGATCGAAGATGTGTACGGCCGCTGGTACCGCCATGACGACGGAAGCTACACGAAAAACGATTGGGAAAAGATCGACGGTAAATGGTACTGGTTCAATGAATCGGGGTACGCCTACCGCAGCCAGTGGGTGCTGAGTAAAGAGAAATGGTATTATTTAGGCGAGGACAATGCCATGGTTACAGGCCTTCAGGTGGTCGATAACAGCGCATACTATTTTGATGGAACCGGGGCAATGGCTACCGGGAAGATTACGCTGGAGACGGACGAAAAGGGAGCACTGCGCGGCTGAGAAGCCGGCGGAAAGGCGGCAGGAGTTTTTGAATCTGCCGCCTTTAAAAGGCAAAAGATCAGGGGACAGGAGAGTGATTGCACTCAGCTGTTCCCTGGCTTTTTCGCTTATGAGATGTTTCCCGGTGTCATTTAAAATACTGGGAGTATGCAGACAGAAATAAGTCATACTCATTTTTCTCTGTAATCCAGATAATTACGTAGTATTCTTCGATTCCAAGGCGGGAATAGGCTTCCAGTCGATGATTGCCGTCATTTAACTCGAATTCCCCCTCGGTTTTGCCGTTCTCGATCAGGTAGTGGACGATTAACGGGGGCATATCCGTTTCTTTCTTAAGAACCTCCGAAAGTTCGTTTACATGCTTCTCAAACCATTCCTCATTAATCCGCCATTTCATGTTTTCTTCAGGGCCGCAGCAGCGGGTCAAGAGCGATAATGGCATTTTGACAGGTCCAAGAAAATATCTGTCGTAAAGCTTTAAGCCGTCTGAAAAATCTTTGTTATGGCCGTCGGATAACAGATAGGTATGAACCCACTCTTCAAGCTTGTCATTCTTTGCGAAATTCTGGGCTGACGACAGTGTACATTCGTATTCCATAGTGAATACCTCCTTTTTGGAATAAATAATCTTCTTGATAGATTCACAGGAAAGATAGTATTCATCAGCTAACTGTTCAACGCTGGCGCTCGCATTAAATTTTGACTTGATGTCACGATTGCGTTCTATCAGATACTGTTTATATCCCGACGTCTCGCCCCATGCACGTTTTTTGACACTCGATGGGATATAGACCAGCTTGCCGGATACGTACTTCTGTATTTGCTTTAATAGACGTTCGGGAAAGATATCTCTGCCGTTTTCGTATTTCAATTCTATCATCTCCTTTCAAGAGTATTCTATCGGAATATTGCTGTATTTGATATAGAACGAATTTGTATAGTTGTTTTTTACCTATGGTTTTGCAGGGGAGGCAGCATGCAGCTGTCAAAAAGAACCGGTGCGTCAGCATGGTAGCGGTGGGGAATACAGGTACATTAGAGCATCAGCAGCATGCATAAAGGGCAGGATAAGCCGCTGGAAGGTAAGTCAGGATTTCTCAGATAAAATAAACGTCTGTATATATTTGTCCATATTAAAGAAAAGCCTGCTTTTTCAACTGCTTCTGAAGGAAAATCAACAGGACACCAAATGTTCGCTTAAATAAGCTCCAAACATACGGAGACCCACCGTTCACTTTTATTCCAGCATATTACCGGATAAGACAGGTATCGAACTGATTAAAACGATTTTAACATATCTGTCATATTGAATGTGTATTCCCCTTATTTTATAAGAGATTTCATAAAATTTATACTTTCTCCTGCGATCATATCCGGCATATCGTCGTGAACGTAGTGGCCGCAGTCTAAAAACATATAGTGGGCATTCTCAAAGGATGAAAGATAATCTGTTACAGTATCCCGCCAGCCGGGCAACTTTCAGTTGCATTGACTAATATATTTCCATTGCAGTGTGACATTGGGGCAATCTTCATGGTTTGCGGACTCTGGAAGCAGAGACGGCAATTTGTGATTGGCTGATTCTCATGTATAGGCTATAATAGAATCCAGAAGAGTTCAATCAATTACAGAATAAGGAGGCTCAAATGAAAAAGACGTTTGAGAGCTGCGGACATTCTTTTGACGCAGAATTTTTTCCGGCCGAAAGCTCTTGTATGATCCGTTTCTATGACAGCAAAAATGAAGACTTTGGCGGTTCTCTCCATGATTTGGTGATTGCAGAACCGAGTTACGGTTTTTTGCTTGTACAGTATATCGGCGATGATGCTGTTATGAGCGGAGTGTTAAATGAAAAGTATTTTTCGAAAAATATGACGGAGGATATCCTCTGTTTTCTGGAGGACAGTCTGCCGCAATGCCGAAATGTCTACTTCCCGTATCATATCGATTTTGCTGCGGTTACCGGATATGATGAGTACAATGGGGAGTATTCTGCCTGAGCGATCGGGCGCGATTTGCAGTTTCCAGCATATGGTCCCCCATGTGCCGGTCGAAGGTTACAGTTCACAGCCCCGTCGTCCTCTGCTTCCCGGTCGGCCTCGGCTGGCT
>OBXM01000232.1_pt1 | contig 71360 bp, 63 predicted proteins | sample 1538141 | NCBI WGS metagenome assembly OBXM01 (sample SAMEA2580153, study PRJEB22360) | human gut metagenome | biome: human gut; feature: human-associated habitat; material: faeces | place: Denmark | collected 2008/2010 | reverse complement strand
AAGTATTATTCAACGAACTTTTTTGCGATAAATTCAACTAAACGTGGAAAGAACCAAAGCCTTTTAGGGTGAAAAACGGGGCATCCAGGGGAGCCGGGATGCCCTTCTCTTTCAGAAAAAAGAGCTTTGCAAGTTCGGTTTAGAGAAATGGAGATATGAGCCTATGAAAAATAATATGACTGTTAGGAGAGGTATGACGCTGAAACGGAAAGAAGCGCTGACAGGATATCTGTTTATTCTTCTCCCACTGATCAGTTTGATGATTCTGATGTACTATCCGATTCTCCGGTCTTTCTTCATCAGTTTTTTTGACTGGAATGTGCTTGAGGATCCGAAATTTATCGGAACTGAAAACTATAAAACACTGATAGGAGACGAGGTGTTCCGGACGTCTCTCGTGAACACATTTAAATGGGTTATCATCTATGTCCCAATGTCTGTGATTACCTCGTTTCTTCTTGCCCTTCTGCTTGACAGAAAGATCAAAGGATCGGGATTTTTCCGGACATTTTATTATTTGCCGGTGGTTTGCCCGATTGTATGTGTAGCGCTTTTGTGGGTTTGGATTTACAACACAGACTACGGTATCTTGAATTATATTCTGGGAATTTTCGGAATTGATCCGATCGGATGGCTGACAGATGAAAAATATTCTTTGGTAGCGATCGCGATTATGTCAACCTGGAAATGGTCGGGATACAATATGCTGATTTTTCTGTCGGCTTTACAGGGCATTGACGAAAGTCTTTATGAAGCGGCGGCGTTGGATGGTATTACTCCGTGGCAGAAGCTTCGTTATATTAAACTGCCGTTGATCATGCCTTCTATTTATTTTGTTATGCTGACGGCAGTGATTGACGCGTTCCAGATGTATACGGAAATCTTTATTATGACCAAGGGAGGACCGGGATATTCTACTTATACAGTATCCTACTATCTGTGGTCTAACGCATTTGAGTACAATAAGATGGGATATGCCTGTGCGATGGCAGCCGTGCTGTTTGTCATTATTATGGCGATTACTTTGATTCAGAATAAGTTTTTCAACCGGGAATACGATGCATAGAGGAGGCCGAAGACGTGACGAGCAAAAAAATAAAAAATATGTTGGTTTATATTCTTGTGATTATCGTGGCGGCGCTGGTAGCCCTCCCGTTTATCTGGATGGTGGTTTCCGCGTTTAAAAGTCAGAGGGAACTGTTCGCTTATCCGCCAACCTTTTTCCCGACCGAGTGGAAATGGGAAAATTTTACGGAGGCCGCGTCCCGTGGAAGTATCAGCTTTTGGGCGATGTTTCTGAACAGTATGAAGATTGCTGTACCAAGTACATTATTTAATGTTATTTTTTCTTCCCTGGCCGGATATGCGTTTGCAAGACTTCGATTTCCGGGAAGAGACAAGATCTTCATGTGTTTTCTGGTGGCGATGATGGTACCGTTTGTTATCACATTGATTCCGCGGTTTCTTCTGTTCAGGGATTTGGGATTTTATGTCACCTATGTTCCACTGATCGTTCCGGCCATGTTCGGGACCCCGTTTTCTATCTTCCTGACAAGGCAGTTCTTTATGACGCTGCCGAAGGAACTGGAAGAAGCGGCTATTGTAGACGGATGCAGCCATGTCCGGATTTGGTGGCAGATTTTTATGCCGCTTTGTAAACCGATCATTTCGACTCTGACGGTGTTCCAGTTCCAAAGTTCTTACAACGACTTTATGGGACCGATTATTTACATTGCGACAGATGCGAAATTTACAGTACAGATGGGACTTTCCTCATTCCGGAATTCCTTTACATCCAGATACGACCTGATTATGGCGGGATCCATTTTAGCTTTGATTCCGATTATCATTCTGTTTGTATGCTGTCAGAAATATATCGTTCGTGGTATTGCCATGAGCGGAATGAAAGGCTAGAAGTAAGACAATGATTGAAGTAAGAGAGCTTGTGAAAAACTACGGATCCAAAAGGGTTCTGGATCATATCAGTTTTGATGTGAATAAAGGAGAAATCCTGGGGCTTCTTGGAGCCAACGGGGCGGGGAAAACGACAACAATGAATATTATGACGGGGAATCTTTCCTCCACCGGGGGAACAGTACGGCTGAACGGGCATGAGATTTTAGAAGAGCCTCTTCAGGCGAAAAAGGAATTAGGATATCTCCCGGAGAACCCTCCGCTGTATCCAGACATGACGGTAAAGGAGTATTTAAAATTTGCTTACCGTCTGAAAAAATGCCGTCTTCCTTACAAAGAACATATAGAGGATGTATGTAAAGCAGCCTATATTACAGATGTGTATGACAGGGTAATCAAAAATCTGTCCAAGGGGTATCGGCAGAGGATCGGGATTGCTCAGGCATTGATCGGGGAACCAAAAATTTTGATTCTGGATGAACCGACTTCCGGGTTGGATCCGGTACAGATGTTGGAAATCCGAAATCTGATTACACGACTGGGCAAAAAACATACGGTCATTTTTTCTTCTCACATTCTGCCGGAAGTTCAGGCGGTATGTGATCGTGTCCTCGTAATCCAAAAAGGAAGGATTCTGGCTGATGATACACCGAAGCATCTGGAGGAAACATTATCTGGAAAAAAATTAAAAGTTTGTATTGCCGGACCGGAAAGGGAAGTAGAACAGGCACTTCGAGAGGTTCCGGGTGTATTGAAAGTCAGCCGTATTCTTTGCCAAGATAAGAGGAGCTGTTCATTTGAACTGCAAGTAGAGGATGAGACCGACGTAAGATGGAAGATTGCGGCTAAAATCAAACAAAGTCCGTGGCTGCTTACTGAGATCACAGGAGTACACTTGTCCCTGGAGGATATTTTCCTTAAACTGACCGGGAAGAAGGAGGGGAGGAAACAGTGAAAGCGGTATTTTTAAGAGAGATGGCGTCTTATTTTATTGCGCCTGCGGGATACGTCTATCTGGCAGCGTTTTATTGTCTGGCCGGCTATGAATACAGCGTGCTGATTCTAAACGGACAGGCGGAAATGAGCTATGAATTTACGTTTTTATATACGGTAACCCTGCTTCTTACTCCGGTGCTGACAATGAGGCTGATGAGCGAAGACAGAAAACAGAAGACAGATCAGATGCTGTTTGCGGCTCCCGTTTCCCTGGGAGGAATTGTAGCCGGAAAATACATGGCTGCAGTTGTTGTATTTCTTATGGGAATCGGAGTCACAATTCTTCATGCTTTTGCTATCGCACCTTTTTCAGAAATCAACTGGGCAATATTCTGGGGAAATCTGGCAGGACTTTCTGTAATGGGAATGGCGGGAATTGCTTTGTGTATGTTTATTTCAGCCCAGACGGAAAGCCAGATTATCGCTGCTATCGGAGGATTTGCATGTATGCTGGTAGTCATTTCCCTGAATTCTCTTGCTGCGGTAGTACCGTTTCCTGCCTTGCAGGAACTGCTTTACAGTATTTCATTTTACGATCGTTACTATAATCTGACCATGGGAATCTTTCAGTTTTCCGATTCCATGCTCTTTTTCAGTTTTGCGGCATTGTTTTTCTTTTTAACAGTCCATACTCTGGAAAGACGTAGATGGAGTGGGCAGTAACAAAAGGAGGAGAGACATGGACAGAAAAAAGAATCGATGGAAGTATGGAATCTGGTCGGCCTTTGTTACAATTCTGGGCGTTTTATTGGCAGTCATTCTGGTATGGGTAGCGGAACGGGCCACAGAACGGTTTGGTCTGAAGTTTGATTTGACGGCAAACGACAGGTACGCAATTTCAGAACAGAGTGTTTCGTGGCTCAAAAAGTTAGATCAGGATGTAAAGATTACTGTTCTTGTAAATGAAGAAGACATGGCGACCGGAAGCTATTACATAGTACAGGCATACCAAAATTTGCTGGAATATGAAAGAAATTCAGACCGGATTACTTTGGAATTTGTGGATATTACGGAAAATCCGACATTTGTATCCAAGTACCCGGATCTGGAACTGGGAGCATATGATATCATTCTGGAATCAGGAGAGCAGAAGGAAGTCCTTTCATTTCAGGATCTTTATGACTATGATACGACCGGAAGTTCGATCACAGCGTCCCGTGTGGAACAAAAGGTAACGGGTGCTTTGATGAGTGTGACATCACAGGAGAAGACCCGGATTATGGTACTGGACGGGTATCAAGATACAGAACCTTCCAGTCTTACGACCCTTTTGGAAGGCAATCAATATGAGATAATAAGACGATCACTTTTAACAGAAGAACTGGATGATAACGCTTCTGCGGCCATTCTGTTTGCGCCGCAGAACGATTTAGAAGAAGACAGTATTCGAAAAATATCAGCATGGCTTGACAATGATGGAAAACAGGGAAGGAATCTGTTTGTTTTCCTGGATCCGAATATAGGGACTCTGTTGAATCTGGAAGCGTTTCTGGAGGAATGGGGACTTGACGCGGAAGAAGGCTATGCGTTTGAAGCCAGAAGCGGACTTTATTATAATCAAATTTATTATCCGGTAGCGCAGTATGCGGAGAAAAATTTTGCGACTGGAATGTCAGAAAAGGATATTACGGTTTTGGCGCTTTGTCGTCCGGTAGATGTTTTGTTTGAAGAAAAAGACGGATATGAGACCCAGGTGCTTCTGGATTTCTCCGAGTCCTCGGGAAAGGTGACGCTGGATCAGGAGAAAGTTACGGAGGACATGATTACCGGAGACGTTAAGGGAATGGTGAAATCCGCACATCATTTTTACGGATCAGAAGTAACCACATCGAATGTAGTGCTTTCCGGATCGTCTCTGGCTTTTAACGGAACATTGGTATCAGGAACAACCTTTGCGAACGGAAGATATATTCTGGGGGTATTTGACCAACTGACAGGAAATGAGACAAGCTTACATATTCCGGAAAAGGATTTGTCTGCGGCGAATCATACGATGACAGCGGCACGAACAACAACATATAGTTGGATGTTCCTGGCTGGACTGCCGGCAGTCATTTTAGTGGCCGGAGTTGTGATATGGGTGAGAAGAAGACACAGGTAAGGTAGTGAAAGATGAAGAGACAGTGGATCACAGCAGGAGTCATCGGGGTCTGTCTGGTGATTCTGGGAGCTATTTGGTTTATTTTGGGAAACCCGGAAGAGACCGGAGAAGAAGATCAAAAAGCAGAAACCTCCGTATGGAAGGGGAAGGAGAGGATTCAGGAAATCCGTGTGGAAAATGAACAAGGGGGATATATTCTCCGTTGGGAGAATGATGAAGCAGAGGCGGAAGGAATGGAGGATCTGCCTTTCGATACAAAGCTGGCAGATGGGATTCGGGATGACCTGGAGAATATGAAGACAGAAAAAAAGGTGACGGATGGAAAAGAACGATTGTCAGATTTTGGTTTGATAACTCCAAAGGCACAGGCAGAAGTGATCGGAGAGAACGGAAAAAAATTGAGATTTCTGTCGGGGATGAGGTACCTGATCAGGAAGACCCGTCTCGATACATCCTTTGGATGGATCAGGTATGGACGGTCAAAAGCAGCAAGGTAGACGGATTACTTTCCGGGGAAAACGGTCTGATATCAAAGAAATTGACTCCGGACGATACGGACGGAGAGAATAGCATACTCGTAACACGGATGACCATTTCCAGAGAGAGTGAAGATGATCTGACACTTGCCTATGCAAAAAGTCAGGAACTGGCCGGATATACAGTCAATTCGTACGAGCTTGTCTCTCCATTTACATATCCTGCCGACGCGGAAGTGACAAGTGATGTGTTTCCGGTTCTTTTTGGTGTAGAAGCAAAAACAGTAGAGGCGGTGCATCCTTCTGAGGAAGAAAAGGAAAAGATGGGGCTTTCCAGTCCGTGGAGAACACTCCAGGTAGAGTATACGGATGGAGCTGATCAGACGAGATCCTTTACTCTTGCTGCGTCCAGACCGGAAAACGGTCAGGTGTATGTGATGGCAGGAGATACGGATGTGATTTACTTATGTAGTCAGGAAGATCTCCCGTGGCTGGAATACACAGAGGAAACCCTTCTGAGCCGTACGGTATTAGCTCCGGATATCAAGACGATTGAGGAACTTGTAATTACGGAAGGTGGTAAGACGCATAGATTCCGGTTTGAACATGTGGGAGAAGAAACGGAGCAGATTACTTGTGATGGAACAAAGACAGATGGGGATTCTTTTAGAAACTTTTACTATACATTAGCAGGTATGTCAGCAGATGAAGTGTTATTTGACGGATTTCCTGATACATCTTCTATGAAAGAATTTTTAGGGATTCGATACCGGTATCAGGACGGAACGGAAGATGTGCTGGTCTGCTACGAAGAAGGATCCCGGCAGATTTATGGAGAACTCAATCAGAAAGAGCGGGGGTTCCGTTTATCTGCCTCTCAGGTAGAGACAATGTTGGAAACGCTGAAGAGATTGACAGAAGGAGAAGAAATCACGGCCAGATATTAGGATTTCTGGCCGGATGGATCTTCCGATGAATTGCCTGGGGCAGGAGACTTTGACGGGTGCTCCGCCAAGGCGCTCGCTTTCAATACTTTCTGAAAACCTGGTTCAATCAGACGTTCTGCCGCCATGGCATAACAGGCAGGGAGAAAGAAAAGAGTGAATGGTGCGACAAACATTGTCACAGCACAAAGAAGAAAAATGACGGCAAGCAGCAAGGTAAAGCCGATCCGTGTTATAGCCAGAGCGACCGATGTTTTAAAAATTACGGAAAATCGCATATAAAACCGTGATAGGATCGGAAAGCTGTACATCAGAAGTACTAGAAGAAGGAAAGCTGCCAGAATGAGAAGCGCAAAGTAGAGAATAACAAAGATCTGACTTTGTCCTTCCGCGGTAATAAAGAAATAACTGAGTACACAGAATACACTGATGAATAAACATAACAGGGTCAGTAGGATCCCTTGTTTCAGGCTGGAACAAAAAGATTTCCAGAAAGTGGGCAGTATATAGCCGTCACTCTTTAACAGAGATTTATGAACTGTGTGATAAAGTGCGGCGCAAGCCGGACCGACGGTCACCACCGGAAGACAGAAAAGGGTCCAAAGAATACTGATGATCAGTACATCGCAGAACTTCGATAAAAAAGTAAATACAGGACCGTTTACATGAAAAAAATGATTCATCATAATCCTCCCTTCTGTATATTGTATACTGTATTCAGTATACAATATTGCAAGAAAATGTCAAACAGGAAAGGGAGAAGATAGAAAAAAGGAGAAACCAGATGGAAAAAGAGCAAATCATTGAGAAAGACCTGGATGCGATTTATATAGGAAACTTAAATACAGTAGATGAAAATCTGAAACTTCCTTTGGAAGGGAAATATGGATCGACCTTTACCTGGGATACAGGGGAAAGCCGTTTTATTGAAAAAGATGGAACCGTACACCGTCCTTTGCATGGAATGGGCAACCGTAAGGTGATATTGACCGTAAAAGCTTTGAATGGGGAATGTACGGGGGAGAGAGTGTTTACGGTCACGGTACTCCAGGAAGCAAAGGAGAAAACTGTGACAGAAATCCGCCCTGTTTCCCTGGTGACAGAGACAGGACATGCCTATCGCCTGCCATCAGTCGTGATTGTTCATACGGCACAGGGAGATCAGACAACGGTTCCGGTCATCTGGGAAGAGGCTGAGATTTTGGAGAGGGAAGGTATGGTAGAAGTAGAAGGAAAGATTGAGGGCAGTGACAAGAAGGCTCTGGCACGTATTACCTTCTGTGATCATGTAGAAAAGAAAAAAGGGAAAGAGAAGAAGATCAGTTTTTTCCCCGTTTCTGATGTACGCCTGAAAAAAAGGACGCTCTACCAGAAATATCAGCAATATATGTTGGACTGGCTGCTTAGTGTGGATGATGGGCAGATGCTTTATAATTTCCGAAAAGCAGCAGGGCTGGATACCCGAGGGGCGGCTCCGATGACCGGATGGGATGAAGAAAGCTGTAAGCTCAAAGGACATACGACAGGACATTATCTTTCCGGTCTTGCTCTGGCATATGCAGCGACCGGGGATACACGTTTCCGTGAGAAGATCGGAGAGATGGTAAACGGTTTAAAAGAATGTCAGGATGCGTTTCAGGGACAGAAAGGTATCCATCCGGGATTCCTAAGTGCATATGACGAAGAACAATTTGATCTGCTTGAACAATATACGAAATATCCGGAAATCTGGGCGCCATACTATACGCTGGACAAAATTATGGCTGGGTTGGAAGATTGTTACCTTCTGGCCGAGGCGGATATGGCGCTGGAGATCCTTTCTCCGCTGGGTGACTGGGTTTATGCACGTCTTTCGCGGCTTACGCGGGAGCAAAGGGAAAAGATGTGGTCCATGTATATCGCAGGGGAATTCGGAGGAATGTCTGGAACGATGGCAAAGCTTTATCAGATTACAAAGAAACCGGAACACCTTGAGGCGGCACGGATGTTTTACAATGAAAAGCTGTATTATCCGATGGAAGAAAATTGTGATACTCTGGAGGATATGCATGCGAATCAGCATATCCCGCAGGTGATCGGCGCCATGAATCTTTATGAGACAACCGGGGAAACAAGCTTTTTTGATGTGGGCTGTCATTTCTGGGAGATTGTAACTGAAGGACATATTTACTGTATTGGTGGTACAGGAGAAACAGAGATGTTTCACCGGGCAGGCACTACCTGCGATTACTTGACCGAGAAGGCTGCGGAAAGCTGTGCCAGCTACAATATGCTTCGTTTGACAGGGCAGCTTTTTGAGTACAATCCGGATGGACGATTGATGGATTACTATGAAAATACACTGTGCAACCATATTCTTGCCAGCAGCAGTCATGCCGTGGACGGCGGAACAACGTATTTCATGCCGCTTTGTCCGGGTGGAAGGAAGGAATATTCTACAGATGAAAATACATGCTGCCATGGGACGGGAATGGAGAGCCGTTTCCGTTATATGGAACATATATATGCTTCGGATCAGGAAAATGTCTATGTGAATCTGATGGTAGATTCGGTGCTGTTCGGAGAAGAAAATCTGGAGATTTCCACGGAAATGGAAAAGGGAAGTGTTGTGATCCGGTGCGGGAAGGATATGGAGCGCAATTTGATGATTCATCTGCCTTTCTGGGGCAGAGACGCACGCGTATTCCGAAACCAAATGGAACAGAAAGTGAAACAGCATCAAGGATATGTACAGCTCTCTCCATGCCGTAAGGGTGAGGAAATCCGTTTGGAACTGCCTGTCAGACTACGACTCGTAACCAATGAGGAAAATGATCAGTTGGTAAACCTGGCTTGTGGACCATATCTTCTGGCGGCGATTTCAGATAGCCGGGAATTCCTGGAGCTTCCGCCTTTGGATCAGTTCCGGCCGGATGGGCAGCCATTTCACTTTATGGCAAAGGGACTGAAATTTGTTCCTTTCCCGGAGGTAGACCTGGAACCGGCACACTTATATTTTAAGCGGTAGACTGGTAAGCTTACGATGAAAGCCATTGCGGGATTCTTCCTGACAATTTATAATAAAGAGTAGAAAGTATGTATTGCCGGAAGATGACCGGGGAATAGGAAGAAAGAAGGTAGTGCAATGATTTACAAAGATTTTCAGGACTTGAAACTGTCCGCTCTCGGACTTGGGGCCATGCGGCTTCCGGTGATGGACGGTGATGACGCACGGATCGATGAAAAGGCAGCGGGCGGGATGGTTGCCTATGCGATGGAGCATGGGATCAACTATTACGATACCGCCTGGGGTTACCACAATGGAAATTCAGAGCTTGTGATGGGAAAGCTTCTAAGCGGCTATCCAAGAGAAAGCTTTTATCTGGCATCCAAATTCCCGGGATATGATCTTTCTAACATGGATAAAGTGGAAGAGATCTTTGAAAAACAACTGGAGAAATGCCAGGTAGACTACTTTGATTTCTATCTTTTCCACAATGTGTGTGAGATGAATATTGATGCTTATCTGGATCGATCCCACGGAATCTATGACTATCTGATGAAGCAAAAGGAAAACGGACGGATTCGTCACCTTGGTTTTTCCGCACACGGAAATTATGATGTGATGAAGCGTTTTCTGGACGCTTACGGAGAAGGGATGGAGTTTTGCCAGATTCAGCTTAATTATCTGGACTGGACGTTTCAGGACGCCAAATCAAAGGTGGAACTGCTGAAGGAGTATCATCTTCCGGTATGGGTGATGGAGCCGGTGCGGGGCGGAAAGCTTGCGTCCCTGAAGGCAGAATATGAGAAGGCTTTAAAGAGTATACGCCCGGATGAGGAAATCCCGGCCTGGGCGTTTCGATTTATTCAGTCTATTCCGGAAGTAACGGTAACACTTTCCGGTATGTCCAATATGGAGCAGCTGAAAGAGAATATCAGGACCTTTGAGACAGAAAAACCGCTCTCCAAAGAAGAGATGGACAGTCTTTTGTCCGTGGCAAAAACGATGCTGGACGGCACACTTCCATGTACCGCCTGCCATTATTGTGTAAGCCACTGCCCGAAAGGGCTTGATATTCCCAAGCTCATCAGTCTGTACAATGAGCATAGTTTTACAGGAGGCGGCTTTATCGCGCCGATGGTACTGGGGACTCTTCCGGAGGAGAAACGTCCGACAGCATGCGTCGGATGCAGAAGTTGTGAAGCGGTCTGCCCACAGCAGATCAAGATCTCCGAGGCGATGTCCGATTTCAGCGCAAGACTGAAAGCATAAGAGAAGAGGAACAGTGGGCCCCGCAGGAAGGATTGTCTTGTGGGGCCACGTGTTATGTGGAACCCTCAAGATTGTTGAGAATATTTTACTCAAACCAGTTCGGACATACTTTCTTATACTCCGATGGAGAGAATCCGGTCATGGATTTAAAAAGCCGGGAAAAGGAAAAAGGATTTTCCAGTCCCACCGCATTTGCAATGATCTGTAACGAATAATCCGTGTCTATCAGGTAAGTTTTTGCCTTTTCAATCCGGATCTCGGTCAGATAGTGCTTCGGAGTCTTATTATACTTTTGCTTAAAGATGGCGGTGACATAGTGGGAATTCAGGTGAAGGTAATCAGCAATATCCTGAATCCGCATATGTTCATTATAATGCCGGTCGATATAAGCTTTGATCTGTTCCGGATACGGAACAGAGGAAATATCCTCTTGATCCCGCTGGAATTCTGACACAAGATTTGCAAGGAGGTTTTTTAACAAACCATTCAACATGAGGTGGCTGGAAGCATTTTTGGACTCGGAGAAAAAAGTGAGAGGAAATACTTCCGGTGTAAATTTTACGCCCTCATGGATGCGCCGGTCCGTTACAGAGAGAGCTTTCATAATCATCTTTTCATAAAACGTGACATCTGAGATATCGGTCACATAGTCTTTCCCAAAAATCAATTCCGTATAATACCCAGCCTGGGTTCCCTGGTATCCGATCCAACAATATTTCCACGGATGCCTGAAATCTGCCTGGTAGGCGGCGTTTACTCCGGCAGGAATCAAAAACGCCTGACCCGGTTTGACAGGATATTTCTGCTTTTCGATTTGTAGGACGCCATAGCCCTCTAATACAAAATGAATCAGATAGTAGCGGCGGATTCGTGGACCGAAGAGATTTTCACTCACACATTGATCGATTCCACTGGAATGAAAGGCAAGATCCAGAGTATCTTTTTCTACATCATTTAAAAACCAATCTGAATTCTGTAACATAAGTCCCTCCTTGAATCGTTTATCTTGAGTATACTATTTTGCAATGGCAAAAGGAAGGAAATAGGTAAAAAACAAGAAAAATATGACAAACTGCAATGTTTCTTAGGAAAACCGCTATGGAAAGGAAACGGTGAAAGTGATAGGATCTAGGAAAAGGGAGTGAAAAAGGTTTATGAAAAAGTTATGCTATCTGATAAAAATAACATTTCAGACAAAATTTGCATATATCAAAGCCTTCTGGTTTAATATTTTTGGAACAGCAGTCTCGATCCTCATTTACTATTTCCTCTGGAAATATGTCTTTCAATCCAGGGATGAACTGCACGGGTTTACGGCCGCACAGATCACAACGTATGTGATTCTTTCCAGGCTGTTGTCCTCCCAGTTCTCCGGTGGGATTAATCGGGAATTCGCTGAATGGGTCCAGAGGGGAGATATCGTCGTAGAGCTTCTGAGGCCGGTGCCACTTGTATTTACACTTTTTGGAAAAAGAGTTGGGGAATTCCTTTTCTTTTTCCTTTTCAAAGGAATTCCGGTTACTATTCTCGCAAGCCTGATATTGGGCGGCATCGGTCCGGACAGCGCGGCGAATTTAATTCTGTTTTTCACCAGTGTACTGATTTCCATTGGACTGATGTTCTGGATTGAGATCATGGTGGGGCTGGTGTCATTCTTTACTTTAAGCTCGTATGGACTTGGATATACGAAAACAGCGCTGATGTCGATCCTTTCCGGAGGGATTGTTCCGCTTTTTTTGTTCCCGGAAGGGGTGGCGAGAGTATTAGACTATATGCCGTTTGCAGGGATGGTTTCAGTGCCGGTTCAGATTTATCTTGGAAAATATACAGCGACGGAGGCGTTTTCTTTTCTGGGACTTCAGATCGTGTGGGTGATTCTTCTTGGAACCGGGGCGATGGCATTCTACCGCTTTGCAATGAAAAAAGTCGTGGTACAGGGAGGCTGATGGAATGAGAATGAAATATTATGCAAAACTTTGGCTCCGCTATATGAGAATAGGCTTTCTTTGTATGACTCAGTATCCGGCGGATACAATGATCTGGTTCATTTCCATGATTATCCGGGAAGCATGTGGTTTCGTCGGGATTCTGGCAGTGGCTGGGGTGACCGGTCATCTGGGAGACTGGGGGATTTACGAGATCTGTCTTTTGTTTTCTATGTGTGCGGTAATTGAAGCCATGGGTCAGGCTTTTTTTGATAATGTCTGGGCCATTGATAAGATGATTCGGAGGGGCGAGATGGATACGTTTTTGGTTCGTCCGGCATCCCCGTTTATACAGATGCTTGGCCAGGTGATGCATTTTCAGGCTATCCTGAGTATGGCTGTGTATGTGGGGATCCTTGTCTGGTCTATCCGGGGAATCGGACTTTCTATCGGCGTGCGGGAAATCATATTGCTGATCGAATATATCATTTGCGGTACGATGATCAATTCTGGAATTTATACGATTTTTAATACCCTTAATTTTTGGATTGTACAAGGGGATGACATTGCGGTTCTCGTACAGACCTGCCGGGAATTTGTCAAGTATCCTCTTCAGGTGTTCCCGACGGCGATTCAAGGACTGTTTACCTATATCCTGCCGCTTGGGTTTGTGGCATACTACCCGGTCCTGGGGCTTCTTGGGAAGACACGGATGCCGGTGATGATTTTGCTGCCGTGTGTGGCTGTGCTGACGGTGGTGATTGCATCAGTACTCTGGCGAATGGGGCTCAAGGGATATAATAGTACAGGAACGTAAGGGGAGGAAGAAGATATGCAGATAGAAGTCAGTCATCTTGTAAAGGAATATAAAAGAAAAAGGGATCCGGGTTCTATGGTAAAGGCGTTGGCGTCCATGTTTCATCCAGACTATGAAAGATTTCGGGCGGTAGACGATATAAACTTTCAGATTGCAAAAGGAGAGGCCGTCGGCTATGTAGGCCCGAACGGAAGTGGAAAATCCACCACTATTAAGATGCTTTCTGGCGTTTTGACACCGACAGAGGGACAAGTTCTTGTGAATGGAATGGAGCCGACGAAAGCCCGGATGAAAGTTAATAAGAAGATTGGGGTGGTATTTGGTAATCGTTCTGTCCTCTGGTGGGATGTGCCGGTGATGGAGTCCTACCGACTGCTCCAGACACTCTATGAGATTCCCGAGGAACGTTTTCGGCGGAACTTGGAAGAGTTTACGGAACTGATGGAGATGGAGAGATTGCTTGGTACCCCGGAACGGCAGCTTTCCCTTGGACAGAAAATCAAGTGTAATATCGCGGCGGCGTTTCTCCATGATCCGGAGATTGTGTTTCTCGATGAACCGACGATTGGACTGGACAGTGAATCCAAATACCGAATTCGTAAATTCATTAAACAGATGAATGAGGAAAGAAAGACGACATTCATTGTAACATCTCACGATTTCCAGGATATCGAATCGTTGTGTCATCGGATTATTCTGATTAATCATGGAAAACTGGTAGTGGATGATCACATTGAGAACGTCCGGAAAAACTTTGACAGACGCAAACAGATCCGGTTAGAACTGGAGCGGAATCCATGGAAAGGCGTGACAGAGTTTGAGATGCCTGGAGTGAGGATTTTACATTCGCAGGAGTCAGAACTTGTGCTGGAATTTAACACGGAAGAATATGAGAGTATGAGTATTATGAACCGGGTTGCGGAGAAATCCAGGATTTTGGATGTATCTATCAATGGACAGGATATCGAATCGATTATCCGGGATATTGTAAAGAAGGATAATGGACAGACCGGCTAGAAGAAAAAAGCCTGGAACCGTCAGCTATAAGGAGGCTGTCGGATTTCAGGCTTTCTTTTGTGGGCGTTACAGATTTTTGCGTCTGTTTGCCTAAAACCTTTTTTTCTTTTTAAAATATAGAATCAAACCTAAGCTGATCCCGATACTTACGATAATAAATACGGGATACCCCCATGGAGAAGAAAGTTCCGGCATATTGTGAAAATTCATTCCATACCATCCTACCATAAGAGACAGCGGCAGAAATAAGGTTGTAATCAGTGTAAACACTTTCATCAGTTCATTCTGTTCAATGTCAATCTGAGACTGATATGTCTCCCTCATCTGCATCACATAGTCCTGTAAATTTAATACCGCGGCATGGCAGCGGTCTATCCGGTTATGAACGATATTGAAATGGATCAGCCCATCTTCGCAGATCAAATTGTTTGCATTATCAAGGAGTCCGTCACAAATTACCTGGAGCTGCCGTTCAGTATTTTTGTTTTCACTTCCGAAAAAATTCGTCATACGAACCTGTGTATCCGCATTTTCACAATAGACCAACAAGTCCTTTCTGCTGAAATAAATTAAAATTCTTTCTGTATCGGTTTCCGGGCTGTTGATATCGTACCAGTTAAAACTGCATAAATCAAAATCCGGGTACCATTCAAAGGAAGCCGTTCTGCGTGTAAGAAGATGTTCCTTCAAAATCTTTTTTCCCACATTGTCAATATGGACTCCGTCTAACTCGTTATCTTCATTTTAAAATAAGAAAACTCTCTGCATGTTTCTACCTCCGACCGATTGACTTATCATTTTCAGGATAGCATGATTTTAGCACAATAAGGAAAGAGATACTATGATGAAAGATTCTATTTTTTGAAAAGTAATACCAGAAAGGAGATCTTGTTGTGGATTTGGCAGAAAGGTTTTATAATAGTACAGAAACGTAAAGAGAGGGAGGGGAACCCCGCAAAACAGCAGACTGCAACTGCCGGTTGACAATGTTCCGTGTCCGGTTGCTGGAAAAATCTCTGGATTTCGGCTAACATGTAAGCAGACAAAATAAGAAAGGCAGGATAATACAGGTATGGAATTATCAGAGAAAATTCAGATGCTTCGGAAGAAGGAGGGTCTCTCTCAGGAGGGATTTGCAGAGAAGATGGGGGTCAGCAGACAGGCGGTCTCGAAATGGGAACTTGGGGTTTCCAAGCCGGATGTGGATAAAATTTTGTTGATGAGCAAGTTGTTTGATGTTTCCTGTGACTATCTGCTGAAAGACCAGGTGGAAAATGATAAAGAAGAAAAAGTGATTTATTATCAGGAAGTGAAACCGTGGAAATTTGAGAAGAAGAGTCGGCATACTCTGTTTGGGCTGCCTCTTTATCATATCTGTTTTCAAGGCACACGGATGGGTGGACGGATGAATTTTAAGATGACGACGGCAAAAGGAGTGTTAGCGATTGGCTGCAAAGCAAAGGGGATCCTTAGTATCGGTATTGTAGCAAGAGGTCTTCTTTCTCTTGGAGTGGCATCGGCAGGCCTGTTCTCTTTTGGGGCGGTAAGTCTTGGGTTGATTTCCCTGGGAGCTTTGTCTGTAGGTCTTGTGGCGGGAGGGAATATCTGCGTTGGTGTGATTGCATTTGGTAATCTTGCTGTGGGAGTGTATTCTCTTGGTAATTGTGCGGTTGCCAACAAGATCGCACTTGGAAATTACGCTCACGCACATATTGCGATTGGAAATAGTGTACATGGTGTGAAAGAGCTGCTCTTACAAGATTCCAACTTTTCCGATATGAATCCTGCGATTGTGAAAAAAATGATCCTTGGTGAATTTCCAAAAACCTGGTCTGTTATTCAAAGACTTTTCACCATGTGGTAAAAAGCTTCTGGATGCCATTTGTGCTTCAGATAGTATAGCAGGGTTCTGCTATACTCAGCTTGCTGATGTGGAGCAGGAGACGAATGGACTTCTTACATGCGACCGGGTTCCCAAAATAAGGACGGAAATCATCAGGAAGATAAACGACAGAGTTAATAAGAAAAGAATACGGATATAAAAATTACATGAAAGGGTTTGTAGTTGCAAAAGCTTTAGAAAATTTTCATTTTCCTCGGGTTGAAAAATGTGTCATATGTGCTAGAATCATAGAATATATGTAATGCTGGAGGAATATGATCGATGTATCTTAACTATTATCTGCAACAATTACGGTACATAGTATATATGGCACCGGTGCTTCTAATCGCCATCACGGCTCACGAATTTGCTCACGGGTGGATGTCGGAGCGTCTGGGTGACCCGACTCCGAGGGCAGATGGGCGCATGAGCCTCAATCCGTTTCGGCATCTGGATCTTATCGGGACGCTCTGCCTCCTCTTTTTTCATATGGGCTGGGCGAAGCCGGTACGGATCAACACCAGGTATTACCGGGACCGGAGGAAGGGAATCATTCTTGTCTCTTTGGCGGGTCCGGTGATGAATTTTATCCTTGCCTTTCTTTCGATACTGGGAAGTGGACTGATTCTCCGTTTCGGAAACGCTACTTCTGAGCTGATGCAGACACTCTATCTGCTCTGTTATTATTCGGCGGTGATGAATACGGGACTTGGTGTTTTCAACCTGATTCCATTTCCGCCGCTGGACGGATCCAATGTCCTGGAGCAGCTTGTGCCGCGAGTAGAGTATTTCTATATGAGGATCAGGCCTTACCGAACCTGGATTCTGCTTCTCCTTCTTGCAAGTGGGGTACTCAGCCGTCCGCTTACAATGGCTAATAGTACGATTCTTGGAGGCATGTGGGAGATTGTGGAAAAGGTCCTTGGATTTGGCGTGCAAATGCAGTCTCACGGCGGGGGGACCATCCTTTAATAAAAATAAAACCAAAACAGCAGATCTCTGTCACACTGACGGAGACCTGCTGTTTTTGTGGTATTCTTTTCTGTCATTTTTTGCGCTATTCGGCTGGATCCGGTTCTTCTTCCGGGTCATATTTCTTGAAAATCCGGCTGAAACAAATATTGCAGATGTATGCGGTAATGGAAAATCCGCAGATCATACTGATGGCAATGACAAAGCCGAATGTCTTTGTGGAAAAGAAAAGCAAAAATCCAATAATCCCAAAATATACAAACATAATGAGTGTGTATGGCAGATGTCCCATGCACATCAGAAACGCATTGCGGATTGCCTGTCTGGTCGTACAGACATAATGGGCGATAATCGGGAACACGTACAAAAAGGCAGCCGCCAGCACGAGTATAATCATCAGAAGAAGAAGCCGGACAACGAAAAAGAGATCCCCTTTCATGGAGGAAGCGATCATATAATCATAGCGGAAAAAGAAAAACAGCGCAACACTGATCAGCCACACGACAGTGCCTTGCTTAAAATTTGACGCAAATGCCTTGAAAAAGCCTTTGACAATGTACGGATCCTCGCGGCGCACAAGCTTTAAGGAAATCGAATTGAGGGCCGCCAGAGAGGCTCCGATCGTAATGAAAGGAATGCAGCTTAAAATAAAGATCACATTCAAAATCAAAAGATCACAGACCTTTGAGAGAAACTGCATAAAAGGATTGTCCAGACTAAATAAACGATTCATAATTAACCTCCTTCGTACGATCCGAAGTACGGATCATCAAGAGACAGTATAGCGAAAAACAAGGTAAAAATCAATAAAAGAGGATGGATACACAAAAAATTCACTTGCCATATTGACGAATATTTATCATAATAATAGAATACAACGACAGGAGGAAACATCATGTTGGACAGAAAATACGAGCGTCAGATGAGCGGCAAGGAAAAGCGAAAATTTGAAGCCGAAAAGATGAGCCAAATGACGCTAAAGGAGAAACTGGAGTATCTGTGGATGTACTATAAAGTATATCTGCTGATTCCGGTGGTGATCGTGGTGCTGATCGTCGTCGGAGTGCAGATGTATCATGGGATTACCCAGAAAGTACTGTTAAACCTCACAATTTTGGGAGGAGAAAGCACGGACAGAACCGGACTGGAAAAGGAGATTCTGGAGCTTCTGGGGACAGGAAAGAAGAATGAGGCCGTCAAGATCAACGCCAATTTAAGCGGGTCGACGGACGACTATAACAGCAATATTGCTCTTTCCACCCTGATTGGGGCCGAGGCGGTAGACATCCTGATCTGCCCGGAAGAAGTTTACAAAGCATATGCGGATCAGAACAGCTTTTTAAACTTGGAGGATCTGCTTTCAGAGGAGGCTCTTGCGAGTGGTAAAGTACAGGGAGACGCCTTGATCCTGGAGGGAAGCGATTACATGGCACAGGAAGTCGGAGTGGTCTATGAGCCGGCTTACGTCTGTGTAATGAGTAATGCACAGAACGAGAAACAGGCGGCAGAGTTTATTGAAATGCTGCTTACGAAAGCCTCCTGACAGGGGCTTACAGCTCAAAACAGATAAACTGCTTTCAAAAACGCCTGAAAAGTGATATAATAGACCTTGCAACTTTATGGATTTGAGGACGTAGAGATGAACAAAAAAGGAACGATTCATTTTAAAGGCCAGTTGAAGTTGTATATGCAATGGCCGGTGGTTATGACGATTCTTCTGATTGCCATGAATATCTGGATCTACATGGTGGATCAGAGCGCAGGGTTCTTGATGAGCATATTTGTCATCATCTATGCGATTATCGCATTCATTCTGTATGTGAACAACCGCTCCCTGATTTTTGCGGAGCTGGTGGAGTTTGCGACGCAGTACAGCGGTGTGCAGGATATCCTGCTGCGGGAATTGGCCATACCATACGCGATTCTGATGGACGATGGAAAGATACTTTGGGGTAACAGCCAGTTTGCGGAGGCGATCGGGCCGGGATTCAGACCGGACACGTACCTGAGCAAATACATCCCAGAGCTGAATCGAAGTGTGTTTCCGAAAGAGGAAAAGGAAGGACAGAGGCTTGAGGTTTCCTACATGGGCCGGGACTACAGCGTGGATCTGTGTAAGGTTCCGGTGACAGGATTCAGCCAGAAGGAGCCTGTCCTTGAGATACCGGAGGGGAAAGAGTACTTTATCACCCTCTATATGAATGACGTCACGGATCTGAACCAGGCAGTGGCGGAAGTTGAGGATCAGAAGCTGGTGGCCGGACTGATCTATATTGACAACTACGACGAGGTCATCGAAAGTGTTGAGGAGGTCAGGCAGTCGCTTCTGATTGCGCTGATTGACAGGAAGATCAACCAGTATGTGGCGAGGATGGACGGAATTGTTAAGAAGCTGGAGAAAGACCGCTACTTTATCATTGTTAAAAATTTTTATTTCCATAAGATGGAGGAGGATCATTTTTCCATCCTGGACGATGTAAAGGAAATCAGCGTCGGCAACAAGATTCCGGCGACATTAAGTATCGGGCTTGGATTCAGCGAGGAGACGTACGGACAGAGCTATGATTATGCCCGTGTGGCGATCGACCTTGCGCTTGCAAGGGGAGGTGATCAGGCGGTCATCAAAAACCAGGACGGCATCAAGTATTACGGAGGCAAGCGGGAGCAGACATCCAAGAATACGCGGGTCAAGGCGAGAGTCAAGGCCGAGGCACTGCGTGAATTTATGATCGCTAAGGATCAGGTACTGATTATGGGGCATAAGCTTGGCGATTCCGATTCTTTCGGGGCCGCTATCGGCATCTACAAGATCGCGGCAAGCATGGAGAAGAAGGCGCATATCGTGATCAATGATATCACCGCTTCTTTGAAGCCGCTCTATAATGAGTTTAAGGAAAACGACCATTATCCGGAGGATATGTTTGTAGATTCCCAGGAGGCGCTTCGGCTTGTGGATGACAATACGATGGTGGTCGTGGTGGACGTTAACAAACCACCGATTACTGAGTGCGAGGAGCTGCTTGGTATGGTAAAGACGATTGCGGTGCTTGACCATCACAGGCAGGGCAGTAAGGCGATCGAAAATGCAGTGCTTTCCTATGTGGAGCCGTACGCGTCTTCCACATGTGAGATGGTAGCGGAAGTATTACAGTACATTTCAGACGATATCAGGCTGGACCCGATTGAGGCAAACTGCATTTATGCCGGAATTATGATTGATACAAACAACTTTACGAACCGTACCGGAGTCCGTACCTTTGAGGCGGCGGCATTCCTGAGGAGAAACGGCGCGGACGTTACCCATGTACACAAGATCTTCCGGGATGACCTGGAGGCGTACCGGGCGAAGGCAGCTATTATCGGGCGGGCGGAGATTTACCGCGACTGCTTCATTATCGCAAGAGGTGCGGAGGAGGACATCGAGAGTCCGACAATCGTGGGAGCGCAGGCTTCCAATGAGCTGTTGAATATCAGTCAGGTGAAGGCGGCGTTTGTCCTGACTGAGTACCACGGGAAAGTATATGTAAGCGCACGTTCCATCGATGAGATCAACGTACAGATCATTATGGAGCGGATCGGGGGAGGCGGGCACATTAACAGTGCCGGCGCGCAGTTTGAAAATACGGATCTGGAGGGCGATATCGAAACGCTCAAACAGATCATTGACGATATGATTGAAGGAGGAGACATCACAGTATGAAAGTAATTTTACTACAAGATATCAAGTCGCTTGGAAAGAAGGGGGAGATCGTAGAGGTCAGAGACGGCTACGCAAGAAACGTCCTTCTGAAGAAAAACCAAGGGGTAGAAGCGACAGGGAAGAACTTAAATGATCTCAAGCTCCAGAAGGCGAATGACGCAAAGATCGCACAGGAGCAGCTTGAGGCGGCGCAGGCTCTAAAAGCGGAGATCGAAGCAGAGGATAAGAAGGTCATTTTGAAGATGAAGACCGGGGAGGGCGGAAGAACATTTGGTTCTATTTCTTCCAAGGAGATTGCGGCTGCGGTAAAGGAGCAGCTGGGATATGATATTGATAAGAAGAAGATTCAGATGAAAGAGCCTGTGAAATCTCTGGGAATGCATTTGATCCAGGTACGGCTTCACACAAAGGTGACGGCAGAGCTGAAAGTCTCTGTGCAGGAAGCATAGGATTCTGCCAAAAGCAGGAATGACAACGGGAGGAATTTAAGATGGAAGAGGCTTTGATTAAGAGAGTCCTGCCGCACAGCATCGAGGCGGAACAGTCTGTTGTGGGAGCCATGCTGATGGATAAAGAGGCGATTATGACAGCATCCGAGATCATCAGTGGAGAAGATTTTTACCAGACTACTTACGGCGTCGTGTTCGGAGCGATCGTGGAGCTCTATAATGAAGGCAAGCCGGTGGATCTGATTACGCTTCAGGACAGATTAAGGGAAAAGGACGTGCCTGAGGAAATCCAGAGTCTGGAATTTGTCCGGGAGCTTCTGACATCAGTTTCCACCTCAGCCAATGTCAAGTACTATGCGGATATCGTGGCGGAAAAGTCGATGCTTAGAAAACTGATCCGGTTGACAGAGGGAATTGCCAATACCTGTTACTTGGCGAAGGAGCCCCTGGAGGGGATCCTGGAGAAAACGGAAAAAGATGTTTTTGAGCTGATACAGAAGAGAAATACAGGGGACTATGTACCAATCCGCCAGGTCGTGCTTAATGCTCTTGACAAGATCGAAAAGGCTTCCAAAAGTAAGGGCACAGTCACCGGTATTCCAACGGGATTTATTGATCTGGACTACAAGATGTCCGGACTCCAGCCGTCGGATCTCATTCTCGTGGCGGCAAGACCGTCCATGGGTAAGACCGCGTTTGTCCTGAATATTGCACAGCACGTTGCCTTTAAGGTCGAGAAGACGGTTGCGATTTTCAGTCTTGAGATGTCAAAGGAACAGCTCGTCAATCGTCTGTTTGCCTTGGAGTCCCAGGTGGATTCCCAGTCGCTGCGAACGGGAAATCTGAAAGATACGGATTGGGAGAAGCTGATAGAAGGAGCCGGAATTATTGGACGGTCTAATCTGATTATTGACGATACACCGGGTATCTCCATTTCGGAGATGCGCTCCAAGTGCAGAAAGTATAAACTTGAGCATGGTCTGGAGCTGATCATCATCGACTACTTACAGTTAATGAGCGGAAGTGTTGGAGGGCGAAGCGAGTCCAGGCAGCAGGAGATTTCCGATATCTCCCGTTCCTTAAAGGCGCTTGCCCGTGAGCTCAATGTTCCGGTGATTGCATTGTCACAGCTCAGTCGGGCGGTGGAGCAAAGACCGGATCACAGACCGATGCTTTCCGACCTTCGTGAGTCCGGAGCTATTGAGCAGGATGCCGACGTTGTAATGTTTATTTACCGTGATGACTATTACCACAAGGATACCGACCGCCCGAATATAGCGGAGATTATCATAGCGAAGCAGAGAAACGGTCCGATTGGAACAGTCGAGCTGACATGGCTTCCGAATTACACGAAATTCGCGAATTTCCTTCGGAAAGATGAAAGATAGTTCCTGTAGGATAAAAGAAAAGTGCTGCCACATCCTGTCAGATGATAAGATGCGGCAGCACTTTTCGTAATGGGATCAGGCTTCGCCAAGCAGCCGGTGGAAAAAGCGGGACGGAGCAGTCCTGACGCTTTCTTTCCGGTATAGCTGCTGCTGGCGGATCAGGTGATCCAGATTTCTGTAGCGTTCTTCTTCCTGACGTTCCTTCGCTTGGAGCAGGAAACTCATATTCTGGGATACTTGTTTTGTAATCGTTTCACTGATCTGTTTTTCGAGGATCGGATTGTTTTCCGCCAGCACGGTCCGAAGGACAGAAGCCAGAAGTGATTCCGGTGTTTCCTCCTTCGACTTATTCTGTAAAGCCTCTTTCGTATGTAGAATATCCGGGATAACGTCCTTTAGGTCGCCGATCCGGATGCCTTGCTCTAATAGTTCTTTGATACAGCTAAACAGCCGTATGTCTTCGTCGGTATAGTAACGATGCCCGTTTTCAGTCCGGCCACACGGCAGACAAAGGTGCTTCTCCCAGTAGAGGAGGAGACGCTCGTCCACGCCCGTGCGCTTGGCAGCTTCTGAAACCATATACTGAACCTCGCCCATACAACAACCCCCTGTTAATTTTTTTATACACATATGCTGCACCTCTATCATAACATATTATGGGGCAGAAATCCCAAAAACTTCTCGACGGGTTCTGACATGGATTTGGCGTATGGTGTAGAAAAAATACCGCCATCCCAAGGGGGATGACGGTATCCTCATTTAAACGTACTAAACGAACTGAAATTATTCTGCGGAGATAGCTCCTGTCGGGCACTGTGCTGCACAAGCACCACAATCTACACAAGCAGCCGGATCGATCTCGTAGTGATCTGCTCCCTGAGAAATAGCGCCAACTGGACATTCAGCTTCGCAAGCTCCACAGCTTACACATTCATCACTAATTACGTGTGCCATAGTATGTATCCTCCTTATTCTAAACATTCCATGTAATATGGTGACTTTATTTTAATACAAAAAATTTCATTATACAAGTAAATTCGTGGTTTTAATTTAATACAAAAGCATTTTGACCCAAAAAGCCCCTGGAAAAATTAAGAAAAACTTTATGCATTTTTAGAAAAATTGGTGTATAGTGTAGGGTAGTAATTTTAATAACAGGAGAAATAACGATGAAAAAAAAGATCGCAGTCATGGCAGTCATGCTCTGTACGGCATTGCTGGGAACAGCCTGTGCAGGCGAGGATACATCCGATAAAGATAGCGTGGTACTCGATCAGGGAGAAGAAGAGTCAGCAGATCAGACAAAACTGAATATGATTCAGCCGCAGGCGTATAGTACTGTGGAGGGCCTGAAGCTTAAAAAGGGCAGCTACATATCCATCATCGGGAAATCCGAGGATTCTGTATACTGGGACGAAATAAAGCGCGGGGCCGAGGATGCGGTGGACGAGCTGAATGAAGCTCTGGGATACAGTGGAAAGGACAAAATCAAAGTCACATATAATGCTCCAAGTCACGAAGGAGACGTGGACGAGCAGATCAATATTCTGGACGAGGAGTTGGATCGTTATCCGATCGCCGTCGGGATCGCGGTTATTGATAAGACGGCATGTGAAGTGCAGTTCGATTTGGCCATGGAGAATAGTATCCCGATCGTGGAGTTTGATTCTCCGAGCGATTATCAGGGGATCATGGCTTTAGTCTCTACGAATAATCAGGAGGCAGGGGCAACGGCTGCGGACAAAATGGCAGGGATGATGGAAGAGCAGGGAGAGGTTCTTCTATTCATTCAGGATCATATTTCCGGATCTGCAAAGCAGAGAGAGGCGGGAATGGTGAATCAGTTTCAGACGCAGTATCCGAATATCCAGGTAGGAGGGGTCTATTACATGGATGAGCTGGAAGGCCTGAAAGAGGACACAGCCGCGAAGCTTGAAAAGGAAGCGGGGGAAATCACAGACGAGGAGGTCTTGCGGCAGATCTTTGCTGACCATCCAGACGCAAAAGGGTGTATTGCGGCCAACGAAGAGACAGCAGAGATGGTGATTGATGCCTGTGAAACCGCAGAGCGGGACGATATTCGGATTATCGGATTTGACGGAGGGGAGACGCTGACGGAAGCGCTGTCTGACGGCAAGATCGACGGACTGATCGTACAGAATCCATATGGCATGGGCTACGCTACTGTGGTGGCAGCGGCACGCTCTGCACTGGATATGGGAAATGAAGCGAACGTCGATACCGGATATGCTTGGGTGACTCAGGACAATATGGAAGAAACAGCAATTAAGAATATGCTGTATTAAGAGAAAAGGGAGGTATAAAACTCCCCTAACTAGGAATCGCCAGTATCGGCAAATGCCGGTTCTGGCGATTCTGTACTTTTTTAAATTTTCATTTCATTTTACTTGTGCAATCTTTATCTCCCGGCGTCGGATTTTGGGAGGGAGAAGATGAATTCCGTCCCTACGCCCTCGGTGCTGATGACGTTGATATTTTCATTGTGAGCTTGAATGATTTCACGGACAATGGCAAGTCCCAGGCCAGTTCCTTTTTTGTCTTTTCCACGGGAAAGATCACTCTTGTAAAACCGCTCCCAGATTTTGCTTAGATCCTCTTTGGGGATACCGATTCCGTAGTCACGTACTGACGTGAAGATTTTTTCCCCGCGCTCCGTTGTCTCAATGGTGACAGTGGACTGAGGATTGCTGAACTTGATGGCATTGTCCAGAAGATTATACAGTACCTGTTGGATTTTGCTCCGGTCAGCGTGGACATAAAGCACCCGTGAAGCAAACAACAACTCTATGGAGATTTTCCGGGACGTGCAGGTCCCCTCAAAGGAGGCGGCGACCTGCTTCATCATTTCGTGCAGGTCAAAGGATTCCTTGTTTAGAAGAAGGTCCTTTGTGTCAAACTCATTTAGTGTCAGCAGATCTCGTGTCAGGTCGGTCAGACGCTCTGTCTCAAACAGAATGATATTAAGATATTTGCCCTGGAGCTCCACCGGGATCGTGCCGTCTGCGATGGCCTCGATATATCCTTTGATAGAGGTCAGTGGAGAACGGAAATCATGGGAAACATTGGCCACAAATTTTTTCTGATAGTCTTCCATGTCCTTTAAGTGTGTGGACATATAGTTCAGTGAAGCAGATAGATAACCGATCTCATCCTGAGAGTTAACCGGAATCTCGTAGTCCAGATTGCCTGAGGCATACTGTTTGGCCGCTTCTGTGATTTTACGAAGCGGCAGATAGATAAACAGATGGATGCCTAGGAAAATCATAAAGGACAGCACGTAGATGACGATCAGTGTGATATAGACACAGACCATGATGCTGTGCTGCTGTTCTTCAAAATAGGAGAGCGGTTTATGGACGAGAAGATAACCTTTTGTGGAAAACCCTTCTGTTACCGGTACGATCATCGTCAGAACTTCATCGGAATAATAGCCATGATAATCTCCGGTGAGATATTGTTCCCCGCCGGCCTCCGCCGGATCAAAATCCTGAATCTGTTTTGGTACCATTCCCGTCCCGGAAGAGGAGACGGACAGAAGGACATTCCCATCCGTGTCGGTGAGCCAGAGATCTGCCTCCAGATAAATATTGACGCCGTTTAACAGCGTCCGTGTAGCAGTAAAAGACATATCCTCCGAATAATAGTCGGAAAGTTGGTCTGTGGCGAGGATAGTGGCCTCACGGTACAGCCGGGAGGCATCGTCGTCCCGGATTGTGTCCAGGACGAGCTGCGCTCCCAGAGTGGCGGCTGTAAAGATGCTTAGAAATCCAAATATGATATACAGAATAATAAATTTTAAGTACAGATTGCTGTGCATAGTTTATTTTACCTCAAACTTGTACCCGATTCCCCAGACAGTACTGAGACTCCAGCCGTTATGATCTTTGATCTTTTCTCGAAGACGTTTGATGTGGACATCCACAGTCCGGGTGTCGCCGATGTATTCGTATCCCCAGATCTGATCGAGAAGCTGTTCTCTTGTAAACACTTGATTCGGAGAAGCTGCAAGGAAATACAAAAGCTCCAGCTCCTTTGGAGGCATATCCACGTGCTGTCCATCTACAACGACAGAGTAGTTCGTCAGGTTGATAGAAATGCCAGGATATTCGACGCATTTCCCTTTGGAAACATCGTTTGTCTCCGGTTTGGCCGGCTGATACCGGCGCAGAACGGCTTTTACCCGGGCAACGAGTTCCTTAGAATCAAACGGTTTGATAATATAGTCGTCCGCACCAAGTTCCAGGCCAAGCACCTTGTCAAAGACCTCTCCCTTAGCGGAGAGCATGATGATCGGTACGTTGGATCTGGAACGGATTTCCCGGCAGACCTGATATCCGTCTATTCCAGGCAGCATCAGATCCAGCAGAATCAGATTCGGCTGATACGAGTCGAAAGCCCGAAGTGCCTCCTCCCCGTCATAGACCATCTGTGTATCGAAACATTCTTTTGTCAGGTACAGACTCAGAAGCTCCGCGATATTTTCATCATCGTCTACGATTAAGATTTTCTGTTTTGTAGTCATAACTTCCTCCCTATTTAAACTCAACAATAGTGACGCCTGCATCGCCTTCGCCGAAAGCGCCAAGACGATAGGATTTGACATGTTTTTGCCTCTTTAAATACTGGTGAACAGCGTTTCTAAGCGCTCCGGTTCCTTTCCCGTGTACGACACGAACAGGGCTGAGATGTGCAAGGTAAGCGTCGTCCAGATATTTGTCCAGAAGCGCCACGGCCTCGTCCGAGGTTCTTCCGATAAGATTGATTTCCGGGCTTACAGTCAACGATTTTCCCATCTTCATCTTACCAGAAGAGGTGCGCCTGGTCTGCTTTGAAGTATAGGAAGCCGTTTCCTCGATGATATCCAGGTCCGTGATCGGGACTTTGGAGCGTAGAATTCCCATCTGTACCTCTACGTTCCCCCTGGAATCCGGCAGCGTGTGGACCGTTCCCGTAAGATTCATACTCAGCACCCGGACAGAAGTCCCAAGCTTAAAGTCGGACGGCTTGTAGGCTTTCTTCGGCTGTGCCTTTTCCAGTGTGACCTTGGAAGAGGTCTTCGCCATTCTCTGCCGGAGCTTTTCCCGCTCCTTTTCCATTTCAGAGGCAGAAATATTTTCCTTCCCGAATTTGCGGAAATTCCGCATAGTCTCATCCGCATAATCTTTGGCGCTTTGCAGGATCCGCTCTGCCTTTTCGTTGGCATCCCGAATGATCCGTTCCTTTTGGGCGTCGAGTTTTTCCTGCTTTTCCTTTGTGCGGCGTCGCAGCGTTTCCAGTTCTTCTTTGTAGGCCCGGATTTCTGCCTGCTCCCGCTCAATGGTACGTCGGCTGTGTTCCAGATCACTTAACAACTCTTCAAAGGATTCTTCCTGGTCGCTTAAGTGTGTCTTTGCCTCCTCGATGATTTCATCCGAAAGTCCCAGCTTTTTGGAGATGGCGAAGGCATTACTCTTTCCGGGAATACCGATCAGAAGGTGGTATGTCGGACGGAGCGTCTCCACGTCGAACTCACAGCTTGCGTTCTCCACGCCTTCGGTGGTTAGAGCGAAGACTTTCAGCTCACTGTAGTGAGTGGTCGCCATTGTACGGATTCCCCGCCGGTGGAGGCTCGTAAGAATAGCAATGGCAAGAGCCGCCCCCTCAGTCGGGTCGGTTCCGGCGCCAAGCTCGTCAAATAGGACGAGAGAATGTTCATCAACCTGTTTCAGGAAAGATACAATATTTGTCATATGGGAAGAGAAAGTACTCAGACTCTGCTCTATACTCTGCTCATCCCCGATATCCGCATATACTTCGGTAAAGACTGCAAGTTCGGAACGGTCCAGCGCAGGAATGTGAAGACCTGCCTGCCCCATGAGAGTAAACAGTCCGGTTGTTTTTAAGGAAACCGTCTTTCCTCCTGTATTCGGCCCGGTCACAATCAGAAGATCATAGTCGTCTCCCAGACAGATTGTGGTCGGAACAACCTTTGTCCGGTCTAAAAGCGGATGACGGCCTTCCCGGATATGAATCCGTCCCTCCTGATTCAGCACCGGGCGTGAGGCATTCTGGTCTACTGCAAGAGAGCCTCTTGCGAAAATGAAATCCAGTGTGGTCAGTACTTCGTAGTCTACCCGCAGTTCCTCACAGTGCTCGGCTGCCATGGAGCTTAAAGTGGAAAGAATTACCTGGATCTCCTCTTGTTCTTTGGCGTGCAGCTCCATGAGATCATTATTCAACTTCACAACGGTCATCGGCTCAATGAATAAGGTGGAGCCGGTAGAGGACTGGTCGTGTATCATCCCCTTGACCTGACTACGGTACTCTGCCTTGACCGGGAGACAATAACGGTCTCCCCGCATCGTCACAATAGCGTCCTGAAGATAATTCCTCATGGAGCCATTGACCATGCTGTTTAAGGCAGAGTGAATCTTCCCGTCAAAGGATTGAATACTCCGGCGGATCTTCTGAAGATTGGCGCTTGCGTCGTCCGCAATTACATCCTCCTCCAGGATACAGCGACGGATCTCGGAAGCCACACGGGTTACAGGCTCAAGACGTTGAAAATAAGAATCCAGACAGTCAGGAAACTCATCGACTGTCTCATGGCGACCGTAGGATTTGATCTGTCCTGCACAGTCCAGAAGGCGTCCAATGGAAAGAAGCTCACCTGAACCAAGGGAGGCTCCCAGCTCCAGCCGCTTTAAGGATGCCTCTATAGGGACGCATCCTCCAAAAGACGGTCTGCCTTTTTTAATGATCCGGGTAAAGGCTGCCGCGGTCTCCTCCTGCATTTGCTCGATGGCAGACAGTTCTGTCTGTGGCAGGAGCGACCGGCAAAGCTGCTTTCCGCTCTCAGAAGAAGCATGATCCGCAAGGAGCGAGATAATTTTATTATATTCTAATTTGCGTAATGTCTTACTATTCATGAAAATCCCCTGTCTTTACATACTTTGTCAAGTACCATTTTAACCTATTTGCCATCTAAAATAAAGGAGAAAAAAAGGTTAAATGTTGAACATTGGGAAGTGTTACGGTATACTATAAAAAGGGATGTTAAAGGAGAACAACAATGTCTGCCCAATTTCAAGATGATGATGAGAAAAAGGAAGAGAAAGAATCCTATTCCTTTTTGAAAGAGACGATCAAGAAGCCCCCGATAGATAAGCGGGTGGCAACAATAAAGATTCTTAAGGTCGCGGGCCTGGGACTGATTTTCGGACTGATGGCGTGTGTTAGTTTTTTTGCGGTCAAACCATGGGCGAGTGAGCATATCGGCAATACAAAGACCAATGTCACGATTCCAAAGGATGAACAGACTGAAAGGGAAGACGAAAGCCAGGAGAAAGAAGAGCAGACAGCGGCTCCGGTGCTGACGATCGAGAATTACGGGCAGATGATGGATGAGATGAATCAGATTGCAGCCACAGTGGAAAAGAGTATCGTGTCGATCGAGGGAAAGACGGAGGAGACTTTCGAGGATCTGTCCGGGGAGACACGACAGAGACGCTCTGGGGTTATCGTAGCTGATAATGGTGTGGAGCTTCTGATTCTGACAAACGACTGCATTTACCAGAAAGGGACTCCGGTCACGGCTATTTTCTACGATGGTAACGAGGTGACAGCCTCTTTAAAGCAGCAGGATCAACATCTTGGTATTGCGGTCTATGCGGTAGAGAAGTCCAGACTGTCCCAGAATACTTCTCTCCAGGCAAAGTCGGTCACACTTGGTAACTCTAATCTCATATCCACGGGAGATCCGGTGATTGCTCTTGGCTCTCCTTTTGGGACGAAAGATGGAGTCGGTTTTGGCGTGATCAGCGGGACGAAAGAACAAAGGTATCTCTGCGACGGCCAGTATCAGATTTTGCAGACTGATATGGTCTGGACCCAAGGTGCAAGCGGTGTACTGGTAAGCTTGAGTGGTGAAGTTATCGGGCTGATTGATGCAGGTGATGAGAGCGGATACGGCGTAATGAGTGCTTTTGCGGTCTCTGAGCTGAAAGAAGAGATCGAGCTTCTTTCAAACGGAGTTTCTGCTGCTTATTTGGGTATCAACGGAACCGAAGTATCAGACGCTATCGCAGACAGCCAGGATATGCCGAAAGGTATATATGTAAGCTCCGTGATGCCGGATTCCCCGGCCATGCAGGCAGGTATCCAGAGCGGCGACATTCTGACCGAGATCGGTGATACAAAAATTTATACGCTCAAAGGACTCAAAGACGAACTTCTGGACTATCGGTCCGGGCGGCAGACCGTGATTCAGGGAAAACGCAGAGGCTCTGACGGTTATGTGGACGTCCACTTTGAGGTGACTTTGGGCAGTGCGGAATAAAGATTAGAAATGAGGAAAAAAATGAGATATATTCAGGAACTGCATGAAGGTGAAACCATTCGTGCAATTTACTTATGTAAATCAAAGAGAAGTGCGGAGACGAGAAACGGGAAACCGTATGACAACCTGATCTTGCAGGATAAGACAGGGACTTTGGACGGGAAGATCTGGGATCCGAATTCCAACGGGATCGCAGACTATGACGAGAAAGATTTTGTTGAGGTTGTGGGCGAAGTGACGACCTACAATAATAATCTACAGCTCAATATCAAGCAGCTCAGAAAAGCCCACGAGGACGAATATATTCTGGCTGACTACATGCCGACGAGCGACCGGGACGTGGAGGAAATGTATAAAGACCTGCTCAACTTTGTGGATATGATCCGCAATCCATACCTTAAACAGTCGGTAGAGTATTACTTTGTGAAGGATGAGGAATTTATCCGGAAATTTAAAAACCACTCCGCGGCCAAGAGCGTTCACCACGGCTTCTGCGGCGGGCTGTTGGAGCACACGGTCAGTATTTTGAATCTTTGCCGTTACTATGCGGCGGCGTATGACTTTCTGAGTGCGGATTTGCTTTATGCGGCGGCACTTTACCATGATATCGGAAAGACAAAGGAGCTATCCGCATTTCCGGAGAATGACTATACAGACGATGGACAGCTTCTGGGACATATCGTTATCGGAGTAGAGATGCTCGATGAGGCAATTCGTGCGATTCCTGGTTTTCCTCCAAAGCTTGCAAGCGAGCTGAAGCACTGTATTTTGTCACACCATGGCGAGCTGGAGTATGGCTCCCCGAAGAAGCCGGCCCTTGCGGAGGCAATGGCGCTGAATCTGGCGGATATGACGGACGCCAGGATGCAGACGATGAAAGAGATCCTGAAAGACAAACATACGACGGAATGGCTCGGATACAATCGATTGTTTGAGTCTAATCTAAGAAAATCGAGCTTGTCGTAGAGAACAGAAAAATAATGGTAAACAGGCGGCAGAGAGGAATTTCTGCCGCTTATCACATTCTTGTTCACATACAAGAAGCCGAGTATAATAGGCGGTAGGAGAAGCAATAAGGAAAGATCGGATTTGCAATATAAAAGGGGAAACATCGATGAAGAAAAATGATTTTATTACACTGGAAATAGAGGATATAGGAGTAGGCGGAGAAGGGATTGGAAAAGCTGAAGGCGTGACATTCTTTGTTAAAGACGCCATTGTCGGGGATGTGATTGAGGCGAGAATCACTAAATTAAAAAAGCACTATGGTTATGCCAGACTGATGAAGATTTTAAAGCCATCCGGTAAAAGAAAAGAAGCAAAATGTCCGGTGGCACGTCAGTGCGGCGGATGCCAGATTCAGGAGATGGATTATGGTGAGCAACTAAAATTTAAGGAACGAAAAGTACGAAACAACCTAGAGCGGATTGGAGGATTTGACCGGGCGTTTCTAGGTCGGGTGATGGAACCGATCTGTGGCATGGAAGAACCGTTCCACTATCGGAATAAGGCACAATACCCCATCGGAACTGACCGGGAGGGCTACCCGGTGGCGGGATTTTATGCCGGACGAACCCACCAGATCATCCCGAATATGGTGTGCGCCCTGGGAAAAGAAATCAATACCCAAGTGCTGGAAGTAGTACTGGATTTTATGAGAGAATTTCAGATTCCTGCGTACAGTGAGGAAACCGGGAGAGGACTACTTCGCCACGTGCTCGTTCGTACCGGTTTTCACACAGGGGAGATCATGGTCTGCTTCATCGTAAATGGTACCAGAATCCCTCATACGGATGAACTAACCGGGCGTCTTAGAAAACTTCCCGGCATGACAAGCATCACAATGAATATCAACTGTGATAATACGAACGTCATCATGGGAAAAGAAATCCGGTTGCTCTGGGGAAAAGAGTATATCACGGATTATATTGGAGAAATCAAATATCAGATTTCTCCGCTGTCTTTTTATCAGGTCAATCCGGTGCAGACGGAAGTGCTTTATGGTCTTGCATGCGAGTACGCAGGACTGACAGGAAACGAGACGGTATGGGATCTCTACTGCGGAATCGGTACCATTTCTTTGTTCCTTGCCGGAAAGGCAAAACAGGTCTATGGTGTGGAGATTATACCGCAGGCCATCGAGGACGCCCGGAAAAACGCTGACATCAACGGAATTGAAAATGCGGAGTTTTATGTAGGAAAAGCCGAGGAAGTCCTGCCGGACTATTACCGCAAGTATGAAACAGAGCATCCGGGAGAACACGCACACGCGGATGTGATCGTGGTGGACCCGCCGAGGAAAGGGTGTGATCAGCGGCTGTTGGAGACGATGGTACGGATGGAAGCGAAACGGATCGTATATGTGAGTTGCGACTCCGCAACACTGGCAAGAGATCTGAAATATCTGTGCGGAAATGGATATGAGATGAAAAAAGTGAGGACAGTGGATATGTTTCCACACACGGTGCATGTGGAGACGGTAGTACTGCTTTCCCACAAAAAACCAGACGGACATATCAACGTAAAAGTTGAGTTTGGCAAGGGTGAGGGAAAAGTTCCACTTGATAATATTGCTAAAAGAGCGGAAGGCTACAAGCCCAAAGAACGAGTGACCTACAAAATGATAAAGGAGTACATAGAAGCTAAATACGGCTTCAAAGTACATACCGCATATATCGCAGAGGTAAAGAGAGATTTAGGCTTGCCAATGTATGATGCTCCTAATGCGGTAGAAGAATTGAAACAGCCGAGGAAGCATCCGACAGCGGAGAAAGTGGAAGCCATAAAGGATGCGTTGAAGCATTTTGAAATAATCTAAATATATATATCTGATACCATTTTATAACCGTTTGTTCAAGCTTTGAGCAGGCGGTTATTTGGCTATCTGGATTTTTAGAACTATCGAAAAAGAAGAAAAGATTGTATAATATATGTGGAGCAAGTGAAAATGTGTAAAAAAGCTATCTTTATATTATAGAGGAGAATGTAGAGTAAATATGGGATTTTCAAAAAATGATTTTGAAAAAGTAGATTTGCGGATTAAAAAAATAACAGAACAGACTGTTGAGCAAATAGAAATAGATTCAGAATTACCTCCAACAATAGAGCAATTAGAAGATAATAATAGAACCTACTCTATCATGGCAGCCATACTATTTATTGATATTCGTAAGTCAACATACTTAACGGAAAATAGCCAAGCAAAAAGTATGGTTAAAATATATCGCTCATTTATGAGAATGGCAGTTGATTGTGTTAGAAAAAATGGAGGAGTTACAAGACAATTTCTGGGTGACAGAATTATGGGTGTATTTATTGACTCTGCTGATGAAAACGGGAATATCGTGGACAGTGCAGCAGATAAAGCAATTAATGCGGCAAGAAGTTTACAGACTGTGATTGATTATAGCTTGAATAAATATTTGAAAACTAATGTTAATGGGAAAGTTATTGAATGTGGTATTGGAATTGATTATGGAAAGGTTCTTGTAACTCAGGTTGGTATGTATGGTCTGGAAAGTGATGAAAATAGAGAGAACGAAGTAGATTGTGTATGGGTTGGTAATACAACAAATTATGCAAGCAAATATTCAGACATAGCATCTGGGGGAGAAATATTTATTTCAGATAATGTTTTCAAGCAAATGTCAGATGAGTATAGGGAAGTTTTTGTAAAATCAGCAAAATATAAAGGAACAAAGTTATTCCAAGGCTATGTGACAAAGGATTACTATTTGGAGTTCTCAGAGGATTTAGGAAAAACAATCAAAATAGATGAAGATACAGCAGTAGAGTCGGATACATTTGCAGGATTGGCGGATGGCATTAGAGAAATCGAGAGATTAATAAATAGTCTGGTTCAACGAGAACGGGACTTAGCTATTTTAGAAGAAAGATTGAAGAAAGAAAATGATGAATTAAAGAGAAGGTTTTCGAATGAAAAAAACGAAAAAAATAAGGCGATAAATGAAAGGGAAAAAGCGAAAGAACAGCTACAAGCGGAAATTGAGACTACATATTCTTTTGTCAAAAAAATAATAAGTGGGTCTTTTTGTAGACAACTTGAATATATCGATAATATTGGTATTAATAGATGGTTAGATATAGATGAATTTTACCATGAATTAGGAAAGAAGCAAGGATATGATGAAGATATAATAAATGATAGTGTTTTTGAATTTATTGAGATATATGCTTACTTTGGGCGATATCGTGCGTCATATAGATATATGGTAAGTATGGCAAAGGAAAATGATACATGGGTATATATAAATGAATCGACTTTTAAATGGGCATGTGAACAGAATCTAGGTTGGCAAGTTATTGATGCAATGGAGAATAGCCTTAAAAATAATAAAATACGATATGAACATATAAAAGATTATGAAGAAAAAATTTGTAAATTGAAGAAAATAAGGGGATTTTAAATTATGGCACAGAATGATAATCAACAGCAGGAAAATAGAGCGTTTAAAAAAGAAGATGCTTATGAAACACTGGGTATCATAAATACATGGATAGGAAATATGGATACCAAGGTTTCATTTGCATTAGCATTAGCAGGAGTTTTAATAGGTGTTATATTTGAAAAGGGCATGCCCAGTGCATTTGAAAGAATAACAGAGGTATCAAAACTGGCAGAACTATCTGGCGGAGAAATTATAGCAGCCATTCTGGTTGCACTGCTATATTTATCAAGCTTTATTTCTATTTTGTGTTTTATGTTATCTATTATTGCAAGAGTGAAAAATCTTAATAATGCACCATCTATTTTTTTCTTTGGCTCTATTGGAAATATGACATTGGAGAATTATAAGAGTGCCGTAAAAGATATGGACGAAAAAGAAATGATAGATGATTTAGAAGAACAGATACATACAAATTCGAAAATATGTAGTCTAAAAGCAAAATGGTATAACAAAGGGATAAGATTTTTATTGGTCACAGTTGTTCTGTGGTTTGTGTGTATGATTTTCCAGTTGTTATAATAGGAGGTGAGAGTATATGGAATCAAAAAAAGAAAGTTCTTATACATATAAGGTTGAAGATAGTGCAAGTAGAATGGATGATATATTAGATGCAGATGACAATGATTATCAAGACAATGAAAATAGTATACCTGCACGAAATAAATTGACTTATAAAAATGGATATTATGTAAATGTCACAGCACTTTTTATTGATATTGTAGATTCGTCCAAATTAACAGATGGTCATAAAAGACCTACACTAGCCAAAATGTATCGCGCTTTTTTATCAGAATGTGTTGCAATAATGAATTCATGGGAAATGTGTAAAGAAATTAATATAAATGGTGATTGTGTTTGGGGAGTTTTTGAAACTCCTAAAAAATCGGATGTTGATAATGTCATTTCTGTGGCTGCTCAGTTAAATAGCATGATTAAAATTTTAAATTATAAATTAAAGAAAAAAAAGTATGATATTTTATCAGTCGGGATAGGAATTGATGATGGAAGAGCCTTAATGGTAAAAGCGGGATACTCTGGAAGTGGGATTAATGATGTTATTTGGATGGGAGATGTTGTAAATACTGCTTGTCATTTAGCAAATAAAGCAGGAAGAGGAATAAGAAATAAAATAGTTGTAACGGAACAAATATACAATAATTTAAATGATAGTCACAAAAAGTTATTATCTGAATTTGTTGATGGAGAAACCACACTGTATGAAGGTGATATTATTAGAAAGAATATGGATAACTGGTACAACGAAAATTGTAAGTAGAAGTTATCATGCAGTAGTTGGTATGGATAGCTGCGCAGGCAGCTATCGCAAATAGGTAGGAGTTCTCTTTCCTTTGAATTGCCGCTTAGTTTCGAGCAGGCAGCAGCCTACCGAAAGGCTAACGGACAGTATGTAAGGAAAAATCAGTGGAGAGATACCACTGTAAGGGTATTCATAGACCTTGATTAACAGTTAAATATGATAAGCGTATCATTAGAAATAGTGGTACGCTTATTTTTTGTCCCTTTTGCAGATTTGTCCTTTCCCCTGTTTTCAAATATAATGAAGCTAAAGAAGTGGAGGTGTGCTTATGAGAGAGAAATTTAATCATCTGTATTTGGATAGCCACGAAAGAAAACTTTTGATACATAGCCTTGTAGAGTTAAAAAATCAGCTCATACAGCAAGGCAGATATACGGATTGTGTTGACGAGCTTATTTTTAAGGTCATAAATGCACCGACCAAGAGAATGAAAATTGAATATGTCTAAGGCAAATTACAAAGCCGCTTATTCTTATTGATTTTAAGAGTAGGCGGCTTTTTTGCGTTCTCTGGTACTGTTTACATAGCCACCTTGACAAAGTGGCTAAATCTATCTGAAAGGAGGACGCATCTATGTCAAATTGCAAAGTGATTGCTCTGACTAACCAGAAAGGCGGTGTCGGAAAAACAACCACAGCGGTCAATCTGGGTGTAAGTCTGGTGCAGCAGGGTAAAAAAGTCCTGCTGATTGATGCTGATGCACAGGCAAATCTCACGATGGCTCTGGGTTATAACAGACCAGACGATATTCCCATAACGCTTTCTACTGTGATGCAGAACATCATAGACGATAAAACATTTGATGTTTCACAGGGTATTATCCACCACAGCGAGGGCGTTGACCTGCTTCCGTCAAACATTGAGCTGTCGGGCTTTGAGGTAAGGCTAATCAATGCAATGAGCCGTGAGCGTGTGCTGAAAACCTATGTCAATGAGATTAAAAAGCATTACGATTATGTGCTTATTGATTGTATGCCGAGCTTAGGCATGATAACCATCAATGCTCTGGCGGCGGCTGACAGCGTGATTATCCCGACACAGCCCCACTATCTCTCGGCTAAAGGTCTGGAGCTTTTGCTTCGCTCCGTATCAATGGTCAAGCGGCAAATCAACCCAAAGCTGCGGATAGACGGTATCTTAATGACTATGGTAATGCCCCGTACCAACATTTCTAAGGAAATTACGGCAACGGTCAAAAGTGCATACGGTCAGAAAATCAAGGTGTTTGATACCGAGATACCTCATTCTATCCGTGCGGTGGAAGCTACCGCAGAAGGCAAAAGTATTTTTGCTTACGACAAAAGCGGCAAGGTTGCCGCAGCCTATGAGCAGTTAGGAAAGGAGGTGGCAGAGATTGGCGAGAAGCAGAGAAACCAAAATCGAGCTGACCGCATACGATGACCTTTTTCAGACGGACGAAAGCCGTGAGGAAGCAAAGCTAAGCAAGATACGGGATATTCCCATATCGGAGATTGACGAGTTTCCAGACCACCCGTTCAAGGTTTTAATGGACGAAGATATGGAACAACTTGTTGAGAGTATCAAGCGAAACGGCGTAATGACCCCTGCGACAGTTCGCTTAAAAGAGGACGGACGGTATGAGCTTATCAGCGGTCACAGGCGAAAAAAGGCTTGTGAACTTGCGGGGCTTGAAACGCTGAAATGCGAGGTTAAAGAGCTTACCCGTGACGAAGCCATTATTGTGATGGTGGAAAGTAATCTCCAACGCTCTGTTATTTTGCCGAGTGAGAAAGCGTTTGCGTATAAAATGCGGTTGGAAGCTATGAAACGACAAGCAGGCAGACCCCCGAAAGAAAATGCGTCGCCATTGGCGACTAATTTATCAAAAGGGCGTTCTGATGAGGAATTAGGAGAACTTGTTGGAGAAAGCAAAGACCAGATACGCCGCTATATTCGTCTAACGGAGCTTGTACCCGAAATCCTGCAAATGGTAGATGAACGGCAGATTGCTTTCCGCCCTGCGGTTGAGATTTCCTATCTGACCGAGGAACAGCAATACACCCTGCTTGAAGCAATGGAGTACAACGATGCTACCCCGTCATTGGCACAGGCTATCAAAATGAAGAAGTATAACCAAGACGGCAAGCTCACTTCCGAGGTTATCCAGTCCATTATGGAGGAAGAAAAGCCCAACCAGAAGGAAAAACCTGCTTTCCGTGACGAGAGGATAACCAAGCTCATTCCCAAGACTGTTCCCAGAGGACAGGAAACGGATTTTGTTGTCAAGGCGTTGGAGTTTTATAACCGACACTTGCAGCGGAACAAGGCTCACGAGAGATAGCCACACACCGAGGGCGAGGTCTGCCCATTTGAGTGGATAGCCATTATTTTGGATTCCCCCTCTCCACACCTCACCCCCTAACTACTGCCAGTAACTATCCGAGAAAAGAAATACTTTAAGCTGTCCATAACGGGCAGCTTTTTTCGGTCAGTAAGGCAAAATATTCAATCCAAATTACAGGAGGTAACTATGAAAATCCCTAAATTATTCAAAAAGGCTGCGGCTTTTGTAATGGCTGCGGTCACGGCATTATCCATAATGCCTGCGACGGCGTTTGCTGCGGGTGACATCGGGACGATTTCCTTTTCCCACACCTATGACAGCAACGGTAATGCGATGAGGTATAATTCCAGTGCGAATATCGGCGGCTATACCGCAGGCGGAACGGGAAATTATAAGTACCGTATGTTTGTGGACGGTGAGAATGCGTTTTGTATTCAGCCGGGAGTACCGCTGAAAACAGGAAACACCTTGAAAAAGGCTTCCTCTGATACTTGGAACGCCCTTTCAGCCAATCAGAAAAAGGCGGTTGGGCTTGCCCTGCTCTATGGGTATCAGGGCAACCGAAATAATCTGTCGGGAAGTGATGATGAAAAATGGCTTGCCACGCAGACCCTCGTATGGGAGTTTGTCACAGGCTGCCGTGAAGCCACAGGCTCATATAACCAGACAAGCACCACCGTTTACAGCCTGCACTTCGGTTCAAATTATGCCAACAGCGGAGCAAGGGCAGTGTATGACCAGATTGTTGCGATGCTGCGTGAGCATAACACCATTCCGAGCTTTATGTCGGGTGGTAAGAATGACATCACAAAGGAGCTTGCCTACAAGGACGGAAAGTACAGCATCACATTGACGGACAACAACGGCGTCCTTTCCGATTACAGCTTTTCAAGCTCTGACAGCAATGTGAGTGTATCGAAGTCTGGAAATAAGCTGACAATCAGCTCCACCGTAGCTATCAGCGGTTCTGTCCGCATTACGGCAAAGAGGAACAATGTGCCGACGGTCAGCAGCAGTGCAAAGCTCATTGCCTATGGCGACCCGAACTTGCAGGACTTGGTAACAGGTGTGGAGAATGCTGATACCGTGTCTGCATATATCAATATCGAAACGCCGACAGGCACGATTGCCCTCAAAAAGACTTCGGAGGACGGAGTTGTGGAGGGCATCTCTTTTACAATCAAAGGTGATAACTTCAACAAAACAGTTAAGACAGGAAAGGACGGCTCTGTCTCCGTGGAGGGATTATTCCCTGGCACTTATACGGTCATAGAACAGTCCATTGACCGTTATGAGCCGCAGAAAACCCAGACCGTCACACTTATCGGAGGGAAAACTTCTACTGTGACCTTCAGCAACACTTTGAAGCGTGGCAGTCTGGAAATCGTCAAGACTTCCGAGGACAATCTGGTGGAGGGAATGAAATTCCACCTTTATGGCACATCTTTAAGCGGCTTGCCTGTTGACGAGTATGCCGTGACTAATAAAAACGGTCTGGCTAAGTTTGAAAATGTCCTTATCAGCGGCGATACCCCGTATGTGGTTGAGGAAGTGGATACCGCAGTCCGCTATGTCGTTCCTGCTTCCCAGACAGCTCCGATTGAATGGAACAAGGTCACAAAACGCAGCTTCGACAATGTATTGAAGAAATTCCAAGTGACTGTGACCAAGACCGATGCAGAAACAGGCTCTCAACAGGGCGATGCTTCCCTTGCAGGTGCGGTTTACGGCATCTATAAGGGTGAGGAACTGATTGACACCTACACGACAGATGAAAATGGTCAGTTTACGACCAAGTATTATATCTGTGATAATGATTGGACTGTCCGTGAAATCAGCCCGTCCGAGGGGTATCTTCTGGATACTGCAATCCACAAGGTAGGTGCAGAACCAGAGCTATACACGGTAGAGCTGAACAGTACCGCAAACGCTGTGAATGAACAGGTCATCAAAGGCAATATCGCAATCATCAAGCATACGGATAACGGGGAAACCCAGATTGAAACACCCGAAGAAGGTGCGGTATTTGAAGTGTTCCTCAAATCCGCAGGCAGCTATGAAAATGCAAAGGAAACCGAGCGTGATGTGCTGACCTGTGACGAGAACGGCTTTGCCCAGACAAAGGATATGCCGTATGGCATTTATACCGTCCGCCAGACCTCTGGTTGGGAGGGACGTGAACTGATGAAAGACTTTGATGTGTTTATCAGCAAGGACGGTCAGACCTACCGCTACCTTATCAACAACGCTAACTTTGAGAGCTATATCAAAATCGTAAAAAAAGATGCAGAAACAGGCAATACAATCCCGTATGCAGGTGCAGGCTTCCAGATTTACGACCCGAATGGAAATCTTGTGACTATGACTTTCACTTATCCCGAAGTGACGACCATTGACACCTTCTATACTACGGCAGAAGGCGACCTTATCACACCGCAGACATTGGAATACGGCAAAGGCTATTCCCTTGTGGAAGTACAAGCCCCGTATGGGTATGTCTTAAATTCCGAGCCTGTTTATTTTGATGTGGTGCAGGAAAATTCCGAGGAAGAAAGCGGCATTACCGTTATTGAGGTAGTACGTTCCAATATGGCACAGAAAGGCACAATTACCGTAGAAAAGTCTGGCGAGATATTCAGCTCCGTGGCAGGCGATAAGGGATTGTATCAGCCGATTTTCTCTGTCAGCGGTCTTGAGGGTGCAGTCTATGAGATTACCGCAGCCGAGGATATTGTCACTCTGGACGGAACGGTCAGAGCCAAAAAGGACGAGGCTGTGGATACCGTTACGACAGGAAAGGACGGTACAGCAAAATCCAAAGAACTGTATCTCGGAAAATATGAGGTTAAGGAAATTACAGCTCCGTATGGAATGGTGCTGAATGAGGAAGTCCATTCTGTTGAGCTTGTGTATGCAGGACAGAATGTTGATGTAACGGAAACGGGTACTTCTTTCTATAATGAGAGACAGCGTGTTGAAATCGACCTTATCAAGAGCCTTGCCATTGATGAAGCCTACGGCATTGGCAAGAACGGGGAAATCTTTGATGTGACCTTTGGCTTGTATGCGGCAGAGGAACTCACAGCCGCAGATGGAAAGACCATTCCTGCGGACGGTCTGATTGAGGTCATTTCCCTTGATGAAAGCGGTCACGGGAAAGCAATCAGCGACCTGCCGATGGGCAGCTATTATGTGCAGGAAATCTCGACCAACTCCGCATATATTGTCAGCGATGCAAAATACCCTGTTACTTTTGAATACGCAGGACAGGATACCGAAACTGTCCGCATTACAGCCAACGAGGGCGAAGCTATCACAAATGACATTATTTACGGCTCTATAAGCGGTAAGAAATCTGATGAGGACGGAAAAACTCTGGGCGGTGCAGTTATCGGTATCTTCAAGACAGAAACTACCGAGTTTACAAAGGAAAATGCGATTGCCGCTACCACATCAAAAGGTGATGGTAGTTTTTCTTTTGCCAAAGTGCCGTATGGAACTTGGATAATCCGTGAAATCGAAAGCCCGAAGGGATATGTACTCTCCGAGGAAGAAATCGCCGTGACTATAGGCAAGGTGGACGAAGTTGTGGAAATCGAACTTGTCAACTACTTCATTAAGGGCAACATCGCTTTGACAAAGGTTGATGAGGATTATCCCGACAACAAGCTGTCTGGTGCGGTATTTGAGGTTTACTCCGATACTAATGGCAATGGGAAACTGGATAAAGACGATACACTGCTTGGCGAAATGAAAGAACTTGACGGCGGCGTTTACCAGATGAGTGAACTCCGCTACGGCAAATATCTGGTAAAGGAAACCAAAGCCCCGACAGGCTTTGTGCTTGATGAAAATGTGTATGCCGTATCCATCGAGGAGAACGGCAAGACCTACACCGTGGAAAACAAGGCGGGTGTTGGTTTTATCAATGCAGCACAGAAAGGCTCTCTTAAAATCGTAAAGACTTCCTCTGACGGTAAGGTGGAGGGCTTCTCTTTCCGAGTGACAGGCGTGGACTATGACCAGACCTTTAAGACAGATAAGAACGGAGAAATCGTGATTGAGGGCATGCGGATTGGCGACTATACCGTATCCGAAGTAAGCGACAAGGCTTCCGCAGGATATATCCTTCCTGCCGATAAACAGGTAACGGTAAAGGTGAATGCTACGGCTATCGTGCAGATGCACAATGAGTTCAGGGATACTCCGAAAACAGGCGACGACTTCAATCTGGGCTTATGGGTAAGCCTTGCGGCTCTGTCTGTTGTCGGTGCGGGCGTTCTCGGATTTGTCGGCTATAAGAACAGAAAGAAGAAAAAGGAGGACTAATTGATGGACGCTAAAACCATTATCGCAATCGTGCTTGTCGTGTTCATTGTGGGTACGGCGGTATGGCTGAATATCCGTAACAGAAAGAATAAGTAAGTGGTTTGGGCGGCTGAAAGATGCCGCCCTTTCCTTTATGGAGGTAAAGATGAGAAACCTAAAAACCATTGAAAAGAAAGTCAGGGCTGTTCTGGAAAAGAATGAAGATACCAGAAATGACGATATGGTGCTGTATCTTGCACTTTGTAATGCCTGTTTGAAGGATGCAGGAGCAATGCCGCTTGCGGAGATAATGACGCAGCACAAATATCTCGGTCTGCCGAGTTTTGAGAGCGTCAGCAGGACACGCCGCAAGCTGCAGGCACGGTATCCAGAGCTTGCAGGGAGCCGACCTGTTCAGAAAATGAGAGCCACGGGCGAGAAAGCCTATCGGCGTTATGCCAAAGAATAGAGAGGTGCTTATGGACGAAGAAAAACGCTCCAATCAGAACTATGAAATCATCGAGAGCTGTACTATCGGGAGTACAGAGCTTGTCATCGGTCACAATCCCAACGCACCCAACCCTTATGTGTGTTGGTACTGCAAGGGCGGCTCAAATTATTTCTGGGGTTATTACACGAATGAGCTTGATGCTGCACGGCAAAAGCTGAATGAACGATACCAGTCAGAGTGCCGTATGCCCTATAATCAGCCTGCCCAGAAGCAGAAAAACGGTGATGACCGTGAGCGATAAAATAAAATATGACTGCACGACCTGTCCTTATCCCCGATATAAGGATGGGTCAGTTATTTTCTGCGATGTCTGTATTCGCAAGATTTTAGACGAGCAGAAAGAGAAAAAGGAAAGAAAGGAGCAGCCGAATGAGTAAAGAAAAAAGAATGCTTGGTAATTACGAGATTACCCAGAGCATCTATATCGGAGATAAAGAGGTCGTGTTCGGTGTTGATACAAAAGACCCGCATCCCTTTATGGTCTGCTATTGCGACTACCACAACCCTCTGTCAGCAGCGTGGCCGACAGAGGGTGTTGCTTCGGACGATTATCTGGAAGCAATGCAGATTTTTGTTGACCGAGTGCAGTCGCAGATTGACCGCACCAAAGAGGAATTATCCAAGTTCCCCTTTGATAAGACCGTGTTTACAAAAGAGCATTGTATCCCCGATGACGGTATGCGTAACATCGTGGGTAAAGTGGTGGTTATCAATTCCGAGCCGAAGCGGTATGAATATCAGCACCCCGCCTATCAGCTCATATTGGCAGACGGTGGACACGGAGCAACAGGCGGCAGAGGTCAGGCGGTGTTCGGAACTTGTCTTGCCACAGGCGAAAGAGCCAGATGGGAAAGGTATGATGTGCTTGGCGAAATCAAGCCCGAATGTATGCCCGATTGGGCAAAGGAAGCTCTTGCAAAAATGAAACAGCAGGAAAAAGAGAAAAAGCAACGAAATCGGGAGGAACGCTGATATGGATATACGACCTTTAACCCCGACAGAACAGAAATACACCTATGCCCAAAGTATGCAGCTTGAGGGGCAGACAGGCACTATCGGGCATCTGCGTGGTGACTTTGCCACGACGGGCTATGGCTTTTACACCACTTGGTTTGATACTAGACCACAATGGAAATCTGACGAATTTAAGGCAGACTTTGATACGGTCATCAATGCTTTACGGGAGGATAAAGGGCTTTTGCATAACCGCTATGATATGAGTGCGTTTGCAAGGCATTTTCCCGAAAGTGCTATCAAGGGTAACTATTGTACGGAGTACGGTTTCCGTGTGGATACGGAGAAACGCGCTTTTCTGCTTCGGTGCAATCCCACCAAAGGCGACTATAATTTTTACTGCTATTGTTATGTGAAGGAATGGCTTGATAAGCATATCCAGAAAGCGGAACAAGGTATCCGCTTTATTGACCCTCAATATAAAGAACTGTTCCGTATCCCCGACGGCGGAAAGGTCATTGTCACGACCTCTTGGGGAGAGAAACGGGAGTATCCCTGCCGCTTTATTGATGAATACCATACCGAAGTCGGCAGCAATCTGTACCACATCTGCGAGTTTGCCGAGCGTATGCAGAAAAACGGGGCGACCTATGAGCCGAAACCTGCGGAACAAACGCCGCAGAAAACACCGAAGCACAAGGATTTAGAACGATAAGGAGGATTTAGAATATGGCTGTTAATCAGAAAGCCGTCAAGGTCTTGAATAAGGTCTTGGAAGCAGGCTTTACCGATGAAAAAGCGATTGCCGCTATGACTATGGACGATATTCTTTCTATGCAGGGCATCACGGTTGCGGATATTACTCTCATCAATGACCTGCAAAAGAGCATTAAATCGAACAAGGTCATTTCTTTTCTTGGCGGTGGTGCGGAGTGAGCAAACAGGAATATTTGAAACAAAAACGATAAGGAGGTGTAGGTTGAATGGCTGCGAAGTATCAGCTAATCACAGAGCTGTATCGGCGTACAGGCGTTGCGGTTGCAAAAAATCCGCAGGCGTGGCAGGGTTTTCTGTCCTCTGCCTGCCGTAACTATAAATGCCGTTTTGACGAACAGCTTTTAATATACGCCCAACGCCCCGATGCTGTCGCCGTTGCGAAGCTCGAAACTTGGAACAGGCAGTTCAAGCGTTGGGTCAATAAGGACAGCAAGGGTATTGCCGTATTTGACCCGAAAGGTCGCAGGAATACGCTGAAATACTATTTTGATGTGTCCGACACCCACGAGGGCTATTATGGCAGCCGCCCTATTCCGATATGGCAGATGGATGAGCGATACGAGCAGGCTGTTATGGAAAAGCTCTCGGACAGGTTTGGAGATGTGGAAAGCACTGACCTTGCTTCAGCCTTAATGGAAACGGCAAAGAACGCCGTGGAGGACAATCTGCAAGACTATTTTTCACAGTTAAAGGACTGCACGAAAGACAGCTTTTTGGAAGAACTGGACGACTTTAATATAGAAGTCATTTACAGGCGGCTGGCAGCAAACAGCGTTGCTTTTATGCTGATCAGCCGCTGCGGTCTGGATACGAATGAGTTTTTTGACCGAGAGGATTTTGCGGATATTGTAAATTTCAATACCCCTGCAACGATAAACGCCATCGGCGTTGCCACGAGCGATATTGCGGAAATGGCGTTACGGGAAATCTCACAGTCTATCCGAAATGTGCAAATAGCGGAAAAAGACCAGAATCGCACCTTTGCACAAAAAACGCAGGCTCAGTATGATAAAGGCAGACAACAACCCGAAAGGAGCGAATACAATGAGCGAAATCACTTACAGCAGACAGGGGGATTATCTTATTCCCGACCTAACATTACCGACAGAGCCAGAGCTTCCGCTTGGCAGGTACGCTTTGATGCACAGGGATTATCTGGAGAAGCACAAGCGAGTGACCTATCTCAACCTGCTGACATCGGGCATGCTGAACGGGCATCTGCACGAGGTAGAGCAGACAGCACTCCAGAGGTTGGAGCTTCTGACGAAGCAGCTCTCAGCCGAGCAGGGCGTGACAGAGGAACTGAAAGAGAAAGCACCGATGCAGTGGGTCGGACTGATGAACAACATCCGCAGCCAAGCGGAGGAAGTGATACTGACCGAACTGATTTACAGGTAAGCGTTGCCAAAGATGATGAGGTCAGGGTCAATCTTCCAACCGTAGATGAACAAATCAAAATGATAGCAAAAGCAGAGGACGAAAATGCCTCTGCTTTTGCTATTTCCAAAGAAGATATTGACTCCGTGCTTCAGAAAGGCAGTGGCGTTGCGGACGGAAAATACCGTATCTACCGCCAATTCCAAAAGGGCGAGGATAGACAGAAAAATATTGAGTTCCTTAAAAATGAGTATGGAACGGGCGGCGGTACGCACATCTTCCCCGATGGTTTCAGCGGTCACTCTTGGCATGACAGCAAAGGTCTTGCCATTGACCGAAACGGCACTTATACCAATCACGACCTTGTGTTGAAATGGTCACAGGTTGAAAAGCGTCTGCGTGAGCTGATTAAGGATAACCGCTATCTCAATCCGAAAGAAAAAGACCATTATGCCGATTATCTGGAGAGCGTGTCAGCACCTCAATATGAAATCGACACCCAAAGAAAAATCGTGCGGCAGAGATTTATTGATGCCAACCGTGACCTGCCGCCTGCCGACAAACGGGATACCCTTGCTTTGCGGCTATCTGACTTTATCCGTGACTTGGACAGGTACGAAAAAGACCTGTTATCTGTTGTGGGACGAAGCGACCTTGCTGATATTACCGCCGAGCAAATGGAACAGCACCTGTCCGACCCCTCAACTGTTCAACAGCTCATAGACTTTCTTGCACAGGTACAATGGAAAACGACCTCAGTTTTCAGCCGCAGTAATGGGTGGAAGTTTACCGAGGAATTAAGGGAGCTGCACCCACTTTGCTACCTCTACAATGAGGGCGATGTGGTGTATATCGGTGCGGATAAATATGGGATTGCAACACTTACCGAGGAAAAGGTCTATCTGCAAAATGCCGAATTCCCTATCTTGGGGCAGGAATACAGCCGAGCCGACTTTGAAGAAAAGCTAACGGAAAATCCTGCAAATGACCATCTGAAAGTGGTCGTAACCGAGAAACAGAGGACAGAAACACCGTCCGAGAAAAAGCAGGACGGAATACAGTTTTCTATCGGTTTTTCCGAACACCCTGCCTTTTATGACAGACAGCTTAATGACCGCTATACGGATTTGAGCTTTGCTCTGGGGAATAAGCTGCTTGGTATTTTGGACGAGAAACAGCACCGTGAGCGTGAGGGCGATAAAAATATCGGGTGGTATCACAAGACCGATTTTGTTATCAAGGCTGTTATCGGCGGCGAGGAATTTAACTATGAAGGGCGGTTTGATATTGGCGATGGTGAGGGCGATTTAATTGCCCACATTAAGAATTTTTACGATTATGCCTTATCGCCAAAGGGCGAACAGCTATATGGAGATGACCGAGAAAGCCTGCTCCGTGGCAGAGGTGAGTTTATCCCATTCTTGGAACAGCACACCGAGCTGACCAAAGAGGACGAGAAGCTCCTTGATGAGATTATGGCTACCGAAAGTGATTGGTACAGGACAGCCGAGGAAGCCGAAGAAAAACCACAGGCGTATGCCGATATAATGAATGGCTCAGAAGCTCCTGCCATTGAAATGGAGCAATCCGCAGACGACCTCATAGGTAGGGAAATCATCATAGACAACCGTAAATATCTCATTGAGAACATTGGCAAAATCAGCGGCGATGTGTCCCTGCGTGACATCACATTCCAGAACAATGTGGGTTTTCCGATAAACCGAGTGGAGAAAATCGGCTATATCCAAAAGCTATTGGAACAGGAAAAAACCGAATTACCACCCGAAGAAAAAACGGAAGCTCCTGCCGTAGACCGTCATAATTTCTGTATTACCGATGACACCATCGGTGTCGGCGGAGCAAAAGAAAAGTTCCGTAACAATATGGCGGCAATCAACCTGCTGCACGAGCTTGAAATCGAAAACCGCCTTGCCACACCCGAAGAACAGGAGGTCTTATCTCAGTATGTCGGTTGGGGTGGTCTTTCTATGGCATTTGATGAACACAATATAGCGTGGGCGGAGGAATTTAAGGAGCTATATGCCAGCCTTTCCCCAGAGGAATACCGTGCCGCTATGGAGTCAACGCTGACCGCTTTTTATACGCCGCCTGTTGTTATCAAGGCGATGTATGGCGCACTTGACCGCCTGGGCTTTTCACAGGGAAATATCTTGGAGCCGTCCTGCGGCACAGGCAATTTCTTTGGTCTGCTTCCCGAAAGTATGCAAAACAGCAAGCTCCACGGCGTGGAAATCGACTCTCTTACAGGCAGGATTGCAAAGCAGCTCTACCCAAAAGCGAACATTGCCATTGAGGGCTTTGAGAAAACGAATCTCCCAGACGACCATTTTGATGTAGTCATCGGCAATGTGCCGTTTGGGGAGATAAGGGTCAATGACAGCCGATACAACGCCCAGAAGTTCCTCATACACGACTACTTTTTCGCAAAGGCTCTGGATAAAGTCCGTGCCGGCGGCGTTGTGATGTTCATTACCTCAAAGGGTACGATGGATAAAGCAAGTTCAGAGGTACGCAAGTATATCTCCCAGAGAGCCGAGCTTTTAGGTGCTATCCGTCTGCCTGACAACACCTTTAAGGCAAACGCAGGCACGGAGGTCACGAGCGATATCCTTATCCTGCAAAAGCGTGACCGAGTGATGGATATAGAGCCAGACTGGGTACACCTTGATACGGACGAAAACGGTGTTACGATGAACAGATATTTTGTCGAACACCCCGAAATGGTGTTGGGCAAAATAAAGATGGAAAACACACGCTTTGGTACTTTTGAGCCTGTCTGTAAAGCCCGTAAGGATATACCACTTTCCGAGCTTCTGTCCAATGCAGTTCAGAGGATAAACGGCGAAATCCCAGAGCTTGATAATAGGGTTGATGAAATCTCCGATGAGCAGGAGCTTTCCGTTCCTGCTGACCCGAATGTGCGTAACTTCTCTTTTACTCTGGTGGACGGCAGGGTTTACTTCCGAGAGAACGACCGTATGCAACCTGCTTCTGTGTCGATGACCGCAGAAAACCGTATTAAGGGACTTATCCAAATTCGTGACTGTGTGCGTAAGCTCATAGAGTATCAGACCGATGATTACCCAGAGGAAATGATACGCACCGAGCAGGAAAACCTCAACCGTCTGTATGATGTTTATACCGCAAAATACGGTCTAATCAACAGCCGAGGAAACTATCTTGCTTTTGCTTCAGATGAGAGCTACTTCCTTTTATGTTCTCTGGAGGTGCTTGATGATGAGGGCAACTTCAAACGGAAAGCGGATATGTTCACGAAGCGGACTATCAAGCCCCACCGTGAGATTACCTTTGTTGAAACCGCAAGCGAAGCCCTCGCTCTCTCTATTGGGGAGAAAGCCCGTGTTGATTTGCCTTATATGGAGCAGCTCACAGGCAAAACGCAGGCTGAGCTTGTGCAGGATTTACAAGGTGTTATCTTCAAAGTACCGAACTGTGAGCCTGTTTCCTATGTAGCCGCAGACGAGTATCTGTCGGGAAATGTCCGAAACAAGCTGACGGTTGCGGAGCTTGCTGCCAAGAATGACCCAGAGCTTGCAGTTAATGTGGAAGCCTTGAAAAAGGTTATTCCCAAAGACCTATCGGCGGCGGAAATCTCTGTCCGTCTGGGTGCGACTTGGATACCGCAGGAAGATATACAGCGGTTTGTGATGGAGCTTTTAACTCCGTCAAGTTATGCCGCAGGAAGATTAAAGGTACGATACACCCCGATAAACGGTGACTGGTTCATAGAGAATAAAAGCTCCGATATGGGGAATGTAAAGGCGGACAGCACCTATGGTACGAAAAGGGCTTCCGCCTATCGTATTATTGAGGACACCTTAAACCTGCGTGACACCCGTATCTTTGATTATGTGTATGACGAACACGGCAATAAAAAAGCGGTGTTCAATGCAAAGGAAACCACGGCGGCACAGGCGAAGCAGGAAGTCATCAAGCAGGCGTTTCAGGATTGGTTATGGAAAGACCCAGAACGGCGAAACCGCCTTGTCCGTTATTACAACGACACTTTTAACTCTGTGCGACCCCGTGAGTATGACGGAAGCCATATCACTTTTGGAGGTATCAGTCCAGAAATCACACTAAGACCCCATCAAGTCAACGCCATCGCCCATATCCTTTATGGCGGCAATACGCTCCTTGCCCATAAGGTGGGAGCAGGTAAAACCTTTGAAATGGTAGCCGCCGCACAGGAAAGCAAACGGCTCGGTTTATGTCAGAAATCTATGTTTGTTGTGCCGAATCATCTTGTCGGTCAGTGGGCTTCTGAGTATCTGCGGCTCTATCCGAGTGCAAATATCCTTGTTACAACAAAGCAGGATTTTGAAACAGGAAACCGCAAGAAGTTCTGCGGTAGGATTGCCACAGGCGACTATGATGCAGTCATTATTGGGCATTCTCAGTTTGAAAAAATTCCGATGAGCATAGAACGACAGCGGGAACAGTTGGAGAAGCAGCTTGATGATATTGAGCGTGGCATTGATGATGTGCAGGCTTCCAAAGGCGAGCAGTTCACGGTCAAACAGCTAATGAAAACCCGAAAGGCAATCAAGACGAAGCTCGAAAAGCTTAACGACACCAAGCGTAAGGATACGGTTATCGACTTTGAACAGCTCGGCGTTGACAGGCTTTTCATTGATGAGAGCCATTTTTATAAGAATTTGTACCTCTACACCAAGATGCGAAATGTAGGCGGTATCGCCCAGACCGAAGCCCAGAAATCAAGCGACCTCTTTATGAAATGCCGCTATCTGGACGAAATCACGGGCAACCGTGGCACGGTTTTCGCAACGGGTACGCCTGTCAGCAATTCAATGGTTGAGCTGTACTCCGTTCAGAGGTACTTGCAGTATGACACCCTTGCACAGAATGGTTTGCAGCATTTTGACAGTTGGGCTTCTACCTTTGGAGAAACGGTTACAGCTCTGGAATTAGCACCCGAAGGCACAAATTACCGAGCCAAGACGAGGTTTGCCAAGTTCTATAACCTGCCAGAGCTGATGCAGATGTTCCGTGAGGTGGCGGATATTCAGACCGCCGATATGCTAAAGCTCCCCGTGCCAAAGGTCAATTACCACAATATTAAGACCAAGCCGAGCGAGATACAGACCGAGATGGTAGCTTCCCTTGCGAAGCGGGCTGAGAAAGTCAGGGCAAGGCTTGTCGAGCCGAACATCGACAATATGCTCAAGATAACCAATGACGGGCGGAAACTGGCTCTTGACCAGAGGATGATTGACCCGATGCTGCCAGATGACCCAGACAGTAAAGTCAATGCCTGCGTGGATAATGTGTACCGTATCTGGGAGGAACACGCCGATACTAAAGCGACACAGCTTGTGTTCTGCGACCGTGTAGCGATACGTTGCTACAAATAAACTATGAATGGGGCTATTGCCCTGTGAGGAGGTAAAAGTAGCGGGGAAACAGAGTTTTCCCTAACTGATATTCCGACGAGTGGAATGACGGGGTAACGCCCTGAAACGCTCACCTAATACTACGTTGGAGGCAATGGAGTGCAATATCCAAAGCTGACACAGCACGTTGAAGTCGGCTGAGAACCGCCCAAACAAGCTATATGCTGATGTGGAAAGCTGTCCAGAGGTGGATGGTGCGGTCTATAGGTCGGGGGTCTATAAAATTCTCATGGCGAGGATGTGGCTGACTACCACTGACAAAAACCCGAATGTAAAGGTCAAGAAGAAAGAGCGGCAGAAATGCCGCTGCCACGAAAGTGGTGTGCGTGGGGTTGAGTAAGGCGGTCGCAATGAAAAACCTTACGGTGTTACAGGCACCGTCAAGCGCACTGGCAAAAAGGGCAGCCTAAAAGAATTATGTACAGATAGGAATATCGGAACGTAGAAAGTTCCAGATGTGGAGCGATTGCACGCTGCGAAGCATAAGGGGGAAAACCATGTCGCTATTATATTAATAGAGGTGTGGCATAACTTCTTTTAATCTGGGAGGAAAGAGCAGCCATGGTACCGTGTCCGTTAGCGATAACAGGATTTAGAAACCGTGAAAAAAGTAAGCGGTGGAGGGACGGGCTGTAGTCAGGAATGTGATGAATGAAACGAAAGGAGCATTATTAACAGACATCATAGGTTCGAGTAGGACTAAGAAAGGCGAACCCGAAAGGAGTGAGCCGACTATGACAGCAAGAAAACGGGCTTTGAAGAAAGCAAAACTGAGACATGCTGAATATTACGATTTTCAAGCTGTTCAGGACGGGCTGTACAAGGATAGCAAAGATGGAAAAGAATTCCGCAACCTTATTGAGATTATTATTATGCCCGAGAACATTCGTATGGCGTACAGGAATTTGAAGAAAAATCCTGGGAGCCATACACCTGGAACAGACAGAAAGACAATCAATGACATTGAGAAATTAACAGACGAACAGTTAATAAACAAGATACAGGAAAAATTCAGATGGTACAGACCGCAAAGTGTACGCAGAGTGGAAATACCAAAAGGTAACGGAAAAGTCCGTCCTCTGGGGATTCCAACAATTATGGACCGGCTGGTGCAACAGTGCGTGCTACAAGTTTTGGAGCCTATCTGTGAAGCGAAGTTTCACGAACACAGTTATGGATTCAGACCAAACAGAAGTACAGGAAATGCGATCGCACAGGCATACAAAAATATGCAGATGAGCCATCTCCATTATGTCGTGGATATAGACATTAAAGGCTTCTTCGACAACGTGAATCATGGAAAGTTGTTAAAACAACTGTGGACGCTCGGCATACGAGATAAGAAATTGATTTCTATTATATCGACGATGCTCAAAGCCGAGGTCGCAGGAATTGGATTTCCAGAAAAAGGAACACCACAGGGCGGAATTATCTCCCCGCTGCTGTCAAACGTGGTGCTGAATGAACTTGACTGGTGGCTTGCAAGCCAGTGGGAGGAATTTCCATCCAAATATCCGTTCAATGACCATCGGAACCCTAACGGCAGTCCGTGCAGGGGGAATAAGTTTGCGTCATTGCGGAGAAGCGGATTAAAGGAGATAACCTGTGTAAGATACGCCGATGATTTTAAGATTTTTACGAGTAGTTATCGGAGTGCAGTGAAACTGTTCTATGCAACAAAAGGGTGGCTGAAAGACCGCCTCGGACTGGATATAAGTCCAGAAAAATCAAAGATTGTCAATCTTAAAGAAAAATATTCTGAATTTCTTGGATTCAGAATGAAGGTGATTCCCCGTGGCAAAAGGAAAAATAAAGCCAACAAAGGGGAGCCACGCTATGTAGTGGAAAGCCATGTCAGAGAAAAATCAATAGAAAAGATAAGAGAGGAACTGAGAAAACTGATTTATGCAATCGAGTACCCACCAAACAAGGCGCATTGCATTTACGCCGAAGTGAGCAGGTATAATTCGTTTGTGGTAGGAGTCCATGATTATTACAGCATGGCGACCAAAGTCAGTGCAGATTTCAGACCAATCGCCTTTTCAGTCCAAAAGAGCCTGAAAGCGAGAATGAGACAACGGCTTAAAACGGCTAAAGAAGTCAGGAGAAACAAAATCCCGGTTCATATCACAAATGTAATCCGTGATAAATACGGAAAAAGCGACCAACTGCGGTATGTGAATGACCTTGCGCTTGCCCCGATAGGGTATGTAAGGCATTCCCATCCTATACAGAAAGCATATGGGGCAAATTCATATACGGAAGAAGGCAGAAAATTAGTACACAAAAAGCTGGATGGTGTTGATATGGCAGTCCTGCATAATTTAATGAGAAATCCGATTGACGGAGAATCCATTGAATTTAATGATAACAGGCTGTCACTGTATTCAGCGCAGAAAGGAAAGTGTGCGGTTACTGGAAAGCAGATGGAAGCGGACGAAGTGATATGTATTAAAAAGATTCCCAAGGAGCAAGGCGGCACTGACAAATACAGTAACCTGTTGCTCGTATGCAGGAAGATACAGGAATTGTTAAATGTTAAAGACATAAAGACATTCTCTGAGGAAATGGATAAGTTAAACCTTGACAAGAAACAGTCAGATAAGCTGTTGAAACTTAGAAGCCTTGCTTTTGTTGAGAGCCGTTAAACTGCTGATTCATCAATTCTTGATGGCAAGCCGTGTGAGCTGAAAGGTTCATGCACGGTTTAGAGTGGGGGAAAAGGGAGAGATAATATCAAACTCTTACCTATCACTATTGTCCACCCCGAAAAATGACGGTACTTTCAATGTCTACGACGATATGAGGGAGAAGCTGATAGCCCGTGGTATCCCTGCGGAGCAGGTACGCTTTATTCACGAAGCGACCACCGATGCACAGAAAAAAGAGTTGTTCGGCAAGGTCAGAAGCGGCGAAGTTCGTGTGCTGTTCGGTTCTACTCCGAAGATGGGAGCAGGTACGAACGTGCAGGACAGGCTCATAGCAATCCATAACCTTGATTGTCCATGGCGTCCTTCCGACCTTGAACAAAGGCAGGGGCGTATCGAACGGCAGGGCAATATGTTCCCAGAGGTGGAGGTTTACCGCTATGTGACCGAGCAGACTTTTGATGCCTACCTCTATCAGTTGGTGGAGAGCAAACAGAAATTTATCAGCCAGATAATGACGAGTAAAAGCCCTGTCCGCTCTGCCGAAGATGTGGACGAGGTTGCCCTGTCCTTTGCGGAGGTTAAAATGCTTGCTACAGGCGATGCCCGTTTTAAGGAAAAGATGGATTTGGATATACAGGTTTCCAAGCTCCGAGTGTTAAAGCAGAGTTATCTTTCCGAGCATTACGACCTTGAGGATAGAGTGCTGAAATACTATCCTCAGACCATTAAGGAGTATGAGGGACGCATTGCAGGCTATGAAAATGATGTAGCTCTTGCCGAGCAGCACAAGCCGCAGGGCGAGGATAAGTTCTGCCCGATGACTCTAAAAGGCGTGACCTACACCGAAAAGGCAGACGCAGGCGAAATGCTTCTTGCAATCTGCAAGGATTATCCGATGTCCGCACCTACCGAAATCGGCAGCTACCGAGGTTTCCGAATGGAGATTTATTATGATACGGTCAATGCCCATTACTGTATGAACCTCTGCGGAAAGGCAAAGCATAAGGTGGATTTAGGTGCTGATGTCCTCGGAAATCTGTCCCGAATTGAAAACGAGCTGTCAAAGCTCCCCGCCAGACTGGAAGCAGCTAAGACCAAAAAGGCGGAAACTATCGCCCAGCTTGAAACCGCAAAGGAGGAAATCAAGAAGCCGTTTGCCTTTGAAGATGAGCTGAAAGAAAAAACAGAACGGCTGAACGCTCTTAACATTGAGCTGAATCTAAATGAAAAAGATACTTCCGTTATGGATACTGAGCCAGAGCAGACAGAAGAACAGCCCGAAAGAAAATGTGCAAGTCGGGAGAGATAATGCGGTTTGCATATTTGTATTGCTGATTTCTGGGAAGTATAATAGGTGTAGATTAGTAAATGTCGGAGGTGAAAGGTGTGCTTGATAATTTCAGATTTGAAACCTTTGTTGATGTGCATAGCAACATTTTTTCGGAATATCTAAGCTCCATTATCGCAAAGCTGCCTAAAGAAAATTCAGAATACCGTTCCATAGAGGAAAGGATAGAGAAACTCTACAAGGAGTATCCAAAAGTTATGGGAGCTCTGGATACGGAAAAGCCGAGCGATTTATCCGAGCAGGAGTGTAAGGCTTTGATAGAAGTTTTGGAGCTTCGGAACAGGCTCAGCGATATGCAGCAGGAAGCAATCTATTTTAGAGGGTGCTATGACAGCGTTGGGTATCTCAAAAAGGCAGGAATTTTATAACCGAGAACGGCGGCATTGGCGTGGAGCTGATGCCCCTTTTACATAGCCGCAGAGGTGGAAAAAGCTTTATGTGAATGATATAATTATGAATATGAAAATTAGCAGAGGAGGTCTTATTATGGAAAGGCACATAGGACTATGGGATAGAGAATATGGAAATAAAACTACCGTAGCGGAGTTAATAATTGATGGTAATCATATAGAATTTTATAATCGAGATGTGCAAGGGATAAATGGTTGTGCATATATTGGTGGAGATGGTACGTGTCGCTATAAGGTTTTTACAAATGGTGCTGCCAGATATGGAAAATATAGGACACTTGATAATGCGGAGAGTTATAGAACATTTTATGTATTGAAGCAGAATTGTGATTTTCAAAAAGGTTTAAAAATAGAGGGAATTAAGGAGGCATCTTTTATCATACCAGAGTTGGTTGATTGGCTTGACATCTGCACTATAGATTGGGGAGCTACTGAACAAAAAGAAATGATTGCTATTGAAACTAAATTGCCCAATATTATTTTAAAAGCGGAAAATCCTAAAATTGAGATATATTTTGAGGCAGGAAATTCTTTATATAACCCCGATATTGATGATAGGATTGCTTTTGAAATAAGAAATCAACCACGAGTAAGGATAGTATATAAGGAGCCTTCAAATGTAGAGAAACTTCATAGTGATATAAGGGCTATAATGCAGTTTTTCGGTTTGATGATAGGACATATAACGGATGCTCTCGATATTCGTCTTGATATTCAAAACCAAGACTTAAAAAGTTGGCTATATATCAATGAAGATTTTTCTTACAATCTACGTACTATGCCTACAATCGACAGACCTCGTACTAAACTAAAGACGGTAGAAGAAAACATAAATAGATATTTTGAATCTTGGTATTATTTTTATTACGATGATAAATTTGAGTTGATTCGTAGAATGTATTTTGAGGGAAATAAAAGGAAAGATATTTATGCACAGGATATTCTTGTCCAGTATGTTAGAATATTAGAAGGGTATCATTTAAGAATTACAAATGAAGAGGAAATTGCAAGTACTCTGGATAAAGATATTAAGGATATGATATTTACGGATGATGGTAAGAAATTATTTGTTCCTATTTTTGAAAAAGCAGGATGGACTTTTAATTCAAAACATGCAAAGAAGGTAGCTTCGTGGATTGCGTCTGGATTTATATTGAAAACAACACTTTCTCAAAGATTAAAAGATTTGGATAGTCAACATTTTGATATAATTGCGAAAAATGCAGATGATATTGCAAGATTGGAGATAATTCCAATGCCTATTGAGCAGAAAATCCCAAAAGATTTCAATTATTTTCAAAGAATTGTAGACACCAGAAATTACTATTCACATTACAAGGCTGATGATAAAAATGTTTTGAATTTCACTCAGATGTGCAATACGATAAATGTATTAAAAGCTTTGATAATAATGATTTTATATACTCATATGGGTATGACAAATGATGAAGCCAGAAAGATTATAATATGGGATGAAGAGTTGAGTTTTCAAACCATGTGCCTTCGTAAAGAAGGTGAATTGCCAAACAAAGAATAAAGTTAATTTGTACATAGCCGAGAGGTTTTCATTTAACGAAAGCCCCTCGGCTTTTTTTATTTCTGGAGGTGATTTTATCCATTGAGAACTAACCGACCCTATGTGCAGATTGACCCAGATGTGCTTGAACGGGTACGCCAGATTGACCTATTATCCTATCTGCGTGAGTTTGAGCCGAGCAATCTTGTTAAGGTCAAAGGCACAAGCAATGTGTACTGTACCGCAGAACACGACAGCTTAAAGATTTCCAACGGCAAATGGTATTGGTGGTCGAGAGGTTTCGGCGGCTATTCTGCCCTCGATTATCTCATCAAGGTCAAGGAATATGACTTTGTGGAAGCCGTGGAAATTCTCACGGGACAGACGATGGCGGACTGGAAGCCACCCCCTGCTCCCAAGAAAGATGAACCGAAAGCCCTGCTCCTGCCGCCAAAAAATAAGGATTGTAACAGAGTGATACAGTATCTTTTCGGGCGTGGTATTGACTATCAGCTCATACAGGAGTGTATCGCAGACGGCACGCTTTATGAGAGTGCCGATTATCACAATGCTGTTTTTATCGGCAAAGACGAAAGCGGAACACCGAAATATGTCGCCCTGCGAGGCACTCTCGGCAGCACTTTCAAGCAGGACGCATCGGGCAGCGACAAGCGGTATTCGTTCCGACTTCTGGCAAAGAAGCCTGCGGATACCGTGCATTTATTTGAAGCTGCTATTGATTTACTGTCCTATGCCACTTATCTGAAATGCGAGGGCAAGGACTACAAATCGGAAAGTCTGCTCTCTTTGTCGGGCGTGTATCAGCCTAAAAAAGAGGTTAAGGACAGCAAAATCCCCGTAGCTCTCACAACTTTTTTGAGTGCCAATCCACAAATTACGACCATCGTTCTGCATCTGGATAATGACAAGGTAGGCAGGCTTTGTACTGCCACTTTGAAGGAACTGTTGCAGAAAGACTACAAAATCGTTGATGATCCACCGCCTGTAGGCAAGGACTTCAACGATTTTTTGTTGTCCTATCTGAAAATTGCAAGACCTATGCCCAAGCGTGAAAGGAGTGATGCCCGTTGATTGTATAGCAGTTTTTTCCCAGAAAGACACCGAAACCAAATCAAAATTTAATGCTGAAAGCGAGGAATGAACCATTGAAAAAGTATGATGTAACCCTTACTGCCCATTACCGAAAGACCCTTTCCGTCTATGCGGAAAGCCCCGAACAGGCAAAGGAAAAGACAAAAATTATCCTGTTCGATACCGACCTTATCAACTTTACCGATGATGATTTTGTCTGCGGTGAAGCCGATATTACCGAGCAGAGCGAGAAAGGTCTTGACGGTGCGGGCGAAAATACACTACAGGAAAATGAGGATTGTTCGGACTGTCCGTACTTCTGCCCCGTGTGTGGTGAGTGTATGTATGAGGACGATTGCGAAGAATGAGATGTCTTACCAAGCACTGAATTTGGTTAGCCAAATTCGCTTGTTAGGGGGCAGCCCCTAATACCCCGTGAGAACAGAAAGGAGTTCAAGAATGATTGAGTTCTTATTTTTCATTATCGGCACAATGCTCGGCGGTCTGTTCGGCGTTGTGTGTATGTGCTGCTTGCAGATAAACAGACTTTCCGAGAGAAAGGAAGAGGACAATGCGAAAAAGAAATGTGCAGATACTTTTCCGTCTGACTGAGGAGGAAGCCGAACACCTTAATGGGCTTGTGCGGAAATCGGGTCGCTCAAAAGAAGCCTTTTTAAGAGAAATGGCAAGGGGCTATCAGCTCTGCGAAAAGCCCGACCCAGAGTTCTATAAAATGATGCGTGAGCTGTCCGCCATTGGAAACCGTATCAATCAGCTTGCAGTTAAGGCAAACGCACTCGGCTTTGTGGATACCCCGATGCTCCGTGAGGAAGCAAGGAAGTGGCACGAGTTTCAGATTGATATTCGCAAAAGGTATCTGCTTCCACGCAGGTCATTGTAATGGCGGTTTGCGAGATATGGGATGTGCGTGGCAGGCTCGACCACCCAATCGACTATGCCGAAAATCCCGAAAAAACCGCCAACCCTAAATACACCGAAGCCGACCTGCAGGCGATGGTCGATGTAATGGAGTACGCTACCAATAAAGAAAAGACCGAGCAGCGTTTCTTTGTCACAGGCGTAAACTGTGACCCGACCACCGCCAGAGATGAAATGATGATTACCAAAGCGGGATGGAGCGACACGAGTGAGATTGTCTGCTATCACGGCTTCCAGAGCTTCAAGCACGGTGAGGTTACGCCAGAGCAGGCACACGAGGTCGGCGTTAAACTTGCCGAGCGAATGTGGGGCGACAGGTTTCAGGTCATTGTCGCCACCCACCTAAATACCGACTGCCTGCATAATCACTTTGTCGTGAACTCTGTTTCTTTTGCGGACGGTATGCACTACCACGACAACAAAGCAAATCTGCGGCTGCTCCGTCAGCGTTCTGATGAGCTTTGCCGTGAGTATGCCCTGTCTGTCATCGAACACCCAAGCGGCAAGAAAAAGCCCTACGCCCTTTACCAAGCCGAAAAGCAGGGGCGACCCACGAGGGATAATGTTGCCAGACAAGCGGTGGATGAAGCTATCAGCAAATCATTTACGCTGAAAGACTTTGACCGCCAGTTGGCAGAACTGGGCTACCGCATAAACTTTGACCCCAACCGCAAGTATTGGACGATTATCGGCAAGGGCTGGCAAAGACCCAAGCGGCTTTATAAGCTCGGAGAGGAATACACCAATGACAGGATTATGGAGCGTATCAGCGAAAATTCCTATGCGGTCAAATTCCAGAGCTTCTCAGAGCCACAGCCACAGGTTAAGGTCTATCGGGTCAAAGGTTCATTGAAGAATGCCAAGAAAATCGGCGGCTTGCGTGGGCTGTATCTCCATTACTGCTACAAGCTCGGTATCCTGCCAAAAAACAGAAAACAAAATTATGCACGGCTTCATTATCTCTTAAAGGACGACCTTATGAAGATGGAAGCCATCACACAGGAAACAAGGCTGCTTTGCCGCAATCACATTGATACGGCGGAGCAGCTTTGTTCATATAAAGGCTCTCTGGAAACGGAGATGTCTGCCCTGCTTCAGAAGCGAAAGGAGCTTTACTCTAAATCCCGCAGGATAATCGGCGAAGAAAAGGAAGCAGTTAAGGCAGAACTTTCCGACATTTCGGGGCGGCTGAAAGTTATCCGAAAGGAGGTCAGACTGTGCGAGGGCATCGCCGCCCGTAGTGATACCCTCAAGGAAAAATTGCAGACGATACGGGCAGACGAACACGAACAGCAAAGAAAGGAGCTGATGAAGAATGAACACAGGCGGCGAAGCGGCAGAACAAATCGTCCGAATGAGCTTGGAGGGCTTTGAGGTCGCTGCCAAAATCACAGGTGCAGGTGCGAAGAACATCGCTATCCTGTTGTATTCCATTCTCAAAGAAGAAAAGAAAACCAAAGGCAAAGCAAGGCTAACGAGTATGCTCCGTTCTGGCAAGGAACTGAAAGTCTTTACCGTCAAAAACGGTGACTTAAAGAAGTTCACGCAGGAAGCGAAAAAATACGGTGTGCTTTACTGCGTCCTCACGGACAGGAAAAACAAAGACCCTAATGCAGAGGTCGATGTCATCGCTCGTGCCGAAGACGCATCGAAAATCAGCCGTATTGTGGAACGCTTTAATCTTGCTTCGGTGGATACCGCTTCTATTGTGACGGAAACTGAGAAATCCAAAGATGCAATGGACGGTCAGCCAGAGCCAGATATTGGTGTGCAGGAAAAGGCGGAGAAAGATAAGCTGCTTGACGAGCTTATGGGCAAGCCTGTCCAGAAGGAGGAAAACGCCCCAAACCCCTCGGTGGCAAAGACAAAAAAATCCCCTCAGTCCGAGCCTACCTCAGAGCAGCCAAAGAAGTCCGCAGAGGGGGCTACTATGACTAAGGAGAAACTTTCTGTCAGAGAGGAACTGCGGAAAATCAAGGAGAGCCGCAAGGATCAGGAAGCAGAGATTGGCACTTCCGACCTGGACAAAAGCGGTGCTTCCGACAGGGCGAAAAGTGCTAACAGGAAAACGGAGCATAAACAGCCCCAGAGAAAGAAAAAGAAACCAAAATCCAAAGAAACGAGGTAAACAGCTATGAGTATTTACGATGTATTTGGCGGTGGCAACAGACCTTTTGATAAAGAGGAATGGGCTGCCGCAAAGCAGGCACAGCGGAAAGAAGCCTATGAGCTGATTGACAATACCTGCTCTGAAATGATGGCAAGCGGCGACAGCTTCCGTCAGTATCTTAATGTGCAGGGTCGCTTTGACCGCTACTCCGTGGCTAACGCTATTCTGGTGTCAGCACAGATGCCCGAAGCAACGCAGCTTAAAGAGTACAGCAAATGGAAAGCGAACCGTGTCTATGTGAACAAGGACGCACAGAAAATTATTATCCTTGAGCCGAGCAAGGAATACACCCGTGAGGACGGGACAAAGGGCATCTCCTACAATGCCAAAGTGGTTTATGATATTTCCGAAACCTCGGCAAAGGACAGGCAGCAGGAACAGGAGCCGAAATCCATGCGTGAGCTTGTGTCGGCTCTGATTGATGCAAGCCCTGTACCCTGTGTACCCGTCGGTGAGCTTGAACTGCCTGCCTATTATGACAGCTCTCAGCAGACCATTTTTGTCAAGAAGGGGCTTTCCGAGGAAGTGCTGTTCGTGAGTATGGCAAAAGAAGTGTCGGCGGCGGTCTATGACTTTAAGCACAACGAGAGCCGTGATGCTTCCGATTTCAAATCCTTCTGCGTTGCCTATATGGTAAGCTCCCGTTACGGCGTGGATACCAGAGGGTTTGACTTTTCCAGACTTCCCAGAGAGTATGCGGAAATGGATACGCAGGCGTTCAAGGGAGAGCTTGGCACGATGCGTGATGTTCTGGGCGAAATCCAGAGCGATATGTATAAGAGTATGGAGAAGAACAAGCCTGCAAAGAACAAAGAGCAGGAACGCTAATCGGAGGTGCAGACTATGAGAGAGAAACGATACCATATCGCACTTGATAAGTACGATAAGAATATCGTCATCAACGCCTTAAACACCCTGCGTACAAGGCAGTTACAGGAGGAACGCCCCACCGAGCCTGTTGACGAGCTGATAAGCAAGGTGGCACACGCTCCGACAAAAAAGGTTAAGGTCGTGCATTGCAGGTGCAATGAGGAACGATGACCAGAAAACGAGCCTAATCCTTTCTGTCTGCGGCATACTTCCTGTCGTATGGCTTGCCCTGCTGACAGCACCCTATGTCAGCGGCGGTCTTGTAGAGATTATCCGAGGTCTGCCCGTGGCGATGGGCAATCCGTTCGAAATAATGGTGTGTGAGGACAGCGTAAAGACTGTCCTTATTTTTTTGCTTGCCTACGTTATGGGCATCGGCGTTTATTTCTCTACACGCAGGAACTACCGCAGGCGTGAGGAACACGGCTCTGCGAAATGGGGCAACGCAGGTGCTTTGAATAAGAAGTACCGAGATAAAGACCCGTCAGCTAATAAGCTCTTGACCCAGACTGTCCGTATTGGGTTGGACGGGAAAAAGCACCGCAGGAATCTGAATATTTTAGTCTGCGGCGGCTCTGGTGCGGGTAAAACAAGGTTTTTTTGCAAGCCAAATGCTATGCAGTGCAACACATCTTTTGTAATACTCGATCCAAAGGGCGAAATCGTCCGTGACATCGGGGGTCTGTTGGAAAATAAAGGCTATGAGGTGCGTGTGCTTGACCTTATCAATATGCACCGCAGCCATTGTTACAATCCCTTTGTCTATCTGCGGAACGATAACGATGTTCAGAGGTTGGTAACAAACTTGTTTAAGGCGACCACGCCGAAAGGCTCACAGTCGCAAGACCCGTTCTGGGATACGGCGGCGAGTATGCTGCTTCTGGCTCTGGTGTTCTATCTGAAATATGAAGCACCGCCAGACGAGCAGAATTTCCCGATGGTTATGGAGCTGCTCCGTGCAGGCGAAGTCCGAGAGGACGATGACAGCTATGTAAGCCCTTTGGACGAGCTGTTTGACCGTCTGGAAATGGTAAACTCAGAGCATATCGCCCTAAAGTATTACAGGGATTACCACAGTGGTAGTGCAAAGACCTTAAAGAGTATCCAGATAACCCTTGCCGCAAGGCTTGAAAAATTCAATCTGGAGAGCCTTGCAGGACTGACCGCCACCGATGAGCTTGACCTGCCAAGTCTGGGAGAAAAGAAGGTCGCTCTGTTCGCTCTGATACCCGACAACGACACGAGCTTTAACTTCCTTGTCAGTATCCTTTATACCCAGCTCTTTCAACAGCTTTTTTATCTGGCAGACCACAAGTACGGCGGAAGCCTGCCTGTGCATTGCCATTTCATAATGGACGAATTTGCGAATGTTTCATTGCCTGATGACTTTGATAAAATCCTGTCCGTTATGCGTTCCAGAGGGGTATCGGTATCCATTATCCTGCAAAATCTGGCACAGCTCAAAGCCCTTTTTGAAAAGCAATGGGAAAGCATTGTCGGCAACTGCGATGAGTTTCTGTATCTGGGCGGCAACGAGCAAAGCACCCACAAATATGTGTCAGAGCTTTTGGGCAAGGAAACCATTGATACCAACACCTACGGGAAAAGCTCTGGGCGGAGTGGTAACTATTCAACAAATTATCAGATTTCGGGGCGTGAGCTGATGACCCCAGACGAAGTGCGTATGCTTGATAACCGTTACGCACTTCTTTTTGTGCGTGGAGAACGCCCCGTTATGGACTTTAAGTATGACATCTTGAAGCACCCGAATGTGAAGCTGACGGCTGACGGAGGGCAACCGCCGTATATCCACGGAGAGCCTACGCAGGCTGTCGCAACCCTTGTGTTTGACAGTGATATTCCAGATAACGCCGTGAGCGTGAAAGCTGTCAGCACTTCCTATGAGCTTCTGTCCGATGAGGACTTGGAAGAAATATTCAATTTATAAGGAGGATTTACCCTATGAAACTTTTTAAGAAGAACGAGAACAAGAAAACCATGAAGCTGCCGATGACTGGAAAGGTTAAGAAAGGCTTCCGCTATTACTGTATGGCTGTTATGGCAATGACCTTTGTGCTTGGTACTTCCGTAACCGCCTTTGCTGCCAATGACCCCATTCAGGTAGTCAACAATCTGTCCGATTTCATTTTCGGTCTGGTGAGGGCTGTCGGTATGATTATGCTCGGCTTTGGTATCGTGCAGATTGGTCTTTCCCTCAAATCCCATGACCCGTCCCAGAGAGCTAACGGATTTTTGACCCTTGCAGGCGGCGTTGTCATTACCTTCGCAAAAGAAATCTTGACTCTTATCACAGGCTAAGATAACAGACTGACACAAAAAGATAACGGGAGCAGATCCGCCGAGTGCGGAACTCGCTCCCGTTATCTAATATCATCAAGGAGGTGGTCAAATGTCTGATAACTGGGTGGTACAGAATTTAGAGAACGCCCTAAACACTTGGAATGAGAAATTAGCCGAGATATGGCAGCTCGTTACCCAATCCCCAGAGAACTTTAAGGGCGGCACGATATGGAATGTCATCGTGGATATTCACGGTGCGGTGCAGGCTATCGGACTTGCCCTGCTCGTGCTGTTCTTTGTTGTGGGTGTGATGCGTACCTGCGGAAATTTTGCAGAAGTCAAGCGACCAGAGCAGGCGTTGAAGCTGTTTATCCGCTTTGCCATTGCCAAAGGTGCAGTGACCTACGGATTGGAACTGATGATGGCACTGTTTAAGATTGTGCAGGGTATGATTTCCACGATTATGAATGCCGCAGGATTTGGCTCGGCACAGCAGACGGTGTTGCCGCAGGAAATCGTGACAGCCGTTGAAGACTGCGGATTTTTTGAGAGTATCCCGCTATGGGCGGTCACGCTGATAGGCGGACTGTTTATTACGGTGCTGTCATTCATAATGATTATGTCGGTATACGGCAGGGTTTTCAAGCTGTATATCTATACTGCCATAGCACCCGTACCCCTTTCCGCTTTTGCGGGAGAGCCGAGCCAAAGCGTTGGCAAGAGTTTCATTAAGAGCTATGCCGCTGTATGCCTTGAAGGTGCGGTTATCGTGCTTGCCTGCATTATCTTTTCCCTGTTTGCTTCTTCTCCGCCCGTAGTCAATCCCGATGCGGCTGCGGTATCTATGGTGTGGAGCTATATCGGGGAGCTTGTGTTCAATATGCTCGTCCTTGTCGGTGCGGTCAAAATGGCAGACCGTGTTGTAAGAGAAATGATGGGCTTGTAAGGGAGGTGCTATGATTGGAAGTCAAGATAAATAAGGAAATCCGTAATTATACGGAGAGTATGTTTTTTGGACTGTCCCTCAGACAGTTCATTTTTTCTGTCCTCGCCTGCGGCGTGGCGGTGGGTTTGTATTTTCTTCTCCGTCCACGGTTTGGAACGGAAACCCTCAGTTGGGTTTGTATCTTAGGTGCGTTCCCCTTTGCGGCTATGGGCTTTATCAAATACAACGGTATGACCGCAGAGCAGTTTGTCTGGGCGTGGATTAAATCGGAATTTCTGATGCCGAAAAAGCTAATGTTCCTGCCAGATAATCTCTATTACGAAACGATGAAGCCGACTATTGAAGCCTATGAAAAAGGATTGGCGACAGTACGGAAAAAGCAGAAAGGCAGAACATCAAAACAAAAGAAATCGAAAAAGAAAAATGCGAAACGCAGCAAGGAGGTAAACAATGCTGAGAACTCTTAAAAATCTGTTCAAGCAGGACAGGGAAAAGTTTGTTGTGCCGAAGTCGGTACAGAATGTTATCCCGATTAAGACAATCTGGGAGGACGGCATATTCCTTGTCGGCAGGAACAAGTACGCAAAGACCTTTAAATTTGAGGATATAAACTATGCCGTGGCAAGCCGTGAGGATAAGGAAGCAATGTTCCTTGAATACTCGGAGCTTCTTAATTCCCTTGACAGCGGTGCGACCACGAAAATCACTATCAACAACCGTCGCTTGAACAAAGCTGATTTTGAACAGACCATTTTAATCCCAATGGCTGATGATGGTTTAGATAAGTACCGCAAGGAATACAACAAAATGCTTCTGGATAAGGCGACAGGGGCTAATTCCATCGTACAGGATAAGTATGTAACCGTATCTGTCTGCAAGAAGAATATCGAGGAAGCCCGAAACTACTTCGCCCGTGTGGGTGCTGACCTTATCGCCCACTTTAACCGTCTGGGGTCGAAATGTGTGGAACTGGACGCAGGCGACAAGCTGCGTATCTTCCACGACTTCTACCGAACAGGAGAAGAAACAGCGTTCCACTTCGATATTACCCAGACGATGCGGAAAGGTCACGATTTCAAGGATTTTATCTGCCCTGATACCTTTGAATTTGAGAGCGACTGCTTCAGAATGGGTGACAGATATGGGCGTGTGATTTTTCTCAGAGAGTATGCGGCATATATCAAGGACAGTATGGTTGCGGAGCTTTGTGAGCTGAACAGGAATATGATGCTGTCCGTTGACATTATCCCCGTTCCCACAGATGAAGCCGTGCAGGAGGTGGAAAACCGTCTGCTTGGTGTGGAAACCAATATCACGAATTGGCAGAGGAAGCAGAACCAGAACAACAATTTTTCTGCCGTTATCCCCTATGATTTGGAACAGCAGCGAAAAGAAAGCAAGGAATTTCTGGATGATTTGACAACCCGTGACCAGAGAATGATGTTTGCCGTGCTGACGATGGTGCATACGGCAGATTCCAAAGAGCAGCTCGACAATGATACAGAAGCTATCTTGACTACCGCAAGAAAGCATTTGTGCCAGTTTGCGGTGCTGAAATATCAGCAGATGGACGGATTGAACACAGCCCTGCCATTTGGTGTACGGAAGATAGATGCCCTGCGTACCCTCACAACAGAGAGCCTTGCAGTGTTTATCCCGTTCCGAGTGCAGGAAATCTACCACGAAAATGGTGTGTATTACGGTCAGAATGTCATCAGCAAAAATATGATTATCGCCAACCGCAGGCAGCTCCTTAACGGCAATTCCTTTATTCTCGGTGTGTCGGGTGCAGGAAAATCCTTTACTGCAAAGGAAGAAATGACGAATATCATTCTGACCGACCCTAATGCCGATATAATCATCATTGACCCAGAGCGTGAATATTCCCCGCTTGTGAAAGCAATGCAGGGAGAGGTTATTCATATCTCTGCGACAAGTGAAAATCACATCAATGCTATGGATATGAACTCCAATTACGGTGACGGTGCAAACCCTGTCATTCTGAAATCGGAGTTTATTTTATCCCTTTGCGAACAGCTCATCGGCGGCACGAACTTGGGAGCAAAGCAGAAATCCATCATTGACCGCTGTACGGCAAGCGTGTACCGCTATTATCAGCAGGGCAACTATATGGGAACGCCGCCCACCTTGCAGGACTTCCGTGAGGAACTTCTTAAACAGAACGAACCAGAAGCACAGGAAATCGCCCTTGCTATCGAATTATTTACAGATGGCTCTCTCAACACCTTTGCCAAGCATACCAATGTGGATACCCACAGCCGCCTTATCTGCTATGACATTCTGGATTTGGGTAAGCAGTTACAGCCTATCGGTATGCTTGTGGTGCTTGACAGTATCTTAAACCGTATCACGCAGAACAGAGCCAAAGGCAGAAATACCTTTATTTTCATTGATGAAATCTATTTGCTCTTTCAGCACGAATACTCTGCAAACTTTCTCTTTACCCTCTGGAAGCGTGTGCGTAAATACGGTGCGTACTGTACGGGTATTACGCAGAATGTGGACGACCTTTTGCAGAGCCATACGGCAAGGACTATGCTTGCTAACAGCGAATTTATCATTATGCTTAACCAAGCATCTACGGACAGACTTGAGCTTGCCAAGCTCCTTAATATCTCCGACCTTCAGATGAGTTATATCACGAATGTCGGTGCAGGACAGGGATTACTCAAAGTAGGCAGCTCCCTTGTACCGTTTGTAAACAAGTTCCCACGAAATACCGAGCTTTACAAGTTGATGACGACTAAGTTCGGTGAGGTCTAAGAAAGGAGGTCTTTTATGGCTGATATTAAATTCCGTGATACGGCTCACCGTGATTTCTTTCTGGAAAATATGATGAAATGCAGAGTGAACGACTGTTATCACAGGGCATTTTTCTATGTGATGGGTATCGCTTCGGAAACGAGGGCGAACATTAACCAGATGTTCAATTTCAAGGAGGACTGTATTGAGCCAGAGGGTATGCACGGTGGCTGGCAGACAAGCGGAACAGTAAAGGTCTGCCATCTTGCTTTTAACCTTTGGAACGGGTATGCAGAGGAAGGGCGGGAACGGTATTTCACGCCAGAGGAGTCGTTCTGCTGTGAATTTGCTCCCTACTTTATGGAGGGTATCAAGGTCAGATACCCCGAATATTGCAGGGAGCTTCCTGCTCCCAGAAAACAGACGGAAATTTCAAGATAAGAAAGGAAAAGCCTATGAAGAATTATAAATCTATTATCTGTGTTGCCGCCTCCGTGTGCCTGTTAGGTACGGCGGCTTTTTGCGGCTTCCGCATTTATCATTACTATGCAGAGGTGGACGAGCAGACGGAAGCCTTTGAGGAGATTGCCGAGATGGTAGAGCAGGCTCCAACGGATGAAACCGTGCCAGACGATGCCCCTGTCAGCGAGGGAGAAGATGTGCTTGCCAAGTATCGGGAATTGTATTTACAGAATGAGGATATGGTCGGTTGGATTTCCATTGCCGGCACGACAATCAATTATCCTGTGATGCAGAGCAGGAACAATCCGAATTTTTATCTGAAGCACAATTTTGAAAAAGAGTACAGCGACTTAGGTACGCCTTATGTGCAGGAGAATTGTGATATTGCCGAAAGTGACAATCTGGTTATCTACGGTCATCACATCAAGGGTGGCAAGATGTTTGGAGCGTTGGAGGATTACAAGTCCAAGAGCTTCTATGAGGAACACAAGACTATTCAGTTTGATACCCTCACAGGGCAGGCAGAGTATGAAATCGTTGCTGTATTTAAGACTGTGGCGTACAGTTCTGAGGGCTTTCGATACTACGACTTTGTTGATGCGGAGAATGAGGAAGAATTTAATTCCTATGTCGGGAAGTGCAAGGAGCTTGCTTTATATGATACAGGTGTGACCGCTGAATACGGCGACAGACTCATTACCCTTTCCACCTGCGAATACTCCGCACAGAACGGCAGACTCGTTGTAGTGGCAAAAAAGGTCGACTGATTTGAAAGCAAATCCTCTGGGAAAGGAGGTTTTCTATGGCTGATATTAAAACCAGAGATGCGGTTAAAGGCACGATAAAGACCATAGATAAAGCCGCCATAGCCAGTGAGCGTATGAAGTCTGCCTATGTGGGGATAAAGGAAAAAGCGGAACAGGGATATTACGCTGATGAAAACTCTGCCACAGAATATGCTGCGGATAGGATTTCTTATGCGGCAGACCGTGTAAAAGACGAAGGTATCCACCAGTTCAATAAGCAGGGGCAAAAGGCAGTCAAGACAACGCAGAAGAATATCGGTAAGGCAAAAGACAAAATAAGCGATTTCAAGCAAAGTCGGGCTGTCAAAGCCGCAGAACAGAAAGCTGCACAGAATATGTCAGAACAACACGGCTTGCAGATCCGTCACGGGGCTGCAAGCCGTTCCTCTGCCCCCGATGTTTCCCAGACAGCAAAATCGCAGTTGATAAAGACCCGA
>OBXM01000230.1_pt1 | contig 72603 bp, 48 predicted proteins | sample 1538141 | NCBI WGS metagenome assembly OBXM01 (sample SAMEA2580153, study PRJEB22360) | human gut metagenome | biome: human gut; feature: human-associated habitat; material: faeces | place: Denmark | collected 2008/2010 | reverse complement strand
GATCCATGAAGGGTTTGTTTTACACCAACGGGGGCGCCCCCAGCCACTACGGCTTGGGCTCCCATCTCTCCGGAGGCATCGAATACAAGTTCACCCGCCACTTCGGCATTGGTGCCGAACTCAACTCCATGTCGGGCAATTACGGCAAATCCGACTACAATGATAACGAAATCGACGGCTTCGTCAGGCTCAACGCCTTGGTCGGCGTGAGGTTCCATTTTTAGTCGCACTACCTTACCGGGCGAGCCGTCAGGTACCACGACTCGTCCGGCAATATCATCAGGATAATCGACTACGCTTAGACTATAACTTATGAGTTAACTGTTTTCCCATCTACATTTTTGTATTTTCTTTACTCACTTCAATTCTTTTTCTGACAACAGTAAGAAGTGTCATATATTCCTGCACTGCCTATGTAATTCTTCACACAGAAGATTTCTGGAAATTTTTTAAGCTACAAAACAAAATATTTATTTATTTTTCTTTGAACTTTTAATAATTAATACTATATTTGCGCTATCTACAGAACAAATCGACACATAACAAAAGCTTTCTTTTTCTTTCACAATCTACTGACCGAATAACTTAAACAATATGGTTAACTAAAATTACGGTTATGAAACATGAAATCAAACACAAAACATGTCTGCCTATATACATGGCAGCATTGAGTTCTTTTATTACAATAGGAACTCTCACAAGTATTCCAATTACCACTTTGGCTATGGGCAATGCCTTAACACACACCTTGCCAGACAAAGCGCCCTCTTTTCCCACTTTCGAAAATACAGTACTCAATATGAGTACTCAACAAAACAACACAACAAAAGGTCACATTGTAGACGAAAACGGTGAACCATTGATAGGAGTCACGGTGAGAGAAGTTGGCAGCCAGTCCGCAACCATCACCGACCTTGATGGAAACTATGCCCTGAGCGTCCCCAAGGGAACAACTCTCAAACTTTCATATACCGGTTATAAAGACATGCAGATACGAGCCGGAGAAAATGCAACTATGCAGCCTGATATCCAAGGACTTGACGATGTTGTAGTCATCGGCTATGGTACTGTAAAAAAACGTGATCTCACGGGAGCAGTAGCAGCCGTTGGAGCCGATAAACTTAAAAATCGGCCCTATGGAAATGCCCTACAATCGATGGCAGGGCAAGTATCAGGAGTCAACATCACGCAAACACAGGGAGCACCCGGAATGGCACCTACTATCAAAGTGCGCGGTATGTCATCCATCAACTCGGGGACATCTCCTTTATATGTTATTGACGGCATACCCCTAGAAGACAATACAAGTTCTACAGGCACCAATGGAGGAAACGTGTTGACTGCTAATCGTAACCCAATGAACAACATCAACCCCAATGATATAGAAAGTATTGAGGTACTAAAAGACGCCTCATCAGCTGCAATCTACGGATCTCGAGGAGCCAATGGTGTAGTTCTTATTACAACAAAGACGGGTAAGGCCGGAAGGACTAAAATAGATATAAGCTACGAAACAGGCATATCAAAAGTTATCCGTAAAATAGAACTGATGGATGCTCGGCAATGGATTGACTTCGAGACAGCAGCACGTACCAATAGTTTCAATACGGCAAAATTGAACAACCCAAATCTTAAGCCTTCATCAAGTATGACTAATTATTACGTGCCCGATGAATTTTCAGATCCCGAATGGTTAACCCGTATTGGAAATGGTACTAATTGGCAAGATATAATGCTCCGCACCGCACAATCTCACAATGTTCAAGCCAGCGTTATGGGAGGTAGTGAAAATACACAATTCATGGTCTCCGGAAATTTTCTTGATCAAAATGGTGTCGTAGACCGTACATTTTATCAGAGGTACAGCGTGCGCAGCAATTTAAACCATCGATTCAATAATCGCTTTTCCCTCTCTATCAAACTCGCCTTAACCCGTAGTAAGGATTTCTCAAACGGGTTAAACGGAAAATCTGATGTTGTATCTTTAGCTTGCCAAAGTGATCCAATATTTCCATTACACGTGGAAACAGGAAGTCTCGGTTTCAAAGATCCAAAATCTATTTGGAATACTTTTGTCAAATATGGTTTTCAACTTTGGCATCCTTATTCCCTCACCCGAGAGATGACGAAAAAACGCATAACCAACACACAACTACTTAACACCTACCTTGACTGGAAAATCATTGATGGACTCACTTTCCGCACAGCGCTGAATGCCGACAATGAAGACATGCACTTCAACTCTTATTGGAACGAAGGACAAAATTGGGGCTACTCAGGTTGGGTGCATGCAACGGGCTCCAATCAGACTTTGCACCAATTTAACTGGGCATGGGAAAACACACTCAATTATATCCACACCTTCGGTGAGCATTCCGTCACGGGATTGCTCGGCTACACCATGCAAAAACAGACACTCGAAGTAAGCAATATGTCGGCTACCGATTTTCCCAATGACATGGTGCATACGCTAAATGCCGGCAAGGTGAACAACGGCAGTACCTCTGAAACCCAATGGAGCTTAATTTCCTATCTGTCTCGTATAACCTATGCCTACCAAGGCAAATACTTGGCTTCGGCCGCTCTTCGTGCTGATGGTTGTTCACGTTTTGGAGCCAACAGTCGTTGGGGCTACTTCCCCTCAGCATCGCTTGCATGGAGACTATCAGAAGAATCTTTGCTGAAAAACAACCTCAAATGGCTTGACAACCTCAAGATTCGCCTTAGTTATGGAGAAACAGGCAATAATCAGATTGACAACTATGGCTCCATAGGCCTGCTCAGTTATTCATCCTATGTCGTAAATGGAGCCATCGCTCAAGGTCTGTACACCTCTACCAATCCGTCACCCGATTTAAAATGGGAAAAAACATGGCAAGTTAACCTCGGACTGGATGCAACAATACTCAACAACAGACTGAATGTCGCTCTCGACCTTTATTATTCGAAAACCAACAATTTGCTTCTAAATGTTCCCATCCCCGTTATTACCGGTTTTGAGACATCACTCAACAATATCGGCTCACTTCGCAACCAAGGTGTAGAGTTCAATCTCACTTCCCATAACTTCGTAGGTAAATTTACATGGACAACAGATTTCAATATCTCTGCCAATCGCAACAAAGTTTTGAAACTGGGCAACAATAACGAGCCCATTCTCGTCAACACCAATTCGGCACTATCCATCACCCAAGTGGGACACCCCATCGGTTGCTACTACGGTTACAAGATAGATGGCGTGTTAAGCAGCCAAGATATTGCCAACGGCGTACCAGCTCCGGCAGGAAGTGAAGCCGGTGATCCATTGGTGCGCGATGTGGACGGCAACAAGAAAATAGATGCCAATGATCGAACTATTCTTGGCAACTACCAGCCTAACTTCACTTGGGGACTTACAAACACTTTTTCTTACCGGGGCTTCGATTTCTCTTTCATGCTCACAGGCACGCAAGGTGGGGAGATAATGAACCAGAATGCGCGTTTTCTCGGTGAATTCAACGGAAACCGCAATGTCTACGCTTCAGTGGCCAATTACTGGAGGTCTGATGCAGAACCCGGAGACGGCATGACTCCCAAGCCCAGAACAGTATCTACCGGTGTGCGTGGGCAAAGCACAAGCTATTGGGTAGAAGATGCCTCTTTTGTCCGTATCAAGAATATACGTTTGGGATACACCTTTCCTGTAAAACTCATACAACAAATAGGATTAAGTGGACTCCGTGCCTATGTCAATTTGGAAAACGTGCATGTATTTTCCAACTATCGCAACTACGACCCTGAAAACTCCACCTTCCAAAGTGGCTACCGAGTCGGCTATGACTATGGTGCCTACCCTACCCCGTTCAGCGCTACGTTCGGATTGAATGTCTCTTTCTAACACAACACTTTCTTTCAAACAATTATTAAGCCGTGAAATCATGAATAAATTAAAATACATCATAGCATCCCTTCTCGCTCTCATGCTCTCCGGATGCAACAGTTTCCTTGAATTATCCCCCAAATCTCAGGTCAATGAAAACGGGTACTACAAGACGGAAGAGGACTTCACAACATCTATGCATGCCGTCTATGCTACCCTCCATACCATTTACGGCCCCCAGTCGCTACCTTCCTATTTCGGGGAGTGTGCATCGGACAATGCTTACTGCAATGAAACGGCAGGTGACTACAATGACAAATATGCACTGACCAAACATCAGAATTTGACAACGGCTAATGCTATCGTTCTCGATTTCTGGAATACTTATTACAAAGCCATGTTTAAAATCAACAATGTGCTGAATAAGATGGAAGGCTCGGACTTTTCCACTAAGAAACAGATACAAGGCGAATGCAGATTCATCCGTGCACTCTACTATTTCGATATGGTACGCGCTTGGGGCGATATACCTTTGGTGCTGATACCCGTGACAGTGGCACAGTCATACGGTATGGCCTGCACCCCTACCGCCGATATCTACAAGGCCATTATTGACGATTTAGAATTTGCAGCTTCCAACCTCCCCCCAAAAACCAGCGAACGTTTCGCAGGTGCTGCAACATCAGACGCAGCTAACGTGCTACTCGGAAAGGTTTATCTCACAATGGGTAACAAAGAGGCTGCCAAAACGGTACTGATGAAAGAATATGGAAAATTTTCGCTTGAAACTGAGTATGCCAAGTTATGGAATCCAAAAAATAAAAACTGTCGGGAGTCTATATTTGAGGTTCAATATCTCGGTGGAAAATCAAATCCTTATAGCAAGTATTGGGCTGTTTTCGCCCCACTTGACAATCGATGTGTCACAGCTTGGGGAATGGGGGCCAATCAAGTGACTGAAGATCTATACCAAGCATTTGAAAAGGGAGATCCACGACGAGAAGCCACTGTGCAAAACGGATATACAAACACCAATGGAGATTTTATTGCTGACAAATTTTTCGTTAAATGGAGAGATAATGGGGCCGAACTCGACAAACTGACAGAGGCAGCAAACAATAATTTCATAATCTTGCGTTATGCTGATGTATTGCTCATGCTGACTGAGGCTACAGGCGAGGCCAAATATATGAACGAAGTGCGCACAAGGGCAGGACTTCCCGGATATGGAGACCCCAACTATCCCACAGCTTACAATACACTTGAAGCAGCCTTGCAGCATGAGGAGCAAGTGGAATTTGGAGGTGAGTTCCATCGCATGTTTGATTTGCTGCGCCATGGTACAGCCATGACCGTTATCAATCAATGCTCTAAAGAGCATGGCAAAATTACCAATGCCAACCAATTCTTACTACCAATTCCCCAATATGTGGTAGACCAGAATCCCACCGTCATCAGACAGAACGATGCCTATAAATAAACCAATCCCTTTATTTTATAGTGTTAAAATAAAGAGTCCGTGACGAGGGTTGCAAATCCAATAAACACCTTCTTACTGCCTCATTCATACCATTCGCCGACCAAAAACTATCGGCGAATGATACGAATGAGGCGAATTTATTTTAGTCGTCTGATTCGCTTAATTCGCAAAATTCGCCGACGATAATCATTTCATTCGACGAATGGAGCGGAGGAAGCGAATGGTTGATTATGCCTTTCCGTTCACGTAGTGTGACACGGGGAATTAGTCAAGGTAATTCAGCGAAAAACGCGGTTGTGCTTGGCGAATTTACAACCAAAGTGCCGGTGGATGGAAATAACACAAAAATGAAGGGATTTATAAAAGGGTGGCAATCAGAGGTTTGTATTTTCTTGACACGATTCAACAACGGAAAAAGGATCCTAAAACGGGCCGAATGGGGATGCAAAAGAGGCTGTTTTGGATGACGAAACGGCCCGAACGAACTTCTCATTCGGGCCGTTTCACAAAAGCAAAGGGCAAAAAAGGCAAAATGGAGGGGATGTTAGCAGGATGCAGGAGGAGTTTTACGCGCTATTTGACCGACAAAAGCTGACAAGAATTTGTCGTATATTTTCCCTGCCATCAGTATGAGGAAAGGGCGGGAGGCCGGATGGCGGGAGGATGTGCCACGGCGGAAAAGCGAGGCACTTATTTTGTGATGGTGACCACACCATTGCGTTGCTCGGCCCTGACATGATAGGAATGCCTGATGATTTCGAGTCCTTCGCCGAGGTTGTTGCTCGGCAGGGTGCCCGTGAAAATATCATCCATATTGAGACGACCGGAGAAGCGAAACTTCACGCCGTAGGTGGTTTCCATGACAGCTATGACATGACGGAGCGTCGCATTGCGGAATACAAGTTCGTTGCGCTGCCATGCCGTGGCGTCGTTCACCTCCTCGGGCTTCTGCTCCACCGAGATGCGGCCCGTCTGCTTGTCGAGCACGGCCACCTGACCGGGCCAAACGGCAGTCTGACGATGGGAGGCAAGCGAGGTGAACAACACCTTGCCCTCCTCCAACGACAATCGCGAAAGGGCGACACCCTTGCGGGCAAAGAGATTGAACTTCGTGCCCACGACGCGCACATTGAGCCCCTCGGCACGGATGGAGAAGGGATGCAGACTGTCTTTGGCCACGCTAAAGAAGGCTTCGCCCTCAAAGCTCACCCGGCGCGAAGTGCTGTTGAAATCGGCCGGGGAATAGGAAAGCCTCGACCGCTCGTTGAGCACCACACTCGTACCATCGGGCAAGACGAGAGTGGCTCTGCCTCCGGCATCGGTGCGGAAAATGGCCACACCGGTCGGTGACACCGCCTCTTGCCGGTAGAACCAATAGGTGGAGAAAAACAAAACGGGCACAAGAAACACAGCTGCCGCTTGCATCCACTTCCACGCACGGCGGCGCCAGTCGTGCCCGGCAGTCCGGGTCGCTGTCTCTATGCGCTGCCATATCGGGCGGGTGGCAACCGTATAGTCGTCTTCGGCGAGGTCGCCATCCATCCATCGGTGGCGCATGGCTTCACCCAGCGTGTCATCGTCGGTGGCATTGACCTGCCGGCGCAGTTCCCGCAACTCCTCCACGGTGAGGTCGCCTTTGAAATATTTATCTTCCAGTTCGGCCATTTCTCTTTGCTTTTGTTTGTTATTTAAGTTTCGCAAGCTCAATTTTAGGAGTTAAAGGAGTTAAAGGGAGTTAGCACTCACTTCGCTCGTTAGGAGAAGTTCCTTGAGCGATAGCGAAAAAAGACAACAGCCTTATTGCTTGATTCCCTTGGAGAATAGGAGGAGTAGAGCTGTCGTCTTTTTCGCTATCGCCCAAGGCACTCCTCCCTGTCACTCCTTTTCTCGCTATCGCTCAAGGAACTTCTCCTTTAACTCCTGCCGGACTTGCCAAAGTTCTGTTTGTTAGTTATAACAACGGAAAGGACGAAAAGTACCTTCAATTAACAAAATATAAGAATCCCAACGACACGTAAAGAGTCCCCAACGACAGGCGCAACGCCTTAACGCCTAGCGACAGTTGGTTTTTCACCGTCTGCTCTTTCAGGTTGAGCTGCAACGCAATCTCCTTATTGGTCTTCCCCTCCAACCGCGACAGCCTCACCACTCGGCGCTGCGTTTCGGGCAACCGGCTAAACGCCGCAAAGAACATTCGCCGGAAGTCATCATACTCCACCCTGTCGGACGAGGACTCGGAGAGATGGCCCAGATAGTCGGTATAACTTTCAAAGGCGGGCGCATTGACCGTGGCCCGGTAGGCATTGACCAGATAGTGGCGCATACGGATGAAGAGCAGCGACTTGAGCGTCTCGGTCTGCCGTATGCTGCGACGGTTGGTCCACAGCCAGATAAACGTGTCTTCCACCAATTCTTCCGTGCTTTCCCGCGAGTGGGTGTACTGCATGCCGAAGGCATAGAGGCGGGCGGCATATTTGTCATACAACCGCCGGAAAGCCTGCTGTGAGTCTTTCTTCAACTGTTGGATGAGCAATGCCTCGTTTGTTTCCGTCATGTTATTTCAGCTATCTTTATCGTCGGCTGCCGCCCTTCGCAGCGTATGCGGGCAGGCGGATTCTTCTGCACACGCAGCCCCGACAGCGACAAAGATATAAAGAATTGGTCAATAAAACAAGCGAAACCGCATATCATTTCTTCCCGTAACGCTCATAGAGCAGCAACAGGTGGGCTGCACTCCAGCTGAAGTGGGACGCCTGAAGCGGGCGGCCCGTGAAAGTATCGTAGTTTTCGTAGATGGGGGCATCGCCCGAGAGTCCTTGCAGCCTGTCGAACACACGGCGCGTGTAGCCATCGGCCTTGCGGGGTTCGCCATAGTTGCGGAAAGCCTCGATGGCATAGTAGGTCTGATCGAGCCAGATGGGGCCGCGCCAATAGCCGTTGGCATCATATTTGGGATTGTCGGCGGCGATGGTGGGAAAGGGGATGTAGGTGGCAAACTTGCGCGGATCTTCCAGCAGCCGGCGGGCCTTGAGCCACTGGGCGCGGGTGGCTATGCGCGTCCAGAAAGGCAGGTAGCCCTCACAACCGGGCTCGCGCACGAAACGGCCGTCGGTCAGTCGGCGGTCGAAGAAATAGCCCTCCGCATCGTCGAAGAAGTAGTCGGCGACCTTCCCGCGCAGGTCGGGCTCGTCGAAAGCCATGCCGAGCAGTGCGGCAAACTTCCCAAGCAGGGTGTACTCGTAGGCCAGATAGGCATTCAGGTCGACACTCTCCTGATCGATGCTCCATGCCGCTCCGCCATTGTGCAGCATCTTGGCCCCGTCGAAGCGGATGGCATTGTCCATCCCGCTCTCCCATGCAGCCGCCTCAAGCGTGCCGTCGGCGGAACCGAACTCGCAGATGCCGTTGGCATTGTGGTCGCGATGGCGATACCACCAGCGGTAGTAGTGCAGCAGTTTGGGATACATCTCGCGTACGAAAGCCGTGTCGCCGGTGGCCTCAAACACCCTGTCTACAGCCCAACAGGCCAAAGGAGGCTTGCTGTCGCGGGCATTGTTTTCGCGCGGATCGACATAGATGCAGTCTATCACCATACCATCGGACTGCTGATAATCGAACATCACGCGTATGTTATCCTTGGCCAATTCGGGGAAAAACGATGCCATGGCAGCCGAAAAACGCCAGCAGTCCCACGCCCAACAGCCCACGAAATAGCCCACGGCATGACTGGGTACAATGCCGTCGTGGAGCAGTCCGCCGCGCAGGCAGCGCCAGTTGGAAACAAGCGTGGTGACGGCTTTCACGGCCACGCGGTTGTAGTCGGTCGGCATGTCTGGGCGCAACACCTTGTTGAGATAGCCGTTCCAGCGTGCGAGATTGTCGTTTTCGCACGCACGGTAGTTACCCAAGAGCGAGTTGGCATAACACCTCTGCGCCTCCTGTCGGTCGCCCGGCAGCAGCATGGAGACTACAATGTCGGCCTCCCCGAGACCTGGGGGCAGCGTAGCCGTGTAGTTGTTGCCCGCCACGCGCAATTCGGCAGAGGGCGGAAAGGTCAACATCAGTGTCTCACCCGGCAGCCCACCCAGCACCAGATGGTTGCCCTCCTTCCTCACCGTGAGTGCCCGGTGGGGCTCCAGTGCCGAGAAAGTGAGTTGCCGTCGACCGGTGTTCGTGACATGGAGTAAGGCCGTGCGCGAATCGGCAAACAGCAACTGTTCCTCCACGCAGCCGTCATCCGCCTTCAGACACAGGCCTATCTTGCCCGGCACATAGTCGGCACGCTCGTGTGGCAAGGGCTTTCCGCCCGCCATCAGACTCACGGCCGACTTGGCAAACCACCACCGCCCATTGATGCTGAAAGGGCCGCAAAAGCCTCCCGCGGGCTTGTCGCGCCCGGGAAGCGTGAAGCCCATCCACGCCCCTTGGTCGGTAAAACATCCGATTTGCTTCTCCTGCCCCGTGGGCGTGAGGCTTATATCAATGATGCCGGCGTAGTCGTCGCGGGTGAATCCTCCGCCAGCCGATTTGCTTTCCGCCCGCCCGCCGAGCATCGTCAGCAGGCAGGCACATACTATCAGAAAGGTCTTTTTCATCTCTTCAGTCGGTTATTTCAAAGGACTTATGGTGTAAGAATATCTCCACTCCCGTGGCGTAATGGTGTATTCGGGATGCACCTCGGCCCCCCAAGTGTTGTCACCGCCCACGCCCATGAGCCTGTGGTCGATGTTCAGCCACACCAGTGGCTTGCGCTTCACGCTTCCGCCATGCCGGTGGGCCTTCTTGGCGGGAATGTAGTCGATGTCGTCTTGGAGAAAATTCCATGCACTCACGTTGAGCACCTCGTCACCTGCGACTCTGATGCCCTGCCCTTGCCGGTCGGTCATCTCCACCCACCTCACATCACACTTGTTGCCCGTCTCCTGCGCTCTCACGTAGGGATGATACTGCTCCCACACGTTTTGGGCATACACATCCACCAGTGCCGACTCCTTCCGGTCGGCATAGTTCTCCTGTGGCCCGCGCCCGTACCACCTCATTTGGTCGAAAGCAGCAGGCAACAGCATTGCTGTGCCCAAACGGGGCATCTCGGGCAGTGGTTTGTTTCCCGGTACAAAGTGCATCGTGACACGCACATTGCCACCTGCATCAACCGTATATTCCATGTCGGTGCGTGCTTCCTGCCGGGGCATGTCGTAGGAAACTTTGATGCTGGCCGATGATTGGCCGGTCGTTGCCTCCATACTTTTCAGCCGCATTTCCTCACCTGCCTGCCTCCACGTGCCACAACGCACAGATGTGCCGTTGGCCACATCGTTGTCGGTCAAGGGTCGCCAGAAATTGGGCTTGGGCCCTTGCATCAGCATCTCCCGTCCGGCGTAACGGAGCGAGACGAGTTGGCCGCTTTGACGGGAGAAAGCGGCGGAGAATCCGTCCCCGGCCACGGTGACGGCATCGCCCTTGGTTGTCAGCTTCAAGGGGCCGCCTTCCGGGACTGTCGGAGGCAAAACCGGGGCCTCCGTGGGAAGCGCAAATTGCGCATTGGCTACTTCATATCCCTTGGGCAGCAGACCCGAGGCGTGTTTAGTGACAGCCCGTAAAGTGAGGAAATGTTCACCGGGCAAGGTCGTGTCACAGGCAAAAGGTATCGGCAACGTGGCCTCCCCGTGTGGCTTGACCAACGGGAAATCGCACACGCCTTGACTCACAATGCGCCCCTCGCGCTTCACCTCCCAGTGCAGTTCGTAGCCGGCAAGCGAGGTGAAGTCAAACGCATTGCGCACCCTGACCCGATTGGGCGTGAAAGGCTCCGGGGCAAAATGAATGTTCTGATACACCCGTTTCACCTCGCTGATGTGCGGATGCGGGGTGCGGTCGGCAGCCACCAAACCGTTGGCACAGAAGTTGGAGTCGTTCTCGACCCCTACAAAACCCAAGTCACCCCCGTATGCCCAAATGTGGTTGCCGGCACTGTCGCGCCGCTCGAATGTCTGGTCCACCCAGTCCCAGATGAAGCCCCCTTGCAACTGGTCATAGCGGTTGATGAGCTCCCAATAGTCTTGCAGATTGCCCACACTGTTACCCATGGCGTGCGCATATTCACACAGGATGAGCGGACGGGCATCCCGCCGGTTCACATGTCGGCGCAAAGCCCAAATCCGAGCGTACATGGGACAGTAGATGTCTGATTTGCCTTCATATCCTCCCCCTTCATACTGAACGGGCCGGGTGGGGTCGAGCCGTTTGGCCATTGCGTAGTTGCGCTCGAAGAGCGGGCCATAGCCCGACTCGTTACCCAGACTCCAAATAATGACGGAGGTGGCGTTCCGGTCGCGCATCATCATGCGGTACATGCGCTGGTGGAAAGCATCAGCCCAGTCTTCGTTATCAGCCAAGGTGGGATGAGGGGAGTTTTCCATGCCATGACTTTCCAAGTTGGCCTCATCGACGAGGTAAAGTCCGTATTTCGTACAGAGATCATACCATTCCGGGCGGTTCGGATAGTGCGACGTGCGCACGGCATTGATGTTGGTCTGCTTCATCAGACGAATATCTTCGAGCATACTCTCCACGGTGATAGTGCGCCCCGTGAGCGGATCGTGTTCGTGCCGGTTCACTCCTTTTATCTTGACGGCCACCCCGTTGACAAGCAGTTGACCGTTGGTGATTTCCACCGTCCGGAAGCCGAAGGTGTGTACGGTCGCCTCCGTGACTTTGCCTTTGCCGTCACGCGTCGTGATGAGCAGCCGATAGGTGTGGGGCGTTTCGGCATTCCAAAGCTTGATATCCCGCAGGGTCGGTCGGATGGAAAACACGGAATCGGCCGGTCCTTTGGCTCTATGGGAAAACCGAAGCAAAGCACGATTGTCCCCATCGAGCACACTCACCTCCACCGAGCACCCGCGCCGCTGGCCCTTGGTAAACACGTCAAGTGACAGTTCGCCGTCCTTATATCCGTTTGTCAAACCGGCCACAAGGCGGAAATCGTGTAGCCGATAGGCCGGGCGCGCCTGCAAGAAGACACTCCGCTCAATGCCACTGTATTTCCAGTAGTCCTGATCTTCGAGGTAAGAACCGTCGCTATATCTGTACACCTTCATGGCCAACCGGTTGGAACCGGACTTCAGGTAGGGCGTGATGTTAAAATGGGCAGGCAAACGGCTGTCTTCGCTATAACCCACCAAGTGCCCGTTTATCCAACAATAGAAAGCCGACTCCACGCCTTCAAAGTCGATGAAAATGTCCATTCCATGCCACTCCTCAGGCACTTCAAACTCGCGCACGTATGCTCCCACGGGGTTATAGTCGGCCGGCACGAAAGGCGGATTCACCGGGAAGGGATAGCTTACATCGGTATAGATGGGGGCATCGAAGCCCTGCAACTCCCAACTGCCGGGCACTTGGATGTTGCTCCACGAGTGCACATCGAAACCGGGACGGAAGAAACCGTCGGGCACGAGCCGCTCATTGCGCGAGTAAAGAAACTTCCAAGTGCCGTCAAGCGATATGCGCCGTTCGGCCCGAGGGTCGCATTTCAGACGCTCGGCATCGCCCATCGCGAGGCGCGACAGAGCCAAAACGTTATTTTTATAAGGTATAAAATGGGCCGTCATGGGCTCTCGGTTGAGGGCCGAAACATGCGGATTCTGCCACGGTCGGGCATCGGCCATGCTGCACAAAGGAAACAGGAGCACGGCCAAAAAAAGGGTCAAACGTTCAGTCATTATAGAAACAGATGAATGGATGGAACTATAAAGTGCAGAAAAATGTAACGAGAAACGGGACGCTGAAATCCACCGCCACACCATGAAAGACAGCCACCACGGAGTATTCTTCCCCCGCAGCACGGGTGATGATGGGCAGTGTGGTATCCATAGAGGTTGCCCCGCCCACCGAGATGGGGGCCAACGGCCCGAACCAACGGGCCAGCAAAGGGGCACAGAGCAGCGTGATGATTTCGCGCATGATATTGGCCAAGAGTGCGATGGTGCCCAATTCGGCCCCTTTCATCTCGGTGATGAAAATACTTGAGAGTGAATAATAGCCGAAGCCGGAACCGATGGCAAGACAACCGGCAAGGTGTCTTTCGGGCAGCAGCCATGCCACCGCCGCACAGCCGGCAAGCGTTCCGAGCACCGTCAGCAAAGGCAACAGCATGATTTTGGGATCAAGTTGGCGGAACTTTCCAAGCACTTGACTGTCGCAGCCTATCGTGATACCCACACAGAACATCAACAGACAGAGCGCATAATAGCTCACGTCGCTCTCAACTACCCACCGGGGAGCGATGCCGGCAAGGGCCACCGCAATGCCGAGGATGAAAAACAGAATAATGGTCAGACTACCTTTCATGGGCCTGCCCTTTCCGCATGACGATGCCCCAAAGCCCCCAAGCCAGCAACGTGCTGCCGACAACACCCCCTAAAGTGAGCAACAAAGCCTCGGCACCGAGCGTGCTAATTCCACGAATGAGCCTTTGGTTACCGCCCACCTCCATGCCGAGGAAGAACAGCAGCAGCCATATTAAAAAGGTTACAAGACGGGGAATGATTTTCAAGGAGTGCCGGCGGAGCACATAGCCCACGCCGACACCGCCAAGCATCACGCAAATTATTTGAAGCATTGTGTTGGTTCTTATAGTCAGTTGACGAGTCCGTTGGAGTTGATCTCGGTCTGCGGAACGGGATAGAACGAATTCGTGGCCTCATCAAAATTGGTGCGCCCGTCGGCTTTGAGTACCGCTCCGAGCTTGCCCCAACGCCGCAGGTCATAGAAGCGGAGATTCTCCAAAGGGAATTCTATGGCCCGTTCGTGCTCTATTTGGGCCTGCACCTCACTCTGTCCGGTGCCCTGCATGGGCGGCATGTTGCCATGCACCTTCCTCACTTCGTTGATGAGTGTGATGGCCTTGGCCGTCTCACCGAGATTGTTCAGTGCTTCCGCCTTCATCAACAGCACGTTGGCATAGCGCATCAGCGGGATGTTGATGGCCGTATTGTCCTGCTCCAGCCCCTCTATCGTGGCCGGCATAAACTTGCGGAAGGCCGGCCGGTTGTAGGCCCCACCGTCGTTGCGGAACCAGTCGTCATACTTCTTGCCATACACACGGCCCGAGGCATCGTTCCAATAGTCGCACTGATAGAAGACTGTGTTATAGAGCCGGTTGTCATAAAGGCCGTTGAGAGCCGTCTGACCTTCCTTCATATACTCATCCATCAACGCTTTCGAGGGCAGAATCTCGTCCCATCCCTTCAGCTCACTGCACCCTATCCAGCGGTGCATTTGGGTGCGGTAGTTGGCCCCGTTGGCATCATTGAGGGTGAACTGTACCTCGAATATCGATTCGCGGGAGTTCTTGTCCTGTCCGTTGAACATGCTTGCGAAGTCGCCCACCAGTTCATAGCCCGTCACCTTGTCAAAGGCCTCCACCGCCTTGGTGAGATATTCGGTCTTCTTTTCCTCGGCCGCACGGGTGAGCCATGCCCAGCCCAAATAGGCATAAGCGGCGCCACTGGTGGCCCGTCCCACATCATCGGGTCCATAGGCCTTGGGAAGTGCCGTAGCCGCTTGGAGTTCGCCGATGACAAAGTCCCAACAGTCGGGACGCGCGGAGAGTGCCTTGTCGAGGGCTGCACGGTCGCCCGAAGTGATGTATTTGTCGCGAATGATGATCTGTTCCCAGTTGAGCAGCAGCCGCATGTGGTAGTACCCACGCAGGAAGTGGGCCTCGGCCTGCAACCGGGTGCGCTCGTCTTCGGAGAGTTTGTCGGTCGGAACCTTGGCCATCTTTTCCAATATCTGACTGGCGAAGTTGGCCCCACGATAGAGATGTCGCCAATAGTTGGAGAACTGGGAATTGCCGTTGGTATAGGTGAAATTGTAGAGTTCCACCCAGTTTTGGTAGTTCATGGCATCGTTGCCCGGTTTCACGAGGTCTTCCCGGTAGGCTTCCACGGGCCACAACACTTCACACATGGTCCATTTGTCCTTGCTGCCGTCCATGAAATAGAGTTGCGAGTAGGCCGCCGAGATTGCCGCCTCCACATCGGTTTTGTCTCTCCAGAAAGATTCGGAGGTGAGATTGTCGGGTGAACTCACCGTCAGGTAATCATCGCAGGCCGTCAGGGTTAAAGCCATGCAGGCGGCCGTTATACATACTATCTTTTTCATAATGGATTCGTTGTTTTAAATGATGGTATTGTCTGCCTCCCACGGTCAGAATGTAATCTGGGCTCCGAGGGTGAACGAACGGGTGAAGGGATAGACGAACTTGTCAATGCCCGTGTTGAGCACACTGGCCCGCGAGAATTCGGGGTCGATGCCGTCGTATCCGGTGATGGTAAAGAGATTCTCGGCACTGACGTAAAGGCGCACCTTGTCCATGTATATCTTGCGTGTGAGCACGGTGGGGAAGGTGTAGCCCAACTGCACTTGGCGCAGTCTCACGAAGTCGCCCTTTTCGAGGAAGCGGGTAGACTCGCGGCTGTTGCCCGACGGGTCTTGATACATGGCCCGGGGCACATCGGTATTCATGTTGGCCGGTGTCCATGCCCGAAGGGTAGACTTGAGCATGTTGGAACCGGAGTTCATAGCCTCATAGAAATACTTGTTGCCGTTGTAGAGTTTGTGCCCCCAACCGCTGCCCAGCACAAAAGAGAAGTCCACGCCTTTGTAGGCGGCATCGAAGTTGATGTTGGCTTCCACCTTGGGAATACCCGAACCGGAATACACCTTGTCGTTTTCATCGAGCACACCGTCGCCATTGGCATCGGCAAAGCGCATGTCACCGGGCCGGGCGTCGGGTTGGAGGAGTTTGCCCTCGCTGTTCACATGGGCCTTCACCTCATCCTCCGAGTTGAAGATGCCCTGTGCCTGATAGAGATAGAAAGCACCGATGGGCTTGCCCACCCGGGTCTGTGTGGGGAAATGTTCATCCCCAAATTTGAGTCCTTCGCCATAGAGCACCTGCGAGGCATCGGCCAGTTCGATCACCTTATTGTTTACCGTAGAGAGGTTGAAACCCAGATTGTACTGCAAACCGCCGACGCTGTGTGTCCAGTTCAGTTCCAATTCAACGCCTGTGTTGCGCATCTTGCCCACATTGAGCACCGGGCTGTCGAGCCCCGTACTGGGTGCAAGTCGCTTGGTGATGAGCAGGTCGCTGGTTTCATTATAATAGTAGTTGAGGCTTCCCGAGAGCCGGTTGTCGAAGAAACCAAAGTCGACTCCGAGGTTTTTGGTGTCGGTTGTCTCCCACTTGAGGTCACGGTTTTCCAGTTCGGAGGCTATGCTTCCGGGCCGTGCCGTGCCTCCCGTGCCGCGCACGGAGCCTTGATACATCGTGTTGTTGTTATAGATCAGGGCCAAGAAGTCGTAGTAGCCCAGTGCATTCTCATTGCCCAAACGTCCCCAACTGCCACGGAGCTTCAGATTGCTCACGGCTGTGTGCTTGGGGAAGAAAGGCTCTTCGGAGACTCTCCAGCCCACGGCCATGGAGGGGAAGGTGCCCCAACGGCTGCCGCTGCCAAACTTGGACGAACCGTCGGTGCGCATGGTGAACTGCATGAGATAGCGGTCGGCATAGTTGTAGTTCAGTCGACCGAAGAACGACACCCGGTTGTATTTCCAGTTGGAACCGCTGCCGCTGAAGGTGCCGCCCTTGCCGGCGTTGATGGTCTCGAAGTCGGGCGAGAGAAAACCTGCAGGTTTCTCCATGGTCACGAGCTTGCCTTTTTCCACCTTATAGACGATGGTCTTGCCCTCGACCGACACGTTGTCCCAAGTGTATTTGCGGCCGGTGACCGACGAACCTACCATGGCATCCACCTTATGGTGGCCAAACACCTTGTTCATGCTCAACACATTATCCCACAGCTGCTCCTCCCAATAGGACGAACCGGAGGAGTTGAGGGGATATTCGTTCTTGCCTTTGATGTCGGCGATATAGTCGGGGGCATGGTAGGAGGAGCGTCCGTGCTCACCACGATAGGAGTAGCTCGTCTTAAACGAGAGCCAGGGGGCAATGTCAAACGTGACAGCGATGTTGGCATCCGTGTGATAGGCCCGGTCGTCGGCCTTCCGATAGTGGAGATCGGCCATGATGTTGCGGTTGTTGGGCAGTCCGTCGAAGTTGGTCAGTCCGAAGCCGTAGCGTTCTTCCTTATTATAAATAGGCAAGAGGGGAGAAAGCATATACATCTCTTTGAGCGAATACTGGGGCTGGTGGCTGTCGGTGTATTTGAAGTTGAGATTGGCATCGAAGGTCATAAAGGCTTTCTTCATCTGCAGCTTCATGCGCACGTTGTCCTGCCGGTAGTCGTTGCCCCTGAAGATGCCCTTGTCGTAGGCATGGTTGTAGGACACGGAGTAGAGTGCCTTGTCCGACCCTCCCCGCAAGCTCACCATATAGCTCTGCGAGAGTCCGTTGCGCTCCACAGCATCCTGCCAGTCGGTGTCCATCCCCGTGTCCTTGCTCAGATAGAGGGGCAATGTCACGGGGTTGGCAGGATTTTGGGCATTGTAGTTGTCATACATGGCTTTGTGCACCTGCTTGTATTCGGCAGCATTGAGCATCTCCAGTTTTTTGGAGATGGAGGTGAGGCTCATGTAGGAGTGGAAATCCACCTTGAGGTCGCCACGCTTGCCGTTCTTGGTGGTGATGAGCACCACGCCATTAGCGGCCACCGAACCGTAGATGGCAGCCGCAGCACCGTCTTTCAGCACCTGCATAGACTCGATGTCCTGCGGGTTCACGTTCTCGATGTCGCCCGGAAAACCGTCTATGATGTAGAGCGGTGCATTGTCTCCGAAGGTCTTCACACCGCGTATTTTCACCCTCATGCCGGCTCCGGCATTGCCACCGCTCTTCATGATGCTCACGCCTGCAATCTTTCCTTGCAGGGCCTCGGCGGGATTGGTGGTGGTGCGCTTGGCCAGTTCGCTGGTGTTGACCGAGGAGATGGCTCCCGTCATGTCGGCCCGACGCATGGTGCCGTAGCCCACAACCACCACTTCGTCGAGCGCCTTGGTATCTTCCGTGATCGTGATGTCCATGTTGCGGGAGGCGCGCAGTTCGCGGTCGGAGAAGCCCACGTATGACACCACAATGGTGCTGCCCTGCGGCGCCTCAACGGTAAACTGTCCGTCGATATCGGTGATGGCTCCGTTATTGGTGCCTTTCACCTTCACCGTGGCACCCACAATGGGGTCGCCGGCATCATCTTTCACCACTCCGCTGATGGTGTTGCCCGGACCCGAGGGTTGGGAAACGGCAGCGTCTTTGCGGTCGGAAATGACGATGGAGTGGGACGAAACCACCACAAAACTCAACTTGCGGCCTTTCAAGGCATCGTTGAGCACGCGCTCCACGGGGGCGTTGGTGCATTGGATGGTGACATCGGAACGGTTGTCTATCAACTCGTTGCGATAGGAGATGCGATAGGTGGTCTGGGCCTCTATCGCCTTGAACACTTGCCTGAGCGAGGCTTTCTTCACATTGATGGTCACCGTCTGTGTCTGTGCATGGGCACACAGCACGAACAGGCACGACAGCAAAACTGTCAAAAGATACTTAAGGTTTAGATGTACTGTCATAACAGCGATTGATTAGGTTAGTTATTGATTGCATTTCTTCACAGCTTTATATGCCGGCGGTTACGTGTTTATCGGCTTTGTCGGTGTATGGAAACCACGGCTGCATCCGCACAATCCGCGAAATTTGCCGACGCTAACATCGCGTTCTGCGACATTCTTATTTATCCGCCGTTCAGCTATTTTTCAAGGTTCGCCGCCCCCAAGGGGGCACTTTCGGAAGGTTAGACAAGAAAGAATCGGAAAAGTACCGAGAAAAACGGAATTTTTTTTCATGCACGTGTTCAGGCACATTCATTTATTAAAAATATTTCATCGAAAACCGCCGTCAGGTTTGGCGAATTTGCAACGAAACACCCTGCAGATGGAAATAACGCAAAAATGAGACCACCTACAAAATGCAGACACTCAACAACTTGTATTTTCTTGACACCTCCAAACAACGAAAAAGACCTCTCGATCGGCCCGAATGAGGACACAGCGGAGCCTGTTTCGCACGGTGAAATGGCCCGTGCGAGCTTCCCGTTCGGGCCGAACGAGCAAGCCCGAAGGATGAAAAGAATAAAAAGAAGGGATTTCAAGAGGAGACGGAAGCACTTTTCCGAGCTATTTGCCCTATAAAAACGAGCTATGATTTGTCATATATTCTTCTTGTTGGAAATCCACCGTCACGACAACGAAAAAACAAAATCACACGAAAAGTTCTTTCACCACCTGAAAACTTTTGAGCTCCGGAAAACCCGGAATGTGGAGCCGGTAATAGGTCATCACCACCTCAGCGCAGCGGTTGCGCTCGTCGCGAGAGAGACGGAAGAAACGCATCGTCTCGTAGTTCATGCGCATGAACTGTCTGAGCGTGGCCGATTCTGCAGGCTGGAGAAAGTCGGTATGGAGGGGCGGTTGGACGGAGAAGAACCCTTCGCGAAGGTCGAAATAGTCGCCGGGGCGGTAGTCGTCAAGATTGGGAAAGAAGCCGATGAAGCGCGAGAGGCGCATCATGAACACGAGATGGAAGTTGGCGTAGGCCCGTTCGGCCCCGTCGAGCCACAAGATGCTGTTTTCCACGTAGGCGAAGAGTGGCTCATTTTCCTGTTCTTCGCGCGTACTATAATATAAGAACTCAGCCAGAAAGAGTGCTATCGAGAGCTTGAAAGCATCGAAAGGCAGCGTGCGGAAAGGCGTGAGAATGCGGATGTCGCCGATGTGGCGGAGCGTCCGGCCGGGCCGCGAGTCATACTCCAGTTCGAGTAGCGTGAGAGGCTGGAAAAACTGTTTCTTGATTTTGGCCTTGCCCGACGAGGCTATCCGGCAGACAAACGACACGCGTCCCTGCCGCTCGGTGAGCATATCGACGATGGTCTTCGACTCACCTAATTTGATGGAATGAAGCACTATGGCCTTCGTTTTAACCAACATAGAGGGGCAAAATTACAAAAAATCAACCGTTTAGAGAAAAATCATGCAGGAAAATTTGGCAGGATGAATTAAAAGTCTTAACTTTGCACCCGCAAAATGAGAAGCTTGGTCCCTTCGTCTATCGGTTAGGACGAGAGATTTTCATTCTCTAAAGAGCAGTTCGACTCTGCTAGGGACTACCAAGAAAATAAAAGAAGCAAATAAAGATGGCAAATCACAAATCATCACTCAAGAGAATCCGCCAGGACAAGAAAAAGGCTTTGCACAATAAATATTATGCAAAGACGATGCGCAATGCTGTGCGCAAACTCCGCGGTTTAACTGACAAGGAAGAGGCTGCTAAGCTTTATCCTGCTGTACAAAAACTTCTGGACAAGTTGGCCAAAACCAACATCATCCACAAGAACAAGGCCGCCAACATCAAGTCCAGCCTCTGCCTGCACATCAACAAGCTGGGCTAACTGCGCCGGCTTGTACGATTCATAGCTTTAAGGCTGCAATTCTCCGCGAATTGCAGCCTTGTCATTTTGTGATTTTTTAGCAACAATATGTTTTCCCGTCTGCCATTTTTTTAGTACCTTTGCAAGGTAATAACACTTATCTGAAAATGGCAGAAAATCTTAACACCGAGAATAACTATTCGGCCAGTAGCATTCAGGTCCTTGAAGGACTTGAAGCAGTGCGCAAGCGCCCTGCAATGTACATTGGCGACATCTCCGAAAAAGGTCTGCACCATCTGGTCAACGAGACCGTTGACAACTCTATCGACGAGGCGATGGCCGGATACTGCAAGAACATCGAGGTCACCATCAACGAGGACAACTCCATCACCGTGCAAGACGACGGCCGAGGCATCCCCGTGGACGAACACAAGAAGCTCCACAAGAGCGCACTGGAGGTGGTGATGACCGTCCTCCACGCCGGCGGCAAGTTCGACAAAGGCTCCTACAAGGTGAGCGGTGGCCTTCACGGTGTGGGTGTGAGTTGTGTCAACGCCCTGTCTTCGCACATGCTCTCCCAAGTTTTCCGCGACGGCAAGATCTACCAGCAGGAGTACGAAAAGGGTAAGCCCCTCTATCCCGTGAAGGTGGTGGGCGAGACCGACCGCCAGGGCACCCGCCAGCAGTTCTGGCCCGACCCCACGGTGTTCACCACCACGGTCTACAAGTGGGACATCATAGCCAGCCGTATGCGCGAACTCGCCTTTCTCAACGCCGGCATCCGCATCACGCTGCGCGACCTGCGCCCCGACGAGGAGGGCAAGACACGTGAAGAGGTGTTCCACGCCGAACAGGGACTCAAGGAGTTTGTACGCTATGTGGACCGCCATCGCACACACTTGTTCGATGATGTGATCTATCTCAAGACCGAGAAGCAGGGTGTGCCCATCGAAGTGGCCATCATGTACAACACCGACTACAGCGAGAACATCCACTCCTACGTCAACAACATCAACACCATCGAGGGCGGCACCCATCTCACGGGCTTCCGCGCTGCCCTGACGCGCGTGCTGAAGGCCTACGCCGACAACGATGCACAGATATCAAAGCAGATAGAAAAAGCCAAGATAGAAATAGCCGGTGAGGACTTCCGGGAGGGGCTCACGGCTGTCATCTCCATCAAGGTGGCCGAACCACAGTTTGAGGGACAGACCAAAACCAAGCTGGGCAACAGCGAGGTGGCAGGTGCCGTGCAGCAGGCTGTGGGCGAGGCACTGAACAACTATTTGGAGGAACACCCCGTCGAGGCCAAGAAGATTTGCGAGAAAGTGGTGCTGGCCGCCACGGCCCGCATCGCGGCCCGAAAAGCCCGCGAGAGCGTGCAGCGCAAGAGTGTGATGAGTGGTGGCGGCCTGCCGGGCAAGCTCGCCGACTGCTCCAACAAAGACCCGAAAGACTGCGAGATATTCCTCGTGGAGGGTGACTCGGCCGGCGGTTCGGCCAAGCAGGGCCGCGACCGCTACACGCAGGCCATCCTGCCGCTGCGGGGAAAAATTCTCAACGTGGAGAAAGTGCAGTGGCACCGGGTCTTCGAGGCCGAATCGGTGATGAACATCATCCAGAGCATTGGCGTGCGCTTCGGCGTGGAAGGCGAAGACGACCGAGAAGCCAACATCGACAAACTGCGCTATGACAAGATCATCATCATGACCGATGCCGATGTCGATGGCTCTCACATCGACACGCTCATCATGACGCTGTTCTACCGGTTTATGCCTAAAGTCATTGAGGAGGGACACCTCTACATCGCCACGCCGCCACTCTACAAGTGTACCTATAAAAAGGCGAGCGAATATTGCTACACCGAGCAGCAGCGACAGGCGTTCATCGACAAGTATGTGGAAGGGCGCGAAGACGACAAGGCACTCCACACGCAGCGCTACAAAGGTCTCGGCGAGATGAATCCCGAGCAGCTTTGGGAGACAACAATGGATCCGGCAACGCGTCTGCTCAAACAGGTGAACATACAAAATGCCGCTGAGGCCGACGAGATATTCTCCATGCTCATGGGCGACGACGTGGAACCGCGCCGCGAGTTCATCGAGAAGAACGCTACCTACGCCAACATCGACGCATAACATAACGGCAATCCCCTCTCCTACCGGAATCGGCAAGGGCATGGCAATCGGCACGTGTGCCGGCCGCAGCCCGACCGCTACCCGGCATGAGAGGGGATTTTTCTTTCTAAATCAACGACATGAAAGCATTTAGATTTCTACTGACCGTCTTGCTGTCGGCATCGACCTCGTGCCTGTATGCCGGCAACGACATTCCGCTGAAACTTTGGTATAACCGGCCGGCCACCGCCTTTGAAGAGGCCCTGCCCATCGGCAACGGAAGACTTGGGGCCCTCGTCTACGGAGGTGCCGACACCGACTCCATCTACATCAACGACCTCACGCTATGGACCGGAAAGCCTGTCGAGCTCAACGAGGGGGGCGATGCACACCGCTGGATACCGGTCATCAGAAAAGAACTCTTTGCAGGCAACTACAAGAATGCCGACATTCTGCAACATCTTGTGCAGGGTCACAACTCCGAATACTACCAGTCGTTGGCTCTACTCACCCTCACCGACCTCAACGCATCGCCGGCAGAAGGGCGTTCCGGAGAGGATTTCGGAGGACTCAAGCGCAGCCTCGACATTGACAGTGCCGTCTGCAGCGACACTTACCACAGAGGGGGCGTCACCTACATCCGCGAATATTTCGCTTCGGCTCCCGACAGTCTCATTGCCATGCGCATCAGGGCCAATCGGTCGGGGGCCATCAACTGTCGTCTGGCCCTAACCTCAGTAGTCCCGCATCAGGTGAAAGCGACAGGCTCACAGCTCACCATGACGGGGCACGCCATAGGCGACCCGCTCCACAGCATACACTTCTGCGCCATCCTGAAGGTCAAGACCGACGATGGGCAGGTGGCCGCCTCCGACTCGTCACTGACCGTCAACGGAGCTTCCGAAGTGACCGTCTATTTCGTCAACCGAACGAGTTTCAACGGGTTTGACAAGCATCCCGTGACCGCCGGAGCACCCTATTTGGCCAAAGCCACGGACGATATTTGGCACACGGAGAACATCACCTATAATGAGTGCAGGCAACGCCACGTGGCCGATTACAAAAGACTATTCGACCGGTTCAGGTTCACCCTCAGCGGGGCAAAGCCCAACTACAGCCGCACCACCGAAGAACAGCTCATGGCTTACAGCGATAACGGGGAGCGGAATCCCTATCTCGAAATGCTTTACATGCAATACGGACGGTATCTGCTCATCTCCTGCTCACGCACACCGGGGGTACCTGCCAACTTGCAAGGGCTGTGGGCACCGCAGAAATACTCCCCGTGGCGGGGCAATTACACCATCAACATCAATCTTGAAGAGAACTACTGGCCGGCCGAAGTGACCGACCTCGGCGAATTGGTGATGCCCGTAGACGGACTTGTGAGGGCAATGGCTGCTACCGGACGGCACACGGCGGCACACTACTACGGCATCGACGAAGGGTGGTGTGCAGGCCATAACAGCGACATCTGGGCCATGACCAACCCCGTGGGTACGGGTAAGGAAAGTCCCAAGTGGAGCAACTGGAACATGGGGGGAGCATGGCTCGTGCAGACACTGTGGGATCACTACGACTTCACACGCGACACACACTATCTCCGCAACACGGCTTATCCGCTGATGAAAGGGGCGGCCGACTTCATGCTCCGATGGCTCGTGGAAAGTCCGGTGAAGCGGGGCGAACTCATCACCGCTCCCTGCACGTCGCCCGAAGCGGAATACATCAACGACAAAGGATATCAGGGATGCACGCTTTATGGCGGCACAAGCGACCTCGCCATCGTCCGTGAACTCTTCACCAACACCCTCCGGGCGGCCGAAATTCTCAATATAGATGCCGGTTACCGGCAACAGCTACGGTCGTCACTCGACCACCTCGCTCCTTATAAAATAGGCAAACGGGGCAATCTACAAGAGTGGTACTACGACTGGGACGACCAAGATTGGCATCATCGCCACCAAAGTCACTTGCTCGGCGTGTATCCTTTTAAGCAGATTTCGGTGTACCACACACCGCTGTTGGCCAATGCTGCCATCAAGACATTGGAGATAAAAGGCGACAACTCCACCGGATGGAGCACCGGATGGCGCATCAGTCTGTGGGCACGACTGCACCGCAGGGACAAGGCTTACCAAATGCTGCGCAAGCTGCTCACCTACGTCAGGCCGGCCAACTACAACGATCCCAAACACCGGCCGGCCGGGGGCACCTATCCCAACTTGTTTGACGCCCATCCGCCTTTCCAGATAGACGGCAACTTCGGAGGCACAGCCGGAGTGTGCGAGATGCTCGTGCAGAGTGACGGTGCGCTGATGGAGCTGCTTCCGGCACTGCCCGAGGCGTGGCCGGCAGGCTCGGTGAGCGGTTTGAAGGCCCGTGGCAACTACCGGGTGGACATGACTTGGAAAAACGGAAAAGTGACCCTGGCCACGATAACAGCACTTAAAGGTGGCAAGCTGACCGTAAAATACAACGGGCGGGAGCGTATGCTCAGCTTCAAGACCGGCGAAAGAAAGAACCTCTAAACATATCTGCCATGCGTGTCTCAACCCTTCTCGCCATGCTGTTATGGATGTGCCATGCCTCCGCACAGGAGTTCGGCACGCAGTGGGTGTGCCATCCTGCCGCAGATGACACGTCGCAGATATGGTTTCGCAAGACTTTCGTAACCCTTCAAAGGCCTGCCCGCGCCGCTGTCACTATAGCCAGCACAGGCCGCTTTCAGCTGTTTGTCAATGAGCATAATGTGTCGGGGGATGTGTTGCTTCCCACTACCGAACGCATACCACAGACGCTCCACGAAAAAGCGGGCGGTGCAAGGGGAATCTCCAACAGGCCGCCACACAATGGCAACAAGCCGGCTGACGACATCAACAGGCCTACAGCAGGCCAACTGACCATCGATGTAACCCGCTATCTGCGGCCTGACTCCAACGTGATTGCTGTATGGTATGCTCCCGTTGCAGGCTTCCATTCAGACAAACAACTGTCACTCACCTACTATGGAACCATGCCCCGGGGAGCAAGTTTCTGCCATCAGGCCGACGTGAGTTGGGATTGCAAGAGGGCCGGAGCCGCTTCCACGCCTGCCGGAGGGGAACAAATCTCCGCTGCAGACTACGACAAGAGGTGGAAGGCCGCCACTCTCTCATTGCGCGAATGGGTGCGGCCCACTCCTTCATCCGACCACACGCGCCTTGCACTCACCGACCTGACAACTGCTGCCTACACCTACCGCATCGTCAGCCTGCTCTCTCCCGTGCGTACCACTATCACAGACCAAGGCCTGCAATACGACTTCGGACGCGCTTTCGACGGTTGGGTGCGCCTCACCATCCGCGATGCGCGAAAGGGTCAGTGCCTGCAAATGGGAGGCCTGACCTATATATGCAGCGGGGAAATGGACGAGCAAATGTGTCGCAAATTCACCATCGCCCGACAGAAAGAAGTCACTGTGACGGGCGACAAATACTTCAAACCTGAACAGATACAAGCCGTGGAAGGACTCGAGATAGCCCCACAACGCGCCTTTGGATTCTCCTTTTAGACACTTTATACCCTGTAAAACTATCCTATTTCCCCCCACTTTATTTTGTCAAAGAAGGAAATAATGCTATCTTTGCATCCAAACTCTCACACACATGGACAAGGGAACGGACATCATCAACATCACCAACACGAAGAAACTCTATAGGAAAGGCAGCTACATGGACAACGACCTGCTGCTGTTTGACGAGGTGGCAGAATTGCCTTTGCCCACTGACCCGCGCAAAATGGACTGCATACTCATGGCTCTGTGTCTGCGTGGAAAGGTGCAATACACGATAGACACCGTGGAACACACCGTGAATGCGGGCGACATGATCATCATCAGCGAAGGGCAAGTGATAGCCGACTACCTCATGAGTCGCGACTGCAGCGGCATAGCCGTGATGATCAGCGGCGACTTCTTCCGTGGAGTGATAGCCGGTGTGCATGAGATGTCGTCGTTGTTCATTTTTTCCAGAAGCCATCCCGTGTGCAGCCTGCACAACGATGAAGCCAAAAACATCATCAGCTACTATCATCTGCTCAAAGAGAAAGTAAATGACAAGCATCATCACTTCCGCCGCGACATGGTGCGTATGCTCATGGGGATGGTGGTCTACGACCTATCCAACGTGATCTACCGCATACAGAACACCCCCGAACGCAAGCTGACCCGGGCAGAGAGTATCTTCTCGAAATTTATCCAACTGCTGGAAGCCAACTTCAAAAGTGAGCGCAGGGTGAGCTGGTATGGGCGGCAACTGTGCATCACACCGAAGTATCTCTCAGAGACGGTGAAAGGGGTCAGCCACCGCACACCAAACGAATGGATAGACTACTATATCACGCTGGAACTGCGGGTGCAACTGAAAAACACGACCAAAAGCATTAAGGAAATAGCGCAGGAACTGCAATTCGCCAACCAGAGTTTCCTTGGCAAATACTTCAAGGAGCATGTAGGCATGAGCCCCTCTGCCTATCGCCGGTCATAAGTCCGACCGGCCGGACACAGGTTATCGCCCCAACTCACGGGCGAAAGCCTCTAATTCGGCATACCACTCTTCGCCAAAGCGGCGAACAAGCGGACCTTTCAAAAACTTATAAATGGGCAAGTCGAGTTGCTTGCCCTTGGCCACGGCTGCCTTGCAAATATCCCACCGGTTGTAGTTGAGACCGATAAAGCCGCCCGATAATCGCTTCTCACGGATGGGATAGAGCGCACAGGAGATAGGTTTCACAAACTTTGTACACCCTCGACGATAGGCCCTTTCGAGCGCACAAAGACACGTACCGCCTTCATAACAGGTGAAAACACAATCCTTGCCACCGACAATGCTCGTCACGAGGTCGCCGTCACGGTCGGTATAGGCCACCCCCTGCCTGTCAACCACCGACTGGGCCGAGGCACTCATGTCGCCCCACACTTCATCGAGGGCATCTTCCATACCTCCTATTTCATCAAGGGTGACAGGTGCTCCGGCATCGCCTTCCACACAGCACTGTCCCTTGCAAGCCTCCAAATCACAACAAAATCTCTCCGTCACGATGTCGGGAGAGACCAGCACATTGCCCACTTGCAGAATGGGCATCATCGGTTTGTCTGTCATTGATGCGTCGTTTTACTTCTTCTTGTTAAACTTCTTGCTAAACCGCGTCACCACAAAATCGACCACCGCCAGCGTGAGAAACACCCGGAAAGCCTCTTCACAGTCATACCATCCCAGCCATACGGGCACCAATGAGAGCACCGCATAGATGGTATAGGTGATGAGGTAAGACAAGAGCGTCTGCCTAATCAACTTTTCTTTTTCTTCCATTGTCTCTTCCTTCCCGTTCACCTACCAATCTATAGGTTCTATATCCTGCTCTGCCAAATAGGCATTGCAGCGCGAAAACTGGTGCTGGCCGAACCATCCGCCACGGTTGGCCGACAGCGGAGAGGGATGCACCGACTCGAGGATGCAATGGCGGGACTGGTCGATGAGATATTTTTTTGAACGCGCAAAACCTCCCCACAGCATGAACACCAAGTGCTCGCGACCCTCGCTGAGTGCCTTGATGGCGGCATCGGTAAATGTAGCCCAGCCCAGCCTCTGGTGGCTGTTGGCCTCATGGGCACGCACGGTGAGAGTGGCGTTGAGCAGCAGCACGCCTTGCTCCGCCCAGCGGGTGAGGTCGCCCGAGTGCGGCATCGGCTTGCCCAAGTCCTGCTCTATTTCCTTATAGATATTGATGAGGGAGGGGGGCATGGCGATGCTTTCCGGCACAGAGAAGCTAAGTCCCATAGCCTGCCCCGGCTCGTGATAGGGGTCTTGACCGATGATGACCACTTTCACCTTGTCGAACGGACACAGGTTGAAGGCATTGAAAATCAGCCGGCCCGGCGGATAGCACGCACAGCGGCCATACTCCTCGCGCACCAGATGGGTGAGACGGGCGAAATAGTCTTTCTCAAACTCCGCCCCAAGCTGCCGTTGCCATGAAGGTTCTATCTGTACATTCATACTCTAAAAAGTCTGCCCAAGTCTTTACCATGAGCGCAATCGGTTTCCCGCGTTACGTTCCGGTCAAGGCTTGGGCAACTCCATTTCATTGTTTACTTGTCTTCTATCAGGCACTCACCCGTCATGTCGGCAGGCTGTTCGAGGCCCATGATGTGGAGAATGGAAGGAGCCACATCGGCCAACCGTCCGTCTTTCACCTTGGCCGAGTTGTTATCGGTCACATAGATGAACGGCACCGGATTGAGTGAGTGGGCCGTATTTGGCGTACCGTCCTCATTGATGGCATTGTCGGCATTGCCGTGGTCGGCAATGATGATAGCCTCGTAGCCGGTCTCTCTGGCGGCATCGATCACTTCATGCACACATTGGTCGACCGCCCAAACGGCCTTGGCGATGGCATTGTAGATGCCCGTGTGGCCCACCATGTCACCGTTGGCGAAGTTCACCACGATGAAGTCGTACTCGTCTTCGCGGATAGCCGCCACGAGCTTGTCCTTCACCTCGTAGGCACTCATCTCCGGTTTGAGGTCGTAGGTGGCCACCTTGGGTGACGGCACCAAGATGCGGTCTTCCCCCTCGTAGGGCTCCTCGCGTCCGCCGTTGAAGAAGAATGTCACGTGTGCATACTTCTCCGTCTCGGCTGTGTGGAGTTGTTTCTTGCCCAGCCGCGACAGATATTCGCCGAGCGTGTCCATCACATTCTCTTTCGGGAAAAGCACATGCACACCCTTGAAACCTGCATCGTAGGGAGTCATCGTGTAGTATTGCAGGTCCTTGATGGTTGTCATCCCCTCCTCGGGCATGTCCTGCTGCGTGAGCACCTGTGTGAGCTCCTTGGCACGGTCGTTGCGGAAATTGATGAAAACCACCACATCCCCCTCCTCTATCCTGCCGTCCACGCCGGCATTGTTGATGGCTTTCACAAACTCGTCGGTCACATCCTCGTCGTAGCTTTCCTGCATAGCCTTCACCATGTCGGTGGCCTGCTTGCCCTCGTTCTTCACGAGCAGGTCGTAGGCCTCTTTCACCCGATTCCACCGCTTGTCACGGTCCATGGCATAGAAGCGGCCGATGATGTGGGCGATGTGGGCATCGTTTTGCCCACAGCACTGCTGCACTTGTTCGATGAAACCCTTGCCACTCTTCGGGTCGGTGTCGCGACCGTCCATGAAACAATGCACGAACACTTGGTCTTTGAGGCCGTATTCCTTGCCTATCTCGATGAGTTTGAAGAGATGGTCGAGCGAAGAATGCACGCCACCCGTCGAGGTGAGTCCCATCAGGTGGAGTTTCTTGCCTTTCTCCTTGGCATAGCTGTAGGCTGCCACCACCTCTTTGTTCTGCAGAATGGAACCGTCTTTGCAGGCGCGGTTGATCTTCACGAGATCCTGATACACCACTCTGCCGGCACCGATATTGAGGTGGCCCACCTCAGAGTTGCCCATCTGGCCGTCTGGCAGGCCGACATCTTCGCCCGAAGCGCGCAACTGCGAATGAGCTGAAACTGCTGTCAAATAATCCAGAAAAGGTGTCGGCGTGCGGTATATCACGTCACCCTTGCCATGCTTGCCGATTCCCCATCCGTCGAGAATCATCAAAAGAGCTTTTTTTGCCATAATTAGATAAATACCTTAAAAATCAAAATTCGCATACAAAGTTACGCTAAATCGTGCGAAAAACAAAGGAATAACGCTCTTTTTTGCGTTGCGAGTCAAAGCGAATACTGCGGAGACGATGACGCGTGTCATTCGGAGACAAAGCCATTTGCCGGCGAATTGTGCGAATAAAGCGAATACGGACTGTGAGGATGAATTCGTATAATCTGCACAATTTGCCGGCAAAAGGCATATAGCGAAACTTACTAAGATTGAGAAAAAGCCTTACACGCGATTTTTCCACGCCCATTCGGCCGCCTGTTTTTATCCGCCTTGTTTTCCTCATTCGACCCATCAAAATTCTCATCCGGCCCAAACGATCATCCAAAAGGGCCACACTTGGAAGCTCGTTTGGGCCGAACGACAATCCAAAAGAGGCCGTTTCATCGGCTCATTCAGCCCGGAAGGTACGCCATTTCCGGGTTTTGGGGGCAGTGATGGGCTGGAGAAATGAAAAAAGGAAACACACGCGTGCTTCCTTTGCCTGTGCAAAGATACAACAAAACGGGGCGGAATGCAAATCGAGAAAGAAAAATAAGGACAAAAGAAAGGGAATGGAGCGTATGCCCTACGGTAGGGGCCAAGTCTCTCCCATCCCGTCTCCCAAATACAAAGCGGCACACTCGAGGACACAAAAAACGCGACCCTGCCCGGAAGTCCCATGCCACTGGCCTCTCCGCAGGGTCGCGAATTGCAGATTTGAGTATTGGTAATACGTCGATGCAAAGATACGCTACCGGCGGAAAAGGTGCAATACCCCCTCCGCCATTGACATACGGGAGATGGCTCAACCAACAGACATACAAGTATTTACAATTCATCAACGGCATCCCTTTGACACAAGTGCTCTTATCGGCAGAACGCTCTCTTCCATCCCACGGGGGAATGCGCACCCGCGCAGGACACCCTCCAAGCACACATTATCTCTCTAAAAAAACTTAACAGAGCGAGCACCTTTCATGCTTTTTCATTACCTTTGCCGACACAGAGATAAAAAACCGTAACCTCAGAACTCTGAAAACCGATTATCCGAAACAGTTATGATGAAGATACTCTTGCGGCTCTGGTGGCTGCAACAACGCCGAAGTTTTTCGTGGAAAAACGTATTCGTGGCCTGCTACTTCGTGTTCCTCTATGCCGTGATACTCACAATAACCTACATGCAGTCAGGCGATGCGCTGTCGAAGATGCAGGGAGCGAGCGATGTGGGCAGCATGGGGCTGATGCTGTGTGTGGGCATGATGCTGCCCGACATCATCCAAAAACTGCTCATGAAGCACGATGTCACCGTTCCGGATGACTATCTCAAGTCGCGCCCCATGCCCGGGAAGGTGTGGAACCGTTTTCTGCTGCTCACCAACCTTGGGAGCTTTTGGAATCTCGTGGTGCCGGTCATGCTCATCCCCATCGTGTTTTTCCTCATGCCCACGGGGGCCGGTGTGGCAACGCTGGCACTGCTCCTTCTCACTTCGCTGGTCAACGGGCTGTTCATCACCTGCCTGCGCAAGGCCGACGAGTGGATGTTCCGATGGCCGCTGGTGCTGGGCTGGTGGGGCTATTTCATGTTTGTGGGGGCCTACATCATGCTCTTTGCAGGACTCAACGTGTGGATTCACACACTCGGCTATGTGGTCATAGCTTTGGGCACACTGGCCGGACTGATGGCCTACCTTTTCCGGCTGAAACGCTATGACGAACGTAGGGGCAACGCCGGACACGTGCGGAGTCTCGGACACGGTTCGCTTTTCAGCACTGAATATATCAGTCTGCTGCGGGCCAAACGCCTGCGGCAGATGTTTATAGCCATCGTGGCGGTATTCCTGTTTCAGTGCTACATGTTTTTCATGGATGGCGAATTGCAACACGAAGTCGCCAGTTTGGTCTTTCTGGAATTTGCCGTGTGCGGCCCCTCTTTGGTGCTGGGACAGTGGACATTCGGCGTGGAGGGCAACTACTTCCACGGTCTGTGGAGCAAACCCGTGAGCATAGAGCGCATGTTGCGCAACAAGTTCTACTTCTTCGCCATGCTCAATGCCGGCATGGCGATGCTCTTCCTGCCACTCGTGTTCCTGTATTCCCTGTCGCCGCTCACGCTTTTCGCCACATTTGCCTTCGCCGCCGGCGTGCTCAATCTCATGATGCTGCCCACGTGCCTCTTCTCCTCGCGGCTCAATCTCTTTTCATCGGCGTTCTTCAACTATCAGGGGGCCAACTTCCGCATCAATGTCTACGGCATCGCCTTCTTAGTGCCCATCGGGCTGTCTGCCGTGTGTTTCGCACTGCTCAGCGAGTGGCAGGCCGATCTTGTCCTTCTCGGCGCGAGCCTCTTGGGCTTTGCCCTCCACCGGCCGGTCATCGCCAAACTGGCTTCCATGTTCATAGCCAAGCGATATGAACGGATGGAGACTTTTATGGAATGACGCTTCCGCACACAACCAACTATAAAATACACGCAAACCAACAGCCATAACAATGGAAATTAAAATAGAAAACTTGAAAAAGGTGTACGGTGGCATCACCGTGCTCGACATACCCGAACTCACACTGCACTCGGGCGAACTGATAGGCCTCGTGGGCAACAACGGGGCGGGAAAGACCACGCTGATGCGTCTCATCCTCGACCTCATTAAGGCCGACGAGGGGCGGGTGACGAGCAACGGCCAGCCGGTCAGCGAGACTGAGGAGTGGAAAAACTACACAGGGTCGTTCATTGACGGGCGTTTCCTCATCGACTATCTCACACCCGAGGAGTATTTCTCGTTCATCGCCGATGTCTACCACATTTCCAAGGAGACGCTCGAACAGCGGCTGCAAACTTTCGAAGGGCTCATGCACGGTGAGATACTCGGCACGCGGAAATACCTGCGCGACTTCTCCGAGGGCAACCGCCAGAAGGTGGGTATCATCGGGGCCATGCTCATCCGGCCTCAGGTGCTCATTCTCGACGAACCGTTCAACTATCTCGACCCATCGTCGCAAATCACCATCGCCCGCCTCATCGAACACACCTGCAAGGACTTCGGCACCACCGTCATCCTCTCCAGCCACAATCTCAGCTTCGTAGCCGACATCTCCACACGCATCCTGCTGCTCGAAAAAGGGCTCATCGTGAAAGACTTGCCCAACGCAGACGGTGCAGCCAAAGCCGAACTCAACGAGTATTTCGGCATGGAAAACGAAGAGAAGCCGGCCGACACGGCCTGATATAGGCTCAGTCGATGTTGAGTGGGGGAGACTTCCCCAAGGGCGTAGGCGGCAGACAGGGAGATGGCGAATGTGTTGGGGGAAGTCATGTTTCGCGGCAGAATGGTTGTCAAACTATTTATTCATTTTCAACCTCTCTGCTTGCGATATTCGCAACGAACAGCCCGCCCGGCCGCAAATAGGCGATTTTGGCGACACTTTTAAGACATTGACAATCAGTCAGTTGAATTTTATTGACACATGCTTTATCCCCAAAATGGGTCTGAAAGAGCCCGAACGGACTTGCAAAAGGGGCACAGTTCTCGTGCAACTGTGCCCCTTTCGGCGTGCAAGTGTAGCCCTTTCGCAAACCCGAAGGACCCAAACGGGAAATCGGAGTGACTTTTTCGGCCTTTCAAGACCGTTTTCCCTATCTGTTTGGAGATTTATCGCGAGTGTGTTTTTGTTGAGATTATTCGTCGTTGTCCGGCATTTTGCAGAGACATCTTTCACCAATACGCCAGTCCGGGATAAGAAAGTTGTTTAAAAAGTTGGTAATCTCGCTTGTTTTTGTAACTTTATAGTAATCAATTACAGACATTATAAGCAATGATTACCGAAAACAAAATTGCAGAGATTTTTTGTATTATACGCCAGTTCGGTATAAGAGTTCACTTAAAATATCTCCAACAGTCTGGACTTCTCCACATGTACCGGCAGTGCCTCCGGCTTGTTCTCAAAGAAACAATAAGCAGCAAGTGCTGCACACAGATTCATGATGAAGTTGTGTTCTGCCCTTACAGCATACTGCTTCTTTGAGAACAAGCCGGAGGCACTGCCGGTGTATGTGGAAAAATCAAGGCAGTTGGAACTTTTTTCATGCTAAACTTATCCCGAACTCAAGTATAAGTAGTATCAGTTAGTAATAGATTAAAGCGAAAGGTCTAAGCTGCTGCGTGTCAGGAACATATTTTTCCCTCATAGAAAAGGTCTAATAGTCACTAAGATTCCATATATTTGCAAATAAAATCGTCCGTTTGTAAATGGCGTGAGCCGTAGGGGTGTGATTTATCACGTTTCGTTTTTGCATTTGGCTCTTGCCACATCCATTTCTGTATTTGCTTCCTGTCATAGCGTGGAATTTATTCGTCAGAGTATCGGGTTGTTTTGATGGTTAATAATTGATAAGGTCTGTTTGCCAATTCTGAACGTAATAAATCATGCCCATCGGCGCATCAAGTTTTCGATTTTCGGGGAGCGCGTCCCTCGTTGCCGGACGCGCTCCCGATGAAAATAAGAGAGCCTTAATCCTCCCACAGCGAGGACGAGGAACGGTCGCTGTTGCCACCCTCTTCTTTGTCGTCGGAGAAGAAAGAACCTTTCGACAAGGCCGGTCCTGTGGCGGGATCGTCGTCGATGCCCACGCCGATGGAGCCGGCGAGGATACTGTTTCCCAATTCAATACGCTTGACCTTGATGCCCGGTTTGATGTACTTTTTCATTTTTCTTGTTTTTATCTCTTGGTTATTCATTTGGTTTATTTCACGATTATCTTGCGGTCGCCGGCGATGTAAACGCCCGCGGGCAGTTGGCGACGCATGAGGCGGTCAGCCACACACCGACCCTGAAGGTCATACACCGGACCGCTGTTCAGGCCTGCCGCGTCGTCCGTCACGCCATGGATGCCGGTGGTCTCGCCGTCGAGGATGATGGAGAGTTCCTTGGCCTCTTGGCTGTCGCGGGTGATAAAAGCACGATAGGGAGGAATCACGGCGGCGGGATTACCTGTTACCTTATGGAACTTGCCGTCGTTCTGCAGGATGTAGGCAGGCTTGGCAACTTCCCAGAAATAGAAGTTGTGTATTGTGCCATTGAAGGTATAATTGCCGGTAGACATATGTATGAATTCGGGGGTAAAGGATTTCACCTGTATGTTCTCGCCGTCAAGCTGTACCACGCCGTCGGCCACGAGCAGATAAGGAAAGTAGGCTTCAAGCATGTCTACTTCCTCGAAGTAGACTTTACTGTCGTTGCCGCCCGAGAGGAAGTAGGCCTTGAAACCCCGGATGGGAAGCTCGTAGGGCAGGCACACCGTGGCCTTCCCCACGGAGAGCGTGCGGTCGTAGGTTACCCTGGCTGCGGTGAAGTTGAGGCCGATGGGCAGTAGCGTGCCGTCGGTGAGTCGGAAGTCGTCGCACGCCCACTGCTCATTCGCCACGTCGTAATACACGTAGTTGGTCTTGCTTTTGTCGGCTTCGCGGTAGAGAATCGGCATTTTGCCCAGCACCTGTGCCCAATAGCACCGGTCGGTGCGGTAGTCCTGCAGGTACCACGCCAGAATGCCGGTGAACAGCTCATCCTCTTCTATATATATGCCATCTGGCTCGCCGCAGGCGTTGAGGTAGAAGCAGCAGCTCTCAAAGGTGGGGTTGGGGGCGAAGGTGAAGCCGCCGCCGTCGGCGTTGTTCGTGCCGAGGTAGAGGCAGTGGGTCAGGGTGCAGGTGGCATTGTCATCTTGATAACATACAAAGCCCGCCATTCCTCTCTTGCTGTTGGCGGTCGTGCCGGTGATGTCGCCCATCACGAGGCAGTCGTTAAAGGTAAGCCGGGCGTCACGGCCTGCAGTGATAACCATTCCTGCGGCGCAGCTGTTGTCCTTCGTGTTGCCGCTCGTGATATTCACCTCGCTGATGCAGCCCGAGAAAGTGGTCGTGCCACTCGCCTCATAAGAGAATACGCTCAAAGGAACATCGTCAGACGTCATTTGCCCTTTGATGTGCAGGTTTTGGATGGTGGCGTCTGTTACAAACGGGAATAGCGCCATGCAGCCACCGGCTGTGTCGCTCCAGTTGATCGTAATCGTATGCCCCTGTCCGTCGAACGTGCCTGAATAGCCGGTGCCCTCGCTGCCTATCTTCCAAATATCCGTGCCGAGGTCGATGTCGGCCGTCAACTTGGCATTGAGGTCTCTTTCCCCGCTCCTCACGCGGTCACCGAACGCTTTCCAGTCTTCCTTTGTGGCGATGTTAAGGTAATCCTCGTTGCCCGAGGCGTTTTGTGCCCATGCCGACATGGTCAGTGCCATGGCAAAGATAAAAAGGCTGAGTCTCTGAATGAGTTTTTCTGTTTTCATTTTGCTGAATATTTGAAGTTAAAATGAGCGTTTGTCAGAAGTGTAGGGGAAAGGGAAGGACACACAGCCGCGCCATCCTCGCCGTGCCTCTGTCGTGCATTCCACATTCCTGTCTCTTGAATTTCGCATGCCGGATGCTTCTCTTCCGAGCTGTTCCTCGAGAAACATTTGTGCAAAAACAGCAAAAGGCTATATAAAGATAACAAAAAAGAGAGTTGTGAATTTGATTTTTTTAATAGAAAGACAATTTTAATGTGTCATTGCACCTTAAAAAACTTAACATCCCCCTTAAAAACACTTAACGAAAAGATTGACAAAGAGAAAATAAAAACGTATCTTTGCTGTCGTTATAAAAAGTAAAGACGACAACCATGATCACTCATTATCTCACCGAAAAGGTTTCGGCATTTCTGCGGTCGCGCGCCGCGAGCACCTTCAAGCGGCACCAGATTATCGTTTATCTGCTCCATTCCGCCATCGTCGTCATTGTCATTATGATGCAGCTCATAGGATTGGGAGGCTCTCAGGAAGCGGTGCCACAGACGATGAGTGTCGTCCATCTGGCGGCGTGCCTCACGACCCTGCCGCTCTATCTCTTCCGAAGGTTGTCCGTACCTGCGGCTCTCTCGCTCGTATCCCTTGTGGCACAGGCCACCATTATGTGCCGCTTCGCCTATTTTGCCTACGTGCGCCCTGAGCATTTCCTTCAGCTCATCATCCTCAACCAGATGGTGTCGGTGCTGGCGGTGGTATTCCTCGTGCTGTGTTTTGTGAAGTATACGCCGTTCGCGATTGCCGCCATCAGTCTGGTCGCGTACGGAAGCGTCGCCGCCTACCTGAAAGAGCCGTCCCTATGGAAAATTTTCGGTTTCTTCTTGGGCATAGAGTTCTTTCTCTGCGTGCTGGGCGAACTGCTGCGATACAACGTGATGAGCGTATCGAAGGGGAATACCGACCTGCACCACCGTGAGACGGCACTGATGCACGCCGTCAGGCTTAATGAACGGGAAATAGAGGCCTATCTGCGCATGAGCAGCAACGACCACCCGTCGCCCAAGGATATCGACCGCCTGTTTTCCATGATTAAGCCGAAATCACAGCGCAACCTCGTCAACGCCGTGCGTCTGCATTTGAAGAACCACTTGACGGACGACTGCGCTCTTGCTTGCCTCTTCCCCAGTCTCACTAAATCAGAAACGGACGTGTGTCGTCTCATCCTCGCGGGGAAAAAACGGAGCGAAATCGCCCTGCTGCTCGACAAGACAGAGAACAACGTCGACGTGACGCGCAACCACATCCGCAAAAAGCTCAACGTACCTTCAAACCGTGATCTGAAAGAGTTTCTGGAAGAGCGGGTGTTGGATATTTAAGTGATGGGGAGCAGCTGATAAGTTGGAAGAACACACGAGGCATCAGTTCCACAAAGCGGTTGTAGGATGCGGGATTGGAGAACATCGCTTATATTATTTGTAATTAATTGATTTTCAACTATAAAATTACAAAGAAATAAGCGAGATTACCAACTTTTATCATCCTTTTCTTATCCTGAACTGACATATCAATCTTGTCGGCAAGTGGCCCGAATATATTCCCCCATTCATATCGGCTGAATCATGAGATAAGAGTCGGAAGATTGCCGCACATTCGCCCAATGGACTCCCCAGTCACTCTCCAATACGCCATCAAGCCCCCGGGAACAGTTGCTCTCGGGGGCTGACGGCGCAAAAGGACACAAGGCTGTCCGACGGTCTACATATCGTCGAGCGACAAACCGCCCAACGTGAATTGATATTTCCCGAAAGTGGTCTGGGGCAATGCTTCCACCTTTTTTGCCAAGGCGGGAAGGCTTATTTTTCGCGGATTGCGCTTCACCTCGGCGATGAATCCCGTATGGTTTTGCTCATTCACTGCCACAAGATCTACCTCGTTTTCACCGCTCCGATCCCACCAGTTGCCCACTTCCGTGTATTTTCCGCTCTCCATGGCCTTGCTTTGAAAGTAGGTTTCAAGCACCCGACCCGAAAATTGGCTGTAGCCTTCTTCCATCCCTTCACGCACCAAATGTAATTGATTGCGTTCTATCGCATTCTGATAGGGATAGACGAAGCGGAACCAAAAATTCAGAAAATTGTCTCTGATAGCGTATTTGCTGACCTTCGACCCCACCTTGGAAAAGAGTGGGCGCACCTTTGAAATCATCTCGTAATTGTTCTCCAAGTTGGCCAGATAAACACCGGACGACTTCCCAAGCACACCGTCTATCTCCGAAATGCGCGTCATACCCGATGCAAGAAATTGGAGGATAGAGAAGTAAGCATTGTAATCATTGGAAAATTCATTGCTCACAAGATCACGCCCCTCGGTCAGGAAATAGGAATCTTGCCGGCACACATAACCCAACATTTCCCACCGGCTGAAACATCCAGCATCCATAAGCAACTCCACATACTTGGCACCCCACCGGTTATCATGTAAAGGGTCAGCAGATCGTCGGGCTGATAAGCCGGAGCGTGATCGCCCAATATTTCTTTGAGCACGCTCGTATCAAACGGGCGAAAGGTGAATTTGGAAGTGGCGCGACCATAAAGCGGTTCGGCACGGTTTTCAAAAATGCGCTTCATCAGCGTGTGAATCGACCCACAAGCGATAAGATTGATATGTGACGAGCGGTGATAACGGTCCCATATCTCCTACATTTCGCAGAAAAGAGCCGCATTGATACGGTAAAGATTCTGTATCTCATCAAATACTACTGTGAGGTGTCGGGTCTGTGAAGCCTGCATGATCACCTCAAACAGTTCGCGAAACCGCGAAATCCGCCCGAAGACATTGATGTCCAAGGAGTTTTGGAGTTCTCTTTGCATCTTGTCCACAGCATGGCTTCATTGTCACGCGACACAAACAGATAGGCAAAAGGTCTCCCTTCAAGCACTTTGAGTATAAGCGAGGTCTTGCCTATACGGTGCCTGCCCATAAGCACTGTGAATGAAGCGGCCTTTTCGGCCTGTGCTTCGCTGTTGCGCAGCTGTTCCAATTCTTTTTCTCTATCGTAGAACTTCATAATATAAACGGTGATTTATATAAAGGGCAGTTTATATAATGCAAAGATAGGCGTTATCTCCGAGAAAACAAAAATATGGGAGATAAAAAACAAGAATTCGCCCACGGAATTGTCTGATTGGACAAATATCGCTCTTGAAATGACCAAGGGGAAGGTCTGACAAAAGAAAGGGGACTTATGGGCAGCATTCTTTTTGCTTGTCCATAAGTCCCCTTTAATTATATAGTAGTTACTGCTTCAACAGATTGAGGGGCTGACGGGGAGTCAAAACGTTGTGTACTTTCTCAGTGTAGCCGTCGAGTTTGAGCGATGAAGTGGCGCGAATGTCCTCCACGCTGGCACCGAATTTGAAGACATAAGTGCCGGCATCGGCCTTCCATTGGCTTCCGGCCTCGTCAAAACTGGCGAGGTCGCGCTTCTCAATGACCATCTTCAAGGTTTCGCTCTCGCCCGGTTTCAACTCACGGGTCTTGGCAAAGGCCTTCAGTTCCTTGGCCGGTTTCTCGTAGGCCCCTTTCGGAGCCTGCACGTAGACCTGTGCCACCTCCTTGCCGGCCACGCTGCCCGTGTTTTTCACCGTGATGCTCACTTCAACGTTGTTGCCCTTAACCCTCACCGAAGGATTGGCAAACGCAAAGGTTGTGTAGCTCAAACCGTAGCCGAAAGGATAGGCTATCTGACGGCGGAAAGTGTCGAAATAGCGGTAGCCCACATAGATGTCTTCCTCATGGTTGCAGAAGTCGACACCGGGAATGTTGCCCGCTCCCCAATCCTCCATCGTGCGATAGGTGTACATGTCGTATTGCGGAGCAAAGTTTTTAGTCGAAGGATGGTCGGTGGCGGCAATGGGCCAAGTCATTGTGAGATGTCCCGAAGGATTGGCCTTGCCCGTGAGCACATCGGCCACGGAGTTGCCTCCTTCCTCTCCCGGTTGCCAAGCCACAAGGATGGCATCGGCACGGTCGCGCCACGAAGCGGTCTCCATCACGCTGCCCGAGTTGATAATCACGATGACGGGTTTGCCGGCTGCGCGGAAGATGTCGCTCACGCGGAAGATCATCTTCTTCTCGTTGTCTGTGAGGTTGAACTCGCCTTCTATCTGCCTGTCCATACCCTCGCCGGCCTGCCGACCTATGGTGATGATGGCCGCATCGGCCAGTTTGGCTTCGGTGGCGGCGCAACGCTCGGATATTTCTATCTCATCAAGCTTGGGCTGTCCCTGATCGAGAAACCACATCATGGGATTCTTGTCGGCCTTGAGTTTGGCTTTGGCATACTTTACGTAGTTCTGGTAAATCTCGGTGAGCTGCGGTGTGGTGCTCACTCCGACATTCTTGAGCCCTGTCACCATGTCCACCACATAGGGCACGTTGACACATCCCGAGCCCAGACCACCCGAAAGGAAGTCGTAGCTGTTCACTCCGAAGAGGGCCACGGTCTTGAGATGGCGTATGGGTAGCGTGCCTCCGGTGTTCTTCAGGAGCACCATACCCTCGGTGGAACTCTGACGCGTGATTTCTGCATGGGCCTTGAGGTCGGGCTTATTGGAGAACTTGTAACCCTTGAAGCGTGGTGTGCGGACGATGTATTCGAGCATATTGCGCACATTGCGGTCCACATCCTTGATGTCAACGCGCCCGGCTTTCACGTCGTCGATGATTTCCTGCGCCTGTGCGGGATATCCCGGCATCATCAAGTCGTTGCCCGCAGTCACTTCCTGTGCCACGGGCAGGTCTTTGCGCTTACCTATCCAGTCGGTCATCACGATACCCTTGAAGCCCCACTCATCGCGCAGAACGGTGGTGAGCAGATCCTTACTGCCCTGTGCGTAAGTGCCGTTAATCTTGTTGTAGGCCGACATGAGTGTCCACGGATGACTCCGGCGCGTCATCATCTCAAAGCCTTTGAGATAGAGTTCGCGCAAGGCGCGTTGGCTCACGCGCTCATCGACCCGTGTACGGTCGCTCTCCTGCGAGTTGACGGCATAATGTTTGGCACTCACACCCACGCCCTGACTCTGTATGCCCTGCACCATGGCCGTGCCGATGAGGCCCGTCACCACCGGATCTTCACTGTAATACTCGAAGTTGCGGCCACAAAGCGGATTGCGGTGGAGATTCATTCCGGGGCCGAGAATCACGTCAACTCCATACTCCAACGTCTCGTTGCCAATGGCCCGGCCCACTTGTTCGACGAGTGCCGTGTTCCATGTGGAAGCCAGACAGGTGCCCACGGGAAAACCGGTGGCAAAGAATGTCTGGTCGGTGCCGTCACGGCGGGCATCGATATGCACGCCTGCCGGACCGTCGGCCACCACCGTTGCGGGGATGCCCAACCGGGGTATGGCTACTGTCGTGCCGGCAGCACCGGCCACGATCTTCTTCTGGTGGCCCAGCATAGCGCCGGAGCCCACGAAGCCGGGATTGCCACCGCCTACGAGAAGTTGTGCTTTCTCCTCGATGGTCATGGCTGCCAGCACTTCATCGATGTTGTTTGCTGTGAGTTGTGGAACCTGTTGTGCCATCATTGTTGTGGATAAGAGGCTTGCCGCGAGGGCCAAGCCGAGTTTCTTGTGCTTCATTGTCTTATTGGGTTTTGTTATTAGTTAAGAGTTGAAAAGTGAGGGGTGGGAAGTTGGAAGTGAGGAATGGGGAGTCAGGGGGATGGGGAAAGATGGACAATCTGCGCCAAGTCGAGTTTCTTGCCCAACCGGCTTTTGGTGGAACGCACGGCCTGTTCGGAACAGCAAAACGACCGGGCTTTCTCGGCATCGGGCATCCCGTTGCGCTCCATGATACAGAAGAACGTCTCTTTCGGGGTCAGGGCATTGTTGGGATTGTCAATGATGGCGGCGAGCCGGCGGTCAATATTCCACATCACACCCGCCACGGCCTTCTGCTCTCGGCGACCCATCTGACTGATATTGCTGTGGCAGAGAATGGCATGGAGCGTGTCGATGCCAAGTTTGGTTTGGGCGATGGAGTCATAGTTTTGGTCGCCGGCCAAGCGGGCGGGCAACTTCTCCTTGAGCGCATCAAGCCGCCCCACCTTTTCGTCTACCGACCGTTTGAGTTCCTCTATCGTGGCATCGCGCCTCCCAAGCATCAGTGCCAAGTCTTGCCGCACTTCACTTATGCGGTCGCGGAAACGTTTGTAGAGGGCCTGTGTGCGACGGTAATACCACACCGTGAGTCCGAATATCACCAGCAGAAGGACAATGATGGCCAGCGAAAACCACAGCCGCTGTTCGAGCTTCTCACGCTGCTGTATCTCCTGATCCATCCTACTCTGCACCCGGAGAATGTCAAGATTGCGGCCCGACGACTTCAACGAATCGCTCATCTCCTTGAGTTGCTTATAGGCATCCAGTGCCCCACGATAGTCACCATGCTTCTCCAGATAGTCGCTCTTGACGAGCAGCCGGTTGTATTGCAGCGTGGCATCGCCCTTAGGGAGAATGCTCATAAGCATCTGGGCACGCTCATCCTTGTTTTGTTTCAAGTAAATGTAGCACAACAGCGACACGGCATTGCCGGCAGCCGAAGAGTCTTCGGCCAGCAGGGCAGCCTTGTAGGCATGTTCTTCCGCTGTAACCAGTTCGCCGGCAAGCATTTCGCGATAGGCGATGTTCTTCATGATTTGCGACCGCTGGCTGCGGTCGGCATGTGGATAGAGCTTCTTGGCTTCGAGGGTGATGTGCCAAGCACTGTCCGGACGGTTCATATTGTAGAGCACGTTGGCCTGATTGATGAGCACATCCACCATCAGATCTTTCCGTGCCATGGCGCGGGCAGCGGTCATGGCCTTGTCGAAATATTGCAAGGCGCGTTCGTCGGCTCCCAGCGTCTCGTTAATCCACCCGATGTGATGGTAGACCCGATAAAGCGCCAGCGTGTCGCCGGTGTCGCCGGCAAACTTCTCGGCATGTTTCAGTTGCATCATAGCTGCACTGAAATCCTGCCTGTCGATGTACAGTTCGGCACTGTCTGCACAGACTGCCAACACCGACCGCTCCCCTCCGAGAGCACCCGAAGCCGCCCGACGGCACGAAACCGCCGACAAAGCCAATGCTGCCAGCAACAAAAACACCTTATACATAACGCTCACAAAGATAGTGATTTTTTCTTACTTCTTATCGCTTTGCATAAGGAAAAACGCTTCCGCCGGCAACATCAGGCTCTAAAAGAAAGCATTACCGAACTGCGGCAACAATTTGCCCACAGTCCGGTAATGCACACGTTCACTCGCTCTTCATTGTCAGAATGCGCCCTTCCTCGTCGTATGAGAGCGGCATCACCTTGACGGAACGCAACCAAGTGGTGTCGTTGCTGGGCACGCAATCATGGTGGAAGAGATACCACCGGCCTTTGTATTCAACGATGCTGTGGTGGGTGGTCCACCCGACAACGGGCTCAAGTATCACACCTCCGTAGGTGAAAGGCCCGTAGGGATTGTCGCCCACGGCATAGCACAAATAGTGGGTGTCGCCGGTGGAGTAACTGAAATAGTATTTGCCCTTGTACTTGTGCATCCAGCTGGCCTCGAAGAAACGGTGGGGGTCGTCGGCCGGCAGGGGCTTCCCGTTGCCGTCAACAATGAGCACGGGCCGCGGCATCTCGGCAAACTGCATCACGTCGTCGGTCATGCGGGCCACACGCGAGGGCAGCGGGTCTTCCTTACCCTCAGGCAGATGCTCGCACTTCAGAGCCTTGTTGTCCTTATACCATTGCAGTTGCCCGCCCCAGATGCCACCAAAGTAGCAATATATCTGTCCGTCATCGTCTTTGAACACACAGGGGTCGATGCTGTAAGAACCGCGTATAGGGTCGCCCTGCGGCTTGAAAGGCCCTTCGGGACGGTCGGCTACGGCCACCCCTAAACGAAACACGCCGTTATAGTCTTTGGCGGAAAACACGAGATAATACTTGCCGTCTTTCTCCACCACATCGTTGTCCCACATCTGTTTCTCGGCCCAGGGTACGTCGGCCACATCAAGGATCACCCCATGGTCGGTCACCTCGCCGTCCATCACGTCATCGAGCGAGAGCACATGATAGTCCTTCATTTGGAAATGTCCGCCATCATCGTCGAAGCATTCTCCACTGTCCCAGTCGTGAGAGGGATAGATATACACACGGTCGTTGAAGACATTAGCCGACGGATCGGCCATATAATCCTTAGGAAAAAGATACCTTGGTTTCATAAGTTTGCAGTTGGTTATTTATTGATTAGGAGGAGTTAAAGGGAGTTAAGGAGTTGAAGGGAGTTAAGACAACAGCTTTTATTGCCACTCATATCATTATGCTTTAACTACGCAAGGAGCTTTCAAACAATCCGGCTATTGTCTTAACTCCCTTCAACTCCTTAACTCCCTTTAACTCCATATATATTCCTCTAATAATACTCTCCCTACTCCCGGTACATCTTGATAATCTCCTTCACCACCGGTTTGGGCCGATATTCGCGGTCGAAGAGCAACGGATAGTTGGTGCGCCCTTTAACCGGCCAGTCGTTAAGCCACGAAGAGCCGTCGTCCACGCCCCACAATGTGACACGCTCAATATTGGCGGTGTGCTTCTTGTAGAGCCGGAAAAAAGCCAGATAACGCTCGTTGAAAATCTTTTGGGCCTGCTTGTCGAGTCCTTTCACGTAGGGGTTGAGCTGCTTGTCGTAGGTGAAATTCTGACTGATTTCAGCTCCACCAAACTGCTTCGGGTTGGGTAACATATTGAGATCGAGTTCCGTCATCTGAATCTTCACGCCACAAGCCACCAGCGAGTCCATCGTGGCCTCATAGTCGGCAAGATTGGGATAGTCCACGCCATTGTGGCTCTGCATCCCCACAGCGTCTATGCGGCAGCCCTTGCTTTTGAGGTGGCGCACCAACCGGCACACAGCATCACGCTTCGCAGGCTTCGACATGGAGTAGTCGTTGTAGTAGAGTTCGGCATCGGGATCGGCTGCATGGGCAAACCGGAAAGCCAGTTCGAAGTATTCCGGGCCTATTATATTATAATAAGGTGTCTTGCGGTAGCTTCCATCATCCTCAAAGGCTTCGTTGATCACATCCCATCCCTTGATGCGGCCTTTGTAGCGGGAGACAACATCGGTGATGTGATGGTACATGCGGTCGATGAGCACCTCGCGGCCCACGGGCTTGCCCTCCTTGTCGGTAAACATCCAACGGGGCGGCTGGGAATGCCACACAAGGCAATGGCCAATGACGGTCAGGCCGTTATCTTCGCCAAACTTCACCGTCCGGTCGGCATCATCCCAGAAGTAGGTGTGCTCCTCGGGATGAATACTCTCACCCTTCATGCAGTTCTCAGCCACAATGGAGTTGAAATTGTCCTTCACCACTTCGGCCCCTTTCGCATCACGTCCCCACACCACATCAGTGTTCACGGCGGCGCCGATGAGGAAGTGTTTGCCAACCACTTCCTTTAGAGTGGGCAGTGAAGGCTTCTGTGCCACGGCCGGAGAGACGAGCAGCGCGGCAGTAAGTGTTGCTAACAGTTTGTTCATTTTCATTTGTGAGGTTATAGGTTATGATTCTTTGGAGCGGTTTTCTATCTCTGTGTTGATACGGTCTATCACATCGTCGGTAAGTTCATACTTGGAGATGATGAAGATGGCGAGGAGCAACAGCAGTGCCGGAATGACACACACCAACCACAAGATGCCCTGCTGCGCCAAGGCCGACTGGGTGGTGGCATTGGTCTGGTCGAAGCCCACGACACTCAAGATGAGGCCGGGCACCACACCGCCGAGGGCCATACCGGCCTTGTAGAAGATGCCGGTGAGGGCGTTCACGATGCCTGAAATGCGGCGGCCGGTGGTGTACTCGCCGTAGGAGATGACCTCGGGCACGAGTGCCCACATGTAGCCCGTGGCCACAATGACACCCGTGGACTTGACAAACTGGGCCACATAGACGAGCCACACCAGATGGCGCAACGCCGGCACCACGGATATGACATAAAGCAAAGCCATGCCGAAGATGGCAATGCCGAGGAAAGCATAGAACATCTGCTTCTTGCCGATGGCGCGCTTGATGGCGGGTATCATGGGCATGAAGATGAAAGCCGGCACGGAGCCGAGCCCCATGAAGACGGACATCTGCGAGGGAGTGCCGTTCACATTGTATATCATGTAATAGCTGCCGGCAGAGTTACCGATGGCCATCATGGCAAAAGCCGTGATGAAGAAGAAGGCCAACACGCGCAACGGACGGTTGCGCACAAATTCCACCCACAGGTCGCTCACCTTGACATTGGCTGTCTCCTCGCGGTCCATCACCACACGCTCCTTGCATTGGGTGAAGCAAAACACGAGCAGGACCATGCCCACCAAGGCGTAGAGAGTCATGGTGACAAACCACGCTCCGGCATCTTCAACAGTGTTCATCTTGCCGTCGGGCGACATGGCAGCCACCAGAATGGGGATGCCGAGGCTCACGGCCAGTCCGCCGAGGTTGGCCATGAACATGCGCACGGAGGTGAGAATGGTGATCTCGTTGGTGTCGCGCGTCAGACTGGCATTGAGTGCTCCGTAGGGTACATTGACCAGTGTGTAGCACATCGACATACCCACATAGGTGACGTAGGCATAGAGCAGCGAACCCGAAAAGCCGTTCCAGAAACAGAGGATGGCAAAGCCCGAAAGGGGAATGCCGCCCAACACGAGATAGGCGCGGTATTTGCCGAGCCGCGGACTGTGCTTGTCGACGTATGTTCCCACGAGCGGATCCCACAACACATCGACCAGCCGGACGACGAGGAACATCACGGCCACGGCGGCGGGGTCGATGCCATAGACATTGGTATAGAACAGCAGCAGATACATACCTATCGTCTGATAGATGAGGTTCTGGGCCAAGTCGCCCGAACCGAAGCCTATACGCTGCAACCAATTCAACTTGTAGAATCCTTTGGATTCCTGAATCACTTCATTCATCTCCATACTATTTGGTTTTAAGTTTTATCACAAGATATTGCCGTTCGCCCCTTCCCCGGCACGCAAGCGGCGCGAAGCCAATTCGGCCTGCATGTTTTCATTATACCGCATGGTGATGGGATAGAATGCAAGGGCGGCAAGCCCGATGCAGAAGAGGGCGGCCGGAACAATGCTCGCCACGAGTCTGATGCCCTGCACGGCGGTCTCTCCCTGCACCGCCACACCCCCGGGAACATAGCCGAAGAACGAAAGCAGCAGTCCGGCCAAAGCTCCGCCAAACCCGAGCCCCAGCTTCAAGGCGAACATCACGCCCGAGAAACAAAAGCCCGTGGCGCGCCGATGGTTGAGATACTCAATGTGGTCGGCCACATCGGCCACCATGGCCCACATCAGCGGGATGGTGGGGGCATAGGCCAGACTCTTCAGGAAGCAGAGCAGATAGACGGACTTCACGTCGGTGACACCGGGCAGAAAAAACAGTCCCTGCAAAAGGACGGTGAGGGAAAGGCAGGCAATGTAGACGGTCTTCTTGCCATATCTGTCGGCCAGACGGCCCGAAAGGAACATCACACCGAAGAACTGCACCACGGCGTTGACGATGTTGAAGAGGGAGAAGCCCACAGAGTAGGCTTCCCCTTCGTGGGAGGCGAGGTGGAGCGAGCGCAGAAACTCAAAGAGCGAATGGCGGTCGAGATAACTCTGAAAGTAAAAGTTCATCGCCGAACCGCATACGGCCAGGGCGATGTAAAGCGAGAAACAGAGGAAAAACATCGCCCGCCACGACACGCTGCCAAAGGTTTCACGGATATCTCTCCTGACGCTCTTCTGCTGCCGGGGAGGTGGGGCGATGCGCTCGCGGGTGGAAAGGAAGCAGACAACGAGCAGCACAAAAGCCAGCAAGGCAAAGAGCAGAATGGTGCGTGACCACCCCATGGACGCATTGCTGCCGCCCAACCGGGCCACAAGGGGAAGCGTGAAGCCCTGCACGACAAACTGCGCCACGGTGCTGGCTATAAAGCGGATGCTGTTGATGCTCGTGCGTTCCCTGATGTCGGAGGTCATCACACCGCCCAAAGAGGCGTAGGGCGTATTGTTGAACGAATACATGGCGAGCAGCAACACGTAGGAGACGGTGGCGTAGACGGCCAGCAACCCCTTGTCTTCGATGCCGGGATTGTTGAAGGCCAGTACATAGAAAGTGCAGAAAGGCACAGCCGTCCAAAGCAGCCAAGGGCGGTATTTGCCCCAGCGGGTGGAAGTGCGGTCGGTGATGAGGCCCACAAGCGGGTCGGCAAAGGCACTGGCCATCGGGGCCACGAGCAGCACACCGCCGGCGACGGCACCGCTCAGGCCGAAGACATCGGTGTAGAACTTCAGCTGATAGATCATCATCATCTGAAACACCAAGTTGGCCGCCACGTCGCCAAGCGAATAGCCCACCTTCTCGCCAAACGTTATTTTCTGTCTATTTTGCATGTGCGTCGATAGTTATGGACGGTCGATGACGGTCGCCGCATAGCGGCCCATCGCCTCATAGCCGCGCGGATTGAGGTGCAACCAGTCGTCGGAATAGTCGGCCTTGAGCCTTTGCGAGTCGGCGGCATCGCGGGTGAGTTCGTCGAAATCGATCACACCGGCTATCTCTTTGTTGGTCCTTATCCACTCGTTCACGGTCTGCCGCATCGCTTCACGGAAGAAAGAATACCAGCCGTGGCCCCTGGTGGGCGTGATGGTGCCCATATACACCTTCATGCCGGCAGCCCGCGCCTTGGCTATCAGTACCCCGTAGGCCTCGATGAGCCGCCGGGCCTTCTGCTCATAGTCGGCATTGCAGGTGCCTATGTCGTTGGTTCCCTCGAAGATGATGAGCCGATCCACACCCTTCTGGCCGAGGATGTCACGGTCGAACCGCATCAGAGCAGGCTCGCTCAGTCCGCCTTCCACCACGCAGTTGCCGCCAATGCCGAGATTGAGCACTCCCACCTGTCCGCCCAAAGCCTCGGCCATGCGGTCGGGCCAGCGGTTTTGCAGGTCGGTGGTGCTGCCCCGTCCGTCGGTGATGGAGTTGCCGAGCACGGCCACGGCCCTGCCCGCAGACCACACGTTGATTTTGGAAATGTTATACCAGTGCACCGGTTTCTCTATCGCGTGGAACCGCGCCCCGGGCTTCACCGTGCCCCGGGCTATATAGGAATGCGTGCGCGAACCGCGGTGGGAGGTGGCATTCACAGGCACCCGGCTGCCGTAGCAGATGGTCACGGCCAACCGCTGCAGGGGTTTGAGGGCATAGTTGAAGGCATCGCTATAGACGGCCTCGCCGGGCGCAATGGTCACCGAGCGGCGGCCACCAAACGACAAATAGGTGGCTGTGCGGGCATCGATGTCGCTCGAGTCCCGTGCATCGGCGATGTAGACCGACTTGATTTCCACCGCCTCCCGGCTGAATTCGTTGGACAGTTGCACCTGCAACCGACTACCGCCGAGCGACACCTTCACGACTTGCCGCAAGGTGGTGTTGGCCAGCGTGGTGGTTTGGGGCGTATCGCCCTTGCCGGTAAACTCCGGTGCCGTAGCAAACGTGCCCACCCACTGTTGGGCGTCGGCTGTGGCCAGCGACAGAAAGAGAGCCAAGAGGAGGTAGAGTTTCTTCATGTTTAAAGCAATTATGTTGCTGCAAAAATACGCAAAACTTTCTGTTTGCTCTTTCTCATTCGTAACCTATACATTTCTATTTGTTTCATAACGGGGATTATCTGTCTTTTTCTGGAGTGAAACATTTCAACATCACTCAAGTTTTGCTATCTTTGCAACAGATAGACATCACATGGTCGTCCGGGAACAAACGCATGGCGAGGACAACGGCCCGGTTGTGGTGCAAAGGCTCTGCACCATCCGCGCAAGGCTGTCGAACGCTCTGTGCAGAGGTTCTGCACGGACGGTGCAAGGGCTTCGCACCAAACCGAAACGAAATGACCGGTGGAATCAATTCCGTCACCCGAATGATCCAAACAATCTTTCAACCACACATGAACGCATGAACATGAAACGTACACCTTATTATATAATGGCCGCCCTCTGCCTTGCCGTGACGCTGCTGGCTTGGGGCGACCGGGGCCAGTTCTACACAGCCGACCGGCTGCCGAGCAGCCTCATCAAGTGTCTGGCGCAAGACCGCTACGGCTACATTTGGATAGGGACGGAGTATGGCTTGAGCCGATTCGACGGCTACAAGTTCACCAACTTCCTGCACGACAACAAGGACACTACGTCTATTGTGGACAACACCATCACCGACTTTCTGGTAGACAAGGCCGGCAGCCTGTGGATAGGCAGTGCCAAAGGGCTCATGCGCTACGACTACCGGCACAACAACTTCGTGCGCTATCCCCTGCCCGACGGCCGACGGCCGCGCATCTACTCGCTGATAGAGAGCCGGCGGGGGGACGTGCTCATCGGCACGGCAGGTTTCGGACTCTATTCCATCAAGAAGGGGCACGGACAGGTGATACATGAGAAAGACTATTCGCCGCGCGACTCAGACATGTTCTACACCCACATCTACGAAGACAGCGAGGGCAACCTGTGGCAGAGCAGCCACCAACCGGTGTTCAACCGATTCAGCAAGCGGGGCGGCAAGGTGCGCATGACAAGCTACAACTCGCCGGCGGGAGCCCCCGTGGCCTTTTTCCAGCCACGGCGCAACGCCCTGCTCATCGTTTGCATGTTCGGCATCATCGGCTACGACTACACCACCGGACGACTGACCGAGGCAGGCTACGACTTCGGTTCCTACACGGGAAACATCACCATCAACAGTGCCACGCTCGACCATCAGGGCAACCTCTATGTGGGCACCTCGGAGAGCGGGGTGCTGATGTGTCCGCGGGGGGCACGCACCTTCGCTCCCTACACGAATGAAAACAAGAGCCGGTTTGACCTCGGCACCTCGTTTGTGAACGACATCATGGAAGACAAGGACGAAAACCTATGGGTGGGCTGCTACAAGAAAGGGCTCTATCTGGTGAACAACCGGCAGGTGGCCTTCAATAGCTGGAGTTTCTCCAACCAGAACTTCGTGACGGGCAGCTGCGTGTCTTCACTGGCTGCCGGCGACGGGGGCATGACATGGTGTACGGTGCAGAACAGTGGTGTCTTCGGTTTCGACACCGGGGGCCGCATCGTCAGCCATCCGGCTTCGCCGGCAGGCACTTGCATCATCTACCGCGACAGGCAGAGCCGCTACTGGGTGGCCACGCCCAATGCGCTCTACGAGTACCGCCCCGAGACGGGCACCTATACGGCCAAGATGAGATTTGCCAGTGCCGGAGTGCCCTGCATCGCCGACGACGGACGGGGGCGGCTCTTCGTCTCGGTCTACAGCAACGGTCTCTACATCTACGACACCGGCACAGCCGAAGTGAAGGTGGTCAACATGAGCCAGCGCGGCCGGCACGGACACCTTTGCAACGACTGGATAAGGGGCATGGCCTTCGACCGGCAGGGGATGCTTTGGATGGGCACCTCCAACGGCGTGTGCTGCATGGATCCCAACACCTATACGTTTGACAACTACGGTTGGACAACCATCCTGAAAAACATTCAGGCCAACTATCTCTGCGAGGACGAAAACGGCAACATCATCATCGGTACCGACAACGGGCTCTACCGGTACGACAGCAAAGCCAACCGGGTGGGGATGTTTCCGGGGGCCGAACGGCTGTGCGACAAGCAGATATGCGGCATCGTGAGGGATGCCCAAAACGACATTTGGGTGAGCACGACAAAGGGGATATGGCAATACGACCACCGGGAACGGCTGTTCATCGGCCACATCAACGGCAACGGACTGCAAAGCCATGAATACATGCAGGGGGCTGTGATGCACACCGACAGAGACTTCATCGGCTTCGGCACACCCGACGGCATCGTGACATTCTATCCCGAAAACGTGAGAAACAGGAGTACGGTGCCGGGCAATGTACTGCTCACCAACTTCCTCGTCGATGGCAAAAGCATCGACTGCATGAGTGATCACTTCGAACTGCCCTACAGCCAAAACTCGTTCACGCTCGAGTTTTCAACCCTCAACTACAAGAACGCCGACAATATCAGCTTCGATTACCGCATCAACGGGGGCGAGTGGCAGACAACAGCTGAGGGCACCAACGCCATCCCGTTTACCAAACTCGAACCGGGCCGGTATGTCATCGAGGTGAGGGCCGTCAACAACGGCACGTTCTCCAAAGAGACCAAGCAGCTGACCGTTATCGTGAAATCGCCGTGGTATGCCTCCCCACTGGCCTATCTTGTCTATCTCACCGTGGGCGGTGCGCTGCTGCTCTTCCTGCTCCGCAACTACGAACGACGGCGCAAGGCCGACCTCGACGAGCAGAAAATGAAGTTTCTCATCGATGCCACCCACGACATACGGTCGCCGTTGACACTGATCATGGGGCCGCTCAAAAAACTCAAGGAACGGCTCACCGACAGCGATAACCTGCAGGACATCGACACCATCGACCGCAACGCGCAACGACTGCTGCTGCTCGTGAACCAGATATTGGACGAGCGGAAAATCGACAAAGACCAAATGCACCTGCATTGTCAGGAGACAGACCTCGTTGACTTCATCGTACACATCATGCACCTGTTCGACTATCATGCCCGGGAACGCAACATCACGCTGCAATGCACCGACCGGCAGGGCAACGACTTGACCGACAGCGGCGCGGCACACGGATCCATTGGGCCCATCAAGGTGTGGATAGACCGCATCAACTTCGACAAGGTGATTTCCAACCTGCTCTCCAACGCAATGAAATATACGTTCGACGGCGGCTCCGTGACCATCGTCATCGACAGCGACGACAAGCAGGCCAATATCAAAATCATCGACAGCGGCATCGGATTCAAGAACGAAAAGACCGACCGGCTCTTCGAACGCTTCTATCAAGGCAGCAACTCCGGCGGCCTGCATCTGGAAGGGACGGGCATCGGCCTTAACCTCAGTCGGTCGCTGGTCAACATGCACGGGGGCAAGATAAAGGCCTACAACCGCACCGACGGAAAGCAGGGGGCTTGCCTCGATGTGACCCTGCCGCTGGGCAACAGCCACCTGAAAGAGGAGGAAATCATGAAGAAAGAAGAGACCAACGACCAACCGGGCACGGCCAAAAAGCGGCAGGCGAGCAAGAACTTCCGCATACTGCTCGTGGACGACGACCCGGAGATAGCCCGATACATTGCCGGCGAACTGGGCGACTGGTATCGATTCGACTCGGCTCCCAACGGAAAAGAGGCATTGAAGAAACTGCTCGGCGACACGGGCTACGATCTCGTGATAAGCGACGTGATGATGCCGGAGATGGATGGTGTCACACTGGTGAAGAAAATCAAGACCAATTCCAACATCAGCGACATTCCCGTGATTCTGCTCACATCGAAGAGCGAGGTGGAAAACCGATTGGAGGGGCTGAAGAAAGGGGCTGACGCTTTTCTGGCCAAACCCTTCAACATGGAGGAGCTGCACATTCTCATCGACAATCTGGTGGACAATATCCGCCGCCTGCGCGGTAAGTTCTCGGGGGCATTGGGGCAGACGGAGAAGGTGGAAGACGTGGAACTCAAAAGCAACAACGACCAGCTCATGGATCGCATCATGAAGTGCGTGAACGAAAACTTGGGAGACCCGGACTTCAATGTGGAGAAACTCACCGAGGACGTAGGCATCAGCCGGGCACAGCTCCACCGCAAAATGAAAGAGATAACCGGGGTCTCCACAGGAGGATTCATACGCAACCTGCGGCTCGAACAGGCTGCCCGGCTCATCAAGGCGGGCAACGTGAATGTCACGCAAGTGGCATACGCTGTGGGCTTCAATAACCAGACACACTTCTCCACCGTGTTCAAAAAGCATTTTGGAATGACACCTACCGAATATTATGAGACAAATAAAAACGAATAGGGAACAATAGACAGACGCACAAAGGGTATTTTTTCATATATTTGCAGCAGAAACATCAAACGCTCTTGCAAACATGAAAAAACACCTTTTGTGCGTCTTGTTATCTCTATGTGGTGTCTCTTTGCAGGCCAACGATGGTGCCGGCTTGTGGCTCGGCAACGAAGCCAACGACGCAAAGATGCGGGCGAAAGTCATCGCTCCGGCAGGGGGCGCAACGCTCTCCTTGGCCCGTGAAGAGATTGCGGCCCACTGGCAGTTGGGGGGCCCCGTGACACTGGTGCTCGACAAGGGACTCAACCTCGGCGACGGCTACCGCGTACAGGCTGCCTGCAACAGCATCGGCTGCACCGGCAGCTACTCGGCCACCATCAGCGCATCGACCGAAGCAGGACTACTCTACGGTGCTTTTGAACTGCTCCGGTTGCAGAACACGAGAGCAATCGATACCGGTGGCATTGCCCCGATAGCCGGATACGACGGCCGCAACATCGACAAGACAGAACAACCGGCCTTTTCCCTGCGCCTGCTCAACCACTGGGACAACCTCGACGGAAGCATCGAGCGCGGCTATGCCGGCAAGAGCATCTTTTGGAATTGCCACCTGCGCCCACAGACTTTCGGCAGCCGGCAACCCTCGCCCGGCGTGCAGCGTCTCATCGACTATGCCCGCGCCAATGCCTCTGTGGGCATCAACGGGGCTGTGCTCAACAATGTGAATGCCTCACCCAAGATGCTCACCCGCCCTTATCTCGACTCTGTAAGGATGATAGCCGACATTCTGAGGCCGTGGGGCATTAAGGTTTACCTCTCTGTCAACTTCGGTTCGCCCAAGGCTTTGGGGGCCACAAAGACGGCCGACCCGCTCGACAAACGTGTCGTCAAGTGGTGGCAAGACAAGGCCAAAGAACTGTACAGGCTCATTCCCGACTTCGGAGGTTTCCTTGTGAAGGCCAATTCCGAGGGCCAGCCCGGTCCGTTCGACTACGGTCGCACACATGCCGACGGAGCCAACATGCTGGCCGATGCCCTGCGACCCTATGGGGGCATCGTGATGTGGCGTTCGTTTGTCTATGGTGCCCGTCACAAAGGGGAAGACCGTGTGAAGCAGGCAGTCTCTGAGTTTAAGGAACTTGACGGGCTGTTTCGCCCCAACGTGATGCTGCAAAGCAAGAACGGACCGCTCGACTTCCAGCCCCGGGAACCCTACGCCCCCATCTTCGACAACATGAAGCAGACTCCACAGATGGTTGAATTCCAAATCACGCAGGAGTATCTCGGCCAGTCGAAGCATCTGACCTATCTGGCCACGATGTGGAAAGAGTTCTTCTCGTTTGTCAGTCCTTCCCGTCTGAAGGGCATTGCCGGCGTGAGCAACATCGGGCAAGACAAGACATGGTGCGGCCACGACTTCTCACAAGCCAACTGGTATGCCTTCGGTCGGTTGGCGTGGAATCCCGAGTTGTCGTCGGAAGATATTGCCCGCGAATGGCTGCAACAGACTTTCACAACCTCCACCAACTTCGTTGACCCCATGACGGAGGTGATGATGACGAGTCGCGAGGCCTGCGTGGACTACATGATGCCGCTCGGTCTTCACCACATCTTCAAGTTTGACCATCACTACGGGCCCGAACCCGATGGCTTCAAGGCCGAATATCCCACCGAGTGGTGTCCCGTCTACTATCACAAGGCCGACACGGCCGGTATCGGTTTCGACCGCTCTTCCCATGGCACCGATGCCGTTGGCCAATACGCCGAACCCTACCGGTCACTCTACAACGACCTGCGCACTTGTCCCGAAGCGTATCTGCTGTGGTTCCACCACTTGCCATGGAACTACCCGATGCGCGACGGACGAACCCTTTGGGAAAGTCTCAACGCCCACTACAACCGTGGAGTGGAAGCCACGGAAGGCTATCTCGACACTTGGCAACGGGTGAGGCCGTATGTAGAAGAAGCCGACCACGACAGCGGACAGGCTTCCGGCAGCCGATGGAGCCGCGTAAACGAACTGCTGAAAACACAGGTCGAAAATGCCCGCGAATGGCGGGACGTATGCCTGAAATACTTTCATTCCTTCACTCGCCGGCCTATCCGATAATGGCCGGAGACTTCTTCCAACTCATGATTTCCCCTCTCAAAAGATACTAAACAACCATGCTCATGAAAAGACTATTCTTGATTTTCCTGACTCTCATGGGGCTATCCGGACAACTTCTTGCCGACGTGAAACTGCAACAACAGGGCACAGCCACCCAACTTGTGGTGAACGGCCATCCCATGCTCATTCTCGGCGGAGAGCTAAGCAACTCGGCCGCCACCTCCATTGCCGACATTGACAGCGTGCTTCCGCGTATGGCCCGACTGGGACTCAACACGGTATTCGTGCCTGCCTGTTGGGACTTGCTGGAACCCGAAGAGGGAAAGTTCGACTTTTCGCTCATCGACGAGACCATCAAGGTGGCTCGGGAAAACCGCTTGAAAATCGTATTGCTGTGGTTCGGAGTATGGAAAAACTCCATGAGTTGCTATGCCCCGCTATGGTTTAAGTGCGACAGCAAGCGGTTTCCCCGCGCTACCACAGCCAACGGCAAGCCGCTTGAGATTGCTTCCGCCTTCTCTGAAGATGTTTTCCAAGCCGATAACAAGGCTTTTGGAAGGCTGATGCAACACATTGCCGAGATCGACCGAAAAGAAAATACCGTCATTATGATGCAGATAGAAAACGAGATCGGTATGCTCGAAGCGGCCCGCGACCATTCTCCGTTGGCAGAGAAAGCATGGCGACAGCCCGTTCCGCAAAAGCTGTTGACGGCCTTGAAAATCAACAAGAAAGGCACTTGGCCTGAGGTCTTCGGCACCGACTTCTATGCCGAAGAGAAGTTTCAAGCCTATCACTACGCCAGCTATGTGGAGCGGTTGGCCCGCACGGCCCGCAGCATCCACGACATCCCACTCTACGTCAACGCCGCCATGAACAGCCGCGGACGCAAGCCGGGTGAATATCCCTCGGCCGGACCGCTTGCCCACCTTATTACTATATGGAAGTGTGCGGCCCCAAGTATTGACATTTATGCGCCCGACATCTACGACAAGGGCTACAAAAACTGGGTGGCCCAATATAAGCGGCCGGACAATCCTTTCTTCACTCCCGAGGTGAGACTCGACCGCAACAGTGGGGTGAGGGCTCTCTACACCTTCGGCGAGGCGGATGCCATTGCCTACAGTCCTTTTGCCATTGATCAGGCACCGGAGGAAGTGTCCGGAGAAATAACCCGCACTTACAACCTGCTGCGCCGGCTCACTCCCACGCTGCTGTCGCATCAAGGCGGCAAGCGGGCGGCCCCAAACAACTGGGGACTACTCTTCGACCGTCAGGACAAAGAGCGGGTGATAGAAGACGGAGAGGTCACGCTCACCTGCCGCCACTACTTCACCTTGCCGTGGGACGCACGGGCCACAGACGGCAGCGAATGGCCCGAAGGCGGTGGTCTCATCGTGAAGCTGGCCAAAAACGAATATCTCATTGCCGGTAACGGACTCGTGGTGGTATTTCAGTCCAAGACAGAGAAGCTGCAGGAGACGAAGGTGGTGCGCGGCGAAGACGGATTCGTGGACAACGGCAACAGCCGCAACGGTGTGCCCATACAGCAAAAACCGTTTACGGGGAAACGAGTGGGCATAGGCCATGTAGACCAAGTGACATTCGACGAGGCGGGGCACATGAAGTTTCTGCGCCGTGACAATGGCGACCAAGACCATCAGGGGCGGCACGCCCGCATCTCATGTGGAGAGTACAAGATGCTGCACATGAAGCTCTATGAATACTGATCAGGGAGTCACTTTTCCGTTCTCCTTTCCTCATCCTTTCTGTTAAAAAGAGCCCCCCCTTTCCACCGGAATGACACAAAAAGAAATATCACTGAAACGTATATTCGGCCATTTAAAGACTATTTGGCTATCTTTGCAGGCAGAGTTTTCACCTAAATTGCATAAAGACAAAACTAAAACCCTAATAAAGACAAAAAAGGAACAAAGCTCATGGAACAATCAACAAAAACAATCTCTGCGCCCCCACGTTTGCCGCGCATGACATTAACTCTCTTGAAAAGTAAAACCAACTACCAACAACTATGAACCTGAAAATCAGAAGAACAACCATCGCAGTGGGAATATGTTCCGCAGTGGGACTTATGTATTCACCACACGCCAATGCTGCACAGGCAGCAAACACGGTCGCCGCCGTTCAGCAGTCGAAGAAAGTGACCGGCAAAGTGAGCGACTCGATGGGGCCGCTCATCGGCGCCACCGTCATGGAAAAGGGCACCACCAACGGTGCCGTGACCGACATGGACGGCAACTTCACGCTCAATGTGAAACCGGGAGCCACACTCGTCATATCCTATGTGGGCTATGACACACGGGAAGTGCCGGTGGGCGACAAGACCTCCATCAACATCTCTCTCGAAGAAACGGGCCAAAGCCTCAACGATGTGGTCGTGATAGGCTACGGCACACAGCGCAAGGAGGCCGTCACGGGCTCCGTGGCCAACATCAAGGGCGACATCGTGAGGGAAGTGCCGGGGGCCGACATCACCCACTCGCTGCAAGGTCGCATTGCCGGTGTAGAGATGGCACAGACCTCATCGAAGCCGGGTGCATCGATGCAGATACGCATCCGCGGCACCCGTTCGCTCACGGCCAGCAACGACCCGCTTATCGTGCTCGACGGCATTCCCTTTGCCGGAAGCCTCAACGACATCGACCCCAACAACATCAAGTCGATGGACATTCTCAAGGACGCCTCCGCAACGGCCATCTACGGCTCGCGCGGTGCCAACGGCGTGATATTGATCACCACCTACAAAGGCTATCAAGAGCAGCGGCCCACCGTGACCTACAACGGCTACATCGGAGCTAAGACACTCTTCCACCGCTATCCCATGATGAATGCCGAGGAGTTTACCCGACTGCGCAAATATGCCAACAAATTCCAGAACGGCACCGACGAGACCTACTGGGGCGAGGACGGTGCCGTGGACACCGACTGGCAGGACATGCTCTTCAAGACCGGCATCACGACCAATCAAGATGTGGGCGTATCAGGCGGTTCGGCCCACGGCAGCTACAATTTCGGCATAGCCTACTATCGTGACGAAGCCGTCATCCCCACACAAAACTTCAACCGCTACTCCATGCACGCCGCCATCGATCAGGAATTGGGCAAGTGGTTCAAGGTGGGATTCAGCACCAACGCCAACTACAGCATCACCAACGGGGCGAGTCTGGGGCTTTACAACACCCTCAGTGCCACACCCATAGCCAACCCCTACAACAAGGACGGAAGCCTGAAACAGCGCATCAACATGTCGAACGACACGCAGTGGGTCTACTCCAAGTCGACCATTGAGAGTCTCGGCGACGGCTTCAAAGACCAGACCAAGGCCTACGGTGCCTACAACAACTTCTACGGTGAAGTGAAAATACCTTGGGTGGATGGGTTGAAATACCGCATGAACATCGGTCTCAACTATCGCCACAGCGACTATGGCAACTATGTGGGACAAGGTGTGTTCTCTGACAATGCCAACGCCAAGTCGCACGCCACGGTGATGGACCGCACCATGACCAACTGGGCCGTTGAGAATCTGCTCACCTACGACAAGACCTGGGGCAAACACACCATCAATGCCGTGGGACTCTATTCGGCCGAACAGACCACCTTCCGGCAGAAACATCTCTACGGACTTGACGTACCGGCCGATGCCTTCCAGTTCTACAACATCGGGCAGGCCACCGAAATCACGGTCGATCCGGCCAACCAGCGCTACTACAAGAGCGGACTGGAGTCGCTCATGGGGCGCGTGATGTACAACTACGACAACAAGTATATGGCCAGCGTGGCTGTGCGTGCCGACGGTTCTTCGCGTCTGGCCAAGGGGCACCAGTGGCACACCTACCCCGCCGTGTCGCTCGGTTGGAACATGGCCCGCGAAAACTTCATGAAAGAAATCAAGTGGCTCGAAAGCCTGAAGCTGCGTGTGGGCTACGGCGAGACCTCCAACCAGTCGGTTGAACCCTACAAGACACTCGGCCGGTTGTCCACCCGCCCCTACAACTTCGGCAGCACTTTTGTCACGGGTTATTACATGTCCGAACTCCCTAATGCCGAACTCGGTTGGGAATATTCCAAGACATGGAACTTCGGTCTCGACTATTCGCTTTTCAACGGCCGGCTGAGCGGCACGATGGAATACTACGTGCAGAACACCGAAGCCCTGCTCATGAGCGTCAACCTGCCTGCCTCGGCGGGTGTGACGAGCTACATGGCCAACGTGGGAAAGACCCGCAACAAGGGCTTCGAGTTCTCCATCAACGGCACCATCCTTGACAACCATCACGGATGGACATGGGAAGCGGGCCTGAACTTCTATACCAACAAGAACGAACTCGTGGAACTGGCTTCCGGAGCCGAACAAGACGAGAGCAACTGGTGGTTTGTGGGCCAGCCTATCAATGTGATCTACGACTACCAGAAGATCGGTATCTGGCAGACCAATGAGGAAGAGGCCCGCAAAATTGCCGAGCCCGGAGGCAACGCCGGTATGATTAAGATCAAATACAACGGCGAATATGACACCAACGGGCTGCCCAAACGGGCCTACGGCTCTGCCGACCGCCAAATCATGAAAGTGGATCCCGACTGGGAAGGCGGCTTCAACACCCGCGTGGCCTACAAGAACTGGGACCTTGCCCTCGTCGCCTCCTTCCGCCACGGCGGCACGCTCATCAGCACCATCTACGGTGCGCAGGGCTATCTGAACATGCTCAGTGGCCGAAGGAACAACATCAGTGTGAACTACTGGACGGAGGACAACCCCACCAACGACTATCCCAAACCGGGCGGCATCGAGAGCAGCAACAATCCAAAATACGGCAACTCACTGGCCTACTTCAGTGGTTCCTACCTCAAGATGCGCACCATCACGCTGGGCTACAACTTCAACCAGTCTTGGCTCAAGCGCTGCGGCATCACCAAGGCCCGCATCTATGCCACGGTGCAAAACCCGTTCGTGCTCTTCTCGCCCTACCACAGCGAGTCGGGCATGGATCCGGAGACCAACTCCTACGGCAACGAAAATCAGGCTGTCAACACTTTCTACAAGTCGCGTCTGCTCGTAGCGGGCTACAACACCCCGTCTACCCGCAACTGGCTTCTCGGCCTCAACATCACATTCTAAAAGGCAAGCGGAGGAGTTAAGGAGTCAAAGAGAGCAGAAAGGAGCCAAGACAACAGTTTGACTCTTCCTATGCTCCAAGACGGTCAGCCAACAAAGCTGTTGTCTTAACTCCTAACGAGTGAAGCGAGTGCTAACTCCCTTTAACTCCTTAACTCCTCAAAAACATCAATCCATTCCAAAATTTCACGACAATGAAACATCACAATATCAAAATAGCTACCGGACTTTTAGCCGCAGGCATGGCCCTCGCAGGTTGTTCCGGTATCTTGGACGAGACTCCGCGCGAGACCTACACCCCGGAGTTTTCCACCAAACAGCGCGGCATCGAGGGCGGCATCACGGCACTCTATGCCAATCTGCGCAACCTGTGGGGCAACGGCTATTGGCTGATTGCCAACGAGACGGGTACCGACGAATACACCTTCGGGCATGGCGGCAACGAGAACGACAAGCCCATCGACATGTCGAACAACGGCGAACTCAACGCCACCAACTGCCGGGCCGACAATCTGTGGAACACAGCCTTCTCGGACATCAACACCGCCAACAGCGTGTTGGAAAACGGCACGGCCATCGGCATGAGCGAATCCTTGCTCTCCGAGGCCCGCTTCTTCCGCGCTTTCGACTATTTCTGGCTGGTGCAAACATTCGGCGGAGTGCCTCTGGACTTGGGAGCCGGCGAGCTGAAATTCAACGCCACGGCCACCCGTCTTTCCAAACGCAACACCGTGCCTGAGGTCTATACCAAGGCCATCTTCCCCGACCTGCTCACGGCTGTCAGCAATCTGCCGGAGGTGGGCCGCGTCACCGGCGGACTCACCAAGACGGCAGCCCGGCTGGTGCTGGCCAAGGCCTATCTCACCTACGGCTGGTGGCTGGAAAATCCCAACAACATACCCACCTATCCCGAGGCGGCACGCACCGATCCCGACGGACACGATGCCAACTGGTATTACCGGCAGGCCTACGAGATGGCCACGACAGCCATTGCCAATCCGGGCAAGTTTGCCCTGCAAAAGTCGTTCTACCTCGTCAACGTGGGCACCAACGACCGCAACAGCGAAATCGTGCTCTATGCCGACCACACCGAAAGCAGCAACTACTACGACGGCGGCACCAACTTCGACTGGGCCAACGGCAACGCTCCCGGCAACTTTGCCCGTTGGATGTGCCGTTGGGATTACACCTTCCTCGAGTCATCCAAGAGTTCTGCCCAGTGGACTAAGTTCCGTTCCGTGGCCCGCGAGGCCGTGCAGGGAAAAGACCGCCCATGGAAGCAGATGGCCACTCCGCAGGAAGTGACCAAGGTCACATTCAAGGAGAAGCACTACGACTCGCGCTACGACGGCACTTTCGCCTACCAGTTCCGCGGCAACTGGGATCGCTCCGGCAACGCCTCGGGGATGGCCTACAATGCCAACATGCTGCCCGTGAATCCGGGCGACTCCATCCTCACCTTCCTCGACGAGGACGACGCTTCCATCCAATGGCCGGCGGCTTCTGACAACGGTGGGGCCGGACAGAGCAACGTGGGGGCCGGTTGGCTCCCCGGACGGGCCGACTGGGTGGTGGGCCCGAGCCAGATAAGCCGCTACAAGTATCTCAATTTGTGGAAAAACGGCATCTACCGCACCGACAACGGAACGGGTCTGGGCCGCCCCAACGGCGACAGCCCGCGCCCCTACCCTGTGTTGAAATTCTCCGAGCTCTACCTCATTGCTGCCGAGGCGGCCGTGAAGTTGGGCATGAACAGCGAGGCCCGCAATCTGGTCAATGTGATTCGCGCCCGGGCCGGCGTGTGGACCTACGACAACAACCGCCAGTGCGAGAAGTCGGCTGATTACAGTGCCGAGATGACTGCTGCCACTCCGGCCACCATCACCATCGACTACATCCTCGATGAGCGCAGCCGCGAGTTTTTCGGCGAGTGCTACCGCTGGACCGACCTCGTGCGCACCCAGACATGGGCCGACCGAGCCAAGACCTACACCATCTGCGGCCTCCACGCTGCCGACCGCACCCCGCAGACCGTGACGCGCACCATCACACCGCAAAAATACCTGCGCCCGATTCCGCAAGGACAACTCGACGCACTCGACATGACGGCTGCTGAAAAGGCTGCCTACCAAAATCCGAGCTACACCAACTGACAACCGACCCGACTCTTTAAGTTAACAAAACAGTTCATACCGAAGGATGCTCCCCGCTGTGGGGGCATCCTTCTTCCGTTTCCGGGAAAGCGTCCTCTCCATTTCCCCCTGTAGGGGCATGCGCTCCTTTCTCTTTTCTTTGTTCGTATTTTTCCTTCCCGATTTGCATTTCGCCCCGTTTTGTTGTATCTTTGCACCGGCAAGGGAAGCACGCGCGTGCTTCCTTTTTTTATTCTCCCACCCCAAAAGGCATATCATCCGGGCCGAATGGCCTTGCAAAAAGGCCCGAGCCGGCTTCTCGGTCGGCCCAAACGAGCTTCCAAGTGTGGCCCTTTCGCATGGTCGTTCGGCCCGAACGGCATTTCACCTCCACTTTTCTTGACGGAAACAGCGGGCATCTTTCAATCGGCAAAGAGATGGAAAAATATGCCGTGTAAGCCTTTTTCTCAACCTTAGTAAGTTTCGTGCTATATACATTTTGTCGGCGAATGGTGCGAATTAAACGAATTCAGTCTCACAACCTATATTCGCTTCATTCGTAAAATTCACCGACAAACATACCTGTATCGGCTAATTTGACGAATAAAACGCATGTATCTCTCCCCACACATTCGCCTTATTCTCACCATTCGCCGCCCCCGACACATTCCCCGACAAAGCCGACACAACTCGCCGGCACACCGCATATAACATGCAAAAATATTAATCGAAGAAACGTTAACGAATGTAATAAGCCAAAAACGAGATAACACATTTTATCCAAAAACCGCATAAAAAGCGGAAATTATAACCAAAATACCGTTACAAAAATAGCATTTTTCACATTTTTATCGCCCAAAATCACAAAAAAGATGATTTTCTTTTGGTCATTAACTAAATATTAACTATTTTTGCAAGCGAGATGAGAGATATTTTTCGATTATTTTATCAAAAAGACAGCAGAAACCCGCTGTCCGGTTACAAAACTCACTTATCGCGAACAAACGCCGACAAGAGACATTAACATTACACACATTATATTTATTCATTATTAAACGAGAGAGATTTATGGAAAAAAGACTAATGATGTTTTTGGCCGGCCTTTTCTTCAGCGTAGGAATGGCTTTGGCCCAAACAGAGGTCCGTGGCACCGTAACTTCTTCGGAAGACGGACAACCCATCATCGGTGCGTCCATTCTGGTTGAAGGCACAAAGACCGGCACCGTGACCGATGTCGACGGCAATTTCAGCCTGTCTGTTCCCGCCAATGCGAAATTGGTGGTGAGCTACATCGGTATGCAAGGCAAGACCGTGAGGGCAAGCCGCAATATGAAGATTGAATTGGTGCCCGACAACAATGTGCTGGACGATGTGCTGGTGATTGCCTACGGTAAGACCAAGAAGTCGGCTTTCACCGGTTCGGCCGTAGAAATCAAGGCCGACGAGATCACCGCCCATGTGGCCTCCAATGCGACCAGTGCCCTCGTGGGTAAGGTGGCCGGCATACAGGCCACAAGCTCTTCGGGCGAGCCCGGTTCGGCTCCCACGCTGCGTGTGCGCGGTATCGGCTCGGTCAACGCAAGCTCCTCGCCACTCTACATCGTAGACGGCGCACCCTACAACGCTGCCGACATCGCCAACATCAACCCCAACGACATTGAGAGCATCTCCGTGCAGAAAGACGCTTCGGCCTCTGCCATCTACGGTGCTCGCGGTGCCAACGGCGTGGTCATCATCACGACGAAAAGGGCGCGCGACGGACAGGATGCACGCGTGACGTTCGAAGCCAAGTTCGGTTCCAACTCGCGTCTGGTTCCGCAGTATGATGTCATCAGCGATCCCGGCCAGTATTACGAGACCCACTACCGTGCCATGTTCAACTCCAAATATTATCATGGCTCCACGGCTGCCGAGGCCTACGCCTTTGCCGACAAAAACCTGTTCAACGGCACCAACGGCGGTCTGGGCTATCAGGTGTACACCGTGCCTGCAGGCGAAAACCTTATAGGCCGCAACTTCAAGCTCAACCCCAATGCCAAATTGGGCTATAGCGACGGCAAATACTACTACACGCCCGACGACTGGTATAACGAGACTTTCCACAACTCGTTCCGTCAGGAATACAACGCTACGGTGACCGGTTCCAACGGCAAACTCAACTACTTTGCCGGGGTGGGCTATCTCAATGACGGTGGAGTCGTCAACAAGTCTGAATACAAACGCTATACCGGCCGCACGACCGTCGACTATCAGGCAAAGGATTGGCTGAAGCTCACCACCGGGCTGAGTTTCACCCATGTCGACAGCCGGTCGCCGGCATTCGACGACACTGTATGGGCCTCTTCCGGCAACCTGTTTTATATAACCAACAACATAGGCCCGATCTATCCGCTCTACGTTCGCAACGCCGACGGTTCCATCATGAAGCAGAACGGGCGCACCGTCTACGACTCCAACCAGACTAATTTCACCCGTCCGAGCATCGTGGGCAACGCCGTGCGCGACAATGAATACAACGGCAATCAGGACTTCCGCGACGTTTTCCAAGGCCAGTGGGACGCTCTGCTCACCCCCATCGACGGCTTGTCTCTCGATGCCAATCTGGCCGTGTCTTCCTCCAACACCCGCCACAACTATCTTGGCAGCACATTTGCAAGCTTCTCTTCGGTCGATGGTGGCGCCGAAGTCTACCATCTGCGCGACTTCAATACCAACCAGCGCTACACGGCCAACTACGACCGCACGCTTGCCGACGTCCATCATTTCAACATCTTGCTGGGCTACGAGCAGTATAAAGAGAAGTACCAATACTTCTACGGCTACAACGACCACCTCTATGCCCCCGGCATCGGCGAGCTCTACAATGCCCTCGGCTCGAGCAAGAAGGTGGCCACTTCGTTCACCAACAACTACATGACGGAAGGCTTCTTCGGCCGCGTGATGTATGACTATGCCGAACGCTACTTTGCCAATGCCTCCTTGCGCCGCGATGCCTCTTCGGCCTTTGCTCCCGGCCACCGTTGGGGCACGTTCGGCTCGTTTGGCGTGGCTTGGCAGATGAACAAGGAGAAGTTCTTGGAGAATGTCAAGTGGGTGGACCTCCTGAAGCTGAAGCTGAGCTACGGCGTTGTGGGCAACGACAATCTGGGCGACACCTACGAGCAGCTGAGCGGCTGGTACTACTGGGCAGACCGTTACAGCACCACCTATAATGAGGACACCAAGTCTTATTCCATCAGCATGGTGCAGAAGGGGAACGAGGACCTCACATGGGAAACCCACCACGACTGGAACCTCGGTGTAGACTTCGGACTTTTCAAGAATCGTCTTAACGGCTCCATCGAGTGGTATCACAACACGACCAAAGACCTGCTTTGGGCAAAGCGGCTTCCCGCCTCTTCGGGCATAGCCGTTTCCAGCTACTATGCCAATGTGGGCGAAGTGCTGAACACCGGTATGGAAATCAGTCTTGACGGCACACCTGTCAAAACCAAAAACTTCACTTGGGGACTGAGTCTCAACGCCACTTTCAACCACAATGAAGTCACAGCACTCGACCCAGCGATCCCGGCTGGAGGCTTGAAACACCCCACACGCATTTTCAAGGTGGGGGGCTCCGTCTATGAAACTTATCTGTACAAATATGCCGGAACCGACAAGGCCGATGGTCGCGCCTTGTGGTATAAAGACGAAACCAAGACCGATGCCAACGGCAAACAAGTCACAACCACCACGACAACTGCCGACATTTCAGAGGCCACCAAGTATGATTGCGGCACCACGCTGCCCGATGTGTTCGGCGGCTTCGGCACCACTTTCGCAGCCTACGGTTTCGACCTGAGCGCACAATTCTCTTATCAGCTCGGCGGCAAAATCTACGACGGCCAGTACCAGGCCCTCATGCACAACGGCATCAGTGCCGGCAATGCCATGCACAAAGACCTGCTCAAAGCGTGGAGCAGCGAGAACACCTCTTCGGACATTCCCCGCCTGAGCACGGCAGCCTCCGACGATGCTGGCATCTCCTCGCAGAGTCCACAGGACCGTTTCCTCATCAGTTCCAACTATCTGTGCCTGAACAATCTCACCATCGGCTACACGCTGCCCAAGGAGCTGATCCGCCCGCTCGCGCTGAACAACGTGCGTGTCTACTTCTCGGGAGAAAACCTGTTTCTGCTCACCAAGCGCAAGGGACTCGACCCCCGGTTCAACTACGGCATTGGCGGCCTGACCTCCGGCTCGGGTATGGCCAGCAGCAGCTATTCGGGCATGCGCTCTGTGACGGCAGGCATTTCCGTGACATTCTAAATGTATTTCAATTAACAAGCAAGCTATTATGAAGATATATCGTTTTTCAGCGCTGATGCTGACGGGCCTGTTGACCGTCGCATCCTGTTCCGACATCAACGACCAGGAACCGCAGTCGGGCTATCTGACACAGGATCAGGTCAAAGAGACCAACTCCCAAATCCCCAACCGCATCGATGCCACCATTGCCGGCATGTACACCATGATGGGAAAACCCAAGGCTACATGGCCTGACCGCGAGCGTGCCGATGACTTCGGCTTCATCGCCGCTGCCCTCTCACAGGACTGTGAGGGTGCCGATTTGGTCATGGCTGACAATGTTTACAACTGGTTTAGCACAGCATTGTCATTGCAGACACGTAATGCCGACTACGCCAACCCCTACATGCGCTACAAGATGCCCTACAACCAGATAGGCGTTTGTCAGGAGATCATCAAAGCCTATCCGGCCGAAACGACCGACCAGTCGGCCATCCATGCCATCGCACAGGCTCGTGCCATGAGGGCTTTCGACTATATGGCGCTGGCCCCTTACTTCCAGTTCAGCTACACCACAAGCAAGGATGAGCTTTGCGTGCCCATACTGGCCGACGGAGTGGACTACACCAACAACCCGCGTGCGACGGTGGCCGAGGTCTATAAGGTGATACTCGAAGACCTGGACTATGCCATAGAGCATCTTGCCGACTTCGACCGTGGCTCTGACAAGAGCCGCATCGACCAGAAGGTGGCCTACGGACTGCGTGCCCGCGCCAATCTCGCCATGGGCAACTGGGCCGCTGCCGCCGCCGACGCTGAGAAGGCTATGGAAGGTTATACGCCCGCTTCGGTCAGCGAAGTAAGCGTGCCCGGCTTCAACGACATCACGGCACACAACTGGATGTGGGGCATCGACATCACCGATGCTATGGTTACGGCGGATGGTGCCCCCACGGCATCTTCTTGGTTCAGTCCCTTCAGTGGCAATGGCTATGCGGCTGCCGGCCAGAATACGCCGGCTATCAACACCCTGCTCTACCGCCTGATACCCTCCACTGACGTGCGCAAGGGCTGGTGGCTGGATGCCAAACTCCACTCCGACCATATTGCCAACCTCACATGGACGGGCGTTTCGGGGGGTAAACAAGTGACCGTGAAAGGCGATGCCATTGCCACTTTCGTCACCGACGACGGTAACAAGGTTGCCATGCTGCCCTATTCCAACGTGAAGTTCGGACAAAAATCGGGCGTGGGCAATTCTCTCAACAGCAATGACTTCCCGCTCATGCGTGTAGAGGAAATGATTCTGATTGAGGCCGAAGGACTCGCCAAGAGCGGCAATGAAGCCAAGGCACGGGAGGTGCTGACCAAGTTTGTCACCACCTACCGCGACCCGCAATACACCATCTCTACTTCCCGCTCGCTGGCCGACGAGATCTGGTTTCAGCGTCGCGTGGAACTTTGGGGAGAGGGCTTCTTCACAAGCGATGCCAAACGTCTGGGCAAAAACATCGTGCGTTTCAATGCAAATATAGAGTCCAATTTCCCCGATGCCTTCAAGTTCAACATCTCAGCTACCGACGGTTGGCTCAACATGCGCTTCCCACAGACAGAAAAAGACAACAATCTCGGTATCAAGGACAATACGGGCGGAAGCGAGCCGGTGGCCGGACAGAACCCGGGCCTGCGCGACGGCGTGACAGACTAAATCTCTAATCACAACTTTTAATCATTGTAAGATATGAAACTGAATAAGATATTTTTAATGGCTGCGGCTCTGCTGGCCGCCGTGTTTGCATCGTGCAGCGACGACGACAGCTACTCTCCCGGAGCACAGGCCGGTAGCTATGACGTGAGTTTCGCCTCCCAAGCTAATCAAGTGTTGGGCAAAACCGCGACGGAATTCACCATAACATTGCATCGCAGCAATGGCAGCGGGGAACTCACCGTGCCCATCGAGAAGGTCACCGTCCCCGAATACTGCACTGTCCCTGAAAAGGTGACGTTTGCCAATGGTGATACGCTGGCAACGTTCAAGGTGGCCATTGCTTCCACCATGCCTTTTAACACAGAGTATGATTTTGAAATCCGCATACCCGAAACCTACACCCATCCTTACAAGGCACAAACGATGTATCCGATTTACAGAGTCAAGCTGACCAAGGAAGACTATACGGAGGTTGGCACGGCTGTGCTCAATGATGTTTTCTATGCAGAGGCAAAGTCGAACATCAAGATAGAGTATTCTCCCTCTCTTGAGCTTTATCGCATTCCCAATATGTTTGCAAAAGGCTATCCGTTCTTCTTCAAGTGGGACAAGCAATCGGGCTCCAAGCAGACTTTCTACTTCACCGATGCTACCGGTGAGAAAGGCACGAAGTTTGAGACCGGTCTCAAGTATAAGACGCATGGCATGGTTTCCGTGACGGCTTACAGCACTCCGGCAGGTACCGGTGACGACTTCATGGGCTACAATGCCGATGAGAACAAGTTCTATCTTCCGTTCGAATGGACGGTGAGCGCAGGTTCGTTCGGTAATGGCACCATTTATATCGAAGACATCAAATTCACTCATTGATAAAACAACAGAAGCCCCCACTCTGCGTGGGGGCTTCTCACAACGGTATATAATTAACCGCAAGGTTAATTTTATTTCTCTCTCGTCTTGGGCTAACTGCGGTTAGCCCTTTTGCGTCTCACACTTCACGGCACAGTCATTTCCATATTCCATAGTAACTATTGTTCACAAATGGCTTCGGCAATGGAATTAAGACAGCAACATCGGTCGCGTGTTATCGTCTGTCGCTCGTTATGATGGGCCCACGGCGAAAGTAATAGCAGCTTGCCGGCCGCACAAAGGTCGAAACTGCGCCCACCGGGTTTGGTGAGGGCAGCAAAACCATTCTCCCGAAGCACGATAACCGGACAATGGGCAGCACAAGCGGTGCGCATGATGGTCTTTTCTCCCAGACTGATGCAGGGTGAAACGAGAATGGCACCCTTCACGGCCCGGACAAGCATTTCTTCCTTCTTTCTCTCTATTTCTGCCTCCGTCAGGTGTCTGGAACATTGTATTTGTATCTTCTCCGGAGCGTCAAGGAGTAGCAGATTGCCGATGGCGGAAAAAGAATAGCCGGCATAAGAGATGTTGCGTTTCACTCGGAGAAGGTCAGGATAAGCCTGCTTCATCATCAGCCGACGGGGATTATCCTCCAGATAGCGCCGCCACCTGAGCAGTTGTTCTTCACCTTTGAGCAGTTTGTCGTTATAGCCACGGGCGAAGAGCAGACCTCGGGAGGGTGCGTGTGAGACCGAAGGGGCTGAAGATGGGGCTGATTGCAGGAAGAGTTCGCGAAAATGGCAGTTACAAGCTGACTTGAATGCACTGACAATCTTGCCTAAATGGTGGCTCATCTTGGTCTCCACAAAGAGTATTCCATGGAGATGGTCGGGCATGACGCAAAGGGATATCAGGCTTATCTCGGGATGGAAACGGGGGATAGTATGCCATTCGGCCTCTACGGCTTGGCCTAAAGGGGACAGGAGAATGCAAGGATTGGTGGGGAGATGGCCGAGGATGTCATAATGGAGGCGGCCGAAAAGGGGATGGCGACCTTCAGTGACGAGGGTGAGAAGGTAAATTTGGCGGTCGGTGTAGTCGTGGTTTTCACAGCGGCGCAACATACTGGGCTTCTTGCCGGTGGCGTAGAGTTTGTGGAGGTTTTCAGGTTTTTGATGCATGGTAGCTGTCTTAATCATGCGAAAATAGAAAATAATCAGGAGAAAAGCAAGAAAAAAGGAGGGTTTCTTTGAGGGAGGGGCCAAAACAGCGTTTTGGCCTACCCTACGGAGCGAAAAGAGGCATGAAGAAGAGGAAAAGGAGGGAAAAGAGGAAAAGAAGAGGAAATAAAAGCCGAGAAGGAACAAGGGAGAAAGGAAAAGAATGAGGAGCAAAGGACAAGGGAGGGTTGAGTAAGCTGCAACGCCGTTGCAGCCTTGAGAGTGTAAATTAAACTGTGTCAGGCTACAATAAAAAGTAGTTTAACACAGTTTG
>OBXM01000224.1_pt1 | contig 73530 bp, 69 predicted proteins | sample 1538141 | NCBI WGS metagenome assembly OBXM01 (sample SAMEA2580153, study PRJEB22360) | human gut metagenome | biome: human gut; feature: human-associated habitat; material: faeces | place: Denmark | collected 2008/2010 | reverse complement strand
ATGGCGTTTCCGATTGGTGGACTGGTGGACGGTGCTGTTCGTGCTGCTGTGCGGCACGGCGCTGGCCATGCTCATCTGGCGCAGAAGGTCGGAATCTGCAACCGAAGAAGACACAGATGAAGAGTAATAGGAGGGATGCACATGTATCTGTACACAAAATCAATTGCAATGACACTTTGTTCTGTAACGGCGGCGCTTGCCGTTGTCCTCACGGGACTAACTGAAGAACCGTCCACACCGGACGCATCCTCCATGCCGTACACGGCGTCCCAAAGCCAGGCGGCGGGTATGCCGGACAGCAGCACCGTGCCGGGCCCGGACGCCGCGCAGCGGGAAGAGTCCGGGTCTGTTCCCACCCCGGATATTGAGGCGGGCGGCGCCGGCGTGCCGGATGCTTCCTCAGATTCCGGTGAGACGGAAGAAAACACTGCAAACGCCGCGGAAAGTCCGGTGGATGCAGGCGAAGAAGAGGATGGCGCGCCCCGTGCCGCGCTCATGCCGCCTGACACGCCCTCAGCCATCACCAGGGGGCTTGCCATGCTGCTGGCCACGAATCAGGCCGACAGCATCATGGGAAGCCTGGGCCTGGCACGTTCAGACGAATGCCGCACGGTACAGGCCGTTTTACGGCTGGAAGACTTCAATGGGAAAGATACCCTGGATGAGAACTATGCGGCGCTGTGGGCAGCGCTGGAGGCCGAACTGAGCGCGCTGTCGGCACAGGGAGCTGATTCCGCCGGGTGCAGCTACGCGGACGGGGCCATAACCGTTTGGGCGTGACGGCGCGTTTTTGTTGCCTTTGCACAGGGCCGCACCCCAAACTTCGTTGGGTATGGTGATAGCTATGTGCCGGTGCGTTGTGGCATTGTGGTAATAAGGCGGAAAAACGCCAAAATGAGCTGGAGGAAATAGAGAATGACACGGGAAAATGCAAAAAAGCTTCAAAGTATGATGGCGAAGGAAGCGGTCACGCTCCTGATGCTGGGCGGCGCGGAGGCGGATACAGCCGAGCATGAGGAAGCCATCCGCCTCATTGGGGAAGCCTGGGGGCTTGCAGAGGAAGAGACGGCCCGGCAAATCGAACGGATCGGGCACGGGCGGCAGTCCGTCCGAATGGGAGCGGAAAATATGCCGCCGGATGAAGGGGACGTCCCGCTGGTACTCACAGGCCGGGAAGTCATAGAGCTGGAAAGGGAATTGTTCGAAACAGCGGTCCGGCTCAATGACCGGGATAAGCGGCAGCAGCTGTTCAACACGGCGCAGGCGGCTGCCGAGTGGTTCAGCCTTGAGGACTGGATCACTGGTACACAGGAAGAGAGCGGCCATAGGGGAGCATAGAGTGAAACGATGGCGGAGACAGCGGCGCGGGATATCCCGCGCCGCTGTGTTGTGGCTGCCGGAAAGGAAAATGCATGGCAGAATATGTGAACTATCTACGGGTATTCGGCGCGCCGGGCGCGGCACGGGCACTGTTTGGCGCCATACAGGATGATACAGCCGGGCTGGGCAGTGTGGATCTCAACCGGATAACCCCCATGCCGGTCTGGATGCGGGAAGAGCCGCTGAGCGCCGGTACGGTGCGCAGGCAGGGCGGAGAAAACTGCTGGCTGGACTGGCGGCAGGCAAACTGGGGAACGCGGTGGAACACGCTGAAGGCACAGGCCAGTGCGGCGGCATACGACGGCGGGGATACCATCCTGTTCTATACGCAGGACGCCGGTGTGCCGGTGCTGATGCAGCACGCGTCCCGGCTTTGCCCGGACGCCGCCCTGCTCTACGCCTGGGCCAGCCGGGATGTTGGTATGGACTGCGGCGCCGCGCGGTACAGGGACGGAGAAATACTGGCGCAAATATGTCCGCGGCCGGCAAGCAGGCAGGCGTATGTGCTTTCGTTCGACATCCTGCGTGAGCCGCCGGAAGCATTCGGGCTGCGGTATGACCCGGATGCAGGAACGTATGTGTATGAAGCAGAACAAAAACAAAAAAAGGAGAACGGAGAATATGGAAATCATTTCGGTCAAGATCACATCGGTGTTTGAAACGGGCGCCGTGAAGGCAAAGGCAAACGCGGTGCTTGGCAGGTTCGGCGTGCGCGGCATCAAGGTATGCGAGGGGAAAAGCGGCCTGTTCGTGGCGATGCCCTCATACAAGTCTGCAAAAGGAAAATACATCGATATCTTTTTTCCAATGGATAAGGAAGCGAAGGAAGAGCTGGCCGGGGCCGTGCTCCGGGCCTATGCGGAAAAACAGGCGGAAAACGCCGCGGCCGCGGCGTTGGCCGGGCAGGAACCGGGGTGAGTCCGTTTTTTTGCGTAAGGACAAGCCCTGAACCGTATGGAGCGCGTGCCGGACAGCGCCTTCCGGCACAGCGGCTGAAACCACAAGGCGCGGAAAAGGAGAAGATGCCTGTGAAAAAGAAATTGACGGCAGTGTGTGTGTTGACGGCAGCCGTGTGCCTTTTTGCGGCGACGGCATTTGCTGAGACGGGAGACGTGGCGGGCGTGATCCAGAGTACATGGCAGAGCGCGGCACAGCAGATCAAAACGGTTGTAAATACAGTAGTGTTCCCCGCGCTGGACCTTATCCTCGTGACCGCGTTTTTCGTAAAAGCGGGAACAACGTACTATGAGTACCGCAAGCACGGCCAGATTGAATGGACGGGACTCATCCTGCTGTTCGCCGGTCTGGTGCTTTCTTTGACGGCGCCTCTGTACATCTGGACCATTGCGGGGGTGTGAAAGGTGAATACATTCGAACGGGAGCTGCGGAAAGCGGTGAGCGCCGCAGGCAGGGAAGACCGTGCGCGGTACGTTGGCCGTGCGGCATATCTGGAGCTTGACAGCGGCCTGCACGCAAAGCTGCAGTTTGTTACGCAGGGAATTGCGGACCGGTACGGAGCGCTGCAGCTGAGCGCCATCAGCAGGACGCGGGGAGAGATCGACCGTGTAACGGTGCGTTTTGAAGATATATGGGGCGGACAGGCGCCATATCTGTGGCGCTGCGACGGGAAAACAGAATGGTATGGAGCTGTCCCGACACCCGGGGATATGGAGCTGCTGGCGCGGCAGATCGAAACGTTCTGTGCACTGTATGAACAGGACCCGCGGCAGGAGATGTGCGGAATGGGATATTAGGCGGACGCAAATACAAAAAATAGCCAGGAGGTGACCGTCTATTTTTGTATGGGATTTCGTGGCCGACGCAGTTTTGGGACAGATCTTTGACTGGATCTACGGAAAGCTGGCCGGCTTTTTCAGTGAATTTTTTGAGATGATGAACATGATGGGAGCGGAGCTGTTCGACCTTCCGTGGACGCAGGCCGTGGTGCTGTTTTTCAGCCGGTTTGCATGGGTGCTGTACGCAGTAGGGCTTGTAGTGGCGGGTTTTGAATACGCCATCCAGTCCCAATCGGGGCGCGGCGACCTGCACGGCCTTGCGCTCAATGGGATCAAAGGCTTCATGGCCGTGAGCCTGTTCACCACAGTGCCGGTAGAACTGTACCGCCTGTGCGTCACACTGCAGGGCACGTTCGCGTCGGGTCTCGCGCAGCTCATGGGCGGGGAGGACGGCAGCATCGGAAGCCTGACGCGTGCGGCAATGGGCGCGCTGAACGGATACGGCGCTTTTGTGGGCCTGTTCCTGCTGATCCTGCTCGGCTATGCCGTGTTCAAGGTGTTCTTTGCGAACCTCAGGCGCGGCGGCATCCTGCTCATCCAGATCGCCGTGGGCAGCCTGTACTTTTTCAGCGTGCCGCGCGGATACCTGGACGGGTTCTGGAACTGGGGAAAACAGGTGGCAGGGCTGTGCCTGACGGCTTTTTTGCAGACGACAATGCTCGTTGCAGGCCTGGATGCTGGCAAGCACGGAAGTTCCGCGGATCGCGGGCGCGTTCGGTGTGGACACCAGCACGCGCGCCAACGTGATGGGCGCGGTCCACACGGCACAGTCCGTCATCAATACTGTGCGGATGGTCTCTTCCGCGCCGGGCTGAGGATGCATTGTGCAAAAGCTCAGGCTGGCTGCCGTGTTTCACCCCACATAGTATTGTAATGGAGGAGGGAAAAGATTGAGAAAATACATCTACCCGCAGGATCTGACGGCGCGAGCCACGATGTGGCTCTGGCAGCTGAACGATCTTGCGGCCATTGGCGCACTGTGTCTTGCAGGCGTATTCTGCGCCGCACAGTTTGGAACCGCGGCGCCGCTGCTGTGCGCGGCGGGATATGCGTTCCTGACCGTGCGCTTTGAGGGACAGTCCATCCGGGATTTTTTACACAGCGCGGGCGCGTATTTTTTTACACCGCGTGAATTCAGCTGGGAAAGGGAAACGGAATGAAAACAGTAAAAAAGAAGACGGTGCGGCAGGGGACGCGCCGGATGATCAACGCGCAGGCTGTCACGCCATACGGCCTGCTCACATACCGGGGCGGGGAGACAGCCTTTTTCCTGCTGCGCCCGACGTGCATCTCCGTATTGCCGGAGGACGCTCTCGCGGCGCGGGTCGGGGCGCTGGTGACGTTGTTCAAAAGCCAGCCGGAGTTGGAGATCCTGTGCCTCAATTCGCGGGAAAGCTTTGCCAACAATACACGGTATCTGGAGGCCCGCATCGGAGAAGAGGAAAACCCGTACATTGCGGATCTGTTGGAAAAAGATAAGGCGCACCTGGGCAGCGTACAGCTTCAGACCGCGACCGCGCGGGAATTTGTGCTGGCGGTGCGGCTGGAGGCTGTGCGGGAAAAACAGAAGTATCCGTATCTGGCACGTGTGGAAAAGCTCATCCGGGACCAGGGCTTTGATGTTCGGCGCGCGGACCTGGACGATGTGAAGCGGCTGATGGCAGTATATTTTGTACAGGACTTCACAAGCGAGCACTATGACGATTTTGACGGCCAGCGGTGGGTGGAATGGACGGGTGTGCAGGCGGACAGAAAAGCGCCGGACAGTGCATCGCAGGAAGCGGCGGTCAAGGAATTTCTGGACCTTGCCGCGCCGTCCGTGCTGCGGTTTGAAACGGACCGATTCATCTGCGGAAATACATACCGGTGCGTGTGGGCGGTGCGGGGATATCCGGCTTCGACCACGGAACAGGCCCTTTTGCACAGGCTGGGTGAAAAGGCGGGCGTATCCGTGCACATCTATACGCGCCGCGTTACGCCGGCAGAGGAGAAAAAGATATTGCAGAATGCGGATAAGGCGAACCGTCTGAAGGCGGGAAATACCGGGAACGTGCAGGATGTGGTGGAAGCGGAGAGCAACCTGCAGGATATGGCGGCAATGCTGACGCTTGCGCACCGGAACCAGGAGCCGTTTCTGCACACGGCTGTATTCATTGAGATGATCGCAAACGATCCGGAGCATCTGCGGATGCTGCAGAGCGAGGTGGAGGCGGAGCTGAACTGCTGTAAGATCAGCGTCGACCATCTGCTGCTGCGCCAGAAGCAGGGCTTCCAGTCCGTGATGCCGAGCGGATGGAACGCGTTCGGCACGCAGTATGAGCGGGTACTGCCCGCATCCAGCGCCGCAAACCTTTATCCCATGTGCTATTCAGGCAAAACAGATCCCCGTGGCTTCCTGCTGGGACGGGACAAGTACGGCAGCAATGTTATCATCGACTTCGACCGGCGCACGGGCGGCCGAACCAACAGCAGCGTCCTCATCCTGGGCAACAGCGGGCAGGGCAAGAGCCATCTGCTGCGCCTGCTGGTCATCAACGCGCTGGAGGCGGGAAAGAAAGTTTTGCTTCTGGACGCGGAGGACGAATACCGGGAGCTGACGCAAAATCTCGGCGGTGCATATATAGATTGTTCAGGCGGAAAGGCGATGATCAATCCGCTGGAGCCAAAAAGATGGGATGCGGACGGGACAGGCACGGTGCTGGCGCAGCACATTTCATTCCTGCGCGACTGGCTGCGGAGCTACAAGCCGCTCACCGATGCACAGGCCGATACGGTGGAGATCCTGCTGGAACAGCTGTACCGGGAGCGCGGCATCACAAAGGAGACCGACATGTCCGTGCTCCGGCATGAAGATTTCCCGCTCCTCTGTGAGCTGTACGCACTGCTGGAAAGGCAGGCGGGTGGAAGCGGAGTGTTTACGGATGAAACGCTGCGGGAGCTTCGGCTCCATCTGCATTCGCTTTGCGTGGGGCCGGACAGCCTGTATTTCAACGGCCACACCAACATTGGCTCAGGCCGGTTCGTCACATTCGGTGTAAAATCCCTGCTGGAAGCGGGGCAGAACCTGCGCGACGCGATGCTGTTCAATATTTTCAGCTATATGAACAATGAACTGCTCTGTGCCGGAAATACTGTCGCGGCCATTGATGAATTGTACCTGTATCTCAACAACAGGACAGCCATCGGGTACATCCGGGCGTGCATGAAGCGGGCGAGGAAGAAAGAGTCCTCCCTGCTGCTGGCCAGCCAGAATGTCGAGGATTTTCTGCTGCCGGAGGCGGCGGAGCTGACAAAGCCGCTGTTCAGCATTCCGGCGTACCAGTTCCTGTTCCATCCGGGAACTGTGGACGGGGGAAAATACCGGGAAGCGCTGCAGCTGGAAGAATGTGAATATGGCGTGGTCAGGAGCTGTGCGCGGGGAAACTGCCTGTTCAAATGCGGGGACGAGCGGTACAACCTTCTTGTGAAGACGCCGCCGCACAAGCTGCGGTGCTATGGCACGGCGGGCGGACGCTGACGGACGGAGCGGAAACATTTTGTTGGTTCTGATACTACCTTTTTCCCGGACCGTGTGGTAATGTTGGTGCTGCAGGAGGTGCGGAAAATGGATACACAGAAATTCCCGCCGTGCCCGTATTGCGGGAGTACAGAGATGCGGACCGGATTTCAGACCTATGAGGCGACTGTGAAGAAACAGCGCGGGAGTATGATGGGCGGCAGCACGCTGCAGCATCTGTTCTGCGGCCGGTGCGGCATGGTGGCCGCGTCGCGGGTACTGCGGCCGGAAACATTCGACAGCGCTGCCGGCAGATGGTAAGGAAACAGGGCGGGGCGGCAGGACGGTTTTCCATGCCGCCCCATATTTTTTGGGGGGGATGTTTTGGCAGGACCGGTTACAGCAGCATATTGGATCCGGAAAGCCGCCGCGCTTGCGGGGGATGAAAAGACAGGAAATGCCGTGGGGACGATCCTCACGGCATTTTTGCTCCCGTTCATCCTCATCATCGTGTGCCTGTGCGGGATGATGGGCGCCGCGGCGGACCACAACCGTGCGGCCGTGGAATTGTGCTTTGGAGACGGGGCCATCCCTGCCGCGGCGCCGGAGGAGTACGCGGGGCATATTACACAGATGCGCGCATGCTTTGCTGTATTGGACGGCGCGGTGGGAAAACTCAATGCGGAGCTGGAAGAAGGTTCTGTCCCGCTTCGCGCCAACCGAGTGAAAGCAGACTTTTTTGCGCTGAATTTCGGAGCGCCGGATCTGACGCTCCGCCAGGGCCAGGCGGAGTCTTTTGCGGGCTGCTATGTCAGCGAAGCGGTGCGTATACGTACTGTGGAAGTGCCGAACCCGGAATACGACCCGCCGGAGAATGAAGAGGAGCTTGAGGATTATGACGTTCCGAAGACCATCGAAGTGGAACAGGAATATATGGTGACCGTTCCGGAAAAGGATATGGCCGTTGTTTACGCCCGGCTCCACGCCCTGCTGGGCGCGGAGTTCCCGGAGCAGTGGCAGGCAAACGCCGCGGAGATATTCTATCTGGCGGAATATGGCGCCGATGCGGTGGGCGGCATGAGCGACGGGCTGATAGCGGGCCTCGTGCAGGACGACAGCCCGGAGTACATCGGCGGGGCATTTGTCAGTCCCCTTGCCGGAGGCTGGAAAAACCGGGTGACGTCTGAAATGGGCGGACGGTACAGCCCGATTACAGGAAAATGGGAAGGCCACCGGGGCCTTGACATGGCCGCGCCGAAAGGAACGGAGATCCGCGCAGCGGCAAATGGGACCGTTCTGCTGGCGCGGTACGGCCATGCGAGTTATGGGAACTATGTGGTGGTCGGTCATGGCGGCGGCGTCACAACGCTGTACGCGCATTGCTCTGCACTGAACGCTGCAGTGGGACAGGCGGTGTCTGCCGGAGACGTCATTGCCTTTGTGGGCAGCACGGGAGATTCCACGGGCGATCATCTGCATCTGGAGGTGAACGACAATGGAACGTTGAAAAATCCAAGAGAGTATCTGCCTTGACTTGGTATCGGAATACCGATATACTGAGGTTGGTGATAGAGTTATGACGCTTCAGGAAATGGTGAGAGAAAAGAATATGACACGGTACCAGTTGTCTCAAAGGAGCGGCATACCCTGGGCGACGCTGTCGGATATCTGGACCGGGAAGACCCGGCTGGAACGGTGCAGCGGAGGAACTCTGGTGAAGCTGTCCGGAACGCTGGGAATTACAGTGGAAGAATTGATTGCGTTGGACGTGGAAACGTCCATGCCGCCGGATGACTTGAAAGCGGAGAAGCCATATTTTGAAGTGAACCTTCCGCAGGATCTGGAAAAAGCTCTTCGTGAATATATACAGGGGGAGCAGGAACACTCGCGGTATCTGGACTGCCTTTGGGGAGAATTGTATGGTTCGATCAACGCAAACCAGTGGGGCGGCGTAATATCGAAAGAACAGGCGGATTACCTCAGAGCAAAGTATCTGTTTGAAGAGGATGACGGGGAGGTGCAATGAAGTGGATATGATCGACTTTACAAATTGTGATGTAAACAGGTTTCGTGCTTATGGTGGAGCAAATGGGAACAAGATAAACGTAAGATACGGTGGGAAAAGCTATATGCTCAAATTCCCTCCGAAGCCGCGCCGCAACGCAGAGATGAGCTATACCAATGGATGTATCAGCGAGTATCTTGCGTGCCATGTTTTTGAAATACTGGGTTTTCACACACAGGAGACGCTGTTGGGGACATATACAGACAAACGGGGAAAAGAAAAGGCCGTTGTAGCATGCGGCGACTTCACGGAGGGCGGGAAAAAGCTGATCGAGTTTGCCCAATTAAAAAACACCTGTATTGACAGCGAGCAAAATGGATATGGAACAGAATTGTCTTCGATTCTTGAAGCAATCGAGGAACAAACGCTGCTGCCCAGTGGCATGCTGAGAGAATTTTTTTGGGATATGTTCATAGCAGACGCATTGTTGGGAAACTTCGACCGGCACAATGGAAACTGGGGGATTTTGGTGGATGAAAAAAAACAGAGTGCGGAGATCGCGCCAGTCTATGACTGTGGGTCGTGCCTGTATCCCCAGTTGGACGAGTCGGGTATGCAAATGATATTAAGCGACCAGGCTGAGATCAACAACCGGATCTATGTGTTCCCAACCTCGGCGATCATGGAAAACGGAAAGAAAATATCGTATGCATCGTACATTTCATCCTTGGAAAATTCGGATTGCAATGCGGCGCTTGAACGTATATCGGAGCGGATCGATATGGATAGAATCAAGCGGCTCATTGATGAAACACCTGGCTTAACGGAATTGCAGCGGGCGTTCTATTTGACGATGATCCAGGAACGGAAGGAGAAAATACTCGACAGAAGCATGCAAATGCTTTTGGAAAAAGAAGAAACGATTGCGCCAGAGGGCCGCACAATGAATTGGGAATAGATCGGATTGGAAATTCGGCTGAGCCGCACCGTATGGTGCGGCTTTTTTGTATCCAAAAGGGATATAGGGAGGAGCGTGGTAAATTGAAAGTACAATTGAACCGGAAAGAATCAAGCTACAGCAAGCTGCCGGAGCTGCATATTGCCGCTTCGGAGATCGTGAGCGATGAGACGTTTGAACAGATGCAGGCACATCCGCTGTGGGATCACGACGTGATCCAAAAGCATATACAGGATATGCGCAGCGTGGCCGGAGGGGAATACTGTCTTCTGATCGCGCCCGAGAATGGAACGGACGGCCTGCTCGTCCGCTCAGAGGGAAGTTCCTGTGCGCGGTATTCCGCCTACATCCCCGGCGGGCGGCTGATGACGCTGGTCACGCCGGAGCTGGAGCGGGCATTACGCAGATGCGAAACAGCAGCCAAAGAGGCCGTGCGGCGGGAATGCGTGCAGACGCTGACGGGAAAGTGGACGTGTTCCCTTGCTGAACTGGACGCGGCGTTTGGAGCAGGGCTGCAGGAAAACAAAATACTGGCGGAACTTTTTTGTGACAGGCTGGCCCGGCAGGCGGAAGTGACGTCGGCATATTTGGAAGGAGATATGCTGCGAGTCGGATTCCGACCGGAATATTGTCCGCGGCTTGAGAATCGTGGAAAGATCCGCGTTCTGCGGGCTGAACCGGGCGGGCCTGTACGGGAGCTCCAAATCGAAAACCGGCTGGAAGCATTCCAGAAAAGCGTAAGGGGAAACATCGAATGCGCAGGGCTGAAGGACGGCGCGGTCCTGATCTGCGATGATGAGGGAAAGCTGAAGGGGCTGCGTCCCAACCGCAGGTTGGGCGGAGATCTGATCGTCGGGACGTTTCTCATCGCAGGCGTGGATGCGGAGGGCGACTTCTGCTCACTTACGGAAACGCAGGCGGAACGTTGGAAAAAGGAACTGGCAGAGCCAATCAAGAACATCGAGAGCCTGGTGCAGCTGAGGAACCTTTTGCAAATTGGTCTGCCGGACAATACATATCTTGTGCACCGGGACGCCGATATTGGAGTATGTCCTGCCGACGGCCTGCGGCTGGATGCGCTGCCGGAAAAATTTCAGACAGCATGGAACGATGTTCTGGCCGCGCAGGTATGCTGGATCAGACAGGGCGCATATGGGCCGGAGATCGTCCTGGCCAGTGTGGACCCGCAGCGTGTCTATGACTTTTCCTTTATGCTGATAGAAGAAATCGATGAATGCCCCGGGCAGGCTCCGACGCCAGGGCTGAGTATGGAGTAATGCAGATATGCTGAAAAAGCCCGGCCTGGAAGAACTGGTGCGTGAGCTGGAAAAGGATTACGCCCGGTGGGAACAGGTATATATGGCGGGATCAAAAGATCCGTTCTGGCCGGACGGCGTGAATGCAAACCTGTGCAGGAACCATATCCTCTGCGGCAAAAGACGAATACGGGAACTGTATCCGGATGCGGAAATGCCGGGAATATATTACCGGCCGCTGCCTCAGGAACTTCCCGCGGAATATATGGCGCGAAAGGAAGAACTCCGGTCGGCTGCTTTGCGGTCGTATACCCGGTACATATCGGATGAAAATTTCTGTTTTATCCGGAACCATGTGGAGCGGATTCCGGAAACGGATGCTTTGCGCGGTATACTGGACGCACTGCTGGCACGGGCCGATGTTCTGAAGGATGCGATCTTGAGCGGGGACTATGTGGCGATGCGCAGATATGCGGACGCAGGAAGCCTGTTGGCTTCATTGAAGTCAGGAGCGGAACGGCTCAGGGAATGGGAGCCTCCGGAGCAGGAGCAGCTTGATCTGTTTACAGATTATAGCCTGGACGGGATACAGGACGAAGAAAGTATGTCCATGAGCATGTAGGGGGGGATATATTTTGAGCAAAGTAACATTTGAAACGGAACTGAATGATGAGGCGCTGGGCGCGCTCAGGAGCTATCTGGCGAAGAAAAACGAACAGCTGGACATGCGGCTCAGCGAACAGCTCGAAAAGCTGTACGCAGCCACAGTGCCCGCGGCAGTGCGGGAATATCTGGGTGAAAAGAACGGGACGCCGGTGCGGCGCAGCGCGGCGCGGCCAAGGCGTGCCGCGCCCGCGGCCGGTCATGCTGAGGGAAATCAGCCGGCTGAATGAGAGACCTCCGGTACGGTATCGAGATCGAAATGACCGGGCTGAGCCGCGGAAAAGCGGCGGAGATCCTGGCGGGATTTTTTAGAACGCGGGCGGAACACACCGGCGGCGGCTATGACGCATACGCAGTGCGGGACGCACAGGACCGTGTGTGGAAGCTTGTATCGGACGGGAGCATCCAGACGCAGAAAAAGGTGCGTGGACAAACTGTTGCAGCAGACAGTACATACAGCGTGGAGCTGGTAAGCCCGGTTTGTGTCTATGAAGATATTGAAACCATTCAGGAGATCGTGCGGGCGCTGCGAAGGAACAGCGCGCTGGTCAATGACAGCTGCGGGATCCATGTCCATGTTGGGGCAGAAAAATTTGACGCGCAGCATCTGCGGAACATCACGAATATTATGGCAAGCAAGGAAGAGCTCATCTACAAAGCCCTGCAGGTGGACCTGAACCGTTCTGAAGATTACTGCCGGAGGGTCGAACAGCGGTTTCTGCGGCAGGTAAACGAGCAGAAGCCGCAGAGCCTGGATCGTTTCAAAAGCATCTGGTACAACGGGCGGGACGGGAGCAATGTGCATTATCACGCAAGCCGGTATCACGCGTTGAATCTTCATTCCGTGTTCCAGAAAGGCACGGTGGAGTTCCGAATGTTCAATTCCACGCTGCATGCGGGAAAAGTGAAGACGTACATACAGTTCAGCCTTGCCATCGCAAATCAGGCGCTGACGCAGCGCAATGCCCGTGCGGCGCCGACGCGCACGACCAATGACCGGTATACGTTTCGGACATGGCTGCTGCGGCTTGGAATGATCGGCCCGGAGTTTGAGACGGCGCGGTTTCATCTGCTCAGCCATCTGGAGGGGAACATCGCGTGGCGCGATCCGTCGCAGCTCATTCGGGAACAGGAAGAACAGACACAGCACGCCCCGGCGCAGGAACCGGTTCCTGCACCGGGGCTTTCATTGTAACGGGGGGATGTTTGTATGAAAGAGAAATTGTACATCGCATATGGGAGCAATCTGGATCGGAGGCAAATGGCACGGCGCTGTCCGACGGCGGAAGTGGTATGCAGCGGGATGCTGTACGGCCATGAGCTGCTGTTCCGCGGTTCACAGTTCGGCGCGGTGGCGACGGTGGTGCCAAAGCCCGGGGTCTGCGTGCCTGTGCTTGTATGGAAGCTCAGGCCGTCTGACGAACGGGCGCTTGATCTCTATGAGGGATATCCGCACCTGTACCGTAAGGAAAATCTTTTCGTCACGATGGACGGCGGGGAACGGGATATTATGGCATACGTGATGACCGGAGAGCGGGAGTACGGCATCCCCGCGCGTTCCTATTATGAGACGATCGCCAGAGGATACGCGGACGCCGGGTTTGATATCGGTGTGCTCAATGAGGCGGTGCAGGAAAGTGTGCGCAGGATGCTGGACGAAATGGACCCCGAAGAAGAACTGAACGAGACATGGCAGATGACGCTGTGAAGCTTTGACGAAAAGACTGAATGCGCTTGCAGTTTATGAAAGAAAAAGTTTGGGAACACCCATAGGTTTTGCGTGATACATGTGCTATACTACAAATATATGTGAGACAGAATGGAGGAGTGGGTGTGAACTTTGAAGCGCTGCTGAAAAAGAAACGGGAAGCTGAACTTCTGCGCGGGCAGATGGAACGCAATGCCCTGCGGTCTTTTGAGCAGGACTTTTTGATCGAATACACGCATAACTCAACGGCGATAGAGGGGAATACGCTGACGCTGCTTCAGACGAAAGTTGTTTTGGAGGATGGCATCTCAGTCGGCGGAAAGACCTTGCGCGAGATCTATGAAGTAGTCAATCACGGAAAAGCTTTTGCATATGTCCAGAAATGTATTTCTGAGGGCCGGCCGTTGACCGAAAATATCGTCAAGGATGTTCACGCGCTGCTCATGGAGAACATTCTGGACGGAGGGATTTACCGCAGCGTTGAGGTGCGCATTTCGGGCGCGAAGCATAAGCCGCCCGCGCCGAGTGAAATGTACTATCAGGTGAAAGAGTTTTATCGTGCGCTGGCGGCGGAGCACGGAATGAACCCAATTGAACTTGCGGCCCGGACACATGCGGAATTTGTAAAGATCCATCCGTTCGTGGACGGCAACAGCCGCACTTCCCGCATGCTTATGAATTATCAGCTGATGGCGGCGGGATTTCTTCCGGTGTCGATTGCAAAGGAAGAACGCCTGGAATATTTTGAGACACTGGAGGCCTATGCTGTGGATGGGGATCTCACTCCGTTTGCAGAGATGGTCGCTTCGCTGGAAGAGCGGCGTCTTGACGAATATCTGACATTGGAACAGCAGCAAGGTGAGATAGGGCATACACTATAGAATCGATGCGGGAGCAGACAGCAGTGTCTGTTCCCTTTTTTCGTTTACGAGGAGGAAGATAAGGCGCAAAGATAAAGATGTTTTACCAAAGCCGCGAAGATATTTTACCGGGAGGAATGCTATCCCTGGGCAAAGAAAGAATGCTTTCTGCCGTTTGAATTCAATTTATCGGACGGGACGGTTGGCGCGTAAAGCGCAGCAGTTTGGCAGCGGGATGGAGTTCCCTTTGCAGCGATTTTGGGGGATAGAGAACGATAGCAGGAGAAAGGCGGACATCAAAATTTGATGCCCGCCAGATACATCAGCCCGCAGTGCGGGCTGAACGGCGTTCCGAGGTGGCGTCAAAACAGCAAATTTCCGGTTTGTCTGACATCAAAATATTAGAATATTGCCTGTGCACAGGGAAATAAGCCGGTTTTGGCTGACGTCAAAACAAATATAGCAGATATGGAGTATAAGGAATTGACCGTGCAACAAAATAGTAATACAATATATATACAAAGGGAGGCGGTAAACATGCCGGTGATCAGGCCAATCCGTGAACTGCAAAATACAACGGAGATCTCGCATTTTGCAAAAACGCTCAATGAACCGATCTTCATTACGAAGAACGGACGCAATGATCTTGTGCTGATGAATGATGCGGTATATGAACGAATCATGGCGCAGAATGAAATGTACCGCAAGCTGGCTGCTGCTGAGGCAGAAGTTGCTGATGGAGCAGAGCTGCTGGACGGTATGGAAGTACTGAAGGAGCTGCGCGGCAAGTATGGAAAGTGAATGGAAATTAAAGCTAACACCGCTTGCCCGTACGGATCTGGAAGAAATCTATCAGTACATTTCGATTTGTCTGGACGCGCCGCAAGCAGCTGACAGGTTGATGACAGCGTTTGAAAAAAGCTTTGAACAGCTTCAAAACCATCCGTTCAGTTTCCCGCGTGCAGATGATGAAAGCCTGCGGAAAAAAGGATACCGAAAATTGATCGTTGAAAACTATGTCGGAGCATATCTTTTGAATGAGCAGACAAAAGAAGTGGTCGTCATGCGCTTTTTCTATGGCGCGCGGGATTACAAGCGACTGCTGTGAGAAGAAAAAATGAGGATGCAGGTGCTGAGAGACATCTGCATCTTTTGTTTTGCGAAAAAGGAGGCGGAAAGATAGATACACGGAAAAGGATCACGATCCGTTTGCCGCAGGATGTATACCGGGACATATTGGATAACCTGGGAAATGCAGCGAGCAGTACATTCAATTCCTTTATGACAAATGCTGCACGCTTTTACCTGGGATATATCAAAGCAAGAGAAACAGAGGACTATCTCTCAAAAACACTGCTGTCCATCATCAGCGCGCGGCAGGAGCGGTCTGACAAGGCGACCGTGTCGGTATTGTACGCGCTGGCGGTGGAACTCAACATTTTGCAGCGCATCCTTGTCTCGCACTTTGACATACCGGATGAGGTGTATGCGGAGCTGCGCAGGAAAGCGCGCGCGGAAGTTGCGGTCAGCCGCAAAGGCGCGCAGATCGAATCCGTGCAGGCGCAGATGTTCGGCGGTGATACCGGATGGCAAAGCTCGTCACAAAATGGCGCTATCTGAAGCCGGACGCCGCGCGGCACGCACAGGCATACATACGGTACATTGCCACGCGGGAGGGCGTGGAGAAATATGTGGAAGAGAACGGAGCGCGGCCGGCGGTGCAGGCGCAGCGCGTCCTTGTGGAAAAACTGCTGCGGGATTTTCCGGATGCGCGCCGGAGCTTTGAGTATGAGGACTATGCGCGCCGGCCGACTGTCCGCAACGCGTCGGAATTCATCACGCGGACCTTGGAGGAACATCTGGAACTGTTTGACGCGCGCTCCAACTATGTTTCGTACATCGCGCAGCGTCCGCGCGTCCAGCGCAGCGGCGCACACGGCCTGTTCACACAGGAGGAAGATGCGCCGGATCTGAACGCTGCCGCGCGTGCGGTTTCAGAGCATGACGGGAACATTTGGACATGTATCCTTTCCCTGCGGCGTGAAGACGCCGCCCGCCTGTCATACGATAAAGCGGACGCATGGCGCGCGCTGCTCCGTGCCAATGCGGCGGAGATCGCCGCGCGGTTCAATGTGCCGGTCGGGTCGTTCCATTGGTGCGGAGCCTTCCACAACGAAGCGCACCATCCTCATGTGCATCTGGTCTGTTATGCGGACAGTGTGCAAAAGCCGGCGCTCACAAAGGAGGGGGTGGTGCAGCTCCGCTCCCTCCTCGCACGGCAGATATTCCGGGATGAACTGGACGCAATATATATCCGCCAGTCACAGAGCCGGGACGAACTGCGGGATCTGTTCAGCGCACGTCTGAAAGAGGCGGTGGCCGGGATGCGGGATGCGCCTGCAGAGATGCCGGTTTTGGAATCCCTGCTGGAACGGCTGTCGGAAGAAGTACGGGACAGAAAGGGGAGACTCCAGTATGGGTATCTCCCCTGGCCGGTAAAATCCATTGTGGACAGTATTATCAGCGAATTGGAAAAGCAGCCGCAGGTGAAGGCTGCATACAGCGCGTGGTGGGAGCTTCGCAAAACAGTGCTGTCCACATACCGGGACAGCCTGCCGGAACAGGCCCCGCCGCTGCACACACAAAAGGAGTTCCGGCATCTGAAAAATATCGTGCTGCGCATTGCAAAAGAAGGCTGTCCCGCGCCGGAGCCGGAACAGGAGTTTGACGCGGTACAGGATCCACAGGACCGCGGCGCACAGCATGCGGTGTACGGTGCAAAGCGGCTGCTGGACGCCGCCCGTGAAGAAGAATATCCGGATGAAGACGTGCAGGCGGCGCTCCGGACGCTGCTCGGCGCGGCGGAGCGCGGGGATGCATATGCGCAATACCAGGCCGGTAAGCTGTACCGGGAGGGATACTTTTTGCCGCGGGATGACGCCGGCGCAAAAATGTTTTTTGAACGGGCTACAAAGCAGGAAAATCATTTTGCGGAATACGCGCTCGGAAAGCTGCACGCGGATGAGACGTCGCCGTTCTTCGACGAAACGAAAGCCGCGGACTGGTTTGAACGGGCTGCGGAGCATGGGAACGGATTTGCCAAATACAGGCTTGCGAAATATTTTCTGAACGGGAAAGGCCGTGCTGTGGACGCAGGATCCGCGGCACGGCTTTTTGCCGAAGCGGCGCAGGCGTCTGACGTGTATGTGCGCAGATTCGTGACGCCCTGGGCAAAATACCAGTTGGGAAAGCTGTACATCCGGGGAAACGGTGTTCCCAGGGATTGGGCGAAAGCGGAGGAGCTGCTGCGAAGCGCGGCACAGGACGGAAACGAATTCGCACAGCGTTTGCTGCAGCGGCGTGCGCAGTGGCACAGGCTCGGCCCAATGGACGCTGCGCTGGGTGTGATCGGAAGTTTGTGCCGTATGTTTGAAACGTCTGTGCCGCGCATCCGTCCGCGCTGTATGTATCTGGATAGAAAGCGCAGGCGGGAGCTGGAACAGAAACAGCGCGCGCTTGGCCATGCGGAAAACGATTTTGAACCGCAGATGTGACGCAGGCAAAAAAGAAAAACAGCCCGCCAGGGGCCAGGTGGGACATTTGGCTGGAATATGGCATGTGCCACTGGTTGGATACACCTGCCAAGCTGAATATTCGTGTTCGCTGCAAGAAGGGAGCTGATTCCTCATTAGTTGAGATTCTCCATGAGCATAATCATATTGTACATATTGAGCGCAATGGCGAGGTACTGTATGATATCCCTCATTCACTGGAGGATGTAAGCGAAAGCGGAACGGACCGTTCTTGTTTATCATTGGAGAAAATTGTTTCGTATGGCGCAACAGCAGATTTGTCGGGACTATATGAGGTATTGGATAAGCAGATTGCCTATAACAGTGCTATTGCGCAGGAAGGTCTATCACGCCCGTGGGGCGAATCGGTGGGGCGTACGCTCTTGGAGGTATATGGGAATTCAGTGAATGTTCGGGCGCGGGCTGCAGCTGCGGCCGGGTCGGACGCAAGGATGAATGGCTGCGAGATGCCAGTGGTCATCAACTCTGGAAGCGGGAATCAAGGAATCACTGTATCTGTTCCAGTAATTGAGTATGCGAGATCATTACAAAGCACCCACGAACAGTTATGCCGTGCGCTGGTGGTGTCCAATCTAGTGGCTATCATGCAGAAGTACAAGGTGGGACGCTTATCGGCATTTTGCGGTGTGGTGAGCGCGGGTGCAGCTGCCGCTTGCGGAATTGCTTTTCTTCAAGGCGCAGACGCTGATGTACTGGGAATGATCATTACCAATACACAGGGAAATGTGGGAGGAATTGTGTGCGATGGAGCAAAGTCATCCTGTGCAGCTAAGATATCCAGTTCTATTGAGGCGGGGTTGATGGGGTATGAGATGGCCAAGCGGGGCTGTGTGTTTCGTCCGGGTGAAGGATTGGTGAAAGAGCAGTATGAGAAAACAATCGATAGCTTCTGCCGTATGGCGAAAGACGGTATGGAGGCCACTGACCGTAAGATTCTTGAAATCATGATTGAAGGTTGCTGAGTTACGGCCGCTCCTGAAAGGTGTGGTGTTAAGGTGCCGTCAAGAGTTATGCGGAAATTAGTTTGCAGACTCTGGCTGAATGAGGTCAGCCAGCAATAGAGACGTCTTCCAGAGCCGCCTCTAAGTGCTTCATATTCATGTACTTCTTGTTGCCCCACTGGGTGCCGGCTACATGGCGCAGGCGGGCGCAGACCAGCATAAGAGCGGAGTTGCCATCCGGAAAGGTTCCCACCACCCGAGTCCTGCGGCGGATCTCTCGGTTCAGCCGCTCAATCACGTTGTTAGTGCGGATCCGGGTGCAATGTTCATAGGGAAAATCACAGTAGGTCAGCGTTTCCTCAACACTGTCCTCCACCTTTTTGGCAGCCTCTTTCAGCTTCATTTCTTTCAGCTGGGCCACCACAGCTTTCGCTTTTTCACGGGCGGCCTTCTTGCTTTCCTGGGCATGGATCGCCTTGAGCATCTTGGCCACTAATTTTACTCTGGAGCGAGGAACAACAGAAAATACATTGCGGTAAAAATGGACTGTGCAACGCTGGTATTTGGAGTCAGGAAACACTTCTCCCACAGCTTCCAGCATACCCAGGCACTTGTCCCCAACAATGAGTTTCACGCCGTCCAATCCTCTGCTTTTGAGCCACTGAAAGAAATTCACCCAACTGGCCTTGTCTTCTTTCATACCCTCGGCAGCGCCCAAAACTTCACGGTATCCGTCCTCATTCACCGCAATTGCCACCAAAATCGCAACATTTTCATACTCTCCACCCCAGTTGCGCCGCAGGTAGATGCCATCCACATAGACATACGGATACTTGCCTCCCTGCAGCGGGCGGTTCCGCCAATCCTCAATGTGGACATAGGCTTTCTTATTCAACTCACTGATGGTGGCAGGAGATACCTTGCTGCCCCACAGGGCCTCGGTAATATCCTCCACCCGGCGTACAGAGACGCCGGCAAGGTACATCTCGATGAGCGCTTCCTCCACGCTGCTCTCTCGCCGGCGATACCGCTCAATGATGGCTGTTTCAAAAGAGACGCCCTTAAGGCGAGGCACATGGAGCGTGACGTCTCCGGAGGTGGTGGTAAGGTTCCGGTCATAGTGGCCGCTGCGGTAGCCCTGACGGGTCTCATTGCGCTCGTAACGGGCAGCCTGGGTCAGTTTTTCCGCTTCCTGCTCCAACAACTCATTCAGTGTTTCTTCCACGCTGCCACGGACCATTTCCTTAAGCTGACCCTTGATTACTTCCTCGTTTAGCTGTACAATTTTCTCAGACATGGTTTACAGACTCCTTTCAGAATGGTGTGTCGCGACTTCATTCTACCAGAGTTCTGCAAACCATGTCTCTTTTTATCCTCTATTCAATTTGCGCAATTTATTGGACCTTATCGTACTCATTTCCAACAGAATTAAAAAGGAGCTTCGTCTATGCGACTGGATGCGAACTGCTCATTGTAGCGCAACAAAAGCAGGCAACGGGAAAGAGGTGCTGAGGCATTCTTTTCCGCTGCCTGCTTTTTGAATCATTTTTTTCAACGCTGTTTTTCAAGCAACATTAAAAAAACAGGACTATTCGGGTTTATCGAATTTCAATTCCAGCGGATTATGCCTTTCCACTTCGCACATGATAGCAGCCTGCGCTTTCACATGCTCGGGTTTCATGAACAATTCTCCGCCGTTAAATATGTGGTCATACAGAGCGTGATAAAAACGGTTGGTGATTTTACCGAAAGCGTTCCATATGTCGGCGTGGAGTGTAATCTCTTCTTCATGCCAGACAATGCTGTATGAGCAATAAGCAGGCTTGCCGTCGCCGCTGTGCAGAGACTTATGATCCAACACCGAGATGGGACTCTCACCGTCCAAATAATATTTGACAAGGATACGGGTGGGGAATACTTTCGTTGTGCCGCGTGTACTGTACAAATAAAATAAGGGACTGTCGTTATACGCGTCGGCGGGGTTACACTCCAATTCGCACAGCAGACCGTTGGCGTATTCTATGGAGATGTGGACATAATCCTCCGCGTCGCCGACAGAATTCCAGATAGCGAGTTTTGAATGGATTTTCGGTAGTTCATCGTTGCTGGCGAGGTCCATAATCTGCTCAATGGAGTGAGCAAGATTGTTGCGCATCGCGCCGCCTTCACGGTATAGAAGAGTTTGCCAGTCGTACCGGCGCGCAAAAGAATTCTGGCTGGTGCGAATGAGCTTCAAATCACCGATGATGCCTTGCTCCAGCAGCTCTTTCATTTTGATGTAGTAATCGTTGTATCTGTATTGATGGAATACCGTGAATACCGCGTTGTTCTTTTAGGCGGCATCGATCAGCCCCTGTGCTAATTGAGGTGTTTTGCAAAGCAGTTTCTCGTTGAGGACATTGTGTCCATGGTTCAGAAGATCCAAAGCGACGGCGTAGTGCTCATTGGAATAATAGGCACTAACAACAAGATTGATGTCATCGCGCCGGAACAGTTCTTTGTAATCGCTGTATGTATCGCAGCAAAAATCCGCCTTTGCGGCCGCCTGACGCGCGGGATCGTATTCCACGACGGCAATGACATCACAAATATCATTGTCCTCTTTTTTGAAGAAAGCACCGTGAATCCTCCAGCCGCTGCGGCCATAGCCAATCAAAGCAACACGCATTTTTATTGCCAAAAAATCTCTTTCTGCAAATTCAAAAATCTTTATCTTTTAAATTGCGGATGGTCGCTGCTTTCCATATATAATTATTATATAACAGCATTGAAAAATTACAAGAATGAATTGGACAGGACAAAGGCATCGGCTAATACGCCGGTATCGGGTTCAGCAGAGTTTGCGGTACAAATGATTGGGCCGTATAAAATCAAAAGAAAACCTGATTCCCAATCGATGCCAAAAATGTTTTTTCTTTATAGGCACATATTTTATATAAATGCGGCTCAATGTTCCACTTGGTTTATATTGTATAAAATTAAATATAAAATATTGTGAAATTTATGCAGATGAATTCAAAGTTTATATTTTTTTACACAATAAACGCAAAGTGTACTGCCTTTTTGCAATGTGAAAATCAACACATATTCTTTATCCTTTAAATTGCGGATGATTGTTGCTTTCCGAAAAATGCAAAGGAGGAATCATTAAAAGTGGAGAATACGGTAAAAACGCAAAGCACTATTCCCAAATTGAAATTTAAAAATGTGATTGGTTACGGTTGTGGCGATGCGGGCGGTGTTATCACCATATATATGGTGGCCATGTATATGAGCCGCTACTTACAGGTGCAGTTGGAAGTAAATGCTGGCATCCTTGCAACGATGCTTCTGGTATGGAACGTGTGGGATACAGTCAATGATCCACTCATGGGTACCATCATGGACATCACTTTTGCAAAAGCAAAACCGGGGAAAGACAAATTCCGGCCCTGGATTCTGGCGTCCATCCCGCTTATCGTGTTTGGCATGATTGCGTTCTACAGTATCCCGGCCCGTATGGGCGGCGGCATCCCGATGCTAGTGGCGCTGTTCATCCTTAAGATCATCTATGAGGGCGGCTACACAATGATGAACATCGGCATGGGCTCCTTGCTGGGCGCCATGGCCACCAACGACACCGAACGCGCCACGCTGGCTTCTGCCCGCGGCATGGGTTCCACCGTCGGCGGTCTGGTTGCCGGTATTATTATCCCGCAGGTTCTGGCCCGCGTGGGTGAAAATACCCAGGGCTACTTTATTGCATCTGTCATCGCAGCCTGTCTGGGCGGCGTCATCATTTTCCTGCACTGGGCGCTGACGTCCGAGCGCAACAAAGCCGCGCTGCAGGCGCAGGCTGTGCAGACGCAGGAGGAAAAAGCCGCTTCCAAATTCAAGCTTTCCGACATCTGGGGCATTTTTGCCCACAACCGCGCGTTCCTGGCGTTGGTGTTGCATTCCATCAGCATCACAGCCGTGCAGGCGCTTGGCCAGGGCGCCACGCTGTATATGTATGCAGACGTTCTGGGCGATGTTGGCATGCAGTCTGTTGCTTCTGGCCTTTCTTCCGCGCTTCAGATCGCGATCCTGCTGTCCGCTCCGCTGCTGACGAAAAAGTGGGATCTGGTGAGCATCATCCGCTTCTGCCTGCTGGTGGGCGCGGCAATGTACGGCGGACTGTTGGCTTATTGCCTGATGATGGCCGAGATCAACGCCCTGCTGTTCGTGGTTTGGAACTCCATTGCCGCCGGTTTGGTAATTATGTCTGTGCAGATGCAGTGGGGCCTTGTGGCGGAATCCATCGATTACAACGAGTACCTCACTGGCAAGCGCAACGAGGGCACGATCTATGGCTTTTTCTCTCTGTCCCGCCGCATCGGCAGCACCATCACCGGTTCTCTCACCGTGCTGCTCATCGCCGCCATCGGCTACAATCCCGAACTCACCAAAGCCGGTCTGGCACAGGCTGCGGGCACGATCACCGGCATTAAGCTGATGGTCATCGGCTTCCCGCTACTGGCTGCTGTACTCTCTTTCCTCAGTTTCACCTTTATCTGGAATATCAACAAAGATGTTCGTGATAAAATGACTGCTTGGAAATTGGGCAAGACTGCGAAATAATTGTTTATCAGGAGGTGAATGGGGGCATCGACAAAGTCTTCCCGCTCATGGATGTCTGCAAACAAAACCCTGTCCCCTTGATATTTCTTTATTGCTGACACAAACCGAAGCCCTGTTGAGAGTCTGCCGCAAAGCGGTGCAAACAGCTCTCAACAGGGCTTTTATCAATGTCTGCGCTGCGCGCGTGTCAGCGGCTCAGTTTGAGTCGTCGATATTCCATAGGTGTGATTCCCCAGAATTTTTTGAACGCAGCGCTCATACTGCTTGCCGACGGAAAAAGTGTTTCCGCTGCAATTTCCGCAATAGGCATCTCGGTGCATAACAGGAGTTTAGCGTATGAGAGGTGCTGCAAGGAGACATAATCGCTTAATGATATTCCAGCGTCCTCCCGGAATTGGCTGTTCAGCTGTTGAGCGGTAAGCGCCAGCTGTTCAGAAATCTGTCGTACGGTAATGGGTTCCATAAAGTGCACATCCAAAAAAGAAAGGGCATGTAGCACCGAATCAGACGGAGCGGTATGGCTCTTTCGAGCGATGCGCACAACAAAGTCATGGGATATTTGAGCATACAACCTACTGACGTCAAAGAGCGTCTCTGCCTGATGGATCTCATCCATATATTTTGTACGCAAGAACCGTATTTCGATATAGTTCATTCCCGCTTCTGTGGCGGCACCGGTCATGAGCGACAAAAAGCCAATCAAATCGTCTTTTCGCATCCGCAGAGTCTGGGGACCAGTGGGCGGCTTCGTGGAAAGATCGATATACAGTGCCATCAACAGCTTCAGTCGTACATGGTTCCCTGTTTTCGTGTACATCGCCAACTGGTTTCGGTATTCAAGCTCCGCATGGAGCGGCTGAACTTTGGAAGAGTACATATTATCATGTCGTGGATGGCGGTTGATATGCAGTGTTTTCAGAGCGCCGGAATCAAGCTGTAGGATGCGGGCACACAGGTGTACGATGGTTTCCAGCTTTGAAAAATTAAATACGGGGAGCAGATTGTGTATCGTCTGAAACCCTTCCAGATCCCATAAAGGAAAATCTTCTCCTCCGGTGGTGGAATCCAGTGTAACGGGCCCTAATATAATATACTGTTGCGAGTTTCCACACAATAATACGCTGCATTCGCCGTATGGAGTCCAATAGAATAATATGCAGCCGTCGTTGTACGGCGTTGCTTTTTTCAACAGTTCGACATCATTGACGAAATGCTTGCACAGCCGTTTGGAGTAAGCGCATGCAATTGGCTTATACCAAAGTGAGAGATATATACGGACCGGCAAGTCAAACCCCTCGCTCAGCAGGCGTACGATCTCGGAGGCGGTCTCCCGATTCAGCAGCAATTCGAATATACCTCCTTAGAACTATTTTATAGTCATGAGCAAAATTCGAAAAACATAGAGATATCAAAGATTTCTAGGCATGGCTAAAACCGGAAATGACTCCACAATTGTAGAAAGGGAGGCGCTGTTTGATAAAATTGACGTAAAACAACACCAATGGAAAGGTTTGTTTGCAATCTACCGACAAGAAATTATTCAGGATGTGACCTTGATCACATTTATTTCAAGAATATGAATATGGTGGCTCACATCTCATCTCTAGCTGTTGCTCTGGCCGCGGTATTGTTCGGCTCTCACTCCTACCGCGTGCCTAAATCTTTCAGACGTTCCGCTTGACCGGTATTCCTATACGCTTTTCTGCCGGGCTTTGCTTCTGCTACGCTTTCTCCAACGTATAGTTTTTCGCTCCTTAACTATTTTGCTTCTGTTTTGCGCATCTCTACTTCACATAAAAAAGCACATATTCTGTATTTTATGGCAAATATAATTCTTATATTTTTGGGGTTAGCGCAACTTGCGGAATAGGATAAATCAAGCGCAACGCCTGGACGCGCTGGGAACGTTTCAAGAAAGACGCTCTTCGTCAGTCATTTGCACAAAAGCCTTTACGATAAGGTTTAGGATGAGCATCAACTGACAGCGCGATTTTGTATCCACATCTAATGTCGTAGTAGCGTTATTTTCCATAACAAAATGGTAATCGCCAATCTGGGCCAGCTTGGAGGTAGGAGAAGTGGTGAAGGTGACGATTTTGGCTTGTTTGGACTGGGCAATCAGCGCCATGCGGATGACTTGCTCGGTTTCGCCGCTCAGAGAACCCAGAAAGACCAGATCACGGGAGGTCATATGGTCAGCCTGGATGTAGGCCACATGGGTGTCGTTGTAAAGCGTGACATGGCGGGACAGCGATAACAGGTGGCGTGCAGTATATTCAAATACGATGCTGGTGAGGCCCTTGGCAAAAAAATGTATCTGAGATTGCTGCTCCATTAGAGCCGCCACACTGCGCACCATGCCCAAATCAAGGCCGCGCCCTGTGCGCTCAATATCGCTCAGCTCTTCTTCCAGCAGATCTTGAAGCGAGTGAGAGGCATAAGTGGACGCGGAAGAGCATCCATCGCGCATTGTTTGGCGAATAAAATATTTTAGGTGGCTGTACCCGTCCAGGTGCAGCTTTTTACATAACCGGATAACCGTGGTGGTAGAAACAAAAGAGTTTTTGGCCAAATCTTGAATGGAGGAGGTGACGACATCTTCCTTATGGCTGTTAATGTATCGCAAAAGCTCCAGCTCCAGCGAACTGAGAGAGTTGATGACCTCTACGGGGAAACATTGGAACACAGTAAAGCACCTCGCTGTTTATAGCATGGACGAATACAAATCTTTTGGCAAAACATATTTATGATAGCATCTTACGAGATAGAATGTCAAATTTGAGACGTTAACAGAAAGAGAATTTTATGAAAATGTTCCATATTTCGTAATTTGTTACAGAAGGCGGCAAACCTCTGGAAAAGTGTGTGTGGATGTAGTAGTCTGAAGGCAGACCAAGCGGGGCGGAGTATGCTGGCGGTGATAGCGCTTCCGTCCGGCGGTAAAAGGCAACGAGGTGTATGCGGATGAAAAAGAATAAAGTGGTCATTGTAGGCGGAGGTTCTACTTGGACACCGGGGCTGCTGAAGAGCTTGTGCGTGAAAAAGGATGACTTCCCTCTGGAGGAGCTGCGCCTGTTCGACACAGATGGGGCGCGGCAGGAGCCAATCGGCCGGTTCGCACAGATACTGTTTGCAGAGGAATACCCTGGCGTACAGGTGACGTACACTACCGACAAGCGGGAGGCCTACACTGGGGTGGATTTTGTATTCTGCCAGATTCGCACAGGGGGCTTCGCGATGCGGAAGCTGGACGAACAGATTCCTCTGGCGCACGGAGTGGTGGGGCAGGAGACATGCGGTGCAGGTGGGTTCGCCTACGGCATGCGGTCCATCCCGGATATGATTGAGATCGTGCGGGATGCGCGCACCTATGCGAATGACCCGTGGATTTTGAACTATACCAACCCGGCAGCGATTGTAGCTTTGGCGCTGGATAAGGTTTTCCCGGGGGACAAGAAAATCGTGAATATGTGTGACCAGCCGGTAAACCTGCTGCAGGCTTTTGCAAAGATATTACGGATCGACCGCAGCGAGTTGCATCCGGAATACATAGGCCTAAACCATTTCGGCTGGTTTACACAACTGCAGAATGCATCGGGACAAGATCTGATGCCGCAGCTCCGCGAAAAAATACTTCGCGATGGCTTTGCACCAGCGGACGCAGCTGAGAGAGATGCCTCCTGGCTCGAAACCTACAGTACTGTGAAGGCCATGGTGAGGGACTTCCCTAACTATATCCCCAATACATATTTGCAATACTATCTTTACCCGCAGGAGGTTGTGGAACGTCTGGATCCTATCCATACGCGCACAGAAGAGGTTGAGAACGGGCGTCAGAGGCGGGTGTTTGAGGAATGTGCGCGCGTGCAGCGCGAGGGTACGGCACAAGGTTCCAGTATCGCTAAGAATGAAGCACATGCAGACATGATCGTAGAGGTGGCTGCTAGTATCGCCTATGATGAAGGGCGGCCCTTTATCATGATAACGCGCAATGACGGTGTGATTACAAATTTTCATCAAGACGCTATGGTGGAATGTCTGGCTCATGTGGGTAAGGGTGGTGTGCAGCCAGTGCCTTTTGGCGAGATTGATGTGTTTATGAAGGGCCTTATGGAGGGACAGTATGCATACGAGACCCTCACGGTAGAGGCATACTTTGAAAAGTCTTACGAAAAAGCGCTGAAAGCGCTCACGCTGAACCGCACGCTCGTTGATGCTCAGAAAGCGCGCGCAGTGCTGGACGATCTTCAAGACGCGAACCAGGGCTATTGGCCCGAACTGCTATGAAACTGATTGTTAATGCCGATGACTTTGGGCTCACCAGCGGAGTCACTTACGGCATCTATGACGCGATGTGCCGGGGTGTTGTCACCTCGACCACGATGATGGTGAATACGTCCGCCACCCTTCTGGCCGCACAGTTGGCAAAGAGAGAGCCGGCCTTAGCAGTAGGGCTGCATGTGAATATCTCATTGGGGGGGCCTCTTACGAGCTGCCCTAGCCTGCTGAAGAATGGCATGTTTCAGAAGCCTGCTGTGTTGGGCAGCGACGAAGGTTATGATGTGGGAGAACTGGATGAAGAACTGGAGGCCCAATACCAGTGTTTTGTCACCTTGGTAGGGCGTGGACCTACACACATCGATTCCCACCTGTATGCCCACCAGAAATTCAGCAAGGTCCGCGATAGCCTGCTGCGGCTTGCTGAGAACCACGGAGTGCCGGTGAGGCAGTTTGCATGCGGAATGTACCCGCCGATATACTTTGAAGGAAACTTCAAGGTGCTGCCCGGCGAAGGGCGCGATGGACTGATGCAGAAGTTTACATCCCTAGTGGGCGCACTTCCGAAAAAGGCCATTGCGGAACTGATGGTGCACCCTGCGTTTGCGGATGAGGTTCTGCTGCAAAGCTCCAGCTATAATCTGCAAAGGGTGCAGGAACACAGCGTACTGACTGACCCCTATGCCGCGCAGTTTCTGCGCGCGCAAGGCATAGAACTTGTAAGCTTTAAAGAATGTAAAGGGTGAGATCATGGCGGATATCATACTGAACGACATTGTAAAGATTTATGAGGCCCCGCCTCAAAAGCGAAGGGGCCTGCGCAAGGCCAAGGTGCAGGTGCAGCCCAAGCGCGCGGTGGATGGGCTTACGCTGACCATTCCGCATGGAAGTTTTACTGTTCTAGTGGGACCATCCGGCTGCGGCAAAACGACTCTGCTGCGCATGATTGCCGGGTTGGAAGAAATCACAGAAGGTGAGATACGCATGGGGGATATCAACATCACCAACTTGGAGCCGGGTGACCGCGGCCTTGCGATGGTATTCCAGAACTATGCGCTCTACCCGCATATGACCGTGCGCGAGAATATCGAGTTTGGCCTTGTGAACGCCCGACTGCCCCGGTTCGAGATACGGGAGCGCGTGCAGAAGGCATTGGACATTGTGGGCATGGGAGAATATGCAGATCGGCGTCCCGGGCGTATCTCGGGCGGGCAGCGCCAGCGGGTAGCCCTAGCGCGTGCAATCTCAAAGATGCCGGAATGTTTTTTGATGGACGAGCCGCTCTCCAACCTGGACGCAAAATTGCGCAGCGATATGCGCACTGAACTCATTCAACTGCACGATACCCTCAAATCTACTTTCATCTATGTGACGCACGATCAAATCGAGGCCATGACGATGGGAACCAATATCGTAGTAATGAATGAGGGGCGTATCATGCAGCAGGGCACTCCCACTGAAATACATAACGACCCCAACTGTGTGTTTGTTGCACGTTTTATCGGCGATCCGGGCATGAATATCATCCCCTGCCCCAGCGGCCTGCAGGTGGGGTTCCGCCCGCGAGATGTACAGTTCGACTGCACAGAAAAGGGGACGGACGGAATAGTCGTACGCAAGGCGATCAAAAGTTTTGAAAATCATGGTTCGGAGTTTTTGTACCTGTTGGATTCTGGGGAGCAAAAAGTATTCGTGAAGGAACTGTCCAAGACTAGGCGGCAGTTGAACGAGCCGCTGGTGTTCCGCTTGGAAAAGCAGAATCTGTATGTGTTCGACGTGCAGGGCAAGCGTGTATACGAGGAGGAGGTGATCCAAAAGGCCTATGAAGAATTTGCAGCAGGTTGGCAAACGGTATAATGAGTTGTGCGACGCAATGGAGCAGCAGCAGGCGGAAGTCCGCGCGGTCCGCGGGAATAGGGCAGCGTCAGCGGAGGCTCGTCAGCGGCTGGCTGGTCTCAAGGCGGAACTGAGAGACTATCGAGCGGGCTTGGACCCCCAGGAGCGGGAAGCTTATCGCGACTACCGTGCCATTCGTTTGGAAGTGAAAAAATGTGCGGCGCAAAAGAGGTTTGACCGCGTGGAGCGCAGGATATTCACCAAGCTGAATCCGGCGTATATTTATATGATACCGGCTGCCTTTGGTGCTATCTTTTTTACGCTTCTACCATTCCTGTTCATGATGATTGGAGCGTTTTTCAAGGTGGACTTGGTGGATATCAAAAACTCGCGCTTTGTGGGACTATGGAACTTTAAAATGATATTCACTCGAGACAATGAGTTTGTTCGCGCGATTATAAATACCGTGTTTTTTGCGTTCGTTACCGTGATACTGCTCATGGCCGTGACAGTGCTCATGGCATCTTGGCTATCCAAAAATACGCGGGTGCACAATTTTGCCCAGACCCTTGTGTTTACTCCACACATTTCATCGATGGTGGCGGTGGCTATCCTGTGGGTGCTTATGCTGGACCCGCACGGTATCATCAATCAAGCATTGGCGCTGTTTGGCATAACAGGACCCAACTGGCTCATGGATGCGAGGACCTCGCTGATTTCGGTGGCTATCGTCACGGTGTGGAAATCGATTGGCTATTATTCGCTCATTATCATCGCGGGGTTGCAGGCGCTGCCGGCGGAAGTATATGAAGCGGCCAAGCTGGATAAGGCAAGCCGCTGGACCGTGCTGCGTAAGATTACCATACCTATGCTTACGCCCACCCTTTCCTTTGTGTTCATCATGAAGTTCATCAATTCGTTCAAGGCTTTTGCGGCGATCGATGTGATGACCCAAGGCGGGCCGCAGGGGTCTAGCATGGTGTTGGGGTATTGGATCTATAACGCAGGCCGGGTGAAATTCAATTATGGCTTTGCGATGGCGGGGGCAATTGTGCTGACGGTGATGGTCGCCGTGTTCACCTACGCCGCAAACAAAGTCTTCAAGGGAAGTGAGGACTGAGCGTATGAAAGAACCCACGACCGCATGGACCAAAGCTTATCTGCCCAAGGAGATACGGGACAAGGAAAAGTTTTTACTGTGGGTAAAGGTAAAAAAGAGGCTTTTATATTGTGGCAAGATATTAAATTATCTGCTTCTTATTGGTGTCGGGCTGTTGTTCGTATACCCCTTTGCCTGGATGTTTTCAATGTCTTTGCGGCCTCTGATAGAGGCGCTGTCCTTTGACCCGAACCTGTGGGTGTCCGATCCGCAGTGGAGCAATTACATCTACGCGTGGAACCAAGCCCAACTGTCCCATTATGTTGGGAACTCCGTAAAGTATTCAATTTTGGTGATTGGTCTGCAGTACTTTACGATCATACCAGCAGCCTATGGCTTTGCCATGATGGAATTCCGAGGCAAAAAGTTTTTGTGGTCCACAAAATTCTTGGGCATGATGTTACCCGCCGAAGCCACGCTCATTCCCGTGTACTTCTTTTACAGCAAGATGGGTTTAGTGGATAATTGGTTCGGCCTTATCCTTCCTTCTCTGTTTTCTATGTTTGGCATTTATATGTTCATGGGAGCGTTCAAGCAAGTGCCCCGCGAAGTGATCGAAGCCGCCCGGATGGACCATGCTAAAAACCGCACAATCATGCTTAAGGTGATGCTGCCTATGATTGCGCCGGTGCTGGTCACCCACTTAATCACCTCCTTCATCAGCAACTGGAACGAATATTACTGGGTGCTGGTTATGACGAACACCCAGGCCATCCGTACACTGCCCGTGGCCTTACGCGGCCTGCTGCAGGTAGAAGAAGGAGTGCCGGAATGGAACGTGGCCATGGCCGGAACGATGATTCAATTGGCACCTATCCTATTGATGTATATCTTTGCCAGCGGCAAGATCAAGACAGCAATGGTAGGAAATAAAAAGGGGAAGCTTTGAGATTCACAAATACTTATAAGGAGTGAATGACAATGAATATGTTCAAAAAATTGGTCTCCCTCACACTTTGTGTCTTCGTAGCGCTCGGCGCTGCTGCCTGTGGCAGCGCCCCTGCCTCTGGGCCGGAACCCTCGCCGTCTGCGTCTGGCAGTACCTCGGAGTCGCAGGCAACCTCCGAGGTCGAAGGGGAGAAAGACGAGAATGGCATGTATCCTGATCAAGCCTGGGAGCAGCTTACAGCACAGTATGAGGCGCCGGTCGCAATCACCCTGTGGGTACCGAACTCCGCCACCTCCACCATGGGCGCTGGTATCCAGATGCTGGCAGATGAATTCAATGCCCAGCAGGAGAAAGAGCACCCGGGCAAAAACATCACCGTCACGGTAGAATACCAAGACAAATCCAGCACACTCAATGAAAAGCTGCAGGCTGCTATTCTTTCCGGCAATAACCCGGTCATTTCTGCAGTGGGTGTGTCGTCCGTACCCCTGTATGCCTCCAAGGCCGTGGATCTGCGCACGGTATTTACATATGAGGCGCTGAAAGCCCAGAATCAAGGTATGCTGCAGTATTCTATGTATGGGGGCAAGTTCGTGGTGAACCCGTACTTTCCCAGTGCAAGTAATATCCTGGTGGTAAACCGTACTTTGATGGATGAAAAAGGGGTGGACGTGCCCACCGCGCAGTCGATTCTGGATGACCCAGAGGCTTCTGGTTGGACTTGGAAGGCGTTCCACGATGCGGCAAAGACGGCCACTGACGCGGCGGCCGGCGTGTATGGCTTTGCGACCAACTCACTGGATCCCATTGGCATGATGTACCAGCAGGGCGGATCTCTTTACAATGAGGATGTGACCGAGATCGCCTTTGAGGGGGATGACCGTTTTGCCAAAGGGTTGGAGTTTTGGCGCTCCCTGGTGACAGACGGATGCATGATTGACCCGAATTCCCGGGCAAACCATGGCACAATCATTGTTTCAGAGTTTTATGAGCAGAAGGTGGGGATGATTTATACTACTTCCTCCAACCTGGCAAGTTTTTCAAAAGAAGCGGCCGCGAATGGTTATGAGTTGGAGGCGCTGCCTTTCCCCAAGCAGACGCAGTTCTTCACCAATCAGGGTGGCTCCGGGTTTATCATTCTGGACAACAAACCTCAGGAAGAAATCGAGGCTGCAGCCGAATTCCTGCGCTGGATGAATTTGCCTGAAAACAATGCCAAAATGTGCGCGATGTCTGGCTATCTGCCCTTGACCGAAGAGGCCATGGAGCAGCCTGAACTGCAGGAAGTGTACGAGACGGCCCCCATGCTAAAGACAGCAGCTCAGTTTATGCAGTTCGGTATTCCCTCGCCACAGGGTAAGGCTAAGGCCGCCTGCGATAAGGCTGTGAACGATTACGCGAAGCTGATTTGGTCTGAGCCGGAGATGTCCATTGAGGAGATTGTCAGCCAGGTGACGGAAAAAGTAAAATTTGAGATTGAGGCTAACCAATAATGCGAATGTATGAAGGGAAGGTTACCTTCGCGGTAGTGGGGCTGGGTGGGCGCGCAAGCGCCTACCTGGCTGCCCTGCGCGAATTTTACCCCGATGGACATGCAGTGGTGGCTGTGGCGGACCCGGACCCGAAAAAACGCCTGCGCGCGGCGCGGGAATACGCTGTGCCAGAGAGTGGGCTGTTTGAAACCGATTTGGAACTGATGGAGCAGCCCCGCTTGGCGGATGTAGCTATCGTGGGAACGCAGGATGCGTTGCACTATCGCGAAACAGTGGCTCTTTTGGAAAAAGGCTATGACATCATTCTGGAAAAACCAATCTCCACCAAAATGGATGAGTTGCTGGACCTGCGCCGGCGCGCGGCTGCATACCCGAATCAGATGGTGGCAGTGTGTCATGTGCTGCGCCACACCGCCTTTTTCAGCCGAATCCGGCAGATTATCGAATCGGGCAAGCTGGGGCGGGTGGTAACCATCCAGCACAATGAAAATATCGGCTATTACCATTTTGCGCACAGCTACGTGCGAGGCCCTTGGAAATGTGCGGACACAAGCGGCCCGCTCGCCATTACAAAAAGCTGCCATGATATGGATATCTTGCTTTATCTGTTGGGAGCAGACAGTCATGCCCAGCGTGTTGCTTCGTTCGGCAGCCTTGGCGTGTTCCGGCCAGAACGGTTTGACTCTAAAACCATGGCACCCCGATGTATCGATTGTCCACAGCAGGCGGTTTGCCCCTATTCTGCGGTGCGTATCTATTCCTCAAAAAAAATTAAGTCGGTGGTGTTCGACATGTCTGGCGTGGAGCAGATTCGCCAGAGCCTAGGCGATACCCCATATGGGCGGTGCGTTTACCAAGCTGGGAACAATGTGGTTGATCATCAATCCACCATTCTGTCCTTTGCTGGGGGCGTTACGGCGACCTTTAATCTGTCCGCTTTTACAGCAAAAGTGAACCGTTCGCTGAAGGTGATGTGCGAATACGGCGAGATACGTGCTGCTGAAAAGCCGTACTGTATCGAAACCACCAGCTTTTTTGATGACAGCACAGAACAGGAACAGCTAGACATTGCCGAGGGCGGGCATGGCGGCGGAGACAAGGCGTTTATGCAGCATTTTATGCAGAGTTATCTGAGTCAGATCCCATTTTCCACAACGCTGGAAAACTCAATCGAATCCCATGTAATGTCGTTGCTGGCAGAGCGTTCCCGCCTGGCAGGCGGTGAACCCCAGGATGTGGAGGCTGTGATGGGGGGATTTAGGTAATGACCCGCACCTGTGCGCCACGGACGCAGCGCTTTGGAGCTTGGCTCATAGACTCGGCTCTGGTATTTTTGCTTTGGTACCTGTGTACCGGTAGCGATTTGGAGACCGTGAATGTGCTAATGCAAATGCTGGATCCGACCCAGCCTGGTGCCTTAGATCAGTTCGCTCAAGCGATTTTTAAGATGCTGACGGCTTTTGGGCTAAAAGCGGCCTTTTGCCAGACGGCCTATTACTGCCTGGCCCCGGCCCTGTTGGGACGTGGAAGAACAATAGGCAAACTGCTGCTGCGTCTGCGTGTGGCAGATGCGGCGGTACCAGGGGAGGTGTCGCCATCTCGTCTGGTCCTGCGGGAATTTGTGGGCCGAACCCTCTTAGAGAGTCTGCTGGTCCTGCCGGGGCTGGCGAGCGCAGTGCTGGCTTTGTTTTCTTCGGAAGGACGCACGCTGCACGACCGTTTGTCCCGTACAATTGTGGTGCAGAGTAAAGGCTGGGAGGAAGATGATTGAGATAAGGGAGCTTGCGCCCGGCCAACTGGCAGAGGCGGCGGATTTTGCGGCGCAGCAGTTCGGGTGTGATATTTCAGCGGCCCAGCCTAAGCTGTATGGTCCGCGTGCGGCAGGCAGCACCTATGGGGCTTTTATACAGGGCAAAATGGCGGGTATGCTGTCTGTGTATGGGATGACCTATCGCAGCCTGCGATGGCTCAGCGTGGGTTCGGTATGCTGCGCGCCCCTGTACCGGGGACGTGGGGTGATGCGCGCATTGTTCAGTTTTTTGGAGCGTGAGGTGTACCCCCAGTACGATGCCGTTAGCTTATTGGGACAACGCAGACTTTATGAGCGGTTTGGCTTTGCTAAGGTATACCCATTTTTGGAGTATGCCTTTTGTTTTCCTGCCCAGCAGACGGAATGCGGGGTGGAGCGTTTGGACCGCGGCTGTCGGGACAACGACCTGTTTACCTTATATCAACAGTATGGAAAGGGACCGTCCCGCAGCCCGGCCCTCTTTTTTGAAACAGCGGCAACCAATGGGCATGCCGTCTACTGGCTGGAAGAACACGGGCGAGCCGCTTATGCGGCCTGCCGTGAGGATCATCACCGCATCACAGAGCTGTGCGGAACCATGCCGGTGGAGGACGCCTGCCGCCTAATGGCGGCTTGTTGGGGGGCGACCAAGGTGTTCTATCAGGCCCCCCTCAATGTGCTGGATCCAGTGCTGTGCAGCCAATGCGATAGCTATGCGCTGTCTACCCGTGGAAATATTCGGCTGCTGCGCCCCGAACGGGTATTGGTTGCTTTGGCCGTGCCGCGCGTGCCGGAGGGAGCGGCGGCTTTTTTGGCAGAGGGGCAAGGGTTCCATATACAGGTGCGAAAGTGCAAGGTGCATGTGCGCCGGGGTATTCCGGCGGGGCTGCCGGTTTATACGCACCACGAGCTGGTTCACGCCTTGTTTGGCTTAACAACGGTGGAGAACCCCATGGCGGCACTTTTACACGCAGAGCTGCCCTCTGCGATATTTTTATTGGATGGGATTTGAGAGAATGGCACACAAAAAACTGGTATATATCAACATTGATGGTTTTTCCTTCTCCTATCTGGAACGCCTAAAACGGAAGGGAAAAGCGGGTGGCTTCCAGCGCTTACAAAACGATGGCTTTTTATTCACCGGCCTGCGCAGCGGGTTGGTGTCCATCACGAATCCCATGCAAAGTGCTATCTTGTGCGGCGCCTGGAGCGAAAAGACCCATAATTTTTATCAGCATTATGACTTGAACGAGGGGCGTGTGATAAAACATAAGCGTACTTTTTGTGCGGAAAATGCGGCGCAGGCGCTGCTGCGCACCGGCCATACCGTGGCCTCGATACACCAGTTCATGCTGGAAAACAACCCCTGCCGAGAGGGCGATGCACAATGTGCGTATTTTCGGTGCGGCAAAGACCCCAGCGACAGCCGCGACCGCTTTGCATTGCTCAAGCGCATGGCCTTGGGACAGGCGGTGTATACCGGTGAGCGGAAGATAGTCTATTCTGAATTGCCCGATTTTACCGCTTTTTATATTGACGACATCGATTCGCTGGGCCACAACAACGCTTACGGTTCATACCCGAAGCGGGCTACCTTTGAAGAAAGACAGCGGGATATTGAGGAAAGGTTGGAAGTGATCCAGCAGGAACTGGAAGATTTTGTGGATATCTGCAAGCAGAGAGGGCTGTTCCAGAATATGGCCATCTTGATTACTACTGATCACGGGATGACCCCTTTTTACGGAAAAAGCAGCTTGCCAGATTTACTGGTACGCTTGAACGGAGCCGGAATCAAGGCAACTCTTCCAGAAATGCGCACCACCGATACCCAAGTGATTGTGCTGCCATATACGATTGAGGCGTCGCTGTACTGCATCCATCCGCTTACACAGGAGCAACGGCAAACACTGCTGAAGGTCTGCCGCTCGGCTCCTTATATGCAGCAAGTACTGGAAAAGGAAGAGATGCGGCATAGATATGGGATGGATTCACGGGGACCGGATTTTCTGCTATGTCCCCACGCGGGCAGCCATTTTTATCATAAAGACGTGTCGGAAGATACATTTGGTGCAAGTCATGATTCGTTGGATGAGACCTCGCAGCACATTTTCGGTATGCTGATAGGGGGAAAGGTGAGGCATCTGGTGGACTACCCGGAAGCTGTGAGTGCGATCGATCTGCTGCCGACTTTATTGCATACTCAGTTTGGGTGCACGATGCGGGACAGTACCGGAAAGATATGGCATGGTTGGTTTGAAGACAATCAATCGATGGAAAGGATAGGTGCTTTCGAATGAAAAAAATTCGTAGACTGCTCGCAGTGATATTGATTTGCGTGTTTTGCGTTGGGGTGTGTCCGTTGGCATCTGCCGCAGAGCCATTGCCGGGTTCTACCGACCTGTATCTTCTGTCCGAAAACAATAGTGATGGGCAGGCCAAGCTGTTGGGGAAGACTGTGACTGTGGAGGGTATCGTGACGGTGGCCAGCGGTGTGTGGCACGATCAAGTGAACTATTTCAGTATCGTTACACCGCGGGACAGTTACCGCTTCGGTGGAGGAACTTTGGTTTATTCGCCGGGCAATGCGACACAGTATAAGGTGGGTGACCGGGTGGTGGTGACTGGCACCGTTGTGAATGGCGCCTATGCTTCAGATAAGGGGACCACAGCGATCCGCACTGCTTCGTCATCGGATATACAGGTGCGCGGCAGTGGCGTTGCGCTGCCAGACGCTTATCCCATCTATACCGACCCGCTGTATGAGGAAGTGGAACTGGACCCGGGACTCCGCTTTGAGGGAATGCCGGTGCGTGTGTTGGGAAAGGTGAGCGACGTTGCCGCTGAGGGAACTGTGCGAGGGTTTTATGTGGATGGTAGCAGGGACGGCGATTATGAGGATGGCGCTGGCAGGATGCAGGTGAAATGGTATAGCTATTCCGGCATTGAAAGCCAGGTGTCACAGGGCGATTGGGTCGTAGTGGAAGGGATTCTGATGCAGAGCGATGCCAGCAGCCCTTATACATCAGGGTACTATATCCGACCTTCCAGCAGTGCAGGGATACAGCTTATCACACAGGATACAGTTTTGCGATTGAGCGAAGCGGTGCGCCAAAAGAAGGATGGCACCGCTGCGCTGGCTGGCTTGAGCGTTACGGTGCATGGTGTTGCTGCAGGCCCAACCGGGCAGTGGCATGAGAGCAATACCGCCTTTGCGATGGTCAGTCCGCGCCAAACGCCTGGCCTCGACCCGGTGTACCCCAGCGGCGGACTCTATGTGTATGGAGAAGGAATAGCGCAGCCCGTGGCTCGGGGCGATGCGTTGACAGTGACAGGCGTGTTGGGAAACGCGGGTTACGATGGCAACGTGTCGCTCACACCGTCAACACTTACAGTCACTGCGTCCGAACAACCGGTTTTGAGCGAAAAATTTATCTACACAGACTGGAGTCGCGAGCAATTACAGGGGCTGGAATCGACGCCCGTCAAAATCAAGGGAAGAGTGACGGCAATCAAGGATACGGGTATCACCCGTACACTGACTGTGGATGGTTCGGAGGACGGCAATACAACAGATGGCACGGGAACGATGGTGGTGAAGGTGTACTCTTACAGTGGGCTGTCGCTGGAAGGCATCACAGTAGGTGAAGAGGTGGTGGTGAGTGGAAGTCTTCAAAAAGAAGCGGGGGCCGCGCCGGTTGGGGATTATTTTGTGCGGCCGGTGGAACAGGTAGGAATCCAGCGCTGCAGCGAGCATCCGGCCCGTACCCTGTATGTCCACTTGGACGGGTTCCGAAACGATTATGTGCAGCGGGAGGATTGGGATACTCCTGTTTTTGATGCGTTAATTAGTGGAGGTACCCGATGCACCAATGCTTGGGGCGAATATGTGAGCATGACAACGGCAAACATGACCACCTTGTGTACCGGCGCGCATACGGGTACCCATCAAGTGCCGGCGCTTGCCTTTTATGATAAAGTGAATGATCGTCGTGTGCGCTTTTTGCAGAATTATGATGTGGCAACAGTAGGTGAAATGTTTGGAAGTCAAGGTTTGCTGGTGGGCGCGATAAAACAGCGTAAATTGCAGAACCGGGGCGCCGACCTGTTCGCCGAGGGCGGGGAGATTGCTGAAACGGCGTCCCAAGCGGTACAGATGATCCTGCATGAGGATCCTGACCTAATGGTGGTTCTATTCAATGAAACGGACAGTACAGCTCACAAGTATGGCACTTCCGGCCCACAGATCCAGGCAGTAGTGGAGCAGATTGATGATGCGCTCGGCCAAATATTGGATGCGTATCGGCAGCGAGGCCATGCGGAGGCGCTAAACGTGGTGCTGGTGGGGGATCATGGGATGACAGAGGTGCATACGAATCTTACCTCCACATTGTCGGATGTTCTGGATGCTGTTGGTATTCCTTATGAGAATGCGGCGGTCAATATCGGGCCATTCCGGGAGGACACCAAGCTGGTATACAACTTGGCCAGCGGTTCGGCAGAGATTTATTTCCGAAAGCCGCTCACCCAGGCAGAATATGATGCATTGATTGCAGGACTGGAAGGGATCACAGGTGTGGCACGGGTGTATACACGGTCAGAGTTGGGTGCAATGGATACTCCGCAGAATCTTGGTGACTTGGTAGTAGACTGTGCTGAGGGTTATGCCTTTTCCACTTCGGTGGCAGAGCATGGCGCAAAGGCGCAACAACAGATATTTATGGTGTTCAATGGTCCCACGATCAAGCAAGGGGAGTTGTATGAAACAGAATGTCGGTCAGTGGACTGCGTAGCCAATATCTTGGCAGTCCATGGCGTACCCGCTGAGGATACGGTGGACGGTGCGGTGTTGAATGGTATTTACAAATAGATGCCAAGGGTTACAAGTAAATTGGAAATTGAACAAATTGAAGAGCGGCGCTATGCGCCGCTCTTCGACTGTCACAGGGAAGGGGATAGAAGTGTGGACAATATGATGGTGCAGATTGGGTATGTTCTGCGTATCTTTTTTGCTGGAATTTGCGGTTTGATGATTGGAATAGAACGCCGCAACCGGTTGAAAGAGGCGGGGATTCGAACGCATCTGATCGTGGCACTGGGCTCGGCTTTGATGATGATAGTGTCCAAGTACGGCTTTTTTGATCTGCAAGGACACTCTTTTCTTAGAGCAGACGCCAGCCGCATCGCATCACAGATTGTGAGTGGGATCGGTTTTTTGGGCGCGGGTATGATCATTTGGCATCACCGTACGGTCAGTGGGCTGACCACGGCGGCCGGAATTTGGGCCACCGCTGGAATCGGGATGGCCATAGGCGCAGGACTGTATGGGGTGGGGGGTGCATGTGCATTACTTATTTTGGGAGTACAGATGCTGTCGCATTGGGAACATCGCTGGGCACCAGAAATAGACAGGATACGAGTATGCATGCCGGAAAATGGTGCCGAGATAGGGCAGATGTTCGAGATATTTTCCGAACAAAAAATTAAAGTAATCGGGTTGGAGCTGTCGCGTAAAAAGAGGGGGGAGTTGGTAGCAGAGTTCCATCTGCGTTTCCCAGGCGGGCTTGAAAGAAAACTCCTTACAGAACAGCTTGAGGGCTTAAAAAGTGTTGTTTCTATAAAATTGTGACCAGTAGGCTGTTTGAAAGAAAAGTTTTCCGTAAGGGCACGATTGAAATTTACAAGCTAGGATAAATGTGAAAGTAAAACACAATCCCCGTAGGCGGCAACAACTGGGGCGGTATATGTATCAGTAAAGCCAGATACAAGACGTATCCGACTTTGCTTTTGTTATAGAAAAACCACCGGCTGTGCCTAATCTCATTAAAATAAGCGATAGCCCAGATTGCCTTATCGGCGGTCTGAGCTATTTTTACAAATATTCTCAAAAATCAAAAAAGCACTTGACAATTTGAAAAAACGACGGCTTCGCCTTGAAATCAGTTTCAAGGAGGCTACGCCAATGATAAACTACCCGAACATCCTGAAAAAAGCTTTTGGATACCATATCCTGAATGCAGAAAGAGGTGCCCAAATACACGCCAGATCCCAAGCGGAATTTTACACGGAACCGAAAATTACTCTTTGAAAAACTGCGCAGGACAATACTCTCCATGAGCAGTCAGGGCCTGCATGTGGAACTGCAGTGGCAGTTTCACTATGATCCAACGGCGGCAACCGCATCAGCCTTCGTTCAGCAACGCGGAAAGCTCTTCCCGTCGGTTTTTGAAGAAATTCTACACCGATTTACTTTTCAGAATCGCCCCAAACGGCAGTGGGATGAATATACATTACTGGAGGCATAGGGCTCCTATTTACAAATCCCGAGCGATGTCCACGACGAGGTGACCTACTTCAACAGCACAAAGGACGGACGTGGCTACAACCTATTGTATCTGAACGCATTGTATGATCTGGAGAGTTAACTTTATCTGGAAGCCGTCATACAAAACGGGCGAGAAGAGCATGAGTCCCAGGCACTTGTGGAAATGGTTGACCGATCGGAACTTGCAGACCTAGTTATTCTGATTGCGGATCGCGGTTACGAGGCGTACAATAGCATGGCGTACATCGAGCAGAAGGGCTGGAATTATCTGGTTCGCGTAAAGAAAAAGCTGGGTATCCTTTCAGGTCTCCGACTGCCTGACACGCCGGAATTTGAAGCGGCTTTCAGCTGTTTCCTCTCCAAACGCCTCACAAACCGTATCCGCCAGGAGCCGCAGAAATATCGTTGGCTCCCCAATAAGGTTCATTTTGACTACATCAGCGATGCAAGTGATATGGCTACATCCGGTTTCCTTCCGTATGGTAAGCACTAACGCACTTCCATGCGAAAAAGCGTCCATTCATTATGCAGGATATCTTCGCCAGAATGACGCTCTACAATTTGGCGTCCCTGCTTCGCCTGCATGCCAGTTTTATGCAGCTGAAGGGCGAATATCTCTACCGTGTGAACGATGCTTTTGCCGCCCACATTGCACGGGAGTTCCTGCTTGGTTTTGTGTCTACGACAAAAGTAGAATCGCTCATTACAAGTTTTCTGCTTCCTGTCCGGCCTGACCAACCCCAAACGAGAAATATGCGTGTGAAGCGTCCGGTCAGTTTTCAGTACAGGGCAATTTGATGCTGCTTTTCATTAGCTTTTCGCGGAGGAGACTCCGCGGTTTTGCCATGCCCTTTTTCAAATTTATGTATTGGTGAAACCGTCTCTGGCCTTCTCGCTCAGAGACGGTTTCATTGGACGGATTATCTTAATGAGATTACGGCGAAGCCGGGGGATTTTTGTTATGTCTAAGAATGTTTACAAGAACATTCATCTGCCTGCAGTTCAGATCAGAGGGCACGTTGCTTTTTCGAAACCGCGTTGAGTCTTTTGTTTTGCTGGGAAGGCTCGTGTATAATAAAAAAACATAGCTAGGGGATGAAACCGTGTAATGGACCAGCTCCCGCCGCTTCTCCGACGGCTTCAATGGATACCCGTTGAGCGACGCCCATCCCCATTCCCACATGGTTGCCGGCGAGGAGATATTTTTTTAAGGCCCGCTGCAGGCTGGTGCGCTCGGTATATCGCTGTGGGTCTGCCTGTACACTCCCGAAAACGCGTTGCTCTGCCTGCGGGAATGAAAAATCTTCACTGTAAATGGTAAAAAAACGCTGGAATTGAAGGATTCCCGATGCAGGGGAAAGCAAATCTCGTAGAGCGGGTGATAACAGCCAGGAATGACAGTGGAACCAGAAAAAGCTGCGCTGAAAGTACCGCTCAAAAAAAGGCCCGGCTGAGCATAGAGAAGCTGACAATTCACGCTGGCAAAACGGCGCGCCCGCGGGAATATGTACTTCCAATATTGGTGTGCCTGCAGCCAGGGAGACTTCTCCGAACACGATATCCTGTTGAAGTGTGCGCGGTTGATATTCCAAACGCCCCAGCCGGAAGAGCTCCATATGCAGCAGCAGAGCGTTCCAGCCCCATTCAATCAATCCTGGTTGGCCAGTGACACGCATGCACTCTTCGCTCCAGAGCGCAAAATCTTGAAATGTATCCCAAAAGACAGCTTCTGGAATCCCAAGGGTGAGATAGCGGCGATAGGTCGCAACGGCCCAGCGCAGATAAAGTGCCAGAGCCAGGAGTTCCGGTGTAGGATGACGGTGCAGACGCAATTCAAAGGCTTCTTGATCGCGAAGAAACAGCTCATTCCATTCCTGTTCCTGCGCAGGGAGAATCGGTATGGAAAAAACCTGCTGTTGCAGCGATTCCGGCAGAGAGAGCCGGGCGGCTAATTCCTTTGCGGTCATGCTCATCACTCCCTTTCCCGGTCGGGCATATCGCCCGTTCCCTTTTCATGCTGCAAAAATTTGCCGGGCGTCACGCCTACCTCCCGTTTGAACTTCTTGATGAAATAAAAATAGTCATTGAAGCCCACCGCTTCGCTGATTTCGGCCAGGGAAAGCTTTGTGTTTGTCAATAGCTCCTTGGCTTTTTCGATGCGCAATTCAGTGATATATTGAGTATAGTTTAAACCGGTTTCATTTTTTATCAGCTGACTGATGTAGGATGCATTGAGGTGCAGTTCCTCCGAGACACGTTTCAGCGAGACGGTTTGGTCGTAGTGTGCATTGAGATAACTCATAATGGACAAGAAGCTGTCAGGACCTTCAAATGGGGGAGCCGGACGCGGCTCCTGTGTGTACACAGCGGCGCTGAGCTCTTCCAGCAGATTCGACAGGCAAGAATAGTCGGCAGCCATCTGCTCAAAGCTGTCAAAACAGCCTTCTCCGCTGTTTTGCATGGCAGGAGAAAGAAGAACCTGGTTCACAAATCGAAATGCGGTGCGGATATTGAAAAGCAACGAGCAGTTGGCTTGCGAGAGGTCGTGCAGCCAGGCTTTGAGCTGGCCTGGTTCTTTTCCCTTTTTGGGGAGTTGACGAAAAAGTTCTTGAGTCAGCGGCCCATCTACCAGGCGTTCACACAACGTTGATGTGCCGTTGATAAAATATTGATATGTCATCACGAGCACGTCGCTGATAGCGCGTGCAGTCTGTCCGTAGGGCACTGAGGTGGGAAAAAGACCGATACCGCTGCGCTTTTTGGAAAAAGCGATGATGTGCGAGGCTTCCTGCGTATGAAACGGATGTCCGGAAAAGTACAGGTATTTGTGTCTGCCCACTTTACAGGAAAACTGAGCGCCTATCGCCTGTTCAATATTGTGAACGCCAATGGAGCCGGCGATGTAAACACTGTCGCCTTTGATCCCCAAATCAGAAAATGTCCGCGTAATTTCTTGAGAGTTGCCTTCCTCGATAAGATCCAGCAGCGCGTCTGAACGTGAGGAGGAGCGCCCGTACCCCTGGCGTACAGCACGGCGCAATGTGGCGGTCAGCTGCTCTGTATCAATTGGTTTTAAGCAGTAGTCCGTCACTTGAAGCTCAATGCCGCGTCGTGCGTATTCAAAGTCCGCATAGCCTGTCAACAAGATGATCGACATATCGTGGTACCGTTCACGCACACGCTGACACAACTCCAGCCCGTCCATGCCGGGCATGCGGATATCTGTAATCAAAATATCTATGGGATGTGATTCAATAAAGGCAAGAGCTTCGCTGCCGTTGGAGGCAGTGCAGCAGACTTCCATCCCCAGTTGAAACCAGGGCACACCTGTCATCAAATGATGCAGCGTGCGGGTTTCGTCATCCGCAAGCAAAACGTTCAGCATAACTCATTCTCCTCTTCCTGTATCTGCGCAGGTACACGGACAGTTACCCGGGTGCCGCCACCCGGCGTGCTATGCAGCGTCAAGCCATATGGCATGCCGTAGCGCAGCCGGATGCGGTGCTGGACATTCAGCAGACCGATATGCGCGGTTTCCGCCTTGCCGCTTGCGGCGGGGCGTTCCAACTCTTCCTGCAATGCAGCCAGACGGCCAGATGGCATCCCCACGCCATCGTCATAAATGCTGATGAGCAGATCTCCCTTTTCCAGTCTCGCACCGATAAACAGCGTGCCGGGGCCGGTCTTCGGCTCTAAACCGTGATAAACAGCGTTTTCCACCAGCGGCTGAAGAAGCAGTTTCATCACTGGAATGCCGCGAGTGTTTTCACGAATGCTGATCAACACATTCAATTTATCGGCGAACCGCAGCTTTTGGATGGTGAGGTAGGCTTGGGTGATTTCCAACTCTTTGCCCAATGGAATCATATCGCTGCCTTGGATGTTGTGTCTGAATAATTTGCCCAACGCACCCGCAGCATCCGCAATTTTGGGAACACCATGTTCCAGTGCGATTCCCTGGATCGCCTCCAACGTATTGTAAAGAAAATGCGGATTGATTTGGCTGCGCAGGTATTCCAGCTCCGCCTGCTTGCGGCCCAACTGCATTTCGTACAAATTGACGGTGGCCTGTTGCAGTTCACGGGTCAAGCGGGCCTGCTCGCGAAGCATCGTGTTAAAGGAGCTGCAGAGGCGGGTGATCTCTTCACACCCCTGCAGCTCCAGAGGCTCCGCATCAGCCCCCGGGGGTGTGAGCCGGATGCGGTCGATATATGCTGACAATTGACTTAAGGGCCTTACCACACTTTGCAGCATCAAGCTCATCAACAATACGACCACGATCAAGGCGGCGGTCGTTATAACAATGAGGATGGCAATCGTGGGCAATCCTTCCTTGCTGAGCGCGTGCCTGTCCATGGCGCTGACCATAAAAAGCCCGGTATCATTTAAGGGCGTATTATAAATTAAATAATCCTCAGTTTGACAAGCGCCCATAGGCCAAGTCCCGTGGCCGGCGGCAAGCCCCTGTTCCTGGATCTGTTGGTACTGCTCATCGCTGCAATTAAACGGAAACGCCGTGCCATTCTGATCCAGCAGGACAAAGCAGGTTGCGGACCGCTCAGACAAGGGCAGTTGGATCGAGGACTTGGAGAGATCCAGTGATAAAATGATACTGCCTAAATACTGACCATACAAAGAATCGTCAAACATACCATAAACATTGTGGCCAAAAACCAACCGCTGTTCCTGGCTGCCTGCACGTGCCGTAAGAGGGGATTGCTGCAGTCCGAAGCATGTGGTGCCGCGAAGGTTACGCATTTCCTCGCTGAACGCGCGCAGTGTGGCCGCATCAAAATAGCTGGACCAGGACATCTCCGGAGTTACAAGGGCGATTTCCGCGAGTTCTGCGTTCATGAGGCGGTATGACGAAAATTGGGTGTGCAGTGCATTGAGATAGGAAGGGGTCTTTGCTGAAAAAGGTGTGTGCATAATCTGTTCAATGTTTTCGTTGAACAGCAGGCTGCTGAACAGTGCATCTGCGCGGTCAAATAAGTATTTTACCTCAACGTTAAACTTTTGTGCGGTACTCTGGGCATACGCGGTTGAATTTTTGGTCATCAGCCGCTCGATCACTGTGTAACACAGCAGTGACAAAACGATTCCCATGATGAGCAGGCAGCAGAGTACCAAGCGAAACTGTTTCATAATTCTTTTTTTAAAGAATGACGGCATGGGCAGCACTCCTTCCGATTGCCCTGCCCTTAGTATATCACTGATAGAGAGGGATTGATATGGAGAAAGCCCGGTATAGTGAAATCACAGATGCAAAATTCTAAAAAAATTCCATATTTATGATGAAAACTATGATTTTTACATAAATTATTGAACGTTTTCCATTTTGAAGAACAGAATTCATGCGCTGCCTCCATACCGAAAGGCCAATCAGGGACAGTATAATAAAGACACAGAGAAACGAACAGTCCAGGGGAATGAAGGGGGAGTGTTTTATGAAAGAACGGACAGGGATGAACGCCTCCAGGCGGCGAATGGTTTGCAAGCAGCTGAAAAATGACTGGATGCTGTATGCGCTGCTGCTGCCAGTTCTCCTGTGGTATATTATTTTTTGTTATCTGCCCATGGGAGGCATTACGCTGGCGTTTCGCAATTACCGCTATGATATGGGCCTGTGGCACAGTCCCTGGGTGGGACTGCTGCATTTTAAAACGATGTTCCAAGACGCTGAATTCTGGCGCGCTTTTTCCAATACGCTGATTTTCAGTTTCGGAAAGCTTTTGTTTCACTTCCCAATCCCGATTATTGTGGCGATCCTGCTCAATGAGATCCGTCATCCTCGCGTTAAAAAGTTTTTCCAGACAGTGTTTACGTTTCCGCATTTCATCTCTTGGGTCGTGTTGTCGGGAATCCTTATCAATATGTTCGCTTCCAATGGTATCATCAATCAATTGCTTGGACAGATGGGATTCGAACAAATAGCGCCGCTGATGTCTCTTTCCGCCTTTCGCCCGTTTATCTGGATCTCAAATATCTGGAAGGAGTTTGGGTGGGACGCCATCATCTATATGGCGGCACTTACTGCGATCGACCCCCAGTTGTATGAGGCGGCCAGCATCGATGGCGCGAACCGGCTGCAAAAAATGCTGCACATCACATGGCCCGGCATTCGAAGCACAGTTTGTATCATGCTGATTTTGCAGGTGGGCGGAATTATGAGCGGCGCCTCCTTTGACCAGATATTCAATCTGTACTCAGCGCCGGTCTATCCCGTTGCGGATATCATTGATACCTATGTCTACCGCCAGTCTTTCATGACCGGAACAAATTTTGGCTATACCACGGCCATTGGGCTTTTAAAGTCTGTCATCGGCGTTGTGATGATTTGGACGGCGAACAAGGTGACGACAAAGCTTGGCGAAGATGGGCTGTTTTAAGGGGGGAAGGGCAATGAAACTGAAAAAAAAGCAGCAGATCACCGCCTTTGAGGTATGCCTGTACCTTTTTTTCGGTGTTTTGGCGCTGCTGACACTGTATCCTTTTTACAATGTACTCATCGTCTCATTCTCCAATACTGTAACAAGTGTAAAGTATTCCCCATACTTGTTTCCCCATGTGTTTGACCTCACAGGCTACAAGGCCATCATCAAGGATGTATACTTTTTCAAATCGTTGGGGACTACGCTTCTGGTGACTGTCTTAGGCACCACACTGAACATGGTGTTTTCTGTGGTTGCCGCGTATGTTTTAAGCCGCAAGCGCCTGATCGGCCGCAAAGTTTTTCTCAGTGCGATTTTATTCACCATGTTGTTTTCCGGCGGCTTGATTCCAACCTATCTGGTTATTTGCGACCTCCAGTTGGATAACACGATTTGGAGTATGATCCTGCCGACAATGATCAGCACCTATTATCTGATCATTATGAAAAACTATTTTGCGAGCCTGCCGCCCAGCCTGGAAGAGGCCGCCCGTATCGACGGCGCAAATGAATTTGTGGTGCTCACACGGATTTTTGTGCCCATCTCTAAGCCGTTTATGGCTACTTTTGCGCTGTTTTATGCGGTCGAGCGGTGGAACGGATGGTGGGAAGCGTTTCTGTACATCAATGACAAGAACATTAAGCCGCTGCAGATTTATCTGCGCGATATTCTCGTCAGCTTCAATACACAGTTGGGAAGTCAGGCACAGTCCATGCTATCGGGTGATAAGGTATTTGTCCAATCCGTGCAGATGGCGGCAATCGTCATCACCATGCTGCCAATTTTGTGTCTGTATCCCTTCCTGCAAAAATATTTTGTCAAGGGCGTCATGATCGGTTCCGTTAAGGAATAGGGATCGATCCTTGTGATAGAAGATTGAAAAAAGGAGAGTTGAACATGAAAAAAGCAAAACGATTCGCAGCATTGGCACTGAGCACACTTATGGCGGCCGGTCTGTTTGCCGGATGCGGAGCTCCGGCATCCGGCAGCGCTCCCGCCAGCGGCACTGGCGCCGTTTCTTCCTCGCAGCAAGAGAGCGCCTTGGTTGAAGTAAGCGTGGCGATTTGGGGCGCAGACGATGGACTGGCGGACCCCAATGATCCCATTTTAAAAAGGATCGAAGAAGAAACCGGCGTGCGCCTGGTACCGCAAAATGTCACTTGGGATGACTCGAGTCAGAAGATTCAGTTGTGGGCGACCAACGGACAGCTTCCGGATATCTTCGCGGGCGATTTTGTGGCACAGTCATTCTATGGGAACTGGATCGAGCAGGGCGTGATCCGTGCCCTGCCGGAGGACTTGTCGGCTTATCCAAACCTGGCCGAGCACATGCAGATGGAGCGTGCGCAGGCCGCGGCCCGGGATGGCAAGCTGTACATGATTCCGCGTACCACCTATGGCGATATTACTTACAGTGTGCTGGATCGGAACGTAGTGTACCGTTGGGATCTGGCACAGGCAGCCGGCATTACCAAAGAACCCGAGACTTATGAGGAATTCTGCGATATGATCAAGGCGATCATCGAGGCGGACCCGGAAGGCAAGAATATTTCCGGTATGACGCAGGCATTGCCAGAGCTGATCGGCGGCTTTGTGTATCCCTATGCGGGGATCATCGACAAAAAGTGGGTGGCCGATGAAGAAGGCCGGTTCGTGCCCAGCTATTTTGCAGACCGCGACGCATTGGTGAGCGCCATGCAGTTTGCCCGCGATATGTATACCGATGGCGTGATTGAAAAGGATATTGCTCTGGCAAAGCTGGAGACCAGCAAGGAAAAATATCTCCAGGGCCAAAGTGCTGCCATGGTATTCGCATGGTCCGGCCCTGCCGGATTGGAATCCCAGATTGGTAAGGATTATGATGCTTTGTACGGTGAAGGCAGCTTCCTGGAGGATAACCGCATTGCCAAACTATATCCTTCGGAAGATGGAAACAGCTATTACTTCGTTGATACGGAAGCCTGGTCTGAAAGCTACATCTCTGCACAGGTGGATGATGAAAAGATGGCGGCGATCTGTCGGTTGTTTGATTTTCTCTATTCGGAAGAAGGCCAGCGCCTTGTGTATTGCGGTATCGAGGGAGAGGACTACGATGTCGTAGATGGCGAAGTCGTTATGAAAGACGGCGTAGACCTGATGGAGAAATATACATTTAAAAATGTGAACAGCAACATCGCCGATTTGGCCATGTGGAATCCCGAATACTGGGACAGCGAGTATCCCTCCACGATTTCCGAAGAGTATCGCGCGCTGAACACCGCACGTCATGAAGACGCCGTGCAAAACGGTACGCTGCCCGCTTACTATGACAGCGTGCTCTTCCTTTCGACACCGTTGAAGGATGCGTTTGTTTACAATACGAACGATGATCTGCTGCAGGTCATGATGGGAAGCGACCCTGTGGAAAAGATGGTCGATGACCTGCTGGCCAATTATGAGACCAAGGGCCTTTCGGATATGCTGGCTGAGGTCAATGCGAAGGCCGCAGAGCTTGGTATCAAGGCAGAATAAAAAAACAAAACACACCGTATACACGGCGCGGGCCGGGCTTCTCACGGCTCGGCCCGCGCTTTTTAGGAGGAAGACCATGGAACAGCGCATTTACCGGGGGGCACTCAGCGGGCGGGAAGAATTTTTCTATCCCGATATGCCGGTGGGGCATCTTCCCCAGGGTCTGCGGCTCGCAATGCCGCGCAACGGCCGGCCGGGCGTGCAGCTTTTGCTCGAAACAGATGCCGGCCAGTTGGACGCATCCCTCGAGAGCGATGCGTTTGTGCCGGAATTCTTTTGTATGAAAGCTGTACCCGTGGAGTACAACACCGGGGACGGCAGCGAACAGGGCGGCGCGATGGTTCTGGAACAGCGTCCGGCCTGTAAGCCGCTTTACACGACCCGGCTGGCGCCTTTTGCAGTATACGACTGCCTCAAACCGGCCCGGGACGGTGTAATTGAAACGCAAAATGGGCGCGCAGCATTGTATCTGTGCCTGTGTCCCCGTTCCGGACTTGCAGCCGGTGCATATACGGCGATGCTTCGGCTGGGAAGCTATTGCTGCCGGCTGGATATACGGGTATATGACATAGAGATCCCACAGGATACTTTCCCCGTGACAAACTGGTTCAGCCTTGATGCGATCAGCCGCTGCCATGGCTTGCAGAAGGACACGCCGGCTTTTTATGAAATGGTACGCCGCTACGCCCGCGCCATGCGGCGCATCCATCAAACGATGTTCTATATCGAACTGGACGAAGCCTGTGTTGCAAGCCGTGCCCCCTATACATTTGATTTTGAATATCTGCGCCCTCTGATCCGGTTGTTTTTCGATGAGGGGATGCAGCAGATGGAACTGGGCGCTCTGCTGAGCCGTGGATTCCTTCCGGACGGGATGCCCGATATGTACACCGACAGCTTTAAGTGCGCCATGGCGCCGGAACTGCCTATTGATATGCCGGAAGGCTATGCGGTCACAGTGTGCTTTGTACAGGCGCTGGCGGAATTTCTGCGCAAATATGGCTGGCAGGACAAAGTGGTGTTCCACATTCATGACGAGCCAGACATCCATTTCAAAAACGAAGCCTCACTTCTCGCCCGAAAGCGTCAGTATTATCTCGCAGCGGGTATTCTGCGTAAATACCTGCCCAATGTGCGTGTCATCGAAGCCGTCGCTTCGCCGGAATTTCGCGGTGGTGTGGATATTTGGGTGCCCGGCACGCCGGGCTATGAGGCGCGGCAGGCAGATTTTGATGCGCTGACAGCTCTGGGAGAGTCGGTGTGGGCGTATGTATGCTGTGGGCCGGAGGGCAATTGGCTCAACCGTTTTCTGGATTTTGCGTTGTTGAAAGGACGGCTGCTGTTTTGGGGCTGTGCGGCCAATCGGCTGGGTGGTTTTCTGCATTGGGGTTTCAACCAATTCCCCGCCGGGATGGACCCGTTTGCCGGTACAAGCTGCCCCAACCATACAGGGATCGGTACGAATTTCCCCTGTGGCGATTCTTTCCTTGTCTATCCGGGAACGGATGGTCCGTGGCCGGGTATGCGGATGGAGGCCGCCAGGCGCGGCGCCGAGGATGCAGCGCTTCTGGCGCTGCTGCGCTGCAGGGATGAGGCTGCCCATGACGCATTGGTCGCGCGGGTATTTCATGACAACCAGAACTATAACGATGACCCGGCCGTGTTTGAGGCTGTTTATGAAGAATTGTTGCATCTACTGGAAGAAGGAGGAAAAGCATGAACCAGGTGACGGCGATCCTCATTGGCGCAGGCGCGCGCGGGCAGATTTATGCCCGTTATGCGCAGGAGCATCCCGAAGAACTTCGAATCATGGCCGTGGCGGAACCAAAGGCAGACCGGCGCGCTTTGATGTGCCGCGCTTACGGTATCCCCGCTGACAGGGCGTTCAGCAACTGGGAAGATCTGCTGGCGCGCCCGCAGATGGCAGATGCCGCGCTTATATGTACGCTGGATGATATGCATACGGAACCCACGCTGGCCGCGCTGAAGCAGGGGTATCATGTGCTGCTGGAAAAGCCCATGAGCAACAGCGAAACAGAATGCCGGGCCATTGCGGCGGCAGCCGAGGAGGCACAGCGTGTGCTGAGCGTGTGCCATGTGCTGCGCTATACGCCGTTTTACCGAACCATCAAGCAATTGATCGATGATGGGCAGGTGGGGGAAGTTGCGTCTTTGTCGCAAGTTGAGAATGTGGGCTACTGGCACCATGCCCACAGCTTTGTGCGGGGCAACTGGCGCTGCAGTGAACAAACCAGCCCAATGATCCTGCAAAAAAGCTGCCATGATATGGACATTCTGCTGTGGCTCAGCGGACAGCGCTGCACCCGGGTATCCAGCTTTGGCAGCCTGCACCATTTTGACGCGGCACACGCACCGCAGGATGCGCCGCTGCGTTGCACTGACGGGTGCCCTCACAGCGTTGTGTGTCCGTATGATGCCGGAAAAATTTATCTTACGGACAATGTAGGATGGCCCACCGATATGCTTACCACCGATTTGAGCCGTGAGGGCCGGTTAAAAGCTCTGCGCGAGGGGCCTTATGGCCGCTGTGTCTATCATTGCGACAACGATGTTGTAGACCGCCAGGTGGTGAACCTGGAATTTGATAACGGAGCAGTGGCCGGCTTCACGATGACAGCGTTTACCACGGATATGGCCCGTCAGCTGAAGGTCTGCGGTACGAAGGGACAGATCACGGCGGACATGAACGCAAACACGGTTTCCCTGCATCGCTTCGGGGAGAGCGGCCCGCGGGAAATCACCTTGGAAACACCGCCGCAAACCAACAATTATGGACATGGTGGCGGGGACTATTATCTGATGCGAGACTTTGTACGTGCCGTACAAAGCGGCGGCGATGGAAACCTCTCATCTGCCAGAGTTTCTCTGCAAAGTCATCTGATTTGTTTTGCCGCAGAACGCTCCCGCGTTGAGAGAAGAATCGTAGAATTGTAAGCAGCGAGGAAAGGAAGTGGATTTATATGCACTTAAGAAAAGGGATCGGAGCGGTAATATTGGCAGGAGCAGTGGCGGTTTCCGCCGCGCCGACCGCATATTGCAATGACACCGGTACGGAGCCGATTGAAAGGCCAGGGTGGACTTTAGTCTTCCAGGAGGAATTCAACGACGCGGTTTTGAATCCCGCAAAGTTTTCCGATTCATACATGCCCCACTGGACGACTCCGGAACAGAGCCTTGCCCATTACGATGTAGTGGACGGGATTTTATCTTTACGAATCGATAAGGAGACGCAGGGGCCTTGGTGGGCATTTGACCATGTTCAGAAAATTTCAAGTATCCAGACCGGCATGCGCGATGGAATGCACAACTTCTGGGATACCTGCACGATTACCGATCACCACCGGGCGGTCACAAATTTTGAAACGAAGTACGGCTACTTTGAATTGAGGGCCCGTGTCCCTCATGATGGTGGGTTGCATAGTGCCTGGTGGATGATCGGAACAGAAGCCCGAGCGGATGAAACGGCTGAAATTGATGTTTTTGAGATTTGCGGGCCGGATGTCAAAGCTGATAAAAGCCGTGTTCGCGTTTCCGTGCATCCATGGACAGACGGCGGCTGCAAGGAACAAAGCCTGGATTACTACCCTGCGTGCGATGTATCACAGGATTTCCATGTGTATGGATTTGAATGGCAGCCAGGTGGGATGAAGTTTTATTTTGACGGCCAGCTTGTCAAGGAGACATCACAATCTCCAGACTACAAAATGACGACTTTTTTGGGAATCTATGAGAACGATTCGCCGCTGTGGAGCGGTACGCCGGATTATAACAGCGAATACCCAAAACGATTCGAAATCGATTATTTCCGGGTTTACAAAACCGATGAAATGCTGGCGCGGGATGCTGCAGACAACAGAGCACCCGCGGCGGGGGAAAATTTAGCGCCCTATGCGGTAGCAGGTGCGGCACAGGATTGGAACTGGGAGAGCCCGCCCAGCAATATGATTGATAACGATGCTTACTCGGCGATGCAGAGCAACGAAGCCCCTAATTTCCCGCAGTATTTGTATCTGGATTGGGAAGAAACGCAAACCTTTGATACCTTTATCATGAAAGCCGCCTACGGTAAAGGCCAAGCGCCAACCAACTGGGAGCTGGAAGTATCTGCCGACGGTGAGACAGGATGGGTACCGGTGGCAGCTTCCGGCGATGTAAATTGGAACGGAAATGATTGGCATGTAGAGAACCAGATCCTTCATTTCCCGGCGGCACAGGGAAAATCGCTGCGAATCAAGGTCAACAGCGCCAATCTGCAGTGGAACCACTATGCGATTAATGAGATTCTTGTGAAAGATTCCTCAGCAAGCCCGCTTAATGCCAATATTGCCACTGAAAGCACATCGGAATGGAACAGTGAAAATGGTGGCCTTTTGACGGACGGTGACCATTCTGAAGCGGCGCAGAGCGCAGATCGGATTACGCTGCCAACAGATATTGTGCTGAGCTGGCCCGAGCCTGTATCTTTTGATCAAATTCAAATGCATTGCTGGTATGCGCAAAATCAAGCCCCTACAAAGGTATCCTTCCAAGTCTCGCAGGACGGTCAGATCTGGCAGGAAATCGTTCCGCCTACGGTTCTTGCTTGGGAATATGCAGACACCACGTTGGAAAATCAAACATTTTCATTTGAACAGGTGCAGGAGGTAAGATTTTTGCGTATGAAAGTGCATGATGCGAACCTCAAATGGAAGCACTTTGCAATCAGTGAACTGGAAGTGTATAACCGTCAATCATAACAGTGGAGAATTGGTATGGAATTTGATATTTTACCAGGCGAGGCGTTCTACGGCGGCGCCGTGATGGATGGAATCAACCAGCCCTATACGCAGGCCAGTGAGCGAGAACTGGATCTGACTCGGAATCAAACGCCAAACCAGATGATGCCGTTGCTGCTCTCAACGGCAGGGCGTTGGGTGTGGAACCCGGATGGTATGCGTATATCGTTTCGAAAGGGGCGCATTCAGTGTACCGATGGGACGATTTTAGGACAAAGTACAGGCGGGTTGCGTCAAGCATATCTCGGTGCGATGGAACATTGCTTTCCCTTACACGAGATCCGGCTCGATGAGCGTCTGTTCAGCAGCCCGGTTTATAATACCTGGATAGAACTGACATTTCATCAGACGCAGGAGGGAGTGCTGCAGTATGCCCGTGCGGTGCTGGAGAACGGATTGCCTCCCGGGGTTCTGATGATCGATGATGGGTGGAGCGATTCCTATGGGCGCTGGCACTTTTCACGGGAGAAGTTTTACGATCCGGAAGGGATGTTGTCGGAACTGCACCGCTTGGGTTTTACAGTCATGTTATGGATATGCCCTTTTATCACACCGGACACGCAGGAATATCGTGAATTAGAGCAGACGGGACTTCTGGTAACGGACAGGGACGGCAAGTCGTATATTTCTCATTGGTGGAATGGATGGTCCGCAGTATTGGATATGACGCAGCCCGCAGCCTGCAGTTGGCTGAAGAGACAGCTGGATGGCCTTCAAGCAATGGGGGTGGACGGCTTTAAGTTCGATGCGGGGGACAGCGTTTACTATCCGGCGGACAGTGTTGTCACGGGCGATACGCACAGTAAGGCTTGGGCTGCCTTTGGTGAGAGATACCCGCTGAACGAATTCCGCGTAACGAATGGGGCCGGCGGTTGGTCGCTGATGCAGAGACTCAGTGACAAGGAGCATAGCTGGGGAAACACCGGGCTTGCGGCGTTGATTCCGAATGCCATTATACAAAGTCTAACAGGACACCCATTTTTATGCCCGGACATGATCGGCGGTGGAGAGTACCACAATTTTTATGGTCAGAAAGTGCTGGATCATGAGTTGATGGTGCGTTGGGCGCAAATTGCCTGTCTGATGCCAGTGATGCAGTTTTCGGTTGCGCCCTGGCGCATTCTATCAGCCCAAGATTACGCAAAGGTCAAACAGGCCGTGGCGCTGCGCAGCCGCTATATGCCGTTGCTCCGCCAAGCTTTGGCACAATGCAGAAACACAGGCGAACCGGTTTTACGCCCAATGGCGTATAATTTCACGGAGCCAGCCTGTGCGAGAGTGACAGATCAGTTCATGGTTGGCGACAAGCTGTTGGTTGCGCCAATCCTGGAAAAAGGGGCAACGCGGCGTACCGTTTACTTCCCAAAGGGTTCCTGGTGCTCTGAGTGCGGGGAAAGATACGACAGTACGGGAGAAGTTTATGAAATTGAAGTGGGAGACCGAATTGGAATTTTTGAAAAGGAAAGTGGATGAATATGAAAAAAAGATTGGTCGCTTGCCTGGTTATAGTTGCACTGCTGTGCAGCAGTTTGCTGCCGGCCGCTGCTGCCGAAGAAACCGATTTGCTTGTAAACGGAGGTTTTGAGACCGGCGACAGCACCGGATGGAATTGGTTCAATAACGCCGTTGTTGACAGCGCTGCTCCGCATAGCGGAAACTATTGTGCTAAAGTAGCCAAAAACAGCAGTTATGAGCAAGTTGTTACGGTATCTCCGGATACGAAATATGTTTTAACAGGGTGGGCAAAATCTGAGGGCAGTTCCGTTATGACGCTGGGCGTAAAAAATTACGGTGGGCAGGAAACGTTTTCGGCTACGCTTTCAGCCGACTATCAGCAGCTGGCGGTTACTTTCACAACCGGGCCCAATGCGCAAACAGCGACTATATATGGATATCGACAGAATAGTGGTTCCGGTGCAGGCTATTTCGACGATGTAGAACTTACAGCGGTGCAAGATTTTACTCCATATCAGCCGTTGGCAAATGCCATAGCGCCTCAAGCAATTCCTACCTATGACGGCACCAACCAGCCTACACATCCCTCGGTGGTGAAATTTGAACAGCCTTGGAATGGTTATCTGTATTGGATGGCAATGACACCTTATCCCTTCAATGATGGGAGCTACGAAAACCCATCGATTGTTGCGTCAAACGATGGAGAAAATTGGATTGTGCCAGAAGGGGTTTCGAATCCTTTGGCCGGCACGCCAAGTCCGGGACACAATTGTGACGTGGATCTTGTATATGTTCCAGCCTCGGATGAATTGCGGATGTACTACGTAGAGGCGGATGATATCATCAGCTCAAGGGTAAAAATGATGAGTTCCCGTGACGGTGTACACTGGAGCGAGCCGCAGGTCGTAATGCAGGATCTGGTAAGGAAATACAGCATTCTATCGCCGTCTATTGAGATTCTGCCAGATGGCACCTATATGATGTGGTATGTGGATACGGGGAATGCAGGATGGAACAGCCAGAATAACCAAGTAAAATATCGTACATCTGCGGATGGAATCAAATGGTCGGGCGCAGTCACCTGTACGGATTTTGTACAACCTGGATATCAAATATGGCACATCGATGTACATTATGACACATCAAGCGGAGCTTACTATGCAGTTTATCCGGCTTATCCGAATGGCACCGATTGCGACCACTGCAATTTGTTTTTCGCAGTGAATCGGACAGGAAAACAGTGGGAAACTTTTAGCCGGCCAATTTTGAAGCCGTCAACGGAAGGCGGCTGGGATGATTTCTGCATTTACCGGTCCTCTATGCTGATTGACGACGGAATGTTGAAAGTGTGGTACGGAGCAAAAAAGCAAGAGGATTCTTCCTGGCATACTGGGCTAACCATGCGTGATTTTTCTGAATTTATGAAAATATTGGAACGCTAATTTTTTTCGCCCCGTTCTTAGAGGGGCATGATGGATTCAATGTGTTTTAAAGCAGAACGCTTTGTTCAATTAACATTATCACATTGACGTTGAGTATAGGGTGAAAATTACATAGAAAACAGGCCCCAGCTACCGCAGCTGGGGCTATTTTTTCACAGGCTACAAGCTCAGGGAAAAAGTGTCCCCTTTTGCAGGAGGAAATTTGAAACAGAGACCCTAAAAATCGAGATGTGTACAGTATCATGAGAAGGATAAGTAAAAAAGATAAAATGAACAGAAGAACAAAAGAAAAAAGAGCGCTTCTGTTTGGGGTGGAAGGGGGACAGGTCACGGTGATGGAACAACAAAAAGAATTCATACAGGAATATCTGACGAGAGGGAAAAGTGATTTTAAAGAACTCTGTCAGAAATATGGGATATCAGAGAAAACGGGTCATAAGTGCAAAAAACGTTTTTTTGAATACGGTTATACGGATTTGGAGACCGGAGCAGAGCACCGGAAAACAGCCCGTCAAAGTTGGATGAGGCTACCGTAATACAACTCAATAAACTGAGGCCGGCACATCCGAGCTGGGGCCAAAAAAATTGCAGTTCTTTACAAAAAAGCCCACCCCACTGTAACCACGCATACGAAGCTCATTGTAAATTATATTTTCCATTGCATGGATCTGTTCAAACTGCTGGAAGCTGATTCTTGCATTGCGAAGGCTGAAATCGGGAAATAGTAGGAATCGCTATTTTGAAAATGGATTGAATACTATTACAAATGCTGTTGCTTTTTCAGCAAACGCTGCGGAGCGTCATCTGTCAATTTTCGTCCGATGCGGCAGACTCAGCAGTTTTTTCGATAGATTGCTGAATATTCAAAATGTTGGCTTATTTGAACTCATACTGGATGGTAAAAGGAGATATCCAAACTTGAAGACACTGCGGGACAATTCTAAATTTTGATAAAATTTTTTGGCAATATTGTACTGTTGATATATATTTCTTATTATTGTAATCTAATGATATAATACATATATAGTACAATTATTTTGTATAATTAAATGTTGATCGAATGTAATAAAACCATACAATCATCTTTGCTGTGCACATAGAGTAATGAAAAATTGCATATGAGGGAGAGAGTGATTTGAAGGTTGACGAAACAATATACAAAAACTATTTTTATAAAAAAGTCCTTTTCTTACTGTTTTTTGGCATCTTATCATTAATGCTGTTAGTGTCATTTGGGACTTTTTATATCTATTTTCGGTACTATATGAATGCGTTGGCAGACTCTTCGCTGCAAAATTCGGCATATGTCTGCAGCAATTTGGATAATTACCTTCAAGATGTCACACTTACCACTGACGATATGTACATTGATAGCCAGATTCATCAGCTTTTAACACATCCTGACCAAGGAAATCAGGCTTTATTTCAAAAATATTATTCTCGGCATAAATTTTCCAATCCCTATTTCATTTGTCAAATAGAACTATTCGATTTTTGGGGAAATCGTTATGTGTATTATAATTCTGCTGCGTTGACGCATAGTTTCCTTTCAGATGCTCAAACCCTTCAAGAGAAATGGTTAACATCGATAAAAAATGCCGGGGGACGGATTGTATGGATAGATGGAAGAGAAGTTTCGCCAAAAGCTTCTCATTTATTGTTTGCGATGCGCCTCATCAAAAATGCCAATGCGAATCAACCAATTGGGGTAGCCGTCGTCAGCATCCTCAAACGGAGCGTATCCGACAACTTGAGCAGCTATGCTTCCTCTACCACGCAAATCTATTTAACAGACGCAGAAGGGAAAATCGTACTTGAGCAAACGGTATCGCAAGCAGTAAGCGATAATTCCGCGCCTGTATTGGATATGGCGCTGGTTTCGGGCCCTAAGGGGTATTATACCTCTTTTTCTGAAAGTCTGGTAACCGTTTATTCGTTGGATGCACACACCGGCTGGTACGTAGTTCAAGTAACGCAAATGCCAACGTTTCCTATGTTTCTCAAACAGCTTTCCGGGTCGCTTCCCATTATTTTTGTTATTGTCCTGATTGTAGCGGCACTTTTCTCCTGGTTCCTGTACCGCACGGTTTCCAGGCCGATCCTTATGCTGGTAGAGTGCATGCGCAGTCTGGAGACGCTGGATTTTGCTCCGCCGGATCTGGACATTACGCGTACTGATGAGTTGGGCTACCTAAATCGCAGTTATCTGCTGTTGCTGGATGAATTGAACCGTCTTTTTCAAAGTTTGGTACAGGAACAAAATGCAAAGAAAAACGCTGAACTGGAAGCGCTTCGTGCGCAAATCAATCCGCACTTTTTATATAATACGCTGACCGCAGTACGTTTTCTGGTCGATATGCAGCACAACCAAAGCGCCAGCGAGGTATTGATCAGTCTGATCAAGCTGCTGAAAATCAATCTTGATACCAAACGTGAAATGCTTACAGTGGAAGAGGAACTGGAATATCTGCGCAATTATCTGCTGATCCAAAGGCATCGCTACGACAATTTTGAAGTTTATTACGATGTAGATGCTCAAGCGTTGCCTTGCCTGATACCCCGTCTGCTAATTCAGCCGTTGGTAGAAAACAGTTTGTTTCATGGACTGAAAAACGGCAGCCTTCATGGATGCATCTATATTTCTATACAGCGTAAGAAGACGCTGCTTTCTGTGCAGGTACGTGATAACGGCTGCGGTTTTCCTCAAAATTTTGACCTTTTTGCTCCCAACCCCAATTCTCAGCGCTTCAGTGTAAGTATCGGCTTGAATAATGTTAACGAGCGGCTGCGGCTGCGCTACGGGACGGAGGCCATGCTTCATATTGAAAACGCTTCTGGCGGAGGAGCCTGTATTTCTTTCGAAATCCCAGTAGAGGAGTGATTCTGTGCTTCGCCTTTTGATTGTCGACGATGAAGTGATTGTGCGTAAATGGCTCACTTTGGTGTTTCAGCCCTTTGATAAAGAATTTGTGGTGGTCGACGCCGCAGCGAATGGCCATGAGGCGTTGGAAATCTGCCGTATCCACGCAATTGATATCGTAATAACCGATATAATTATGCCGGATATGGACGGAATGTCATTTATTCAGGCTCTGCGGGAATTCAATTTGCATACGCAAGTAATTATCTTATCCAATCACGCGGATTTTTCTCTGGCTCAAAAGGGAATGTCTTTCGGAGCAGCAGCATATTTGCTGAAAGGAGAAATTACTGAGGAAGAATTGCTGGAAGCTACCCGTCGGGCGGGAAAGAAGTTGGCCGCTGACGATAATCCACCATCTCCATCCTTTTTAGGGATAAGCTCTCATCAAGTGTCTGAGCTGCTGACGGGCGGAACAGGGGAGGTTTTACAAGCCTTTGACCGGGCTTTGATTTCCGAAAAAGATACCGTTTGGTGCATTGTATTCAGTCAGGACGTCACTCCGGCAGTTTCATCATCGTTGGGTATGACAAATGGTGCTGAATGGACAAATCAGCTGACGGCCCTGTTGGCGGCAGCGGAGCTTTCAGGAACGGTTGGCATGATTACAGACCATATTGCCGCCGCCGTGGTACGTACAATGGGAATCTCTGAAGATGTTTTTTGTGAACGGGTCCATAAGCTGCTTACACTGCCTTCCCGGCTTTCTTTTTCTCTTGGTGTCGATGGTCCCGCCAGTAATTCCAAGGAGCTGGAACACGCTTTTTCTCATGCCTGCGATGCGCTTAACGATCGTTTTTTTCGGGGGCCCGGGGCGTTCTGCCGGTACCGGTCAACTACGGGCGAACACTCGGATTTCCGGAAAGAAATAAATATGGTACAAACGCTGATACAGGGGAACGAACTGGACCGCCTTAAGAATATGCTGAAACAGATATCTGCCCGGCGCGATAAATACACTATACAGGATATCGATCATCTTCGCAGAGTGTTCAACACCATGGCGGAAACTTTGATACATCATACATTGTCCTATTGTCCCCGGGCAGCGGAGTCACAGCTGGCACAGGTCAATCCTCTGGCTGAAATCAATGGCATGGTGTTTTTGGATGATATAATAGCGTGGTCAGAACGTCTGATTGACATATGCCATAATCTTTTGCGGCAGACTGTGGACGACAGCAATATGGGCCCGGTCTTGAAATATATTGAACAAAATTATATGCATAATCTTACATTGAGCCAGATTTCAACAGTGGCGGGCTTTAGCCCAAATTATTTTTGCAACATCTTTAAGGCGTGTACGGGAAAAAGTGTAAGCGCTTACCTTACCGACCTCCGTATCCAGCAAGCCAAGCGGCTGCTTACCACCACCAGCAAAAGCATTAATCTAATAGCTGAAGATGTTGGTTATGAATCCTCCAGCTATTTTATAAAGATATTTAAAGACACAACAGGGATGACGCCCAATCGCTTTCGGCGCATGAATCGGTAACAGATGCACAGTGGCAATAAAAATTGCTCCCTTTATAAAAGACAGCAAAGTAAACGTTGTCTCTTATAGAGGGAGCTGATTTTATATCATATCGATTCGGAATTCAGCCGGGTCGTCAACAATATGCAGTTCTGAACAATGCATCCCGTTTTCTATTGACGCATTGCCTGTTTATTCCGGTTCTACTGTAACTGTGTATTCATACCTTTCCCCTGAGGACAAATGCAGGATACAGGGACGCTGTGTCAGATCATAGCCTCCGTTGGCCTCAGACGGCAGGCCCTGCCAGGGCTCCACACACACAAATTGCCCGTCGTTGTCAGGCGACCATACCACCATTGCAGCAAATCCTCCAATAGAGACACGGATCCCCCTATCGTTCCCGACGGGACGCAGCGCGACCCAGGGCGCGCTCAGGCCCTGCAGGACCAAGCACCCATAAGTTTGAAATAGTGCTTTGGACAGCGGAAGAGTATCGGTATTGTCCAAATAAGGCGTCTTTTTATCAAGCAACCCTTTATTCAACTGCCAGTTCCAGGCTGTTTGAGCTGCCGGAAATACCAAAGCATAGTTTTCCAATGAACCGCCCCAAGGTGTTAAGGATAGCCCCAGATGTTCACCCACAGAAAAATACATCTTTTCTTTACCGGTATTTTCTACTCGGCGTGTAATGGCGAGGCCCGCAGCAGTAAGAGTGAACACGCATGTAAAGCGGAACAAAAAAGGATACTGCCGCAATGTCTCGCGGTCTGCTTCTAAAACAAGCTCCACACACGTTTTCGTATGACTCTGTACAAAAAACTCCCGCTCTTTGGCAAATCCGTGAGGCGGCAGTTCGTAATTTTTTTCCTTGTACTCAAAGCGCAGGTCTTTTAGTTTGCCGGTAATGGGAAACAACGTGGGAGCATGACCGGCCCAGTAGCGTTCATCCCCCTGCCAGACGAATTCTTCCCCGCTGTCCTTGCGCAGCAGAGAGCAAAGTTCCGCTCCTAATGTATCGATTTGCGCGACAAAAATGTTGTTTTCAAGTTGCAGCCTCACAACAGTACCTCCTAATTTTGAATTTTACTATTTGCCCTTTCTTGTCCGGCATTAGAACCGGTTTGGTTTACAGGCAAGAAGCTGTGTTTCCCGAAAGCCATCATATGAAGTTAAAATACGCAGCGCCTCCTTATCTTCCTTTACATCATATGCTTGCTCCGTTCCCTGTGGAGCTTATGCCGTGGATATTGTAGCATAGCAAAAAAAGTGCGTCAAATTTACACTTTTTATAATAAAAGGGATATGAAAATAGAAATATTTCACAAAATAAATACAATTTTAATAGTTTAACATAAAATATTTATATTTGCTATTTTTTTCACATTTTGCTTCTTTCAAATGCGGCATTATTGATGAGAATTGTTGCACATGAAAAATTTTTCTCCTGATAAAATAAGTTCATTCCAAGGGATTTTCGATTGCTGCAGCATCCGTTCTCCCTTATGCAAATGGGTGGATATCATAAACTATGGAAAGGGGTTGTCTTTAACATGAAAATTGGTTTTATTGGTTTAGGACGTATGGGACGTGGCGCATGCGAAAATTTTGTCAAAAAAGGCCATGATGTAGCGGTATATGATGTGAGTGCCGACGCCATGGAGTATTTTCGAGGGAAAGCTGAGCTTGCGTTCAACCCGGCAGATTTATTTGAACGCAGTGAGGCGGTGCTTCTTTCACTGCCATCTTCCGTGCAGGTGGAAGCTATGTGCGACACATTTTTGTCCTGTGGTGTAAAGGACAAAATCGTGATCGATTTGTCCACCAGTTATCCGCTTTCCACCAAAAAGCTGCACGAAGCATTTAAAAAGCATGGCGGTATTTTGCTGGATGCGCCTTTGATGGGAAACCCTGATATGGCGGCGGCAGGGACCATTTCTGTCACGGTGGGCGGCGACGAAGCTGATTTTCAGGCTGCTCGTCCTATTTTTGAAGTATTTACCAGCCGAGCGGATTACATTGGCGAAGCCGGCAGCGGCCACCTTGTAAAGCTTGCGTTGAATTTCACTGGCCTAATGTATGCAGTCACTTATTCTCAGATGTTTCCTTTAATGGAGAAGTTAGGGCTGGATACGCAAAAATTGTTCGATATCATTTGTGAGCAGAAAACCAATTGCGGCGTTTTTCAATTCTACGGCCAAAAGGTAAAAGACCGTGATTATCGTATGGATTTTGCGTTGGCCTTTGGCCTGAAAGATCTGGGATATGTTAAAAGGCTGTATGAAGATTTGAATTGCCCGGCCTTTGCCTTGGACGGAGCCCTGGATTTGCTGCGTACCGGGCTTAAAGACGGCCGGGGCGGTCACGATTTTTCGGAAGCGGCCGCAGTGATGCGGGATTATCTGGAACTATAAAATGACGTTTCAAAAATGGAGGATTCACAAAGGAGGAAAAAAATGTCCACAAAAATGCAACGGTTATTCTCTTTAATGATGGCTGTTCTGATGATGCTTTCTCTGACTGCCTGCGGCGGAAATGCTACTTCCAGCACACCTGCCTCTGTGTCCGGCTCCGGCTCTGAAAGTGGGGAGCAAGTCTCGGAAGCGGCGAAACGCCTGGAAGAACAAAAAGAGCTGAATATTATGTTCGTGGCAGGGAATTTCGCGGAATCCATGCAAAAAATTTATGCTGACTACGAAAAAGAATATGGTGTGAAAATCAATTATACGATTTTAGGAGTCGACACTTATTTTCAAAAAATGCTGGTGGAGATGTCTTCAGAATCTGATGCTTATGACCTGATTTATTTGATGAGCCCTCAATTTTTGCAGTACGCTTCCAATGACTGGTTGTATCCGCTGGACGATTTGATTGCTGATAAATCTATTACAGACGATGCGCTGCTGGACTTGGACGGCTTGATGCAGTCTTCAGTGGACGCTCAACGGTACGAGGACAAGCTGTACGGCCTTCCGGTATGTTCCCTCACCACGTTGCTATACTGGCGGAAGGATTTGTTTGAGGCTGCCGGGCTCGATCCGGAGCAGCCGCCTGAAACTTGGGAAGAGCTGCGGGAGTATGCCCAACTGCTGCACAAGGACGGCGTCTATGGAGTCGGCATGCGTGGCGCGCGCAGCGCGGGCGGTTCAGAAGGCCTGATTTGGGAATGGCCGATGGTCATGTATTCTATGGGAGGCGATTTTGTAGCGGACTTCCCCAACGATATGACGCCTACTTTGAATACGCCGGAAGTTGTGGAATCCGTGGAATATTACGCCGATCTGCTTCAAAATTATTCGTTCCCGGGTGCGACAACCTGTAACTTTGAAGATATTACCGTGTCGGTACAGCAGGGTGATCTTGCAATGTGGATCGACGGCGCGGCCATAGTTCCCAATTATATCGATCCTGAAAAATCCAAGACGCGCGAGGAGGATGTGGGCTTTGCGCCTGTCCCCGCCGGTCCGGAAGGGCGCTGTGCTCCGTTGAACGTGCACTCTGTCAACATCCCCAAGAATGCAAAGAATAAGGAGCGCGCTTGGCATTTCATGCAGTGGGCATTGTCCGAAGAGACCCTGGTGCGCCTTGGCACGGAAGGGAATCTGGTTACAGTGTCCCGGGAGGCGGTATACAATAATGCCGATTTTATTGAGAAAAATGATGTCGGCGACGGCGCCTGGCTGAACGCTATGCGTGACTCTTTGGCCAATTATGCTATGCCGCAATACCGCCCGCTGAACCCTGAGTGGCCGGAGGTGGCGGATATTGTCAGCAATTATATCTCCGATGTGTTTGCCAAACAAATCAGTGCTGAAGAAGCGATGGAGATCGCCAATGAAGAAGTGGCCGAAGTTTATCGGGAAGCCGGGTATATTTCCTGATCGGCAGTAAAATTTGGCGCCTGTAACTGATTATATAAAGTCTGAGCCTCTCGGGAGGCCGGCAAATGGGTCGGACGATCGAATTGCTGACTCATGGCGGCCTCTTGAGAGGCATTTTTCTGAAAATCCGGTAAAACCTGTGCGGCAGGCGCATTACGATATGGCAGCACGAAAGGAGAAGCGCGATGAAAAAAAGAAGTTTGATCCCTATAGCCAAAAATCCAAAAGGTGTAACATTGAAATCGGAACGCCAAACTCTTCAAATTGCGTTTCTGTTTCCGTTGTTTTTGTCACTCTTGATTTTGGTATTGGTACCTATGGCAAGCCTGTTAGGCCTTTCTTTCACGAACTATAAAATGACTGGCGGCAGGTTCCGCTTTATAGGTTTGGAAAATTATATTGACTTGTTTACGGACAAAGGCTTTATCAATGCCGCCCAAAATACGATATTTATGGTTTTCTTTAGCGTGCTGTTACAGATGGTGGTTGGAGTGGCTGCGGCGTTGGCCATTCAGCGTATGAAGCGTTTACGCGGGCTCGTACAAGCGTTGATCGTGATGCCTATGGTGATCCCGCCTGTGGTTGCGGGCCTGATTTGGCGTATTTTGCTGATCCCCAAATATGGAGGTATTCATGCATTGTTGTACGGGATAGGCATTCAAGAAGCTCCGGCTTGGCTGACCGACCCTGTTTCGGCACGGTGGGTAATCGTATTGGTTTCCGTGTGGGAATGGGTTCCTTTTGTAGTGCTATTTGTAATCGCTGCGCTGGATTCGCTGCCGGTCTCTCCCTTTGAAGCAGCACGCATCGATGGAGCCAGCTTTTGGCAGGAGCTGTGGTATCTCACATTACCGCTTATTAAGCCGATTTTATCTATGGTATTGGTTTTTCGCGTTGTGGAAGGACTCAAAATTTTCCCGCTTGTGTTTTCTCTCACCCAGGGAGGGCCTGGCAATAGCACCGAAGAACTTACTTACTTTGCGTATTCAGAAGGCTTTGTAAAATTTAAGACAGGCTATGCATCGGCGTCATCAATGCTGATGTTTGCGGTATTGCTGGTGCTGATTGTGTTTTTCTATGGGAAGAAAAGTAAGGCTAAGTAGCAAGGATGGTGAAGTATCATGTTGAACGCGAATATGAGACAGAGGCTTTCCGGCATAGCGCGAAGTTTGTTTGTGGCGGTGCTTATGTTTGCCACGCTGTTTCCGTTTTATTGGACGCTTCTAATCTCTCTGAAAAATCAGAGCGATGCTTTTCAAGTGCCTCCAGACTTGATTTTTATGCCAACGCTGGAAAACTATGAAGAATTGTTCGTAACAGGCAGCTTCGGAAGGTATTTTTTCAATAGCTTTGTGGTCTGCGTATTGTCTATTATACTGGCGCTGTTGGTGGGGATCCCGTCAGCTTATATCTTTGCCCGTTGTGAGTTTCGGTTTAAGAAGGCCTTTTTTTATGTGCTTCTGATCACGCGCATGAGCCCAGGCGCAGTATTTGTGATTCCCTACTTTATTGCCTACAAAGAACTGGGATTATTGGATACTTATATCGGCTTGACGCTGATTTATTTCGCGTCAAACTTGGGAATCATTGTGTGGAGTCTGAGAGCTTTTATGGAGGATATACCGATAAGTCTGGAAGAAGCCGCGCGCATTGACGGCTGTTCGCTTTTACAAACCCTGTTCAGGATTTCTATTCCCTTGGCTACGCCGGGCATCGCCTCTACGGCAATTTTATCATTCATCTTTTCGTGGAATGAATTTTTGTTTGCGCTGCTGCTCACACGGCAGAAGGTGCAAACTGCTCCGATCGGTGTTTTGAATTTCATCGTATTCGAAAAAATGAATTGGGGCGTCATTGCCGCTGGTGCCATTGTAATTGCGCTGCCGGTAATATTCTTTGGTATTGCCATTCGAAAATATTACGTCAAGGGCCTCACACAGGGCGGGCTTGCAGGCGATTGACAAGGGGAAAACGCTTCCCAATAAGCGACAGTCACCGTGGAACATGGAGTGAACTTTTTGCTGCGCTTGCGTTATTGTCTTGGTACGGTGCCTGTGACCATTCCGGGGGGATTTATATGAAGCAACCAAACGTGGTATTTATTATTTCAGATGATCAGGGGTTCTGGTCGCTGGGCTGCGCAGGCAACAGGGAGATATATACTCCAAACATCGACCGTCTGGCTGCTCAGGGCATGCGTTTTGAGAATTTTTTCTGCGTTTCGCCGGTATGCTCACCGGCGAGAGCTTCGCTGCTGACAGGGTGTATCCCGTCTCAGCACGGTGTGCATGACTGGCTGCGGGATGACGACGAACGTCGAGCATCCATCGAATATCTGGCGGGCCAATATTCTTATACCAAAGCTCTGGCCGAAAGTGGTTACGAATGTGCATTGAGCGGCAAGTGGCATATGGGAGCCAGCGCCCGGGCCCAGCAGGGCTTTACGCATTGGTTTTGCCACAAATCCGGAGGAGGGCCCTATTATGGGGCGCCCCTGTACCGGGATGGTGTATTATATCGGGAAGAGCGTTATGTCACCGATGCTATCACAGATGATGCAGTGGAGTTTTTAAATTCGCACAAAGAGGCAGAAAAACCGTTTTATTTGCATGTGGCCTATACGGCTCCGCATGCGCCGTGGCTCAATAACCACCCCGAAGAATACACAAAGCTGTATGAAAACTGTCTGTTTGAATCTGTGCCGCATCTGCCGCGGCATCTGGACAGCATCTACCTGACGGATGAAGTAGCAAAAGATGAGCGGGCGAATTTGATTGGCTATTTTGCGGCTGTTACTGCCATGGATGCAGGGATCGGACACATTCTGGAGACGCTGGACGAACTGGGCCTTGCGGAGGACACGCTTGTGGTGTTTACCTCGGACAATGGGTTCTCCTGCGGACATCACGGCTTTTGGGGCAAGGGAAACGGCACATTCCCACTGAACATGTATGAGGAATCGGTGAAAGTGCCGTTCATCGCACGGCATCCAGGCCGTATCCCCGCTGGAGTTGTCTGTGATTCGCTGGTGTCTGCTTATGACTTTATGCCCACATTACTGGATTATTTGGGGCTAAAACCTCTTGATATGGCAAAACGTCCGGGCGTTTCCTTTGTACCGGCGCTTTTGGGCCAGGACTTTGAACGCCCCGGCGGGATTGTGGTGATGGACGAATATGGCCCCAACCGGATGCTGCGGGATCAACGCTATAAATATATTGCACGCTATCCGTATGGTCCAAATGCGCTTTATGACCTGAAGGCAGACCCCGGAGAGCAGGACAATCTTCTGGCACACGGCGGTTTCGAGGCGCTGGAGCAGGAGTTGCGCGGACGGCTGGAGAAATGGTTTGCGAAATACGTGAACCCGGAGATCGACGGCGCACGGGAAGCAGTGTTTGGCTCTGGCCAGATCGGGCTGGCCGGTCTGTGGGGGGCGGGTGTATCAGCCCATAGCTGCGACGACTATATCAAGAAAAATCCGAACTATGCGCTGTACCGTGTAAAATAGTACCGGAAATAAGATGGTGGGCAATGGGACTGACTGCACGAAAAAAGGCATATCCAGCAGAGAGATGCACGCCTTGCAACGTTTGGAACGTCACCGGACAGATAAAAGTATTTTAACAGCTGCCATGGCAGACACTGCGAAAAACGATCGCAAGGCGTATTGCGTTTTATCCAAAGAGAAAACATGAACACATTGCACTGTACAAACAGTCCCCGCGCGAAAAGGGGGCAGGCTTGCGGAATAAAGAAGATCAGACGTAGGGTACAAGACATACAAAAAAGCAACTATGCCGGAGGGACAGGAGCTGTTGTCATGACGTCATTGTGTGAAATTATTACAAAACTACTTGCGGACGCTTCTTTGAATATGCTTGGCTCAAATTGGATGCAGTATGTGAAAAAGGGACGAGAGGATTCATAAAATGTCAATGGTAGCATTTCTAGTCAGTTTTCTGGCATCAACAGCGGGTGCGATCTGCGGAATCGGCGGCGGAGTTATCATCAAGCCGGTTTTGGATCTGTTCCAGATGGCCAGCGTATCCACGATAAGTTTCTTATCGGGCTGTACAGTGCTCTCTATGAGTTTGTACTCTGTTGGGAGAGCGGCGGCGTCCCGTGATAGTGTTGTGGATTTCAAAACAGGGACGCCGTTGGCATTGGGAGCGGCTCTCGGCGGCGTTTTAGGCAAACAGCTGTTTACTGCTGTTAAAGAAGCGGCATCCAACCCGAATATGGTGGGGGGCGTACAGGCCGGCTGTCTGACGATCATTACAATTTACACGCTCGCTTACACTGTAAACAAAGCGAATATCAAAACACGCCGGGTGAGGGGGACCGTGCCCTGCGTAATAATCGGCATAACACTCGGTATTATGTCGAGCTTCTTGGGAATTGGCGGCGGACCAATCAACCTGGTGGTTTTGTACTATTTCTTTTCGATGTCCACAAAGGTGGCGGCGCAGAACAGCTTGTACATTATTTTGATTTCGCAGATTACAAGCGTTACGACAACATTGTTCACAAAAACTGTTCCGGAATTTGAATGGCTCTGGCTGGTTCTAATGGTGGCCGGAGGGATCGGCGGGGGTGCTGTAGGTAGGAAAATCAACAAGAAGATTGATGATAAGCATGTAGAGATTCTATTTATCGGGTTAATGTTTACCATTATCGGAATCAGTTGTTATAACACTTGGGCATTGATGAAATAGTGATCTTTTGCTTTATACTACATACATAATCATGCAAGCTGTGTTATGGCAGCAGCGGTGATAAAAACGGCAAATAAGCAGTATAAATTGACAGATAAACAACGGGATCGGGTGAAGAAATATTATGCACCAGTTTTATGTGATGCTTCTAAATGCGAACACACTGTGTTCCGAATTGAGCTGAGCCCTCGACCGGACGCTAATGCGTATATCCGATAAACAAGGACGCAAATTGACATATCTGCACTATTTTAAAAAGGATTTTTGCAACTTTTAGCGCATTTTCTTTGCAAGATGAGCCAATTCTCTTATCTTATTTCAATTTTCGGTTTGTACAATTCACAAAAGTGGCGATTTAGCATTCGGTTAATTCTGTTGTTGTCTGTTCAAAGAAATCGGCGTTTCAGATGCCAAGGAAAGATGTATCTCGGATAGATGGTTCCACATGGAAAACAACAGCATCGACAATGCGGAGCGCACCGGAAAAGGCGTGAAGTTTGAGCGGCTCCGCCGCATCAAAGTCTATCTTGTGGGGAAGGTGGACCGCTGGAATGACACGAAGAAGTCTGAATTGAACGACTGCGCAAAGCAAGTATAACGAATAACGGACAGCGCCCGTGGGGAGAAATTTCACGGGCGCTGTTTTTAAGGGGAGAGTACACGGAATAGGAGGAAAACACTTACATTGCGTCGGGGTACAAGAAGAAAGGCGCGCTGCAGGAGTGTCCGGTGACGATTGAGGAAATAGTGCAAAGGTTTATCACCGAACTGGAAAGTCAGGGCCTGAAATATGAGGCCTATTTCAAGATGAGCCTTGCCACGAGCATGCGCCGGAGCGAGGCATGCAGCTTGCAGTGGTCAGATAGCAGGTGCTGCATATCCGGCGCAATGTGGTAAAACTGAGCGGCCAACCGATCCTGGTGAAAGAACCGAAGAACCGCGCAGGAGAGAGCACGGCGTGGTGCAGAGGGGACTGGAGGAAGATGACTATCTGTTCCGGCAGGCTGGGGAGATCCGATGGTGCCTGGGACATTCACATTCCGGCTCAAAAGGATTCTGCGGGAGGGAAAATTGCCGGACAATTTAAATGTGCACAGTCTGTGGCATTTCCAAGCCAGATGCGTCTTTTTTATAAGTTGTGGGTAAACTATAAACATTGTTGAAGTTATTAAACTCGTTTGCTATAATTTTCTCAGCATATGTTTACTGATTTTCGCAGCAAATTAAGGAGTACGATTATGGATTTTTATAAACGGGCACTGGCACTGCGTGAGGAAACCATCTCTCACCGTCGTTGGCTGCACAGCAACGCGGAAGTGGGACTTCATATGCCAAAAGGACAAACCTATGTTATGGAGCAGCTGAGAGGATATGGATTGGATCCACATCCATGCGGACATGGAGTGATTGCAGAGTTGGGGCAGGAAGGGGGTAGGATGATCCTGCTTCGAGCGGACATGGATGCGCTTCCCATGCCGGAGGAAAGCGGCGAAAGCTTTTCCTGCCCAACCGGCACGGAGGCTCATACATGCGGCCACGATTTCCACGCGGCCATGCTGCTGACAGCGGCAAAGATATTAAAAGAAAATGAATCTATGCTGTCTGGCAGGGTTCGGTTCATGTTCCAGCCTGCTGAAGAAACCTTTGAGGGTGCGAAGGATATGCTGGCAAATGGAGTACTGGAAGGAGTGGATGCAGCCCTAGCCTATCATGTCGGCCCGGGAAGGATGCCTGTGGGCTTGTTTATGTACAACAGCGGCAAAACTATGATGTACTCTGTGGATGGTTTTCGAATCACAATCCACGGACGGGGCGCCCACGGCGCATATCCGCACAGTTCCATCGACCCAATCAATATCGGTGTCCATGTGTACCTTGCCTTGGAATCGCTGATTGCTCGGGAGGCAGATCCCGGCAAAGCCTGTGTGCTGACCATCGGCAATTTTTCCGCAGGTTCAGCCCCTAACATCATCCCTGATACTGCCGTCCTCCAAGGAACCTTGCGCACCAATGACAGTGCCAGCCGTGAGAAACTGGTCCGGCGGCTGAAAGAGGTTGCTCTCAAGACCGCAGAGGTATTTGGGGGGATGGCACAGGTCGAGATGATTTCTGAGGTGCCACCACTGGTATGTGACCCTGCTATGACGGACGAGATGGTAAGCTATATGGAAGAACTACCAATTCCTGGTCTGACTCCTGTTCCCGACACATCAGCCAGTGCTTCTGAGGACTTTGCAATTATTGCAGAGAGAGTCCCCAGCGTATTCATGTATCTTTCGGCAGGATATATGGATGAGCGTGGCGATGCCCCTGCACACAATCCGAAGGTTCAGTTCAATGAGGAGGTCTGTCCAATCGGCTCCGCTTGTCTGGCGCACTGCGCGGTCCGCTGGCTGGAAGACCATCAATAAATAAAGCGAAGGATAAGACGCTACAAATTCGTAACGCGGATGTATGGATATTGGGAGTCGATTTGAGGCGGAATCCTGCGAATTGTATTAACGGTTAGACTTTTCTTTTAGCCTGTTGCTGTTGTTAGAGCAGCTGACCCTTAATCAGCGGGCCCCGGGGATTGAGTCCTTGGACGCATATTGCCGAAGCCATCCCTTAGGGATGGATTTTTTGTTGTATGTCGAAAACCACTCGCTAGGCGAGTGGTTCAAAAGAAGACTAATGTCGATAATGGGAAAAGAAAAACTCCCTTTTCTATACTGGAAGTGCGGTCTGCGAACTACACAAGCAAGCAAAGGGAGGACATTCGAAAATGAACGACGTAAATAGTTTAGCGCATAGCAGTTGGAATTGCAAATATCATGTAGTGTTTGCGCCAAAATACAGAAGGAAAGTGTTCTTCGGAGAGAAAAGAAGAGAAATTGGAAGC